>PPYF01000173.1_pt1 | contig 90546 bp, 85 predicted proteins | sample 1559871 | NCBI WGS metagenome assembly PPYF01 (sample SAMN08240021, study PRJNA423297) | Human gut metagenome, whole genome shotgun sequencing project.
CAATGAATGATGACGACTTACCGTTCTAATGAACATAGTGCTACTGACCTTCGGGTTGGTAGCACTGATGTTATCAACAATAGTTTTGTTGATGCTGTTGCTAGTGTTCAACATGGAAATGCTCATCATCAACATTAAATAGATTGCAGCAAACGAACTTAACAGTCTGATAAGACTTGTCAATCATAAACTAGCTGCAAGTTCTGATAAGTCTTGTCCTAATATTAAACATTATGAAAGTACATCGTATTATTACTACTATTGAAGTTGATAATGATAATTCCATAACTTCTATTGAACTTACTAAACTTCATCCTGCTAGTGATTGTATTCTTCTTGCTATTACTAATATTACTACTAATGGTAATGCTGATGATATAACAAAAGTATATGATAGTGTTAATAAGAGCAGACTTGGTATTGCTGGTAAATTAAAAGGTATCGCTCGTATTATTGATAATAGTCTTGATAGCTATGATTATAATGTAGTTACTGATGATAATTCTACTAATGAAATTAATGATGATTTACTCCTATAACATTTTGTTATACTGATATTGGTCATGGAGATTTACTCTCATAACAAAAAGTTATAGAGGTGAAATTAGAGGTGACGAGAGGTATTAAATGTGGAGAAAGAGGATATGGAGATGAAAGTGGTGAATGTGGATTTCGTGGAGAATGAGATGGTGGAGTTGGATGTGGTTCAAATAGGGTTAAATTGAGGTTGAATGTGGAGATGAGAATGATTATGATGGAGATGGATGTGGAATTGAATGTGGAGATAGTCATGCTAAAGAGACTAGTCCCACTGCCATTCTTCCTAATCCTCTTCATCCTATTAATAACACTCCTAATAATCAATCTAAACCTATTGTTCCAACTCACTCTCTTTCTCTCCTATAACTTCTCGTTATAACTCCATAACTTTTCATTATAACCACTATAACTATTAGTTATACTATCATCTTCTCAATCTCATTCATTATAACCTTTGGTTATACCATCATCATCAACATTAGTTTTGACATCAGCTTTAACTCTAGTTTCTTCATGAACTTTATCGTTAAGCCTAGTATTAAGACTAGCTCTAACAGTATTATCAAGTCTAATAAAACTATTAGTCATAATGACCAACAGCATTAGTTCTAGCTAACAATAGCACTATTAATACTATCAATATTATAATGACTATTAATACTAGTCATGCTAATATTACTGGTGGTATTACTAATGATATTCTTAATATTCTTGATATTACTGATTCTCTTTATACTAATGATACTCTTGATACTATTGATATTTATTATACTCGTGGTAAGTTAATTCCTATTGCTATAATGATTTTAGTTATTTTAATATAGCTATTGATTATTAGTTAGAATTATAGTATAAATAAATTATAATATATTTTGAGTATTATATTTAATTATTATATTTGTCGTGTTGTTCAGTAGAGTAATATTGCTACTGATAATAATATTAATCTTAAACTTATAAGTGTTATGGTAAATTTTGATAATGTTACTAGTAATGTTCAATCTAAGCCTAGAAAGAAAACTATGGCTGAAAGTTTAGAAGAAGCTAAACAAGAAGGTAAACTTGTTGTTCCTGAAGAAGATACACAAGTTAATGCTGTTGTTAGTAGTGAAACTGTTCAGCCTAAGAATAAAGCTAGGAAGAAGAAACAAAGTAAAGTTCGTAAACAGGAAGAACAAACTACTGTTGTTAGTCAAGCTAATGAAGATAATGATTTTAAAGATGCTAAGACTGATAAACGTGGTGTTCCTGTTGGAATTAATGTTCCTCAACATATTCTTGATGTAGTTTGTATTGTTAAATTCAATGCTGCATTTAGACGCCATACTTCTCTTAATATTCTTCACACTCTTGAAGATGATGGAAAAATATGTAATTCTAAAGGTGCTTATGTTGACTTCTTATGGAATAAGTTTAGAGTTACTGCTGATGGTGGACTTCGTAGAGAATATAGATATACAGATGATTTATTCATTGATGCTTTAGTTAAGGCTCATGCTGATGTTGCTAGTGATAGTCAGCGAGTTATTGGTATTATGATTGATACTGAAACTGAACTTCATAAAAAGAATAAAGATTCTAAAGCTAGTTAAGTTTGTAGTATAGACTCCCCGTAGAGGATGGATAGTGCTGTTGAGCTTGTTAAAGCTAATTCTCATTTGCCTGCCATTTTTATCCATTTTGTTTATTGGGTTTGTTATAGTTAACACGTTGATGATAACTATCCTCTACTCGGAGTTTATTTTATATATAAAGATATGGAAAGAACTGATATTTATTTTGTTGAAGATGATACATATTTCAATAATAATGTTGAAGGTGTTGAAATTCATGCAGAATGTCTAAGTCAAGATTTTGACGATATTGCTTGGGAACCAATAGTTGATGATAGTCCTATTGTTGACCCTGAAAATGATGTTTTTGGTTATTATGATTAAATAGATAAAATTATGGAAAATATTAATATTAAAGTTATTCTTGATGAAGTTTTTGGTAAATCTTGTAATACATCTAATAATATTGCTTGTGATACCTGTAAATATAAAGAAGATTGCGAACTTATTAATAAATTCATTAATGATATTAAAGATAAAGGTTTATCTCCAGACCAATATGTTAGAGGTTTAGCTTTATTTGTATATGTTCTTAAAGAACAAAAATATATTAATGATTTTGGTAAAACTCAAGAAGATATTATTAAACTTGTTACTGAAGATGGATTTGAACTTGATTGGCTTATTAATCGTTGGGATAGTATAATTGAAGATAAAGATATTCTTAAACCTATTATTGCTGTTTTTCCTAAATATGCTAAAGATATGATTATTAATATTGTTAAAGCTAATACTAAAATTAATAATTTGATTGCTCAACATATTATTGATGCTTCTAATGCAGAATATAAGGAAATTATTAAAATGGTTAATCAATCTGTTGATAATAATAAACAAGATAATAAGTTTAAGAATATTAGTGATGATGAAATTTATGCTAAACTTAAACGTAGAAAAGCAAATAAATTTGCTAAATAATCCCACATAATTTTGATTGTATTTCTAATGCTATTATCTGTGAAGATGATAGCATTATTTCACTTGCTGATGATGGAGGAATTGAACTCCGAAACTATGATATTGCTATTATCCGTTTTAATTTCTAATTGTAACTTTTGTAATAGTACGGTCTGTGAAGATAGTGCTATTAATATTTATCATAGTCCAAGTGTTATATGTCATATTTTGATTTGGTGTTAATGATGTTATTATTGATTGTGAAATTAGTAATAACAATGTCTGTGTCAAACATTTCGTTTTATATGATTTCGTATTTGTAGGTTTGCCTAGCATTGTCTGTGAAGATAGTGCTAGGCTTTTTAGTATGTATATTATTAACTTTAAATATATAATTAAAATGGATAATTATGATTCTTTTATTTTTGATGGTCTATTAGATAGATACATTGAAGAACAAGCTAAGTTTAAAAAAGGACAAGTAGTTTATATGGAATATACTTATCAATATCATAATCAAACTAAGCTTGACGTTTGTGTTGGTATTGTAACCGAAGTTGGAATTACTAAAATCGAACGTACAGTAGGTAATAATAAATATATTAATTATCCTATTGTATATGCTGTAACTCATGCTAAAGGTGTTAGTCGTTGTGTTAGTGAATATAAACTTGGTTCTGTATCTGAACATATTCTTAAAGAACGTCTTAAACGTAATGGTAAGAATAATAAACAGAATAATGAGCCTGCTACAAATGACTAGCTATTTACGTTAATGATACATTCACAGATACGATTCTTTTGCTCTCTGTTGAATTTTCATATATAATCTGATTAATCTATCACGATTAATATTGAGTTCAATACAGGGCAAAAGAACTAGCTAATAAATGTTAAACTAAAAATTTAATACAGTTCTGTTATGAATTATATTGCTTATAAGAATATTGATGGTACTATTACATCTGGATTTAAAGTTAAACTTTATGATATAGTTACTTTGAATGTTGGTTATTGGAAAGATAAACTTGCTATTGTTCTATATATTAATGAGGATAAAAAACAAATTAAAGTTCGTATTATTGAATGTGGTATGAACTTAACTCTTAAAGTTAAAGATGTTCAATTTGTTAATCATAATAATAGAACTGCTGCTCGTTCTTATATTGATTTATGTAATAAACTATCTAAAACCTTTCGTGATAAATATACTGATAAACAGTATATAAAAGATAATTGGTTTACTGATAAGTTTATTATTAACGATATAACTGCTGATACTATTGCTAAAGGTATTGGTCAATATATTACTAATACTGATAGTGATAGATATTCTGTTAGTGCTATTATGTGGCTTAGTGATATTAAAGATTATATAGATGCTTTACTTAAATATAGTGATTTTGATTTTGTTGCTAAAGCATTTAAAATTTATAATATTACTGATACTAGATTTGAACTTATTCGTAAACTTTATCATTATTTCTATGATTGAAAATGTTTCTCATTTTATACTTGGTATGATATTTGGTTTATCTGTATATCTTTTTATAAGAATTAGCATTGTTAGTAAAAAACTAGATAGACTTATTAGAGATATTAATGATACTCAAAATTGGATTAGAAAGATTCAAATTGATATTTGCAATATTAATAAACAATGGGAAGTTAAAAGAGATAGAGATAGAAATAGACTAGATAGAATTGAAGATAGGATTGGTAAACTTGCTAGTGATTTTAATGATATTATTAGAAAGAAAGTTTAATGCTAGCTTGCTTCCATCCTCTACGGGGGGTCGCCACGGAGCGTAGCGTAGTGGCTCTACTAATCTAACTATTATTGAATTTATTATAGTTTTAACTATTAAATATAATTGTTTTATTAATCTTTAAAAATGTAAAGTACTTATGAAAAAGTATGATGAAGTTTCTGTTGTTCGTCAACTTAATAATGTTGGCGCTGTTATTGGAATCAATCCTGCTAGTAAAGTTATTAAAGTAGCTAAAAATAGTGCTATTGGTAATGGAACTAGTGGTAAGATTGATTTTCTTTCTCATTATTGTGGTTATCATGTTGAAATTGTTGATGTTATTCAACAACAAAAAGAACGTGATGAAGAGATTGCTGCTAAGAAAGCTGCTAAAAAGGCTGCTCGTAAAGCTAAGTTTGCAGAAGATAATACTTTTAAAGGTATTACTCGTGCTGTTGATAAACGTATGCGTACTATTAAAAGAAAGTAGTATGCTATGGTTAGCTTTAAATTTTCATTTGGAGTTGTAGGTAAATCCAAAGAGAAAGGAATAGTCAATAAATATGTTATTATAGTTGCTAAATGTGAAGGTATTATTAAATATATTGATGGTACTTATAAAGTAGAATACAATGGTAAACTATATAGCATTACAGGTGAAAGTTACAGAACTAAAGGAAAGAAAGTTGTTTATGCTCGTCGATTAGATGAATATAATCATAGAATTAAAATTATAAGAGATAGTGAAAATAGAAAAACTGTTGACACTAGATTTTATATTCCTTTTGCTGCTGGACTTATAGCTAAAGGTAAAATTGTTAAAATGCCTTTTGCTAAGGAATTGTTTCATATTACTACATGTTATAATCGTGGTGATAGTGAATCTACTATTTTAGCTTTTCAAGAGTGGAAAGAATATGAAGATAAAGTTAAAAATAATCTTATTGATGTAAATAACGAATTGTAATGATTGGTAATCTTAATATTGCTAATAGTAATAGAAAAGATACTAACATTAAGTTTACTAAAGACCAAGAAATAGCTGTGCATGAACTTATTGAGTTTCTTGCACAGCCTTGGGATGATAAGAAATATATTAATGCTCTTTGTGGTGCTGGAGGTACAGGTAAGACATTTGTTATTAAATATGTTATTAATAATTGCAAATGGTCTGGTGGTGTTATAGGTTGTGCTGCTCCTACACATAAAGCTTGTAGAGTTCTTAGTAATTCTATTGGTGGAAAAGAAGTTAATACTATTCAATCATTATTTGGTTTTAGACTTGATGTTAATATTGAAAATTTTGACCCTGAAAATCCTGCCTTTAATCCTGTTGGAAAAGATAAACTAAATGGTCTTAAAGTTTTAATTATTGATGAAGCTTCTATGCTTAATGCTAAACTTGTTAAGTATATTAGTAATAAATGTAAGAAGCTTCAAATTAAAGTTATAATGCTTGGTGACTCTAGTCAGCTTCCACCTGTTAATGAGAAAACTAGTCAAGCTTTTCTTATTGCTAGTAATACTTATTATCTTAAAGAAATTGTACGACAAGGAGATAATAATCCTATTAGTAAACTTCTTAAACTTCTTCGAGAAGATATAGATAATAAGAATGGATGGAAGTTTCTTGATTATATATCTAAAAATAGACAAGATTATAATGAGGAAACTAAAGGATTTTATGTTTGTGGTCAAACTGAATTTTCTGATTTAATTGATACTTGTTTTAATGATGAAGAATATACTAAAAATATTGATTTGTATCGTATTATAGCTTATACTAATAGTCGTGTTGCACAATGGAATAACCATGTAAGACATATGATTATTCAAGATGCTGATAAGAGCCTTATTACTCGTAATGATTTAATAATGAGTTATACTACTGTTGTTAATGTTTTTAATGATATTATTATAAACAATAGTGAAGAATATATTGTTAAAGATATTGTTGATACAGTTGATAATGATTATGAGTTTAAAGGATTTCTTATTAAGTTTCAAGCTATTCATGGTGGTGCTATAACTCAACCTTTATTTGTTATTGACCATTATGATAACTATACATTTCAAATGTATTATAAGAAGTTGACTAGTCTTATTGATGATGCTAAAAAAGCTAGTAGTTCTGAACGTGGAAGTAAATGGAAACAATATTTTGATTTTAAACGTAAATATCTTATCGCTTCTAATATTACGAATAGTAATGGTAGGATTTTATTTAGTAGAGATTTAGATTATGGTTTTGCAATTACTTCTCATAGAGCACAAGGTTCTACTTATAAAAATGTATTTGTAGATATTAACGATATGATTTATAATAAATATGGTCATCCTTATACTAATAGAGATGAAATGCTTCGTAGATTGTATGTTGCTTGTTCTCGCGCTAGTAATCAATTAGTATTATCTTATGGCAAGTAAAACTGTTGACGAATATCCTGATTGTGAAAGATGTCCAAATCGTATATTTAATACAGGTAAATATATACAAGGTGGTAGAGGAAGTATTCATGGAGATGTTGTTTTCCTATTTCCTAGAGGTGATAGAAATTATTGTGAAGGTTATCAATTATTTACTGATATTGGTAATCTTTATGATGAATATTCTGGACGTAATAATACTGAAGATGTGTATATGACTTATAGTATTAAATGTGCTTGTTCTAATAATTATAATACATATCTTACCGCTATTGATAAATGTCGTAATATTCTATGGAAAGAATTAGCTAGAATTAATTATAAGTATCTATTTATATTTGGTGATGCTTATCTTAGTATTAGTAATAATCATATTCCTAGATTTATGGCTACTGGTGGTAAGTATATATTTAATAATTATTCTCCTCTTATTAAATTTAAAGATGATAATCTTTATCATATATTTAAACAACGTTTTGCTGATGATATTAATTGGGTTAATCAAAATAGAAATAACTATGGACTAAATTATATAAATGATTAATTGTATAGCTTATGATGTTGAAGTTTTAAGAAATTTCTTTTCTGTTACTTTTGTTAGTATTAATAGTTATCTTAAAGTTTTTAAAGATTGTGTTAATACTGATGGAAAAGCTATTCCTTTAGTTCAAAAACTATCTGTTGAAGAAATTAAGGCTCGTCTTAAAACTGTTGAAAAATATAAGTTTTATATAACAGATATAGATGATAGTCAATTACTTTCTATGATAGGTTATATTAATAGGACTAGATGTTATAAAGATTCTAATGGAAATATTATTCGTACTGACTTGTATGGATTTAATAATTTCAATTATGATAATCTTATGATTGCTGCTTTACTTAGTTTTTATATGCGTACGAATAGTACGAAAGAACTTATTAATAAGTTATATGAAACTAGTAAAACTATTATTTCTAGTCAAGATGATAAAGATAAATTTAAAACTGATTTTTATCTTAATAGTCTTAGAAAATATAAACTACCATTTACAGGTATTGATGTAATGCGTATATTTGCTCTTAATAAAGCAAGTGTAGTTGTAGATAGTAAAACATGTGAACGTAAACCTGTTCCTAAAGGTTTAAAGCAAACTTCTATTAATCTTCAATGGTATGAACTTCTAGAATATGAACTTCCTGATATTAATGAAAAAGAAGCTGAACTATATGATGAAATTCCTAGTCTTAAAGGAATGAGTATTAGTCAGCTTAATAAACTAGTAGATAAATGGGATAGATTTATTCTTGATGAATATATTGAACCTATGATGTATTATAATCTTAATGATGTTTTCATTGTAGCTGAAATAGTTCGTCTTTATCCAGAAGAAATTAAATCTCGTTATGCTATTAGTAAAGCATATGATGTTGATGTTCTTAATTCTAGTCGTAGTAAAACTGCTGATATTCTTTTTGAGAAATTTTATAGTAAGTTTAGTGGTCTTGCTCCCGAACAATGGAAAGGTAAGAAAACTGAAAGAACTGCTATGAGTTTTAAAAAAGTTATTTTTCCTTTTATTAAATTCAAAACTAAACCTATGCAAGATTTTCTTGATGAATGTCTTAAAACTACTATTTATAGAGTTAATAAAGATGCGTTTAGTAAAGAAGTTAAAATTGGAAATGTAACTTATACTGTTGCAACTGGAGGTTTACATAGTCAAGATAATCCTGTTGAACTTTGGAGTAGTGGAAGAGAATTATTTCCATCCTCCACGGGGGGTCAACACGATGTACTTGGCAATGATGACTATGTTTATATTCATGCTGATATTAATAGTATGTATCCTAGTATTATTGCTGCTCATAAAGTAGCTCCAGCTCATCTTGATACTAATGCTTTTTGTAATCTTATTGGTTGGCTTAAAAATAAGAGAGTTGAAGTGAAACACAGCGATGAAGATACTGTTGACGGAATTGATAGAGATACTTTAGCTTTAGTTTTAAAGATTGTTATTAATTCTGTTTATGGTAAACTTGGATTTGAAAATGGTAATCTTTATGATAGATTAGCTGTACTTAAAACTACTATTAATGGGCAGTTAATGATGCTAATGTTGGTTGAGGAATTAGAGTTACACAATATTCATGTGTTAAGTGCTAATACAGATGGTATTGTTATTAAACTTTATAAACGAGATATTGATGTTTATAATCGTATTAAAGATGAGTGGGAACAAACTACTAAACTTAAGTTTGATACTGATTATTATCATTGTCTTGTTAGTAGAGATATAAATAATTATCTTAGCCAATTTAGAGTTATTAAAAATGGTGTTCATAAACTTAAACTTGAATCTAAAGGCGCTCTTAATCCTATGATGTATTCTTTAGATTTAACTAAAGGTTATTCTATGCCTATTGTTGCTCAAGCTATTGAAAACTATTTTCTTAAGAATAAACCTGTAATGGATACTCTTCAAGAAGCTACTAATATTCTTGATTTTTGTCTTACTCAAAATGTAGGTAGACAATTTCATGTAGAAGAAACTAAGATTGAAAATGGACAAGTTACTCATGTTGTTTGCCAAAGATATATTCGATTTTATGTTTCTAATAGAGGTTATATTATTGAGAAAGTTCATAACGATAATGGTTCTCGTAGTAGAATGGCAGCTGGTTCTGTTGTAACAGTTATTAATAGTCTTGATGATAAAGATATTTCTCTTAGAGATATTAATTTCAAATTTTATTATCAAGAAGCTATGAAGATTATTAATCCTATTAAACTTAAGATTTCTCCTAAAGGTAAAGGTAAAAGTAAAATTAAAAAATATAGTGGTATGTATAATCCTATTTTTAATGAAGATGATTTTGGATGAGAAATATAGTTGAAGAAACTTATGATAGACTAATTAATAAATGGGGTTCTAAAGAATATAAAGGTATTGGAACTATTAATTGTGTTCCACCTGTTGATTATTGTGAAATTATAAGTAGAATTATTAGTCTTATGAGAAATAAGAATGATAATATTAAAATACTTATTGTTACAGATAATTGGAAAAGAAGAACTGAAATTGTTGATGGTCTTAAAAATCATAATATAAATATAGATACTATTAATATTCTTACTCATACTTATGTTAATAGTAGATATAATTATAATTATGATATTTCTATTGTTGTTGGAGTTAATGAATGGAATTTATCTTGTAATACAGTTTTTAATCATGCTAGATTTAAACTTATGATTCTAACTGAAAAAACTATTGATACTTCTATGTTAACTAAGATTTATAATAATATTCCACCTATTAATAATATTCTAAATTCTAGTGGTATGCGAACTATACTCCCCGTAGAGGAACACAGAGAGCAGATTTTATTTACTAGTCAAGAAGATATTACTAATTACGATAAATATACTGAATTTATTACTCAGACTATTCAAGTATTTGGTAATCTTGATAATATTAAATGTGCTCGAAATGGTACTCAAGACGGACGTAGTGCTATTCAATATATTACAGAAATAGCTGAATATAATGGATGGAGTGCTGATATGGATATGACTAATCCTTTTAGTAAACAAATTGATGAATGTTATAATCCTCTTGTTCTTGCTGAACGAGTTAAGACTTTTTATAATATTATTCGTGAACGTATGCTTATATGTTCTGATAATGTTTGTAAGCTAGAAAGAATAGTTGAAATTATTAAAGATAATCCTGATAAACGATTTCTTATTATTAGTAAGAGAGGTGAATATGCTGCTACTGTAACTAAATATATTAATGATAAATTAGGTGAAATTTGTGGTGATTATCATGATAAAATTGAGGATAAAGTTCTAGTTGATGATAATGGTATTCCTGTTTTGTACAAGTCTGGAAGCAAGAAAGGGACTGCTCGTATAATCAAATCTAAGGCTATTTCTACGCTGAATTTGAAGTCTTTTAATGATGGCTTATTAAGAGTATTATCTATAAAAAATAATTCAACTGACAGCCTAGAAACAAGCGTAGACGAATGGATTTTAACCTCACCTTTATGTGATACAATAGATGAACTTATCTATCGTTATAATAATGTTAATTGTAGTCAATCAAAACTTAAAGTACATAAACTTTATATAGCTGGTACTATTGAGGAAGCAAGTCTTAAAAAGGAAAAGTTATCGGCTAACCATGAAGTTATACAGAATGTTAATTCTGATATTAGTGCTCAAAATTTTGATGATATTGTTTGCTAGTATAAATATAATAGTTACATTTGTTGTGTAATCAAAATCGCTCTTTGATAGAATGGACGAAGATAAAGAAGTTAAAGTTAATGATACTACTATTGCTGTTAGTAATAGTGGTGTTGAAAAACAACATGGTGTTCAACATTCTGTTGCTCCATATCAGCTTAATTATATGAGTGAAGCTGAAATTGCAAGTCTTGAAGTATTTATCAAACGTGTTATGCGTAGTGATAAATGTGGTATTAAGTCTGTTGAAGATGGTCTTGCTATTGCAATGAGAGCTAAAGACCTTAGACTTCCATTTTCTACTTGCATTGAACATATTCATGTAGTTCAAGGTAAAACAGGTGTTGATGTTCACATTATTAAGGCATTACTTGTCAAAGGCAGCGTGAGTTGGGAAAAAGTAGATAATTATCGCGCTCTGTACGAATATACAGATGGCTTTAATGCTTATGATGAAGATAAACTTCCATCTGACTGTATTAAGTGTCTTACTCCCAAAGAGGCACAAACGAAAAATGCAGAAGATAAAGACCATGAACATATATATGTTTATCCTGTTAAATATTATAAAGATTATAATGGTAATGTATATAAAGAATATCAACTTAATGGTAAGTTTGAAATAGCTACTAATACTAATGAAGCTAAACAAATTGCTTCTACTGGTAAAGTTCCTGTTTATAGAATACCTGCTGTTCCTATTGATTATATTACTAGTTATCGTTTTTATCGTAAAATTGGAGAACGTAATATGGTTGCTACTGGTGAGTTTACTTATAAAGATGCTATTGTTGCTGGATGTTTTGAAAAAGATACTTATAAGAAATATCCTAAAATAATGATAAGTCATAGAGCATTTGTTTATGGTGCTCGTGAAATTGCTAATGATTTAATTATGGGCTGTTTAAGCACAGAAGAATTAAAGACTATGCAAGGTATTGATTTAAGTAATGAAGATATTATTGATATTACTGAAATTCAATAACATAAACAAACTAGAGAAATTATTATTAAACAAAACAGTCGTATGACTGATATTATTCACTTTTAAATTACAAAAATTATGAAAGACTTTAAGAAAGGTTTGAGTTTTGGTATGGGTATTGTTAATGCTGGTCAAAGAGCAGTTAGTGAAGAACCTGAATTGGTAGTTGTTTCTACTCCCGGTAGTTTCCGTATGACTGCCCAAGTTTCTAAAGCTCTCGGCATTGCTCATGGTGAATATGTAATGTTCATTAATAACTGTGCAAATATTGATAATGCTATTATCAATAAAATACCCGAAGTTGTTGCTTTCTGTGAAGAACAAGGTTTAGATATTGAATCTCCCGAAGCTGCTATAGCTGTTCATGCTGAATTTGATATTTGGGCTTTGGCTAAAGGTATTGCTGAATTAGACAAGAATGGTAATCCTTGCACTACTCGTGTTCGTATGACTAAGAATGATAAGATTAAGTATGTTAATACTTATTTCCAAGAAACTCTTGAAGGTGCTTTATCTTCTTCTAATGAAGAACTTAAAGCTGCTCTTGGTCGTGAAGGTATTACCGAAGATGAACAGAAAGAACTTTTGGTTAGCTATATTCAAGGTGATGAAGTTGCTAAGATTAAAGGTTCTAAGTGTGCTAATACTGCTGCTTTGTCTGGTATTGGTGTAACTCTTAACTTTACTGATTCTAATGTTTGGAAACAGTTGAAAGCTGATATGACTGATGAAGAAGCTACTTCTAAGAATCGTGTTTATACAGTAGATATTGACAACTTGCAAGAAGCTGTTGTTAATAACGGTCATAAAGATATTGTTGTTAAGATTGCAATGCTTACCGAATATAAAGATGAAGAACCTGTTCGTATCGGTAAGAAAGCTGAAAAAGAAGAAACTGCTGAATAATCAAATCTTCGTCCTAGAAATATAGTATCTTGAACATAGAGCTGCATTGTTAGTATTGCTAATGGTGCAGCTCTTATTTTATATAATAATTCTTTTAATTACTTTAATTATGTCGACAGAAAAAGAAATTAAGAATGAAGCTACTGTTGTAGCAAGTGCTAAACAAACTGCTAATGCAGAAGTACAAACTCCTAAAAAACGTAGAGGTAGAGGTATTAATAACGATTTACGTGATGTAACTCGTAAAAAGTTTGATGAACGTACTGATTGTAATAAAGCTAATGGCTTGTTTATTGGTCATCTTGAAGATGTTAAAGTTGATTGGGCTACACTGAAAGATGATGTTCAAGGTATGCCTTCATTTGCTGGTATGAGTATTCCTTATCTTACATTTACTTTTGCTAGTAATCATGAAAATATCAATGAACGTCGTTATGTAACTCAACGTCTTCTTCCTGCTGAAAGTAATGTTGAAACTATTCCCGGTAGTAAAGGTGCTTGGAAAGTTGATAACATTTTCCGCTTTATGAAACATATATATAATGTATTTGTTCTTAAAGGTCGTGATTTAACAGAAGAAGAAATTGATGCTCTTACTTTGCCTTTTGAAGATTTTGATGAAAATATGCAGTATGTACCTGTTGAAGCTGAGGAAGTTATAGCTGGTTATAAAACTGTGTTTGAAAATTATGTTAAGTTACTTAACAATAATGGTAAACCTGTTTATAATGATGCTAAAGGTAAACCTATTACCATTTGGATGAAACTTCTTCGTTTCGTTAAGAATGATGGTAAATGGCGTGCTGTTGTTGGAAGTAAATCTTCATTTGGTGATTTAGGATTTCCTACATTTATCAATGATGGAGTTATTGAACTTTATAAAGAACAATCTGCTCCTAGTTTGCATATTGACCCTTATAAAGAAAGTATTGTTTATCAAAAATCTGCCGAACAAGCTAAACAGCCAAATGTTGCTATGCCTGGTGTTGGTGTAATGCCTGGTGTTCAAACTGCTGCTCCTATAAATCCTGTTGGTGGATTTAATGGCGGTGGAGATTTTAGTCCATTTGGTGGTGGTAATGATGCTGCTGGTGCTTTTATTAATCCAACAGAAGATTTGCCATTTTAAAAAATTAAAGTTAGTTAAATAGTTGTATGTAAGAGGATTGGGTACTATTTTAGTACCTAGTCCTCTTTTTTTATATGTTCACGATAAAGGTCAAATTAGAAATATTATGAAAAGAAATATTAGTAATACTATTTTAACTAAAGATTATATTTTCTCTAAAGTTAGTCAAATTACTATTTTTAGCACTTATACTGGAATTAGTGTTGAAGATATACAACATTGTATAGATACAGGAGAATTTATATCTAGTCCTTTTCGTGAAGATACTCATCCTAGTTTTGGTTTTAGATATGATAATAGGAATAAACTTAAAGGAAGAGATTTTGCTGGATATTGGTGGGGAGATTGTATAGATGCTGCTGCAACTGTACTCTCTGAAATTGTTCATAAGCAAATTGATATTTCTATTAAAAGTCAATTTCTATTTGTTCTTAAACATATTGCTTATACTTTTAGAAATATTATTTATGGACAAGATAAAGATGAAAACAACGATTATAATATTGCTAGGGCTATTAGTAATGTACGTAATCATAAACCTATTATTGAACTTGTTACTCGTCCGTGGAATAATTTAGATGCTAAGTATTGGGGACAATTTGGTATTAATCTTAATTTTCTTAATACTCATTTTGTTTATCCTGTTGACCAATTTTATATTAATCGTTCAACTAATCCTATTCCTAAATATTTTTATGATAAAAATAAAACAGATTTATGTTATGGTTACGTTCTTGGGCAAGATAAAAGAGGAATAGTTAATGTTAAATTGTATTTTCCAAATAGAAATAAGAAAACTGAAGTTAAGTTTATAACTAATAGTAATACTATTGAAGGAGTTATTAATCTTGAATTAGATAATTATGACGTTATTATTATAACTAAATCTACTAAAGATAGATTAAGTCTTGAATGTTATCTAAAGAGTATTAATCATTCCATCCTCTACGGGGGGTCTACCCTTGAATCTAAAACTATTGGTGTTGTTAATATTCCACATGAAACTTATAAACTTCGTCAAATTGAATATGATTGGCTTCGTAGTAAACTTAATCGGAATGGTTTTCTTATTAGTCTTATGGATAATGATAGAACTGGTCTTATGGAAGCTGTGATTCTTAAGAATGATTATGATATTATACCTATTATTATTCCTAAAGAACTTGGCGTTAAAGATTTTGCCGAATTGAGAAGTAGTTATTCTACAAATGTTATTAATGAACTAACTCAACAAGTTGTTAAATATATAGAAGATAATTATGGAGAAGAAACTGAATTTACTTGGGATACGAAAGAAAGTGATACTTTGCCATACTAAAAGTTTAGCTGGTATTACATATACTGTTATGCGTCCAATTACTGAAGAAGATGAACAAAATCTTGATAAATTTGAATATCTTGATATAGATAATAAACGTATTGATAAAAAAGATATTTATTGTTATGGAGAAATTAATCTATCTTCTAATGATGACGTTGAATATATAAAAAAGTTTAGCTTACTTGATACTGATAATGGTGGAACTGTTCATAGTAATTTTAATTATCAAGAAGGTTATGCTCTTGTTGAAGGAATAGCTAAAACTTATCCTACATTTGATATTATTGAATGGTTTAAATATAATCATTGTCTTATAGGTAAGCCAGCTCGTATTATTATTTATAAATGTAAGAAAGAAAATCTATGATAATAAAAGGATATGAAGAAAAGCTAGATGATAGAGATATTAGATATATTAATTATGTTATTGATAAATCTACAATGGCTGATGCAATTGAATCTTATATTAAAGATTTAGATTGTACTATTATTTATCCTGATGGTTCTCGTCCTAGACAAACTATTAATTATGGTTATCGTATTACTCTTTCTAGTATTGAATATATTCTTGATAAACTTTATCTTGTTCTAGAACATCATCCAGAAAAAGCTCAAAGTTATATTGATTATCGTAATAGTATTATTAAAAGAATTATTGATATACATGAAAAAAATCTTGATTTCGAGAGAAGAAACCAAGTACGATATTATAGTAAAGAACCAAGGAAACGCACTAGAAGTGCTAGCAGAGTTAATCAATCAAAAGATGTCTTTACAGGTAAACCTATTGATGTTAGCACCGGTATTGCAAAGGCTATTAAGCCTAAAAAGGAAACGATTGCTCAGCGTAAAGCTAAACTTCTAGGTAGTAAAGCTGTTAGTTTTGCATTTAATGGTTTAAAAATAAGTGAACATAATGAATAAACTTTATCGTAGAAATAATAATGGTGCGCCTACTGTTTGGTGGGCTGAACTTGACAATGGTACTAATAGTATCACTGTTTTTTATGGTCTTGTTCAAGGTAATATTCGTAAAGAAGTTTATGCTGTTACTCAAAAAGATGGTCAAAAAGAACTTGAGAGTAGATATAACGATAAGATTAAAAAAGGATATACATATCTTGATGAACTTTGTGATATGCAGGGTTTACCCCCCGTGGAGGATGGAGATAATGATACTCTATTTAATTTTCTAAATACTTATCTACCTAAAGACCTTAGTAATGGAAATACTAATCTTCTACTCCCAATGCTTGCTAAAACGTATAGTGGTAATGTTTGGAAAAAAGTCAGTTGTATGTATGGTCAGTATAAGATTAATGGCCTGCGTTGTATTGTTACTGCTTATACTCAAAATGATATGTTTAAACCTGTTAGGCTTCGTTTCCAAAGTCGTGAAGGTCTTATTTGGCATACTCTTGGCTATCTTGAAGATTATTTGCTTGCTACTATTAATACAAATATTATCGACGATATGATTAATGGATTTGCAGCACTTGATGGTGAAGTTTATCTTCCCGGTTATACTGTTAATCAAATTAATCATTTTGTTAAAGATGCTAATTGTGTTGAAAATAAACTTCTTCAGTTTTGGTGTTATGATATTATGATGGAAGGTAATCAAACTCATAGAAATATGTATCGTTGTCATATTAAAAACCCTACTTCTTTTAATAATATTAATGAACATTATAATAATAAAGAACGATTGATTATTCTTCCTAGTATATATATTAATAATGATGATATAGCTATTAAAACCAGAAATCATTTTATTAATCTAGGTTTTGAAGGTCTTATTCTTCGTAATATAGAAATTGATTATCAATATGGTAGACGTAGAGCTAATTATATGGAGAAGTTTAAAGATGCTACTGAAGGAGATTTTATAATTATTGATATTTATAAAGAAAAGAAACGTGATTTACCTATTCTTCTTTGTAAAAATGATATTAATGATGAAAAGTTTGAAACTCGTTTAAGTACTAGTCATATTGTTCAACAGGAAGTTTTATTCGATTCTCAATCTTATATTGGTAGAACTGTTCATATAGATTATGGTGAACGAAGTGGCGTTGCTAGAGTTCCATCTCATATTAAAAATGTTGTTATAAATGGAGATACTAGATTATAATGTAATTAAGAATAATAGTTTTGATAGAACTAAATCTTATTTTAGTTGTTATTATAATTCTATTGTTTTATTTACTGATTATGATGCTAAAAGTTATAATTTTGCTATTAGATATAACGATATAACTAAAAGTAATGAACTTTATGTGATTTTGTATAATGATAATAGAATTAATAATAGTGTTCCTATTATTCGAGATGCTAATACTGGATTTAAGTTATATATTCCTAATAAAGTTATTAGACTTCTCGATACAAGATTGCGTAATGCTTTTGTTGTGTCTAAAGATGATTTTAATATTAATGTTAAATTTGTAGAAGAACGTAATGGTTTTTGTATTATTTATCATATAGATATTGAATAAGGTGAAGCCTAGTACATAATATAGTGTGCTAGGCTTTTCTGTTTGTTAGAGGTCTAAAACTATACAGAACACGCTCGTAGATATGATTCTTTTTGCCTATATTCAATTTTATATATCAGAATGATTAATCTATCACGATAAGATTTGCATGTCATGTTGAGCCTTAAAATGCGTCATTCTCACTATGATATTTAACATTAAATTCAGCATCATTATTACTAGTAAATTCCTATTATATTTTTATATTTGTCTTGATAAACAAAAACAAATTATTATGAGTATTAATAAAGTTACTATTGTTGGTATTAAAGGATTTAAAGGAAGTGGTAAAGATACAGTTGCTTCTATAATTAGTTATATCCTTCATGATGGTATTATGAAAGCTAATTATGATACTTGGCTTCTTTATCATAAAAATGGGTTTGTTGAAAATGATGAAATAATTATTCATTTTGCTGATAAACTTAAAGATGATATATCTGAATTTTGTGGTATTGACCGTAAATTTCTAGATAAACAAGAAATTAAAGAAAATTATTATTATAATTTTAAAACAGGTATTGTTTCTACAAATATTAAAGATGCAGATTATGTTATTAATAATGCATTAGAATTTGATAATTTATCTACACTTCTTCTTTTAAATACTAATGTTTCTATTAAAATTAGAACTCTTCTTCAATATTATGGTACTAATGTTATTAGAAATCATTTTTGGCATAAAGCTTTTATTAATTATACTATAAATAAAGCATTTGATATAAGAAATAGTAAAGGTCAATGTATTATAGCTGATGCTAGATTTGAAAATGACGAATGTGAAGCTATTAAACAATGTGGAGGAATGATAATTAGAGTAGATAGAAAATTTAACAATAATGATAATCATGAAAGTGAACAAATTAAAATTTCTCAAGATGATTATGTTATTGATAATACCGGTACTCTTGTTGGTCTTTTCTATAAAGTTCTTAAATTTGTAACTAATTATATGGTATGAAATTACATCCTATTTTTGGTATAAATGCTCTTGCTAGAGTTTGTATATGTTGTGGTAAAGTTATTGGTTATACTCCACTTGGAAATTCTGTTGAAGAAGATGCTAGTAAGAGTAAACAAATAGCTGAGGCTATTGTATGTAAAGAATGTATAGATAAGCTTGATAGTGAAACTTGCTTTATAGCTTGTGACATGGATAAAGATAATTATATAACTGCTACTTATGATACTTTATGGATTAGAAATAAAGGTCTTAAAGAGTTTTTTAAAGAGCTTGATTCTATACAGCCTATTAATATTATACCTAAAGAACATTTTTATAGTATATTTGGAAATGTAGTTAAAGATTTTTATAATAATCAAGAAGATGAAAATAATTGAACCTAAAGTTGAACTTTGGCAACAAGGAGATGATTCTAAAGCTCATGTTGCTAGATGTGCAAGAGTTTGTTATGGTAGAGAAACAGGTAATGATGAAGCTACTATTAAACGACTTATTAATGATGAACATTGGAGTATGTTTCGTCATGGAACTTATTATATAATAGCTAATGATAGTGATAAAACTTTAGAAACTATTATTATTAATTATGCTAATACTATTGGTTTTAGTTACCATTATGAAAAACATGTTTATTATATAACTGTTAATGGTAATTGGGTTTTAGACCATAAAACACAATTTGGTTATCTATCTAAATATATTGTTCCTATTGAAGATTTTCGTAATACTGAAATAGGATTTCATATGATGAGATATACTTTTTGTGTTGATACACAAATTAGTACTTCTCGTGAATTAAACCGCGTTAGTCCTAATAGTATTGCTGAAAAATCAACTAGATATGTTTATGAAGATGGAAGTATTTGTAGACCTCATTGGATAAGCAAAGAAGAAGCTGAATTATTTAATAATGATAATAATATTATTTTAAATGAAGCTATAAATGCTGATTTAAATGAAGCTATAAATGTTTATCTTAATGGATGTAAAAGAGATTTTGAAGAATATAAAATTCTTGTAGATAAATATAAAATCCGTCGTCAAGATGCTCGTGGTAAACTTCCTCTTGATACTGCTACTAGATGTATTTATACATATTCCGTAAGAGAATGGCGTCATATTATTGATTTACGTTATTATGGTACTACTGGTACTCCTCATCCTAATTGTATTATTATAGCTGGTATGATTAGAAATAATTTAATGGAACTTGGATATGACTTCAGAGATTGATAAACTTAAACATTTTCATGTTGAAAATTATAGTGGTACTAATTTCACTGATGACTTAAATGATGGTGAAGAATTTCTTTATACTACAATTAGGTGTAAAGATGATAAAGAAGTAACACTTTTATGTAAATATGTTAAAAATAAACATATTGGAAATTGTCCTAATTGTATATTTAATAAGTATCTTTGTTATGGTCTTTTATGTAATATTGTTGTTCTTAAAGTAATTAAAGATGAAGAAATATACTGAAGCTATTTATAAATATAGAACTAATACAGGTAAAATGACTGCTAGTGATTATACTCATTTATTTGGTTATTTAAATCCTTATTATCGTTCTGCTTATAATATACCTAAACGTAGAAAATAATGGCAAATATTTATAATATTACTGCTGAACTTGAGGATATATTTCTTGAGTTAGAAGAAAATGGGGGTGAATTAACTCCTGAACTTGAAGAACGTCTTGCTATTACACAAGATAATCTTAAATCTAAACTTGATAGTTACCGTAAAGCATATACTATGTTTAATCTTGAAGCTGAATCTTGTAAAAAGGAAGAGCAACGATTAGCTGTTCTTCGTAAAACTAAAGAAAACAATGCTGAAAGACTTAAAGGAGTTATGCTTGATGCTGTTATTGCTTATGGAGATTTAGGTAAGTCTGGTAATAAAGTTATTAATTTAGTTGATAGTAAACTCTATACTAAGAATAGTAAATGTGCTGAGATTGATGAAAATCTTAATCAAATATTTATTGATTTAGTTCTTGAACATTTACAATCTCTTTGGGATAATGATATGATTGATAGTAATTTCTCATTTAGTAGAGATATTCTTCTTGAACAAATTAATGATAAATTTACTGAAAGATATCCTGAACAATCTGCTAGACTTAGAGAAGAAACTGGAGGTTATTTTACGCTTGATGATTTAGATTGTATTAAAGTTAAATTTGAAATTGAAAAACCTATTGGTGATTTAGCTAATAAAATTAATTTTGATTTACTTAATACTTTCTTTAATCATCAACATGAAATGACTAGAAGCAGCAGTGTTAATAAAACTACTATGAAGAATATTCTTAATGATGGTAGAAATATTAGTATAGCTAAACTTGTTGAAAATACTAGTCTTATTATTAAATAATTTGGTTATACTCCCCGTGGAGGACAGAATTAAGTTCATCCTCCACGGGGAGTCAACACTACTAATCTTGCTAATTATGGAACTAGAAGAAAAAGTAAAAGAATTAATAAAATGGTATATGGATACTTATGGTGTTAATAAAGACCAAGCTGTTAGAGATATTGAAAGTGTTATGTTACGTATAAGTCATAAATAATATGTATAAAATAAAAGGTAAACCTTGGGCTTATTCTGGTGCTATTGATGTATCAGATTGTGCTACTGCTAAAGAAGTTATGCTTAAAGCTGGACTTAATTTTAATGTAGCTAAATGTGAACTAGTTGGTAAAATGCCTATTAAACTTACTGGAACTGATGAAGAACTTGACCGAATTATTAAAGAACAAAAAGAAGGCGCTCATGTTTTTGGTACTGACATTTATCGTAAGTGTGATAACGCCTTTGCTACCTATCGTACTGATTACAATATTCCTTTAGGTGTTGTTAAAAGTAAATATACTATTGTACAAAACAATGATGCTTTTAATTTCTTTGATGACGCTATTGGTAAAAATTCTGCTATTTGGCAAACTGCTGGATTTTGGGGAAATGGTGAGAGAATATTTGTAAGTGCTAAACTTCCTAATAATATTCTTGTTAAAGGTGACCCTGTTGAAAATTATCTAGTATTTACTAATACTCATGATGGTAGTGGTGGAGTTAAGATTTTATTTACTCCTATTAGAGTTATTTGTCAACATACTCTTAATGCTGCTATTCGCACTAGTAGTAATTATGTTAGTTTTCGACATACAACTAGTGTTCATAATAAGATTTCTGTTGCACAAGAAATACTTGAAATTAGTAAAATTAAATCTGAAGAATTTGGTCAATATTGTAATTTACTTGCTAATATTAAAGTTACTGATGAAGATGTAATCCAATTTATTGGAGAAAATCTTCTTACTAGTGATGAAATTCAACGTTTAAAAGATACAGGTCATACTATTAAAGATATTGCTTATCGTAGTGGTTTAGCTTTAACTGATAGTAAAATAAGTAGTAGAAAAATGAATGTTATTTCTGATACTTATAATTATTATTTTGATTGTCCAGGTCAAAGAGATATTCTTGGTACAGCTTGGGGTGTAGTTAATGCTATTAGTGGATATTATTCTAATATAGATAATATTGAAGGTACTAAGCGATTTGATAGTATTTGTTATGGTGATAAATCAAGAAAAATAGAAAATGCTTTTGCACTTGCAGAAGCTCTTTAATTTAATAATTTAATTGTATATGGAAGTAAAAGTATTTAAACTGAAAGAGATTAAACTTCTTAGTGGAGATGTTGTAGATGTAAAGAAATGTTGTATGGTTCAACCCATTCTACCTACTTATGGTAAAGAAGGTGATGCTTGTATGGATATTTATCCTATTTGCTATGAATATGATGTAGATAAAGATAGATTTATTTATCATACGGGTTTAGCATTTAATATTGGAAATGATGCTAATGGTGAACCTAATGAAATGTCTTTACGTCCTAGAAGTAATCTTACTAAATCTGACTTTTATATACCTAATGCTCCTGGTACTCTCGATTGGGGTTATCGTGGAGAACTTCTTATTATTTTTAAGAATCGTACTTCTAGAGATTTAGTTCATGCTGTATCTACTCTTGCTGAAATAGTTGATAAGTTGAGAGAACATATGCATTTACCTGATAGTATGATTGGTAATGCTAGATTTAAACTTAATAATGTTAGAGCCACAACTACTAATATTCTTGATAAACTTTATACTCCGCCATATAATTGTGATAGTAAAGATAGATGTTGTCAACTTATTATTAATAGTGCTCAAAGAATTACTTGGAAAGAAGTTGAATCTATTGAAGAATTAGGAGAAAGTGAACGTGGAAACAAAGGATTTGGAGAAGGAACAGGAGGAGCAGCTAAAGCTTAAAGTTGGTGCTCGTTATATTCATAATAAAACATCTAATGAATATATAATTATTAGTATTACTAAAATGAAACATCCAGATACAGGTGAATGGATTCCTGCTGTTATTTATAAAGTTGATGGACTTGAACCTTTATGGTGTAGAAGTGTTGAAAGTTTTAAAAGTCATTTTAGTGATGCTAAAGTTGAAGGTAATGAAGTTTATCTATGAAAAAGTTAATCTTATTCTATTTACCTGATTGTAATGTTAGTAAACTTTTTGAAGAAAGGCTTCACAAAGCTCTTGCTCTACCTGAGTTTGCCGGTAGGTTTAATCTTATTAGGTATAATCTATATACTGATACTGGTAGACAAGAAGCGTGTAGTGCTGGTATTAGTGATGCTCCTACTGCTTATTGTAATGGTGATATTTTACATGGTGTGCAAAGCGATTACACTATTAGAAAGTATCTTCGCAAGCTGCTAGGAAAGTCATAGATATGATTCTTTTGCCCTACATTGAATTTTAATTGCTATTGTGATTAATCTATCACGATATGAATATCATTCAATGTGTGGCTTTAAAATAGCTAATTTTATAAATTCTCATTATATTATACGAATACTATGGTTAAAATTGAATTTTATTATAAAAGTGCTGATAAAGATAAAACAGAAGCTATGAGAGAAGCTATTGATATAGCTTTATTTGGTACTAATGTTCAATGTAATTTTAAAAATCTTCCTGACCATCTTATTCTTGAAGATATGATACTTGAAAAGGCTGTTGCTGGTAAGAATATTACTGAATATCCTACTTGTATTATATATCGAGATGATACAGAATATAAACGATATAGTAATTCTGTTACTTGGAAAGAACTTCGTAATGATATTAATTATCTTACTGGAGATGAACCTACAAGACAAACAAATAATATATTTGTTGAAGCGTTTATTGATAAACATGATTGTATAACTCGTGCTAAATGTGCTGATGCTATTGCTTGGATGTGGAAATATCAGAATACTAAAGTAGAATATATTCAAACTAATGTTGATAATCCTAACAAATTTGCTGTTGTAATTAAAGATAGTTGGAGAACTTATGCTACTTATGTATATTCTGATAGTCTTACTACTGAAATGATTAAGAATACTCTTCTTAGAGTTCCTAATACTATTAAAGAAGCTGTTAAAAATAATGCTATTATGTTATGATACGTATTGATTGTTTTACTAGAGATGGCTGTGACGCTTGTAAAATAGCAATTAAAAATATAACTGATGCTATTAATGAAGCTAATTGTGATATTACTCTTAATATTCGTAATACAAATCTAGATGATATTCTAAGAAAAGAAATTACTAAATTTCCTACTACTGTTATTACTAAAGTCGATAATGATTATAAAAGAAAAGAATTAGCTCGACTTGAAGGTAGTTTTCCTAGTGATTATATTAAAGATATTATTAATAAATTTGAAAAAGAATAAGCTATGACAGTTAAAGAACTTATAGATAAACTTCAACAATTTGATGAAGATAAACTTGTTTTAGTTGAAGATACTGAATATAAAGAATTTCAGGCTATTGATGTTGAACCGGTAGATGATAGATTTATAATAATTACTACTACTATTAAATAAATAATTAAATTTTAAAATTATGAGTAAATTTATTGGAGTTAAAATGATTGAAGCTGTTCCTATGACAGCTCGTGAAGCAAATGACAAAGGTTATAGAATTGGTAATCATTCTTTTGAAGAAGATGGTTATGAAGTAACTTATCCATGTTCTTCAATGGGCTAAATATGGACTAAAGAAGTAAATAGTATTAATGCTAATGGTTTATATGTTATACGTAAAGCTGGCTCTAATAGAGCTGGCTTTATTAAATTTAATGATTAGCTTGGACCCGCTACTAGTGCTACGCACTCTTCGCTATACTCCCCGTAGAGGATGGAATGGTAGTTATGCTAGTAATATTAGTATAGTTATTAATGATAATAATTATATTGATTGAATGAATACTAGTCTATTCCATCCTCTACGGGGAGTTGAGCGTAGCGAAGCGGAGCGTTCTACTAATCCTTAAACTTATAGTCGTTGGCATGACTGAAACCTCGGTAGCTAAGCTAGTCTTACTACTGGGGTTTATTTTTATCTTATTGTTAAACTTAAATATATTATAATTATGGTTGCATTTATTGTTCTTATTGGAATTATATTTGGTGGTGTTAAACTATTGGCTATTGCTAATAATATTAGTGATAGTGAAGCTATGGATAAGTATAGTGGAAAACTATTTGTTGTTGGTATTATAGTTTTTATTATTCTTATGTGTGTTATTGGTAATAATGATGATGGTTTTAATTAAGATAAAAGTAAAAGGGCTTGTCTAGGTAGTGATACCATAGGCAAGCCCTTATTTTTTACTAGATTCAAGTCCAGCTTATTCAAATATATCTTTACCTATATCTTTATAAGGTATAATACTAAGTATATTTTCATCAACTTTATAATAACTATTATTATTAGGTAAATCAAGAACTCGATTAATACTACGAACAACAGGTATATTACGAACAGCCATAACTTCAAACTTATTCATACCTTTATATCTACCAGTAGTATATTCCTCAGTAAAATCTTCTTCAATAAGGAATCTAGCAGCCATAGCAGTAGTACCAAGTAAGTCATTAATAGTTTGTCCAATAGCAACAGGACTAGACCATAGCTTTTTACCTTCAGAATAAGCTCCAAATGGAGTAAATGAAGCAGCTTCAGAAGCAAGACGGTCAGCATGATAAAGCATAAGATTATAAATAATACCTTCATCATCATCACCTCCCATACCAGTTATAGCAATTGCTCCAATAATAGCAGCACCTACATAAAGTAAATCACCTAAATTACGTCTAATATTTGCTTTTTCATGTTCAGGAAGAAGTTCATAATTAAGTTTGAAATTAACAGCAAATGAAAGTAAATTCTTACCATAAGTTTGGAATGCTTTAAGAACATCACTAACATTATTAACTTCTCCTACGTTACTTTCTTTAAATGGAATAGTTAAATAATCATAAAGACTAGTATAACTACCTTTTTCAATAGTACCAAGAGTTTCATTATAATAACCATTCCAACGATAACGTTTTTTAAAACCCGGATAAAGATGTTTATGATATTGCATAACCATACCACCCCACCAATGTTGTTCTACATTAGCAGAACCAAGTTTATCATAAACACCATGAACTTTCTTATTTACTTCACGAACTTTATCAATAAATTTAGCATATTCTTTAAGAGTAAGTTTACTATCAGATTTTATTTGAGCAATTCCATCTTTAAGTTCAAACTGATTATAAATATCTGGAAGTTTAGCAAACTTTTTATCAATATTCTTAATAAGTTCTTTACGTTTAGCTATATATTCTCTTTGTTGTTCTTCATTAAGATAAGTCTTAACAAAATCGAATATAGGATTAGCTTTAAATAGATTATATTTAGCTCGTTTTTTATTATCAGCTTTAGCATCATCCATGAACTTATTGAATTGTTCAAGTAGAGCTTGGTTCTCCTCTCCACGGGGAGTATTTATTACAGACATAAGAGCATCTTGTTCAGCTTTACGATGATACATTTCTTTACTCATTATATCATAACCACCTCTACCATTATCAACAAGTCTATGAGATTTAAGCATAGCAAATAGCATAACATTTTGCATATAATGTTCACCAACAGATTGAGGACTAAATAGTAATCCACGAACTCTACGAATATTTTCTCTAAGACCTTCAGCAGTACTAACTTCAGTTACTCTATCAAAATCAACTACATAACTAAGTTTAATAATAGCATCTTGAAGTGTACTACTATTTTCACTATACATATTAGCCATATAACTAACAGTTCCTTTAATCCATTCAGATTTACCAGCTTCCCAATCTTTAAGATTAATATATTCACCAGCAGCTCGTTCCATAAATATATTACTAGAACCAGTAAGAACGTTAGCAATACCACCAGTAATATTCATCATCATATATTTACTACCAGCAATATTTTGAGCAAGAGAACCTAGTTTAACTAGATTAGGAGTTTTATTATCTTTATATTGTTCAAATACAAGACGACGAATAAAACTTCTAAGATGTTCACTAGTTCTAGTTTGTTTTTCTTGCTTATATTCAATTTCACCACCAGCACTGGCTTCTCTATTTTCACTTATACTACCTTTATAATTTATATCGTAAGCAGTATTACTAGTAATAATTTGGTCAGCAGTATAAAGAAGATTTTTAACTGTTTTAATAGCATTATATCTATTACTTTCAATTAAGAAACTATTAAATACTTCTTCCCAATTACGATTAAGAATATCATTATGAATTTTATTATTCTTTTCAATAATCTCATCTCTAGCTTTAATAGCAGCAGCTTTACGTTTACTAAATTCTTCATCACTTTCATTAGGTTCTTTAAATCTAGGTATAGTAGGAAGTTGTTGAGTATCTTTATTAACTAACTGAACTAATCTAGGATTAGGAATATCATAATCTTTATCAAAAGTTAAATCTTCATTATTTCTCCAACTAGTATTATTAGGAACATTGGCTGTCCAACCAAGAAAACTAAGAGCTTGCTCAAAGTAATCTTTAACAGTCATATCTTTAGATTTAGGTAAAGCTGGAAGATAACCCATATCAACATATCGCTTATTACTATTAGTAAAACAATACTTTTTCATAAGTTCATTTACTTTATTCATAAGTTCAAGTTGATACTCATTAAGATTAGTATAATTAGGATTATCATATCCTGCTCCTACTTTATACTTATTAACAAAACTACTATATTCTGGATTAACAAGTTCTTCTTTAGGAGTAATATGCATTTGATTAATACGTGGTTCATAATTACCAACAACAGCTGAACCATCATCTTTAATCATTTGCATAGTAGTCCAAATACGAATAGGTTTAATAGTACGAGTATATGGGTCAAAATAATGATTATCTCTATACCATTGTTTATATTCAACACTATCAATACCATATTTATCAAGAACTTCTTTTTCTTTCATATAATAATATTGAGTAGTAGTTTCTCTAGTTCTCTTTTGAAGAATATTAATTGCAGCAGTTCTATCAATATCAGTCCATTTATCTAAATCTTTAGGTTTAATAATACCATAAATAGTTCGATTAGGTCTTTCTGCAATAGTTCCATTTTCTTCAACTTGTTCACTAAATACTTCTAGCCATTTATCATAATACTTTTTACCTTTAGCAAAAGCTCTATTTTTATCAAGTTCATATTGTTTCCAATTATAAGTAACATCACATTCACTTTCAATAAATTCAGCAACACGTTTTGCTTTAGCTTTATCAGTATTCTTTTCACCTCTAGTAATTTCATTAAATACTTCAAAACCAGTCTTGAGTTGTTCTAAATCTTCTTGACTAATATCAGCAGTATTAAGAGTTCTAGTAGCATTATCAAAATATTTTTCAAGTATTTTATTAATAGCTTCTCCTACATTAATTTCTTCTTCGCTCTTAGATTTATTACCTGTAAGATAATTATAGAAATCAGCACGATAAATTCTAAGTTCATCTTCAGCAGAACGAATAATACCAACATAAGGCATACCATTGCCTTTAGTATATTTATATTTTCTAACTGTTTCAGCTTTTATAAGAGCTGCACGTTCTTCAGGTATTTTACGTCCATCAACTACGTTAAATTCATCTTTAGCTTGAAATTCTTTAATAGCAAGATTAAGAACACTATTACCTTTATTAGCATCTTTAAGTTCTTCAAACGCCCAATTTAAATCTTCTATATCTTTAATATCAAGAATATATCTAGTATTCTTACGAATCCATTCTTTAGCTTCACGATATTCAGGAACTTTCATAAGTTCTTCCATACTAATAAGAAGATTACCATTAGCGTCACGTTGACTTTCATATTTACTAATAATAGAAAGTTGTTCTTTAAGTTTAGAATCAAATCCTTCTTTAGCTTGCTTATCATAAAACATTTCTTTAACTTTACGAATATTAGTTTGATAAGCACGAAGTCTTTCAGCTACATTCAAGTCATGACCAATTTTTTTATTACCATCTTCATCATAAAGACTAGTAAGGCTATCCATTTGAGCATAGATACGCCCAAGTTCTTCATCTTGATTTTGTGTAGTAACATTATCAATAGCTTGACTTAGAATATCTCGTATTCTACCATTAAGTCTTTTATATTCAGCAAATTCTTTAGGAATACCATCATCTCCTTTTTTAAGTCCTAATAAACTTCTTTCAAGATTTATAATATAAGTAGAATATTCAATAGTAACATTATTACCATCTTCATCTTGAACTGTAATTGGTTTAAGCTGATGAATAGTAGTCATATCAATAAATTTAGCTTTATTAGATAAAGCAATAAGATGTTCAACACTATTAATACCAAATTTTTGTTCAGCTTCAATAGCAGCATCTCTATATTTCTTCATCTTTTCTTCCCAAACAGGATTATTAGGTTGAATTAATCTACCATCATCATCAATAATACTATCAAGACTAACAGATTTACCATCTTTAGCAGCTCTGGATTTAAGTTCTTTAAGATAGTTTTTAAAGTCATTAGACTCTTTAATACCATTAAGACGACCTTCTTCAACAGTACCCATTACATCTTTAAGTATATTTTGCAATACAAAGTTACGATTAGCACGAATATCTTGTATCCAATAGTCCATAAATCCAGTATCTCCATAAGCATCAAATTCTTTCATAAGACCACTTATATAATTAGGATTAGTAGTACGTAATTGAATCCATCTTTCAAACCAATCTTTTCTAGCAGAATGTACAGTAGTATTAGAATCAACTTGATTAACTAATTTTTGAATCTTTCTAATATTCTCTTTAGTTTTATCATCAAGATTTGTACTATCAATATCAATTTCGCTAATAAGTTTGTATTTATTCTTAAACGTATTAGCACTAAGAATAACATCTAAGAAACGATTTTGAAGTTGTTCATCTTTAAGAACTTTACCAATAACATCTTTATCGTTAATAGGTTTATCAATACCGTCAATTTTAATAAAACGATTAATATCGTTAAGAATATTATTAGCTTCAACATCTATATAATTAGCAATGACTGATAATGAAAATTCAGAATTATCAGAAAGACTACTACTATCAAGATAATTAATTTCAGCATTATTAAGAGTATTTAATACATTTTGAGCAGTAGGTTGTCCATGACGAACAGCGCGTGATATAATTAAACTTGCATTTTTAGCAAATCTACCAATAGGAGTTTGGTCATCAACACTACTATATCTATCAGTATTACTAGTAACTCTATTTATTTCATTTTCATTAATTTCAATAAATAAACCAAGTTTATTATTTTCAATATTAGGATATTTAGCTTTATATTGCTGTAAATCATCACTTAAATTAATAGCAGTAGTTCCATTAATGTTAAGATAAAATTTATCATTAATAGTATATATAGTATTATTCTCAAAAGGAGTATTCATAAAAGGCTGGAAATACTCATCAGATATATATTTACTATATAGCTCAGGAATTTTTTTATAATCTTTATTTACAGCTTCATTAATATTATCTTTAATACCATCAATAAATTTATCTCTTTTTTCTTGTTGAATAAGACCTTTATAAAGAAGAACAGCTAATGGTTTATGAGTATTATTATTAGCTATAATACTAAGCTCAATACTATTATAAGTTTCAAATGATTCAAGTCTATCAATAGGATAATAAGATAAAGTTCCATCATAAGTTCCTTTAATATATAAATTTCTATTAATTCTAATAACATTAACAGCATCTCCATTTCTTATTATTCCTACATTATCAAGATTTTCTTGACCATTAAAAGTAATAATACCACTTCTTTTTAGACTATAATTAATTTTATTATTAGTAAGTCTTTTAAATGTATAACTAGGACAATTAAAACTATTATAATTCTTACGAATAAAACCAATTATATCTTCAACATTATCTTTATCAATAAAACCATAGTTATTAATACCTTTCATAGCTATATCTCCAATAGCTATTCCGCCCTCACTCAATCCTCTAAGGGGAGTATTACTTATAAGTCTACTAATATTTCTAGTTCTAAATTTATGACCTTCAACAATAAAAGCATATTTAACTAAATCAAGAGCTGTAAGTTTAATGAAAGGATTAGGATGATTCCAAGCTCTATCAAATAATCTATGAGCTTCATCATTAGTAATATCACCTTGTATGTAATTAATATATTGAATATTTACATTACGACGATTATTTCTTTCATCATTAGCAACTATTTCAATATGTTCAAATACACTACCATCTTGACTAAAATTACGTTTAATCCAATCAACTTTCTGAGCAGGAGTAAGTATAGCAAATACATTAATTTCAGTTTGTGTAGGCTCAAATATATTTTTAACTACAACATCATCTGTTTCAATATTAACTAATGTACCACTTACTCGTCCAACTTCTAAAGCTCTAGATTGTCCAGTACCATATTCTTTAATATATTTAGGATGAACAAAATCTCCATTAACAACAGTAACAGGTAAATTAAGATAAGAACTACCATTATTACCTACTTCTAGTTTATTAATAAGATAATCTTTATAGTCATTATATAACTTTTCAGTCATTATTCCACCTTTAGTCCATTCTGCTATTCTATATACATAATCAATAAATACAGGATTAGCAGTTTCAAATACTTGTTGAGTAGCTTTAACACTAAGAGCAGTACTCATTTGTAAAAATGCAGCTAAACTAGGATAACTACTTTTAGATATATCTGATTTAATAAACGCATCTATACCACCACTAATATCAGGAAAAACACTCTCTAACAGCAAGGTTTGACCCCCCGTAGAGGATGGAGCATAAATATTACTATTTTCAATAACAGTTCTAGCATCTCTAAATACTTTATCACTAGCATAAAAACTTTGTTTAGCACCATATTTATCAGCACTAAGAATATTAAGATTATTACTTATATCCTGTCCGATTGAGTTTAGCCGATTGAATTGTGCTAGAACATAAAGGTCAAATAAAGCCTGCTGAATGCCATTCATTTCCCCTCTAAGACGAGATTTATATGCGTCTGATGAAAATATAAGGTCTGGTGATGAAAATGCGTCAGAAACGCTTAAATTGAATAATTTCTTGAAAGTTTCACCATAACTTTCATTAATAATATCAATTAGCTTTTTACGTCCAGCAAAATTAATCTTTTCATCAAAACCAAGATTATGAGCAACTTCTCTAATAGCTTCAGTAAGCGGATTTTTAGTACCTTCTGCAAGAACACTATTAGTTTCTTTCCATTTATGAACTAGTATATCAATAGCAGGTTGCCACATAAATCCAATAGCAGTATCATAATTACTTCCAAAGTCAACAATAGTTTTGAAAGCATTAAACGTATAAGTATTTTCATTATGTATAGCCCCCTCTTTCATAACATCGAGAATATGAGCAGTAGTCTGAGAACTATAAGGATTAATCAAATAACCATCAACATTCTTATCATCTCCAGACCAACCAAAATTCTTATGAGTAATACGAATATGTTTATTACCAATAGTTTCTACATTTTCTTTACCATATCTATTAACAGCTTCTTGCTCACTAATCACATCAGTAGTGTACATAACTTTAATACCTTCACTATGATTAGCCTTAGTAACATTACCAATACTCATAAAAGTATCTCGATTAACACTGATACCTTTAAGTTTAATACCAGAAGTAGCAGCATCAAACCAATCAAGTTGAGTAAAGAAATCACTAGGAGCAACAGTTGTTTTATTAGCACCAACTATTTCTGCATAAGTTTCATTAGCTTCTTTGACATTTTCAAAGTTAGAAGTAGTAGTATTTTCTTCAAATGCAGCAGGATTATTAAGTATATCAATAAATGATTGAATAATAGCATTAGTTCTAGCAGCTTGACTACTTGTATCCTCCACGGGGAGTTTCAAGTATGATTCGTAAGACTTAAGTCCACCATCATTAGCAATTTTTTCAACAACTTTAAGATTGCCATTATAACCTTCAAGAGTAGCATTAATAGCATCTTCGCTATTTTTTAAAGAAGCTCTAATATTACCTTGTTTATTATAAGTCTTACCAAGAATTTTACGACTAGCTTTATCTACATTATCTTTAACATAATTAATATATCCTACTTCATCTTTAGTATATCTGGCATGAGTAATTTCAGTTGGAATACCTTTAACAAGATTAAATGTTTTAGACATACCATAAATACTATCAACGTCAAAGTCAGAACCAGTTTGAGTAACCCATTCATCAGGAACAACAACAGTACTACCATAAGCATCAGGAAGAAACTCCTTAACATACATAATACATATAGATTGTTTACCTTCAGTAGGAATACGATAACCAATCATAATACGTAAACTATCAGGAACTTGTTCAATATTTAATCCTTTAAGTTTACTACTCCATCTAGGAAGTTTAATTTCAGTATAATAAACAGGAGTGCCATCAACTTCTCCAATCTTTTTATATTGCAGTTTACTATCTGTTTGAGTTTGTTTATCAACTTTAAAACCAAAATCAGATAACTGAGCAGCATGCCAACCACTAATAAGTTGCCTAGTAATATTAGTATTAAAATAACTATTAGCAATACTTTCAAGTTTACTATTAATATTAGATAAAAATAAAGGAAGATTATTAAATCCAGCACTATCTAAATCGAAAAACTCAAGAAGAGCTTTCTCAACTCCTTGTTGTTGAGCATTTTCTTTAAATCTATCAAAAAATACAAAACGATTAAGATTTTTAATAGTACCATTAGAATTTAAATCAATATGACCATTATCATCTAATCCAATACCAAGTTCAGCACAAGTTTTTTCAAAACTATTTCTAATATTAGCTACATAATTATTAAATACTTTATCTTTAAGTTCATTAAGTTCAGTTCGATTAGGAAGATTATCAAGCATTTTCTTCATAATCTGAATAGCAGCTTTATTACTAGCATCAACCATATGTTGAGGAACTTCTTGTTGGCGATAAAGATAATTATAACTAAATAGTTCAGAATTATCAAATATATTATTATCAAATTCTTTAAGAGCTTCATCAGTTAAAACACCATCATTATTCCAAAGTATCATTCTGTTATGTTGTGCAACTTTAACAGTTTCAACAGTATTAATTTGATGAATACCTCTATTAGTCATTATATTATAAACTTTTTCAAGTTCTGTTCCTTTAATAAGTTTAGGAATAAGAACAAACTCAGCGTTCTTTACTTGTCTAGGAACTTCAATACCAACAGTAGTATCATAATATAAATCATAATAGAAATTCTTTTGAATTTGAACTTTATTAGCAAATTTAGTCCAATCAATTTTATCTATTGGAGTATCATCTGTAAGACTTTGAATAAGTCCAGCATATTTATCTAATTCACCAGCAGCAGTAATACGACGAATCCATTCCTCAAGAGTAATATAAGATTGAGCATCATTAGCATTAACACCGCCTTTAAATGGTTCTAATATTCGTTCTCTGTCTTTTTTATCAAGCCCAGCTTTTTTAAGTTGGTCATCAAGTCTATCAATAACAACTTTATCAGAAGCTTTAAAAGTATTATAAATAGTAACACCCCTAAATTTATCTTGAAGAACTACTTTTTTACGTTTAGTAACACCATTAACAGTATAAGGAACAGTAACAGCATTACCTTTAATAGTTATATCATATAAATCAGTAGCTATATCTAAATCATTTTTAGTAAAATCAGTATTACCAAAAGGATTACCACTAGCTTGTACTTCTTTAATACGTTTTAGAATAGTTTGACCATTCTTATAAAAACTTTGGTCACCACCATACATATCGTACATACTATCTCTAACAAGATAATCATTAACTAGAAACTCAGCTAAAGATTCATTATTAATTCTATCATCAATAAATGTACCATATTTATTTTTAAGTTCTTTATAACCATTAGTTATATATTTATTTAACCAATCAGCAACAGCATCTTCAAGAGCAATACGTTGTTCTCCATTAAGAACTACTTGATTATTAACATAGCTAAGTCCACGTGTAGACCCCCCGTAGAGGATGTCAATAGTCTTACCATACCCAATTAGTTCATTAAATGCTCCATTACTATTAGGAGTAATTTTACTAACTAAACGTTTAAAACTAAATACTCTACCAGCTAAAACTTTGTGTCCATCTTTAGTAATAAATACATTACCTTTTCCATCTTTATGATATTGATTATAAAAATGTTCAGGTTTATTATTATAAATATCACTAAATTCAAAATCTCCATTAGTTAAAATAGGATTACCATTAGCATTAGTTTTAAACATTACATTAACAGCTTGAGCCATATTAGTAAGTTCTTGAATAGCTATATTATAGTATTGTTTAAATAATGGATGTTCTTTATTTATAATTTTAGTTCCATCTTCTAGTTGACTACGTAATCCAGCAAGACTATATCTAGGAGCAGTAATAGTAAAGTTTTTAGGAGCATCACTAGGTATGGGAAGTAAATAATTAGCAGTAGGAGTTTCAGAATTATTAATATCAGTCATAAATAATCCCATAGCAGTAATTAAATAATCACCATCACTCATACTACGATATAAGTCATTATTGTTATTATCTAATTCACTAATACCATTAAGAAGAGAAGTCTTAAACATACTACGAGCATATTCAGTAAGTTTAGGAGTTCCATTTCCAATTCTTCTAAACAATCCATAATTAATTATATTACCATTACTATCTCTATGTTCAAGAAGTAAATTACTATAATCATATTGATGACTAGCAAACTTTTGTTTAGCATAAGCTTCAACCATAGCATTTTGCTCTTCAACAGTAGATTTATCATCATTGATTATTTTAGCAATATTAGTAATAAAACTTCTATTAATAACATCAGAACTTAAATTACCTTCAGGATTACGAGAATTAAGTTCAATAGGAATATAAATAATATCTTTAAAAACATCAGCCATTTGATATATAATAGAAGTATCACCTCTATTAATAAAACTATCAGGCATTTTAGTTTCTTTATCCTTTTTAAGCGCTTCTACATATTTATTATAATTTTCAACTGTACGATTAATAACATTGGCAAAATTAATAAGATTATTAGCCATAGCTACACGACCAATCTTAGCAATAGCTAAATTAAAACTAGCTTGATTAATATCTGGAAATATTTCTTTAAAAGCATCATATAAATAAAGATTAGCATGAGGAGTATTTTTATATCTATCATATATACGAAACTTTTCATGAGCAGTAGGAACACGATTAGTAATAATATTATTCTTAACATTATTATAAAAAGTATTCTGTAAAATAGTACGAGAATCAGTATTAGGATTAGTTACACGAGCACGAACATAACTATTACCATTAGAATCAGTTTGAATATAAGTTTCAATTTTAGATATAATAGGTTTATTAAACACCATCATATACTTATTAGCAAATACTTTATTTTTGCTAAGTAAATCATGTAATTGAATTAAACATTCACAATTTGGAATAGTTTCAGATATACGTTTAAGACTAGCTATAAAATTATCTACATTACTAGTATCAGCACTAGCATATAATATTTTAGATAAGTAATTAGCATCAGAAAAAGTAACAACTCCTAATTCATTATTAATATCAAAAGGATAACTTCCATTATCAAGTTGAGAAGCAGCAGTAAGTTTAGGTAAACTTGCAAGATGATATTTAATAATTTCTTCTACGTGTTTATTAAAATCTTTAACTTCACCAATACTTAAATTCCAAAGTTGAGTCATTAAATCAATACCATCATCTATACTATTCTCATCACCTTCAGTAGAAGTTTCATCAAGATAACCGCCTAATTCTTCATAATCAGTAGTTTGATATAATTCATCTCGTTTAATAAGTTTAGCTACATTTTTATTATTAAAAAGAGCTTCATTAAATTCAGTATTAGTTAAAGAACGAAGTAATGCACCATAATTAAAATCTTGAGCATCACCATATTTACGAAGAAATGCTCCAAGACCATTAATTTTAATAGCAGGACTTGGATTATTAATAAAACTATTAAGTTCATTATTTTTAGCTTCATCACTTCCAGCTAATTTCTTAGCGCGTTTAAGTCCAGCATTAATAACAGTTTCATTAGTACGTTTTTTAATTTCATTAAAATTTAATGGAGCACCATTATATAGAAAATTAAAACTAAGTTTATTCATAATATCAGCCATATAAGTAATAGCTGTATCTCTAGCTTTAATTGTACTAAACAAACCACGTTCTTCTTTTTCAGCAATAGAAGCTACATCGTCCATATTACGAAGTTTAATAGCTCTAGCTTCAAGAAGAGCATTATAAGCTTGTCTTCCAGAAGTTTTAACATTAATACCTCTATCAGCTACAATCTTCTTAAAGATTGGGTCTTCAACCATAGCTATAAGACTATAATAATCAGCATTATTAGAACCATGTTCTTTAATAATAATATTATTAAGATTATTATATCCTACAAGTTTAATATTTCCACAGCTCATAAGTTTATATTTAAGTTTAAATTCATTAATAGTAATACCTCTATGACTAATGTAAAGTAAAATTTTATTACATCGTCATAGAGGCTGTTTTCTTTCGTTTTAAGCGACTTTTATATTTACTCGATTAATTCTACATACAGCTAAAACTGATGCGCCCTGTGTCAAGCAAAGTGGCAAATTCGGGCTGTTGGTCTATTGGTAAACGGCTAGTTAATTCAGCCATATTTGACACTATATCATCATCAACACTACTAAACATATCAAGTCCATCATTAAGATTATCATTATTATAATTATAATCTTGACTGTTATCTTCATTAGGATTTTCAGTTTGTTCTGTACTAGCAGTTTCTTCTTCAAACTGAAAAGTTCCTTGAATAGCTTCTTGATTACTTTCTTTAGGCATTTTTTTAATAGCTTTATAAGCATCTCTAGCAGCAGCTAATAAACTATCTTCATTAATCTTAATACCTAACATATCAGTAATAACTTCAAGAAGTCTACTAAATAAAGTCTTACGTTTATTAACTTTTCTATTATCATATTTAATTTCATTAAGTGCAGTCATAAGAGCATTACTAGTAATACTTTCAACTAGAAATTCTTCAAAAGCTTCACTTGTATTAAAGTTCTCAAACAGATAAGGTTTAAGTCTTTCTTTAGTAGCATCATCTTGAGTATCAATCCAAGCTTTAAATTTATCATATATAGGTTTAACTAAAGCAAGAGCTTGTTCAGTATTATATTTAGTATAAAGTTGTCTATGTAAACTTTCATGAAGTATAATATTAACAACTCGATAAACTCTTTGACCAGCAATAGCAGAACTATTAAGTTCAATAGTATCTGTATCACGATGATAAACAGCATTAACTTTATTACCATTATTATCAGTAATACTATCTACAACATGAATATTTTTAGGTAATATACCAATCTTTTGAAGAGCATTAATATAATCAATAGCAGTTTGGTCATTAGCAAAATACTTTTTAAGTCCACGAGTTAAATTCTTAGCAGTTATAGCAGATTCAAAAGCATTAAAATTAATAGCATTAAGAGTATCATCTAACATGAATTCTGATAGCTGTTCAGGTATTGCTCCATCCTCCACGGGGGGTCTACCCTCAAGTTCATAAGTAATATCAAGTTTAGAATGAATATCTATTTGCCAATTACCAGCAGTTTCATTAGTATTAGTATTAGCTAATTTAGTTCTAACTAAACCATTACTAATAATAAAATCTTGATAACTATTATAACTATAAGTTTTACCATCAATATTTATAATAGTTTTACCATTTTCACGATAAATATATTTATTAGTTTTATCATTAGTTTTTGTACTATCATTAATAAAATCTTTACTAATAGCAAATTGAGCATAGTTAAACATTTCATCAATAACAGGACGAAGAGCATTATCTAATTCATCAATAGTACTAGCATTAATACCATAACTTTTACCTATTTTAAAAGCACTATTAACAACATAAGGAGAATTAATAATAATATTACGTTTATAATTACCAGCATCAGAATTAATGGTAAAAGCATAATCTTTACCATTAAAATGTGCACCTTTAACATAAAAACCTATATTAGTAGGATTAATACTAATTTGAAGTCCAGTATTTCTATCTCCGTTAATAAGTTTATTATTTCCAAATATATCTCCAAGATTTTGTTTAAGTTCACCAAAACTTATTTTACCACTAATATAATCTCTACAAAGGTTATTAACTTCATTCTTAATAGAATTAATAATACGTCGAGCATCACTTTTAAGTAGATTACTATTTAATGGAACTTGTTTACAAAAAGCATATAGAGAAGTACCATCACTACTTGGAATACTAATAACAGGCATACCATTAGTAGTAAGATTTTCAATAATAGTTGGTTTACTTTCTCCATTAAGATATACTTGACCTTGTACAACTACACCAAGTTTATTAACATCTTCATTATAATTAACTACTGTTTCTTGTACATCATTCCATTCGCCATTAGTATCATCAATAGTATTAAGAACTCCATATTTAACATTAACAGCTTTAACTTTACCTTTAAAATCACCTTTAACTATTGTAATAGCTTGGTCATAACTATTAAGAAGATTATTAAACCAACGATTAATACTAGCTTCATGACTATTTTCATAAGGCTGATTAAATATGTATTTAGTAAGATTAACAAGATGTCCAGCTAAATCAAAACTTGCAACAGGAGTAGTAAAATCTCTAACTATATCAGGATATTTAGTTTCAAATTCTTTAAATAAAGTATCAAGTTCTTTATTTGTAACTTCTTCTTTAACGGCAAGTTCATATAAATGACCAATAAATTCTTCATCAAATCTGTCACCGTCAAGAATACTAATTAAAGCATCTTTAAGTGGAGAAATAACTTGACCATTTTCAGCATGAATATTATATTTCCAACCTTGATTAACCATATCATAATTACCAAACTTATCAATATTTGGAACTCCTATATAACCAATAATTGTATCATTAGCAAATATATCAATACGTTTAAGTTTAATATTATATACAGCTTCTAAATAATCACCTTGCTTAATACTAGTAAATGCTTTAACATTTTCATTCTCTACTATATACTTAAGATTAACATTATTAGTATGTTCAACTTGAAGTCTTTCAAGACGTTCTTTAGCAATACCGTCAACGTATTGAACAAATTGTCTAGCATTAAGTTTCTTAATAGTTGATTCATCAGTAGCACGATATTTACCTTGATTATTAGTGCTGGCGTAAAGATAGTTTTTTATTTGATTAAACAAGTAATTTTTAATAATTTTATTACCCGTAACACTATCTATATATTCAACTAATTGACCAATACTAAGATAGACTTTACCATTAACAATTTTACCTCTAGTATTACCTTCACTATCAACACTATTAGCAAAATCATTCATAACAGCTTCTATATTGCGTTCATTACCTGTAACAGTAGCATAAGTAGCATTAAGTAATAAACGTCTAGTACTATCATCTTGAACAGAACTATATAAACTACCTCCTGTAAGACCATCAATAATATTATTAACTATATCAGCAGCTTCTGTTTGTTCAAATCCAGCTTGACTAAGTTTATCAATAAAAGATTGTCTTGCATTAAGTAAATCGCTACTAGTTGATTCATGTCCAAGAGAATCTTCTAAATCAGCAATACTTTCATAAACTAAATCAGTACCTATTTGGCCACGTTCAAATTCATCATCTGGAAGATTATTATTAACTTCAGGTTTAGGAGTACTAATAGGTTCTTGAGAAATTGGTTGTTCAGTTTGAGATTGAGGTTGTTCAGTATTAGTAGGCTTACTAGGAACCGCTTCGCTTCGCTCCGCTATACCCCCCGTGGAGGATGGAGATGAGTTAGTATCATCTACATCAGTTTCATTAACTTCATTAACATCAGGATTAACAGGAGCAACTTCTTCTTCTTTAGGAGTATTATTAACATCGTTTTCAATCTCAGCAATTTCAGCTAATTGCTCTAATGTATTTTTAAGATGTTCATTACCTTTAGAACTTAAATCAAGTGCAGCATAAGCATCTCGAATAATTTTATCTATATTTGGTTTATTACCATTATTAGCATCTTTAATAACAGAATTAACATATTCTTTACCATATTGTTTATAAGCATTACGTAAATCGTCCATAGCTTTATTAACAATCTTTTTACGACTATTATCAAAGAAGTTATTAAGATAAATTATACGAGATTTAATATTATCATCAGATAAATTAAGTTGATTTTTATTAACCTCAACATTAATCTCAGCATTAACAACTTCTGCTAAATCTTTAAATACTTCATTATATTGTTTTTGAAGTTGAATAGCTGATTGAATATCATTTTTATTTTCAATATCAATAGGAGTATAAAGTTTATTAATAGCATCTAATCGTTCATTTAATTGAGCAATACGTTCTTGTTTAACGGAATTATTAATTGCTGCATTATCTTGTATAGTTTTAATATCTCTTTGAATACTATCAATAATATGTTGATAAATACCATTCTTTGCAGAATTAATATCAACATCTTCAATATGATTATTTGTAATATCTTGATTTAAAACATCATTAGCCCAATTAAGAAGATTATTATAATTTTCTTGACGATTACGAGCATGAACCATTTGGGTAGCTATAATACGACCAACTTCAAATCCGCCACCAAGTCTATTAACTTTATTTAAAGTAGTATTATATTCATTTTTAAGATTATTAATTTCAGTTTTAAATCTATTAATAAGTTCATTACTATCTTGTTGTTGTAATCCAAGTTTATTAGTAATACTATCATTAAATTCTTTACTATTAATAGAACTTTCAAGAAGTCCTAAATTACCAGCGTTCATAGAATTAATAATAATATTATCCATATATTCTTTTTCAGCTATATTACGAAGTTCTTCTTCAGTACCAGTAATAATATCTGGATTAACCTGTTGACCATTTTCATCAGTAATAGTTATAAATGGATTTTTACCATTAGCAATACTATTAAGTCTTTCTTGATATGCTTGAAAAATAGCAGTACGACCAAGAATTTCATTTTCTCTTTGTTTTTCAGCAGAAGTCCAATCTTTATCAAGACGTTTATTAATAAACTCTCCAGCTTTATTCATAACACTACTAAAAGTAACACCACCAAGAGCACCCCAAAATGCTTGTTCCCATAACATTGGGTCTTGAAGATAATCTTTAATAGTTTGTTGAGGAATATCTTTATCAAATACTTTTTTACCATTATATAAACCATCTTGACTAGCTATATAATTAATAGCTTCTTCAACTCCTTCTGTCCATTCAGCTCTAACACCATGAAGAATATCATCGCCTACATCTTTTAATGTACTAGTAATAGCTTGTTTAGTAGTTTTATTACTTAAAGCATTAGTAATTGCAGCAGCATCATCAATATTACTATTAAATGCAGTATTTAAATTTCTAAGTCTAGAACTAGTTGTATTACCACTTAAAGCATTTTTCCATAAGTTTTTTAAACTATAAACTTGCCATACATCAAAAAGAACATTAGCCCAATCTTCTGCAAAAGTAATATCAGCACTATTTTTAGCAATATCTTTAGCTACTTCTTCATCAGACATATCTTTATATTTAGGATTATTATTATAAAACTCTTCTCTTTGTTTATCATTCATATTAGCAAGTTGAGTTTTAGAATAATCTTCAATATCATTATAAGTTTGTCTAGCTTCTTGATAATTTTCAAGATAACGAGAAGGAACTCCAATAGCAGTAGCTTCTGCTATTCTACCAGTAATGGCTCTACTCTTTTGAGTCATATTAATAGCATTAGCCATTTTATTAGCTAATTTATTAAACTTTATACTTTTACCTAATAAAGAAACACCTTTAGCAAGACCAGTACTAGGAACCATAAGAGTTAAAGAACTAGCTATACTAGGAGCATTGCTAGCCCACCAAGCAAAATCTCCAATATCAAAAGCAGCATTAGGATTTTCTCTATATATAGCTAAACGCTCATTAATAGATTCTTTTAAAGATTCAAGTTCAGAACTTATTTCAGATTGATAATCATTAGGACTATTACTAACCATATTATAGAAAGCATCAGCTAAATCTGCAAAACCAATAGCTGTTCCAACAGTAATTTCATTACCAATTTGCCCAATCATTCTTAATCCTTGTTCCCAATTACTTTGATTAACAGCACGTTCTTTATCAAGTTTTTCTGGGTCATCAACAGGATTAACATAAACATCATAAGGAGCATATTTATCTATATCATATTGATTAAGATTATATGATTGCCCAGCAATACGACTAAATAAATGACCACGACCCAGGTCACTAATAGAAGTGCCGGGGTTGTAATCAACTAAAGTAGGAGGCTGTATAGCCCCCTTTTTAGTTTTAGGATTATATTCAGGATTAGGTGTTTTATTACCACCTTGTAGAAACTTTAATACATCCATATTAATATAGATTATTAGTTAATTCATCATAGTAATATTGAATAACATAAGGATCTGTACTACCACTAAGTTGAGCAAGTTTAGTAGCAACATTTTGTTGAATAGCTTTAACAGCATTTTCATCTACTGCCATACCAGCTTTAACAGCAGTTACAGTTTGTTCCCATTGAGATAAATTATCTACAATATCAACAGCATTTTCTTTACTTACTAAACCAATAGTTTGATTATTAGTAGAATTAATTAAATTAAAACCTCCACCATTGGGTACTAATTTAAATTTATCAATTCCAGTAAATGCAGCATTATTAGTAAGAGAAATAGGTCTATTAGCATTATAGTAATTTTCTACTTTACCAGCAGCTCTCCAACTAGTATCTTGATTCCAAGATTGAATAATAGAACTATCAATAGCACCACTACCTACAAGTAAAGTAATAGGTTCTCTTTTAAGTTTACCTTCTGTATCATAGTAACCTGCAATATTAATTTGAACTCCAACATCCCCAGTTTTTGGGTCACGAACAATAGTAGGGGTAATCTCATTTTCTTTAGCACTTCTAAGATAAGCTGTATAAGCTTTTCTATCTTCAGAAGTCATAGGTTCAAATATTCCATTTTCACTAGTAATATAAGATTCTCCTTGAGTTAAATCAATACCAGCTTTAATAGCAGACATAGCTTGTTCTTCTAATTGTTTCTTTTGAGCAGAATATTTACTAGCAGCTTCTGGATTAGAACTCATAACAAAATTAAGTTCAGCAAGTTCAGGAGTCATTGCAGATATACCAATAGTAGAAGAAGTTATTTGACCACCATCAAGAACAGCATCATTTTTAGATTTAAGAGAATCAACATAATCAATTAAACCAATATAAGGTTCTTTATTACCTGTTGGTAATCCAGCATGATGTTCTTCACCATTAGAATCAACTCTAACAAATTTATCACCATAACCAAAGAATCTAGTTTTAGCAGAATTAAGAAAAGCATTTAAAGGATTTCTAGTATCTTCAGCTTCTTTAACAGCTTTACCAAAACTATAAATAGATTTATGATAATCTTTAGGTAATTCAGCATATCTATAACCATTACCATCAGAACCAAATCTTACTCCAAGACTAGCAGCTTTTTTCTCTCCACCAATAGCATTAATAAATGAATTATAAACATCATCATTATTAAAGTATTGTCTAATAGCAGAACTATCTCCAAATATTTGATTAACATATTTGCTATATCTATCTGAATATTTATTACTAGGTAAATCGCTTAAACTAATAATTGAATTATATGTATCAAATCCATCAATACTATCTTGAGATTTACCAACTTTAAGACTATTAATATATTCTTGATTATCAATAATATCATTAAGATAACTTAGAGCATATGCTCTATCAGATGGGCTAGTAATATTAGTCATGATACTAGTTCTAATATCATCTGGATTAGCAGTGCTTAAATTAATATTAATATCAGGATTATATTTACTAAGCAATCCAGCTATTGATTGTCTATTACTAGTAATTTCAGCTTGAGCTTGAGCAGGCATAAAATTATCAATACGAACAGGAGTACCTTTATAAGTTAAATTATCAATAGCTTGTTTTCTTTGAGTTGTACTTCCTAGTCCAGCTTGTTTAGCTAAAGCTAATTGAGCTTTCCATGCTTCACCATAAGTAGTATTACTACTTTGATTATAAAAAGTTGCAGCATTATAGAAAGGGTCAATACGTTTAGCAAGATATTGTTCAGGAGTAAGAAGAATACCATTTTTATCTGTTATATCGGGATTACTTCCATTTTGGTCATATTTCCATTTAGCAATCTTATAATCTTGTTCAAGACTAGCTTTAGCACCAGGAGTATTTTCAATAACAGCTTTAACAGCTTCAGCAAGTTTAGCTTTACTTAATCTTTGCCAATCACCTTTAGTATGAGAATAAATTTCTCCTGTAACAGATTTAGTAATATCATCAGTAACTTTTCCATTAGCATCAAGCCATCTTGTTTGACTACCGCCGCCTTGTTCTTTAGCAGCCCATTGAAGTGCTTGATTAAGTATCTGATTCATAGGAATTTCAGAAACTTCTTTATCAATAGGAGTCCATTTACTTCCACCAATAACATTACCATTCTTATCAGTTATATCTTGATAATTATATTTATTAACAGCACGATAATAATTCTTGTAATCTTCAGATAAATCAGTACGTTTATCAAGATTATCCATATATGCTTTATAATCTTGTTGAGCACGTAAACGACCAATCATTCCCGGACTTGAAGTTATATCTCCATAAGTTCCAACTATATCATCAAGACTAGAATAAGCATTGCCATATTGCATATTTTCGGTAAGAGCATTACGAACTTTATTAAGTTGTTCTTGACGCCAAGCATCTTCGGCTTCATTTAAATCTAATTGAGCAAGTTGAGCATCAATCTGAGATTTAGTTTGAATAGCTTGTTGATGTCCTTGTTCAAGAGTATTATAAGTTCTAGCTAAGACATTTAAGTCAATAGGATTAACTTGTTGTCTAAAAGTAGGAGTATAAAAGTTTATCGGCATGATTGTTTTCCTCCAAGTTTTCTACGTTTACGAATAATAAATTCATCATAATCAACTCCAGCATCTCGCATAATTCTATCATCTACATTAGGAGCAGATGCTCTCATCGCACCAATAGTATTATTTAAAGCTTTACGATTTTCATATCTACTAATCATATCTTGAATACCAGCATTAATTCCACTAAATAAATTATTAATATTAGTTACTTTAGCTTCTCTAATACCATTATCAAATGCTGCTTTTCTATCTATATATTGATTGTATTGTTGAGCATTAAATTGACGAACACTTTGTTGATTACGTCTATCTTGATTAATAAGATTAGTTTCTATATTTTCTTTATTACCATAAAGTTCATTAGCAGCTTGGCCAGCAGCATTACGAACTCGTTGTTTACGAGCTAAACTTACACGACTACTAGCAGTATTAGAATCAATATCACGATAAGCCTCAAATTTATCTTCTCTAATTCTATCAAGTTGAGGATTAATATTATATTTAGTTTTAAGTTTATTAGCACTAATAAGAGTAGGTTGACCTGGGCCTCTCATTTTATTAATAGCTCTTCTACTAGCAAAATAGCTAGCTAAACTACCAGTTACATTACTGCCTAGTCCAATCCAATCAGCAGTAGTAAGATTTTTAAATTTACCTTGACCTTTACCATCAAAAGATGTAGTTTCCATGACTCCAACCAGCTCTAACTAAACCACTAGTAATACCAGCACCATCTTCAAATAAAGGAAGTCTGCGTTCTGCATAATATTGAGGACGACGATTACCATTATCAATATTAGATTTATTAGTATTAGTATTTGCATTATTATTTTTAGACCATCTTCCATTTCTAAAAGTATAATCACTACCAACAATAGTTTCTCCTCTAGCAGATTTATTAATAGGATAAGCAGAAGTTCTATTAATAGTTCTATTAGTTATAGGAACATAAGCTCCAATTTGTTCATCATATTCCCAAGTTCTTCCATGACGATTAATACGATTTCCACCAACAGCAAATTTATCGCGTAGACCCCCCGTAGAGGATGGAGAATGAATTAATCCATTCTTAACATTACCGCTAATACTTACAATTAATCCTGTATTACCTTTTTTTCTAAGTTCAGGATATTTATTATAAACTTTAGCTTTAACATCGCTACGCCCATGTAATCCAGCTAGTCTTAAAGCATCAACAGCATCTGCTTTTGTAGGAATAGGATAACTTCTATGTCCACCAGCAAAATCTTTTTTAGCTACACTAGGATAAGGTTTCTTTTTAGAACCATAATCTTTATCTCTACTTAATCCACCCATAGCTTTTTTATTTTCATTTATATTATTTTTATTTATATAATCAATAGTTCTAGGAAGATTACTACCATGTTTACCAATAGTTGTTCTATAAACTTCTTTAATTCCTTGATTAATCCAAGTATTATCAATTTTATTAGCTAAATCATAAATTTTTTGTCTACCTAAATTAATAAAATTAGTAGCAGTTCTACCTATTCTAGAAGCTTTAGTTAGACCTTTAATAAATTTATAATTTCTATTACCAGCTATTGTAGGATAACCACCAATAATTATCGAACCACTTTCAGCGATTTGTCTTTTATATTCATCAGGTGCTTGATAAATTTTGCCACCTTCTTTATATTTAGTTCCATCATCATTAATTCTATTTCTATCTTTAAAATCTTCTTGAGCTTTAAATACTTTATCAGGATTAGCTCCACCCATAACTAATTTAGCAGGACTAGCACCATTAAGTATAGGCTGTGCAGAATAAACTTTAAGTTCATTACCATTAGTTTCAACTACTTCACCACCTTCTACTTCAATACCAGTTTTATCACTAGGACCAATATCAATACCACCTTGACTATGTTTTCTTCCATTCATATAAAAGAAATTATTACCAAGAGGTTGAGCAATACCACCAGCAACTACATTTGGTATTTTACCACCAACAGCATATTGTTTTTGAGGAAGATTTCTTCCATTACTTCTAGGAGTTTGAATAATATTAAATGGAAATGTTGGTCCAAGTTCATCATCACTAGGAAAAGATTCTTTATTAAAATCTTTAACATAATTAATAAGTCTACCAGCAGTATTATTCATTAATTTTTCTCTATTATCTTTAGATACTAAATTGTTTATACCATTATAGAGAAATTCATTACCAAGTCTTATTAAACCAGTAGATTTAGCAACTTTATCATAAGCTCCACCAAGTGGAGGAATACCATTTTGAATAAATCTTCCATTACGAGTAACATTACCTCTAAATGTACTAGGTAAATTACTTATATGAATAACTTTATCTTTTCTAGGCATTTTATATAATATAATGAGAAATTGTAATTTGATTGATTTTAAGGCTCTCTGCTGAATGATAGTCTATCAGTCGATTAATAGTTCATACCTATATATAATAATTCAACAGAGAGCAAAAGACTAGCGTTTATGACCGCCACAGCGATATACATTTAGCCTATCTCGATATACTGATTGAGGCATAACAGGTTGTTGAACAGTACCATTAGTAATCCATTCAGGACGTTCAAGACCAGTTTTAGGAGCACTATAACTAGCTTGGTCAGCTTGTTTAACTTGAATTGGTTGTTGTCCTTTACTGCCAAACATACCACCAATTAAACTTCCAGCAGCACCAATAGCAGCACCAATCCATGCTTTTCTACGTCCGCCGCATTTATATTTATTAATAAAACTAGAACGTTGATACATAGTCATTGGATTAATCATTTTATCAGAAGTAATATTAAGTTGCTGTTGACCAGCTTGAAGTTGTTTACGCTGTTCCGCTTTTTGAGCAATACGTTTATTTTCATTAATTTGTTGATTAGCAGAAATACCTTGACCTATTACAGTACCTAATTCACCAAGTCCTTGAACTCCTGTAATAGAACTAGCAAGACTGCCTAAACCTGGAAGAGCATCAGCAAATTCAGTACCAAAATTAGCTTTACGTCGAACTCTACCACCACATTTAAGAGTAAGCTTATCATTATATTGACCAACATAATCTTGATTAGCATAAGCACTAGTTAAAGCTTGAGCATTTTGTAAAGCATCTTTATGGTCTTGTGCAGCTTGAGCTTCAGCTTGGGCTTTTTCTTGAGCTTTCTTTTGTTTATTACCTTTAATTATACCACCAGCAATACTAGCAGCTGCACCAATAATAGCACCAATAAAAGCTTTTTGTCTTTGTCTATCTCTATACTGTATCATAATTTTCTAAATTGAGTTTGAGCACATTCAAGACTTTCAAATTCAATGCGCTTATTATCTGAATTATTAAATATAAAACGAACTACAAAATAATTACCATATACTCTACGAAGTTTATCACTTACTGTATTAGGATGTTCTTTAATTGCATTACGGAAATAATTAAAGTTATATTGAGTTAATTCATACCACGGTTTTTTATACTTATTAAATTCATTAAGTTTATCAATATTAATATCTATATCATCAGTATCATTATCTTCATTAAATATACGAAGTATATCTCCAGCATAAGGATGTTCTCTTAAATCAACAGGATTATTAATATTATCACTATAAATAGGAATATATATCTTATGTACTTTATATTTAATAAATTCAAGAAATTTAATAAGTTCATAAGATTCATTAACCATAATATCAATATAACTATTATGAACTAATATAGGCTCATCACCAACTTCTTGTTTAGATACTAAATATAGACTTCTACTATCATCACCCATGTGAGTATTAAATCTACCATAATTATATTCATGAGTAAATATATGAAGAGGACAGTTAAGTCTATCATCGTTATGTTCAGTTTGAAAATAACATTTAGTTTTAGTAGACCAAGCATTATTAAAATAATAATCATGTAAACTAATAAAACTACCTACTTTATAATTAAAACTAATAACTTCATTATGTGATTCTATAATAGATTCTTTAGTATTAGGATTAATATTATTATAAGTATAATCAAATTTAATTAAAATACGATTATTAAATTTATCATGAGCAAATCTAACTTTATTAGGATGATATTTATCTAACCATAATTTAATATCTTCATCCATTATTTTAAGTTGACCATCATCAAATTGATAAAGTTTATGAAAATCATCATTATAAAAAATATAACCAAATTCTCCAACTATATATGCTAAATCATCTTGCAGTCCACCATAACCTTTATCACTAGTAAAGACTTCTTTATAATCAACTTCAAAAGCATCAGGCTGATATAATTGAACATTTTCATCTCTAGTTTTAAGTGCAGCACTTATATCAAACATAAACATACTATGTTGAATATGAACTAAAATATAATATCCAATTCCAACTAAATTAGTTATACTTCCTTTATTTTCAGTAATATTTTTATAACCCTCAATAGGAAATATTCTCCAAGCATTAACTTCACTTTCATCTTGAATAACATTACTACGTCTTATAGTTTTATCAAAACGAGTAATATTAATAATATCATTACGATATTGAGTTAACAGTTTAGGAACATATTGGTCAACATTTCCAATAGGGTCTTTAAATAAATCAACACTATTCTTAGGTTCTACAAATGTACCAAAAGCAACACTTTTCTTGTCAGTATCTTCTTTAATACTAAAAGCTATCTTACTAGGTTCATTATTAAAACGTTTACTTTCAAAGAACTTATCACTATATAAAGGAAACTGAATATAAACATTGAATGGAATATCAAACCAACATGGTTCATCACCACTATAATAATATTGATTATTAGTAGGAGTATATAATTTATAATTACCTTCGTTCATTATAACTCCATTATCATTATAAATAAGAACACCATCATAAGTCATTCTACCATTATATCCATGTTCAATAGAATAAGTTCCACCATTATAACAAACGTCATTAAGTCTTACAAGTTCTTTTTCTTTACTAGTATAAATATTTTTAGTACAATTAAGAACTGTTGCAAGAAACATAGTTTCAGCATCAAGTAGTAATTCCTTATAATCATCCATTTCAAGAGCAGTTCCTTTTCCAGCTCTACTATCAGTAACACTATCAGCAACTACTAGTTTATAATTATTAATAGGTTTATATTCATTTCTACTAATAACACCTATAATTGGCATATTATAACTATAAGGATAGGTAGTATTAACTACCATATCAACTATATCATGTTTTTCTTTATAAGGTTCAAATTTACATTTACCATCAATACGAATAATATTAAAATCATATTTAATACTATCATCAATATCAAATCGACCACTATATAGATAACATTTATCACTAGTAAAATTATTCGCTACAAAACCGGGTTTTGTACCCCAACTACCATCTTGCCAAGTAACATTACTAGCTATATTACAATAATCTTTTCTAGTTAGTAATCCAGTATATCTAGTAATAGGTTCAACTTTTTCATAACTAATAAACCATCCAACATAACCTAATTCTTTAATTTGATTCCATAAAGTAGTATCAATATTAGCACGAATATAAAACTTATTAAAAGTATTATTCATATTATATATAAAACCTCTAGTATGTTCACCACCAATAGCTTCAGCATCAAATATTAAATCAGGTATTCTAAATAGTTCATCACCATTAATATTTTCGTAATAACCAAATTTAGCTTCATTATCAACACCAATAGCACCTATTACTTGATTACTACAAGGAGTATAACTACCACTATTTATAACTTGATAAACATATAAATCATTATATTTATCTTTATCTTGATAATCAATAAAGTAATTAGATATAAGAGTATATAGTTCATCTTTATTAGTAGCTTCAAGTTCACCAGAACTATTAAGTAATATATTAGTAGTAGGATTATTTATTGGTTCAGCAGTATAAACTACAATTTTATGATTAGCAATATATCTTTTAATATTAGAACTAATAGTAGATATTGGAATATCTCCACTAATAACTACCCAATATGGAATATTACCATTACCTTGATTGTTCCAATTAAAAGTAATTATAGTACAATGAGAACCATCATTAACAATATTATTTATATACTTATCTTTATTTGACAATTTATATCCTCTACTAGCATCACCATATTTATCAACAAAATGAATAAAAAAGTTATATACTTCTCCAGGAATAAGAGTATCATTCTTTTTACGTTCATTAAAATCATAACTAGGTTCAATAGTAGAATGAGTAATTCTCATTTTACAATTATCAATATCAAATATAGTATCACCAAATAATACTTGTCCACTAGTAAATACAGCATCTTCTGTAAATCCAGTTCCATTATAAACATAACAAGCTATTTTAACTGTACTAGGTAAAGTATAAACAGATTGATTATTTTCATATTTATAACTTGTAGGAATAATAAAACAATGACAAGCAAGATATTCTTTAAGATTATGACTACCTCTACTACCTACTTTTATTTTAGCATTATAATTAATCTTTAAATATTCATGTGCTGCAATACCTTGTATAACTGTATCATTAAATAAAGTTCTAAAAGTACGAAAAGGATATTGATTATTATTGAATATTTTATTAATATCTTTAATTTGCCAATCAGCAGTACCAGTAATTTGAAGGCTAGCTATTTTAAAATATGGACCTTTTTCACTAACTGCATTAACAGTAGTATAATCATTATAATAAGCATTAACAGCTTTGTTACGAAGTTTAATAGTAATATCTTTAACAGCCTCTTCTAATGTTTTACCATTATTTAAAGTTCTATCATCGTTATCAGTTTTTTCATTATAATTAGCAATATATATTCTATTCTTATAATTAATGATATTACCAACATTATAATAATTATAATAGTCAGTAGTTAAATCAGCAACATTATATTCAACAAGAACATCTCTACTAAATTTAAAAATATTATTATTTAAATCATCTGTTCTAAATGCTTGAGTACTATCTTTTTTACATACAATAAAACCAAGTTGATAAAGACCAGAACAACCTCCACTAATATTTATTTCAAAAGTTTGATTACATATATCTTTAGAATCACTAAATGAATCGGTATTACCATAACAATAACCGTTTGGTTCATCTTTCGGTTCATAAACATTAGTTTTTCTAAAACAAACTTTATTAATAACTTGTGGAATTATAACATCATTAAAAATAGGAAATCCAATACTATACCATTTAGTATAATTAGTTTTATCTATCTTATATCTAATAAATATAAAATAAAATCCTTTATAAGCTCCACCACTAACATAATTTAAACCACTAATAGTAGGTAAAGTTATTTGTGGAATAACAGACATTTCAGAATCAGGACGGTCAGAATCTAAATCAATATTAATAGTTTTAAGAGGAACATCAACAGAAGCATTACTTTCAGCAATAGCTATTATAAGATGATTTTTAACATTATAAGTATATGTTCCTTTAATCTTTCCACCATTATATTTCCAATTACTATTTACTCTATAACAATTATCAGCTTGTTCATTATATCTATAAATATAAGAACTATTAGAATCAGTATTAACAATAAATAAAATAAGTTCAGTACTAGTTGGAATAACACCAACTATTTTAAAATTATTAATACCATCTTCATGAATAGAATTGGCAATTGCTTTACAATCTTCAAGCCCTTCTTCATTAACAATCATCCTATCGTCATTGCTCACTTTAACATTTTTAGCAGCAACTAATGAATAAGGTACACAATCACCCGGATGTTTATTAAGACTAAGTTTCTTTTGTATATTCATAATTATTTAGGAAAAGTAAAGTTATAAAAGAACTCATTCCAACCACTATCATCATCACTTTGTTCATCTAATAGAATACTAGTCTTAATATCTTTCTTCATACTTTCCCATAGATAGAAAGGATTAGTTCCATATTGACTAGCAGAAAGATTAAACACAGGATGTTTATATCCTCTCATAAGCATACGAGCCATACAATAATAAGTAAGACCTTGAATTAATTTACCATTAGCAGGTATAACAGGAATCTCACAATGATAATTATCACTATATTGAGTTTCAATATCTTTATAAACAACTGTTATACAAGTATCATTAAAATTAAGTTCAATAGTATTACCTCCAATAAGAATATAATTATGATTTGACTTATCATATCCTCCACGGGGGGTCTGACAATGAGAATGAACTTCATGCTGACATCTTGGACATTCAGTATTATTATGAACTGTATAAACAACAGGATTACATCCTACTTTACCAGTATCAATAACTTCTCTAGTTCTAGAACCATTAGGACAACAATCATAAGGCATACCAAGATAGTCTTTATTAGTAGCACGCTCCGGACTTTCGTCCTCCGCTTGACCCCCCGTAGAGGATGGAGCAGATTCAGTATCACCACATCTATATTTACTAGTATCAGCTCTAGGTACTTCACAACCATTACTATCATATACTTTAAGACCGTCATCAATAAGACAACATTTACTTTTAGCTATCTTATTAATGACGGTTAGTTTCATTTTCTTATCAACTTTACGAAGAACTTTAAGTTCATTCATAGCATCAACACACCAAGCAGGAACTCTAGGAATCCAATCACTTCCATCAGGATTGAAATCATTATCAAGTTTACCAATTATATGTTCTATCGTAATCGTTTTATTATTTGCCATAATATTAGTTTTTATATCTAGTTTTATTACCATTATTATGTGCTCCACGTTCATACTTTTGTTGATTAACATTTCTAATATATTTAAATGGAGCATTAGGTTCTCGTTCAAGATAAACAAGAAGTTTACTTCTTAATCCTAATTTAAGATTAAAAATATCATCAACAGTTTTACATTCAGAATTAAGTTGTTTAGCATCTTTACCTCTAAGTTCTCTATTAATATAATTAGCATACTTAAATTTAATAGCACTATAACTATGAGTTCCATTATTAATAAGTTGTATTTCATAAAACTCTTTATTAGTTTTATAAACTACATAAGGAATACCATCATACTTAAGTCCACGAATTTTATATATTTCTGCTTCTTCTTTATCATAAGGTTTAAGACCAGCATCAATAATTTCTTGTTTTTTAAGTCTAGTAGCGTTCCAATCAACATAAGTATCTCTAGGTTTATCTCTATATCTCCAGAAATTAATAACTAAATCACCAATTTCATATTTAAAATGATAAGCGTAGCCTTCAAGAACACATTTATGAACACCATAACTATAATACCTATGAATATACTTTTTATAATCAGAAAGACTTAATTCAGAACGTCTTGTAGCAAGTTTAAGAGCAATAATATAATCGTTTGCTTTTTTAGCTAAGTTACAATAACGCAAAAGTTGGAGAAGAACAATACGTCTTTCTCCAACTGTATAACTAAGTTGATTATTAATTAATTGCTCTAACTTATTAATTAATTCAACATTATAATTAAGAAATTGAAACCCATATTCATTAAGATTAATTTTTAAATCATCTTTAATAACTTGATTTTTACTTTTAATATAAGCACGGCAATCAGCTTTCATCTTATTTATAACTTCAAGTTCTTTATTATATTTTGCCATATCGTCATTAGAAGTTTCAATAAACTTTTTATAATAATGACTAATATCTATATCTTTAATCATAATTTATCTAGTTACAAAATTATCAATAGGAGTTTCATTTGTTTGACGAGGAACTTCAATAAGATTACGTTTAAATACAATCTCTTTAAGAGTTCCAATCATATCTTCAGGAATAAGAAATTCATCATCATCGTATTTAGCTTCATCATCAATAGGGTCATAATTTACATCTTTAGCTTTTTCAACAGTTTCGGCAGGAACAAGATAAGGAATTTCAAATGGAGATTCAATAACAATAGAACCTATATTTTGAAACCAATCTTTATTATTACTAAAGAAATAAATATAACCATTAATATAATCATAAACAGGAAGATTACACATACCTGCAAGATAATGATAAAACTTAGCACTAGCTTCTTTTGCAAATGGTATTTCTATCCCAGTATGTCCGGTAGTTCTAATTGATTGGAAAGGTAAGTTATTAATAAGTCTAACTGGCTTTGGAACTTCTTGTTTAGTACGTTTAATTGCAGGAAGCCCAAGAGTTTGACTATTATATAGGTCACCATCAGGAACATTAATAATAGAAACACGAATACGTTGTTGCAGACCTTTATCAACATATTTATGATTTTCATAACTTTTACGAATTAGTTCATTACGACCATGAAGAATAGCATATCTAAGATTACGTCTAAGAGGAATACTATTAGGATTGCCAACAGCATGAGCAAATTCACTAACTAATTGATTAAGGCTAGCCATATTAAGATTGACTTGAATTTTCTAATGCAGTTACTCTTTCATCAATACTATTTATTTTAGATTTAAGAGTATTATTAACATCACTATATAAATAATTATGTTGCGTTTTTGTTTCATTAGCTAATTTTTCTACTTTATTAATATTTGTAACTAATTCATTATATTTTTGTTGAAGTTGACCAATTTCTTGTTCAAGTTCAGTATTATTAGTATAATCTATAATAGAATTAAACAATTTAATTAGAAGTTCTCTATCTTTATTAGATATATCACTATTTAAAAAGCATATAGTTCTAATAACATCATCTTTAAGTTTATCTTTAGTCATAATATATTATGTTTTAAGTTTATTATATTTAATATTATAATAAACTGTTGCAGGAGTAGTATCGAGAAATGCAAAAACAGAAAACAAATTAATTAACCAACTACTCCTAACAACAGTTCCACGTGGACTTATTTAATCAAGTTTAACCGTAGTAAAGAAGCCGATAAGAGCATTAGAAGTGGACCGAACCCAATCAGAATCAAAGCGACCAGAGCCAGCATTAGAACCGTAAGAAGCGCCACCGCCAAGCGTAAGCACGCGAACAGCTTTATCTGTATCTTGTCCATCATTACCTCTTATCTTATTATAGTCAGCTTTTTTATTAGTTCCAACTTTATTAGGAACAAAATAAGGACCAAATCTAAAATCAAATTCAGTAATAAAACCATTAGTATTAGCTTGATCACCTATAAAATAACATTTATCTTGAATATTATCTATTGTAACATCAGAATGATTAACATCTTTTTTATACTCCATCTAAATTAGGTAGATGTTTAAGTCCTTCTGCAAGTTCATTTAGTATATGCTTGTTAAATCTTAACAAGCCATTATACATTTCTACTAAATTAAAATTCATGTTAAGCTTGTTCTAGAGCATCAACTCGACCGTCAAGAGAATTAATATTATTAGTATTTTGATTAACTTTAGTTACAAGTCCTTGAAGAGCAGTAATTATAGCATCGTTTTTAGTATCATTACTAGCTTTCATATCATTAACGGCAGCAATTAAAGCATTAAACTTACCTTGTAATGCACTACTCATATTCTTTATATTTGTATCAATAGTAGTAAGTTTATTACTAATAGTAGCTAAATCAGAATGAACTAAATCAAATTTTTCAGTAAGAAGAGTTTGAGTTTCATCTGATTCACTTTTATGTTGATTTTCAAACTCATCAAATTCAGCTTTAACCATTTCATGTAATTCAGTAATCTTTTGACTAATTTCATCAAGATTAACTATAACATTATTTTCTCCAAGCTCATCATGTTCTTTATTACCAGAAATACTAAGTTTAAGATTATTAATAAGTTTATTAATAGCATCTAACTTATAATTAACTCTTTTATCATCTTCCATATCTTTAGAATTTAGTTTGTTACAAATATAAATTATATTATTAATAACAAGTAGTTTAACAATATTATTAACATTTTTTAATTAAGCAGTTTTAGAACTATTAATACCTAGATATTTAGTCCAAGTATAATGTTTACGTTCACTAATATAATTAAGATTATCATCATTAATATGAGCTTCTTCTTCAAAACTTACATCTTTATAAGCATCATGTTGTTTAATATGAAATAGTCTTATAATAAGATATTCAACACCATACCATATATAGAAAAAGATATATAACATCTCTTTCATTTGTTCTGTATGAATAGCTTCATGATTAAGTTCTTTATTACTTAATTCACCTTTAGTAAATATAATACCAAAAAGATTAATAGCTTTATAACCATTAAAAGGAAAATGTTTAGTCTTAATAACTCTCATAACTTTACTATTTTAAAATTTAATATTGTAAATATTTATGTACGTTCATAGAGCCACTTTTTAGGCTCATAACAAGACTTTCATTAAATCATGTACAGTTAATCAGCTAGGTTTAAAACTAGCCAAATTCGGCAAGCTATACTCCCCGTAGAGGATGGAGCAGGCTTGAATCAGTCAATCAAATCTAGCTAATCAATCTTATACAATCTTAACCAATAGTATTATCAATATCTTTATAGCCAACTCCAAGTTTCTTTAGAATAGGACTAACAACCCAACTCCAAAACACAGGAGCAAGAACAGCACTATTAACAAGCATAATAGTATTATCATACCCAGATGCAATATAAATCATAGCCATAGTAAAAATACTTATTACTAATACACATCGTTTTTGCCAAGTAGGAACTTTATTATCACCATTAAAGTAATCAATAACTTTAATAATAATATAAGTTAGAACATTAACAATAAACATAAATCCAAAATCAAAATTACTAAGGATTCCATCTACAATTACATCAATAAATTTGTCCATACTAAAATTTAGATAAATAAAAAAGGGAACTATCCGAAGATAATTCCCTTTTACAGTTTTACAATAATGATTAGTTATTCATGTGGAAATATTCCCATACTTTATCACCATCAAAATCTACATCTTTAAACCAAAATGTAATAGCACTTTCAAACACTTTATTATCTATATTACCACCAAACCATTCTTCAAATAGTTTAGCATAATCATGATATTGAGCATTAATTGCAACATAAACATCACAAGGTTCAACATCATTAGGCAATACTTCTTTATAGCGTTCACAAATCTCATGAGCTTTAACATTACCAATTTCAACCATAATATTACTTCTTTAAAAATTCTTCATAAGTTAAATTAGGATTAGTTTTACTAGCTTCTTTAAAAGCTTTAAACAATTCCATTTCTTTGTTAGTAACTTCAACAATTTTACTTTTAAGTAACTTAACAAGTTTAAGTTGTTCTTCAAGTAAATGCTTGCCATCAGCACTAGCTTCGATTTTTCCTCTAACTAAATTAAGAACTTCTGCTTGAACCATACTTTGTAAAGCATTATAGTTATTTACATAGTCTTGATTACTAAGAAGCATATTTTGTTGTTCTTGTGTAAGTGGTGCAATTTCAGCATCAATAGCATCCCAAATTCCTTGAGTTGGAACTTGCTGATTTTGAGTTGTACCATTATTTACATTAGGAATAGCATTACGACGATAAGCTTCATTAATTGCTTGTTTTTGACTTTGAAGAAAAGCAATTTGTTCATCAATGCTATTAGTCATTTTTTCACTAGGGTATAGTAAAGGGTCACTATTACCTAGTATGAATTGAGTAACAGGTATCATATCTCTTTCAATTTTATGTTCTTAATCAAACTTAGTAATATTACTGAGAGCACCAAGTGCAGTACCGATAATACCAAGAGTTAAACCTGCATTAGCCTTACCGTTTACATCACGACGATTACCACCGTCATAATTCATTCCAGCACCATTATAGCCTTCTGGAACAACTTTCACTTTTTCAATTACTTGCATAATAAATTAAGGTTTAAGTTAAAAAAATAGATTAATACTTGTAGTTTGAACTACATAATCTATAACTTAAACCGTTATCTTTGTTTGGTAATTAACATTAATTTAACTTTCAATAGGACTATATATTGTCAATTCACCAATTTTATTAAGTTTAGTATATTTTATTTCACCTATTGAAGTCTTACCATCATCAGCTTTGCCACCTTGTGTACCAACATAACATTGAATAGTTTGTTGTCCTCTAAATTCAGAATTACCTGCAACAAAACCAAATCTAAATTTATAGTTATCAGTATAATTATCATTATAAACAGTGTTATCTTCATTTAACAAAACTGTATGATATTCATAACTATAATTATCATCACTAGTTATATTAAGAGTTGGCTTATCAAGAGTTAAAGGAGTACCAGTTGTATTGACTTGATTATTCCAAACTTTATATTTATCATTAGGTTTATTTTCATACCAGCAATAACCATCGCCATGAATATAACCACCACCATGACGAATTATTTTAATATTATCTAAACCAATAGTTTTATCATTAACAGGATTAATTCTAAAATATTTTACTTCATTATTAGATTTAGCAACTCTTTTAACAACTTCACCATACCAACATTCTTTATAACCACCATGTCCATCAGGCATATTAATAGTTCCATCAGCCAAAGGAAAAATAAACATTCCTCTATTATCAACATCAATTTCATTATTCTTTAATTGCCAAGCATGAACAATAACTCCACCTTTATAAGCAGTACATTCAACAGTAACATGACCTCTACTCAAACTTCCAAACCAATTAGCACAAAGATTCATTTTCATTATATCAGGCATTTTATCTTCAAGGTCAATCATAGATTCAATATTAAACATAACACATTCAGCACCTAAATCAGTATTATCGCCACCCCAATATAGATAAGGAATTTGACTTAAATTCCAAGACCAACCAACAGCTACATAATTTAAACTATTAATAGGAGAATTAACATAATATGATTTAGTATCCAAATCTCGACCATCATCACTACCCCAAATGTATCTAAGTTGGACACTAGTAAAATCACTAAAATGAATAACAGAAGTAGGCCAAATATGATTAGCACCATCATAAACATGAGCAATATTAATTTGACCTACTGTTCGTTTCTTAAGAGGTTTAACAATTCCTCCTTGACGTCCAAGAGTTAAACTCATTATTCATCAATAATATTATAAGTCATTCCAGCAACTGGGGTAATAGTTGCATATTGGGTAGCAGTTCCTGTCCAAATTGGAAGACTAAGTTTATTACTATTTGCACTAGGCATAGTCATATTAACTCCACATCCGTCATTAATAGCTTTTTGAATCTTATCAAGATTAACACTATTAGTAATAGTTTGATTTATTTCTTCTTTAAAGTTATTAAATGTATCATTAGTAACATATCTATTAAGTAAATTATTAACTTCTTCTTTATTATAAGTTTCAGATTTAGTATAATAATTTTTAAACATATTATTAATCTCTTCTTTAGTATAACTTTCCATAGAAGAAGTATCACCCATTACTCTCCATTCAGTACCATTCCAATAACAAATCTTTCCATTACGATATTCAATCTGACCTTTAGCCCAATTACTACAAGTTACATTAGGAAGATATTCAGACTCTTCACCAACCATACCTGTAAGTTTACATTTATTTAAATCAATAGTACCATTTTCAATAATACCACCTTCAAATACAAGTTCACAACCAACAGGCATTGTAATAGTTTTACTACTTAAATCAAAAGCATAACGAATAATATAACGAGTATTTTCTTCGTTAACCATATCTTGAGTAAGAACAGCTTTATAATTAAGATAAATATTATTTTTAACTTGAACTAAAGTTTCTTCATTAAAATAATATTTAATATTATCTACTGAATTAACATATATAATACCAAGTCTTGGACGTTCATCAGAAAGACAAGTATTATAAATATTATAATCTTCACTATTTCCATAAACAGGAGTGTTGACCCCCCGTAGAGGATGAACTCTATCAGTAGGTTCTACAATAGTCCATCTAGTATAATAATTATAAAATCCAACTCCATCATGAACAGTCTTAACTCTAAGAACAAATAATTTATGATAAGTATCATAATAAATACCAGCAGTATTACCTAAATCTGTTCTAATAACTTCATATTTATCAGTATTAAGAATTATTTGACCATATTGTTCACAATAAGTATCATCAAGAAAACCATCAAATAAAAGCTGTTCTGCATTACTAGCATCATCCTCCACGGGGAGTAAGACCTTGCGAATTATTTTATATCCTTTACCACTTTTATATTCAGGCTCATAAGGTCTATCTTTAAGACTAAGACGATTAATATTACAACAACCCGGGCTTAATCTTATAGTAATATCTTCTTCGTCAGGATAATTAATAATATTAACTTTACCATTTCCTGCAATCATTTGTTTAAGAGCTTCATTAAGCATATCCCAATCAATAGTTCCATCAGCAATTGGAATCTTAGCTCCACTTTCTTCAAGATACTTCTCACTAAGAATTTTTGTCCAATTATCATCAGAAACCCAACTAGTTTCAACTCCAGCTTGAAGATTACTACCTATATAACTTTCAGTTACAGATACATTATTTTCAGCGTCATAATAACTAATAGTAAGACTATTACGTCTAAAAATAGCAGGAACAGCTTTACGAGTATTAACTCTAGTTCCTTGATATGGAATCCATAAATGATTAAATCTAGATAGAACAACAGTTAAATCATTGTTTGTATCTTTGTCAAGAATATTTTGAAGATAAGTAATAGGAAATACTTTATCATAACTATTCTGACCTAGCTTTTCATATAGTTGTTTATTGTTCATAATTATGTGATTAATTTAAATAACTTTAATGAGTAAATAAACAATATAAGCATTAGTAATATTGTTATATTAAATATTATTCTTATCATATTAATTACCAGTACCTTTAGCTATAAATACTCTAAATTTTAGTTCAGCATATTCAAATGTAACTTTACATAGATTAATAGGCAATGTTTGAATGTAACTTGTTACAAATGTTCTTATAATAGTTTTATCTTCTTCAAGACCAACAATAGTTTTAGTATGTGTATTTATATTAGTAAAACCAGTTAATTTACAAGCATCATTAGGATTATTATTTCTTATTAATTTTACAGTCATACTTCTACTAGTCATCATATTTGATGTACTAAATAGATATAAATATTGTTGACCACTACCAGCACAACCTTCAGTTATAGTATTATTATTATATAATTTTGTTCTAGTAACCTTATTAACATTAACAATAAAAGGTTGGTCTTTTTGTTCAAGAATTTCATTACACCATATTTGCCAATATAATCTAGGACGTCTAACATATAAAGTAATGATTATATTATTATTAGTTATATATTGTGCTGAATATTCTTCTTCATCAGCAGTATTTTTAGATACTATACTAAAACTACCATAATAAGAATTATCAGTATCTTTATGTAAAAAAGTACTAGTATTAAATGAAATATCTTTATGAAGATTAATACTACCATAAGATTCAGAAGAAATAGTATTACCTGTATTATTCCATTTATAGCTTTCAGTAATAATAACTTTAAACCGAATATCATAACTAACTGCTCCATTATAATCTCCATTATTATCTCTAGCGTTATTAATATACACAGAATTATTAATTGCTTCAACATAATTACTAGCTCCTTCATACAAAAACAATACTTTTGTAGAAGAAGTTATATTTGTTTTAACACCAGCAGATTGTGTAATATTAATTGATTTACTAACTTCACTATAAGTTGCAGTAACAGTTGTACTTCTACTTGTTGTAGCAGTTCTATTACCATAAGTAAGTTTACTTCCGCTAGTAGTACCATTTAATGTACCATCTCCAGATTTACTTAAAGTCGGACTACCATTTTCAGTTTCAGTATAAGTAGTACCCACTCCATTCCAAGTATAATTTCTAGTACGAGAAGCATGACAAAGAATTGTAGAACTACCACCACTAGCAGCAATATTCATAGGACTAGCAGATATAGTTACTTGCCAAGATGTCCAACTTCCAGTAACTTTATTACCGCCATATTGCATAACATCACAATAATCAGTAACTCCATTATAATTAGCAGTAACTCTAGTTGTTCTAGCATCAGGAGATGTGTTATTACTAAAAGTTAAAGTATTACCACTTAAAACTCCAACACCACTTGTAACAGAAATAGTAGGAGTAGCATTATCAGACTCAGTGCCACCAGAACCTGCAACACCATTCCAAGTCCATGTTCTATTTCTTGAAGCACTACTATAAATAGTTACTGAATCACCTCCTGACAAAACTTTATAGCTACTAGCACTACAACTTACAGTCCAAGCAGACCAATTACCATAAATTTTAGCTCCAGCTGATTGTGTTATAGTAATATCTTTAGTTGCACTATCAAAAGTAGATAATGTAGCATTTCCACCAGCAGCAGCAATAGTTGTTACATTAGCACTTAAACTAATAGACCATGCTCCCCAACTACTATAAGTTTTAGAACCAGCATTTTGAGTTACAGTAGTATCTTTAGTTACAGAATCCATTGTAGCCCTAATAACTGTATTTCTAGCACTTGTAGAAGTATTATTATCATAAGTTACTTTATTACTAGCAAAAGAACCAACACCACTAATTTTACTAAGAGTAGGAGTTCCAGTTCCTGTTTCAGTTCCACCACTTCCATTAACTCCGTTCCATGTCCAAGTTCTTGTTCTACTTGCAGAAGTAGTTATATTTGAACTACCTCCACTAGGAGCAACATTTCCACTATTAGAAATATTAACTGTCCATGCAGACCAAGCACTATATTGTTTAGCCCCAGCAGATTGACTAATAGTTATATCTTTAGTAGTTGAATCAATAGTAGCACGAATAATAGTTGATTTATCACTTGTACTAGTATTATTTCCATAAGTAACTTTAGGACTATCCCAATTACCTGTACCACTAACTTTACTTAATGCAGGACTTCCATTTCCAGTTTCTGTACCACCAGAACCGGCAACACCATTCCATGTATAACTTCTAGTTCTACTAGCACTAGTTGATATAGTAGCTGTTCCACCTGTTGCACCAATACTAGTTTTATCAGCACTAATATTAACAGTCCAAGCAGACCAATTACCATAAATTTTAGCTCCAGCTGATTGTGTTATAGTAATATCTTTAGTTGCACTATCAACATTAGTAGTTATCGTAGATGAACCACCACTTGCAGCTATCGTTTGCGTGCTTGCCGAGATAGAAACAGTCCAAGCAGACCACGCTGAATACACTTTTGAGCCTGCCTGTTGTGTTATCGTAACCGTTTTGGACAATCCTACATAATTAGCTGTAAGTGTCGCTGAACGGGCTGAAACGCTCTCGTTTGATGTAAATTTTATTTGATTTCCACTAAGACTAGCACTACCACTAATACTAAGAGTAGGAGTAGCAGTTTCACTATAAATAGTACCAGTGTTATTCCATTTATAAGTTCTACGAGCAATATTAGCTGTAACTGTTCTAGTGCCGCCTTTAGCTTCAACACTAGTTCCATCAGTTTGTAAATCTAGTACCCAATCAGTATAAACTTTAGCGCCAGCAGCTTGATTTAAAGCAGCACTAACTTCTTTAGTTTGTTTATTTTCTAAAGTAAATATAACAGTTAAAGTTCCACTTTTAGCATTAGTAGATTCATTATTAGGTATAGTTAATACATTATTACTTATACTACCTAAAGTAGTAGAACTAGTAAAGCTAGCAGTAAGATTAACAACAGTTTCAATCCAAGTTCCAGCATAAGTAGAACCCTTGGTTATACTCCCCGTGGAGGATGCATAGTCAATTCTCTTATATCCACTCTTAACAGAACTAGTAGGAAGTTTTAAATCATAAACACTACCAGTATTAGCAATAGAACTATCAACTACTGTTAATGTATTAGTATCATATATACTAGCTTTACTACCTTTAAACGTAACAGTATAACTATCTTTAGCTTCTGTATCATCAATTAATACAACTAACTTACCATTAGTTATAACTCCTTTTTCTATTCCATCAAATAAAACTTTAACTCCATCAGTAGGAAAAGTAATAGTATAAGATATAAATCTTTGTTCCCATTCTAATTCTACATTATGAGTTATAGGTAAATAACCACTGTTACCACTAATAGTTTGAGATTTATAATGTTCAGCAGTAATATTAGCAGTATAATAAGTCTTAATAGGAATAGTAAATACAAATTTAGTATTATTTTCACTTATAACAGGAGTATAACCATTAATAGTAACAGTTCCGGAAACATTTAATTTAAACGTAATAGTAATTTCAGTATTCTCTGGATAAACAAGTTTAGAACCTTGATATATTTCAAATACATCTATACTACCAAGTTTAATATCATGTATTCCAATATTTCCTTGATATATAGCCATAAATTAAGCATCTGATTTAAGTATATAAGTAGTATTGTTATCTTTTTGAGCAATAGCTGCATATTGAGTAGCAGTACCAACCCATATTTTAGGATTAACTATTGGTTCAATAGTAAGATTAGATAATCTATAAAGAGTTTGGTCAACTATTTGAATAGTATTATAAACATAAGAACCATCTTCGAATAAAGCAACATGATGAATAGCATTACTATTACTCCATTGAATAATTATAATGTTATCTGTATATCTAACATTAAATTTACCATATTTACCATTATGAAATACAGAATTAGGTTTACCAATGGCTGTAGCAAATCCAGCAAAATTAGTAAAAATAGAATTAATAGCAGCTAAAACTTTTTCTTTACTACCGCTATTAGTCAATAAAATAGTAATATTTTCAATATCATAAGATTGAATAATATTATTATTACTTATAAATTTATATGTACTAATATTTTTTAATTCATTATCTATATTTTTAGTCCAATTTAAATCTATTTTATTAAAAAAACTATCTGAATAATATTCAAGGTCAGCTCTTATATTATTTTCAGTTACCGCAATTCTATTAAAATTAATTCTATTACCATTATTATCAATACCAATAAGATTTCCGCCTTTTAATAATATTTCTTTTACTTCATCAAAAGTTTTATCACAAGTAAATTCTTTATTTCCACCACCATATATTCCAGTAGGAACAGTTATAACTACACCATAAACAGGAATAAATCTTTCAGGTGTGCTTTTATTTTCATATAATTGTTGATTAATATCTTGCATAACTTTATAAACTTTAAATGGTGGCACTTATTCAGTACCACCATGATTAATATTAAGTTGTTTTCTTTTTAATAACAAGTTCATAACCAGCAGGAATTAAAGCTTTAATAGCATCAGCAATAGCTTTATTAACTTCTGTTTTAGTATAAGTATTTTTTACTGTTGGTACATTATCAAACTTATTATTAATTTCTTCTTTAGTATAAACATTATTACTAAGTTCAGTAATTTGATTAGGTAAAGTTTCATCAAGTTTAACTTTATCAGCAGCAGACATAACTCCAGATTCAGTTTTACTAACAATAGGAAATGTTATACCATCATTAAAAGATTTACTTTCATAAACATTTGTTGTATTATTAAATTCATAATGATGTGAACCAATTACGATATTTCCATTAGATGACCTAGATAATTTAATTTGTGTACTAGGAATATATTTAGGTAAACTATTAACAATATCAGTAGTTTTCTTACCTTTACCGCCATCATAAGCAGTACCTGTAACTTCACCTAAAGCTAAAGTTTCAGATATAACTGAATATTTAGTTCCAGACCAACGATAAGTCTTACCGCTATAATCAGTACTTTCACTTATATCAACATAAATTTTACCTTTTTCAGGAGTATAATATACAGGAGCATCTTCTATATACTTTTCAGCAAAATGAGTTTCATCAACATAATATCCTTCAAGAACATCATCAACATAACTAGGTAATTGACTTGCTGGGACTTTACCATCTCCATCAAGACTAGCAATACCATTTGCTACACCACGTTTAGCTTCAATAACTTCATTACAGAATTGAATAATTTTCTCTTTAATAATAGGATAATTATCTATATTATTAAGGATATGTTCAACTGTAGATTCAACTTTATTCTCAATAACAACTTTAAGGTTAGGATGGTTATCAATATTATCAAAGATATTTTCTATATTACCTTTAATAACATTAAGTAATTCAGTAAAATTATTAATATGTTCAAATATATAAGTAACTCTAGCTTCTACTTTAGTTTCAATAAGATTCTTAAGAATAGGAAATCTATCAATATTATTGAAAATATAATCAACTCTACTATTTACAGCATTATTAATACAAGTAACAAGAGCTGGATAATTATTAATATTAGCAAATATATTCTTAACACAATTACAAACTAAATCAGAAAGAATACCAATAAGTTCAGGATAATTATTAATATTATTAAATATATAATCAACTCGTTCATTAATATTATTCTGAATAGCTTTTTGTAATTCTGGATATTGACCAATATTCTTAAATATATCAACTACTTTATTAACAGTATTAGTAATAATAAGATTCTTAATTGCAGGATAATTATCAATATTATTAAATATGTTGCCAATAGTAGTTTCTACATGAGCATTAATAGCATTAGTTATAAACTGATTAAGAGCAGGATAAGAAGAAATATTATTAAAGATAGATTCAGTCCATTGTTTAATATATTGATTAAATATCTCTTTAAGCTCAGGATATTCATTAATATTATTAAATATATCTCTAATAATAATAGGCAAACTTTTAACTGTACTATTCTTAATAATTTCAACTAGTTTAGGATAATTATTAATATTATTAAACACATTAATAACAAAATCATTAATAAAACTAGTAATAATATCAAGAAAGTCTTTATAATCACCTATATTAGTAAATATCTTTTCAAGTGCTTCTGCTAAATCTTTAATAACAGTATCAAAAGACCATCCCTCCCAATTATTTGGATTGGTCCAAGCAGCATCGCTAATATCATCACTATTATATCGTTGTGTCCAATTAATATTAGTTGCATCACGATAAGTAATAATATATCCTTTACGACGATAAATTTTATCAAGTTTATTAACAGTATCAGCAAAAGTACCTTCCCAAGTTAAATAAACACTATTACAAGAAGCAAGTATTCTATCTAGCCTAGTACCAGTTTTACCATCAAATATAGCTTGAATAACAGTTAAAGGATATATATTATATCTAGTATCATTTTCTTCACAATACTTATCTAGTATATGAATTGGCATATTGCCTTCTTTATCACATTGAACTTTACTAGGGTCAAAAGATTGACAATTAGTACCAACAAAAACATTTTCTTCTTCAGCCATAATTACCACGGATTAGAAACACGTTTAATATAATGTAAAGCAATAGTAGGCATAAGTTTATTAATAGCAAGATAATCACCTGTCCATCTATTACCACTTATTTGACTCCAAGTCATTTCACCATTATTACTAATATTAGGTCCAGTCATATACCAATTAGTAGAACGATTAATGCCAAGATTATTAAATTGACTTCTATCAGTACCATAAGGAAAACCATTTTTAACACCACCATCTAAATCACCTGATATAAATCTCCAGTTACTAGGTGCTATAACTTGATTGCTATTATCACCGGATTTAGTTTTACCAACAGCAACAGCATGTTGATGAAGAGGTAAATCTGTGCCACCGATATAAAATGTATATGCATTTACATTACGACCAGGAGTAGCAGGATCATAAGTATCTTTAATATTTTCAAGAACAGTTTTCCAATCAAGATTTCCTTGTTTAGGATTATTATAAATATTAATACCGTTAGGTATATAACCCATAACAAAACGCCCTTGTGCAGCAGTATAAACTTCCCAACCATTAGGAGGAGTTGAAGTATCCCAAAGCATAATAGAACCAATAGGAACAACGGCAGCAATCCAAGCTTGAATTTGACTAGCAGCAACTCCATCACCTTGTCCACTTCCGCCGCCTTGTCCAAATCCTTCTCCAACTAATTTATTTTTAATATCAGTATAAAGAGAATTAAAATCTACATCAAGTCTACTAGGTTTAGTTTCACTATCTGCAAATTTATTCATAACAAGATACTTACCTGTTCTAGCTTCACCAAGTTGAGTAACAGACATAACATTATGAGTGCCATCTCCACCAGAGCCACCACCACCTTCAAGACCAGCAATAATATCATTAATTTCTTGCTTAGTATAATAATTATTAAGTATAGAATTAATAATATTACGTACTTCTTCTTCGGTTAATCCACCTCCGCCAGAACCTCCACCGGCAGCGTTAATAGTAATAGTACCATCATCATTTTCAACAAAAGTAATATTAGTACCCGGTCTAATCTTATTTTTAAACATTGATACATAATTACTTTCAAAATATTGTTTATACTCATTACTAATATTACTACCACTTTGGTTTATTTTATTAAGAATTTCTTCAATCTTATTATTAATATATTGCTCAAGATTATTAATACTACCTTCTATACTACTATTTAAATCTCCAATCTTATTATAAATATCTTCAAATTTAGCGTTATATTCAGTAATAAGATTATATATTCTAGTATTAATATTAGAAACTTCTTGTTGAAGATTACTTATCTGTTGGTCATGAAGTTTAAGATGTTCATTAATCTTTCTAAGTTCTTCAAGAAGCCAAGCATAAAACTTTTCCATCTCTTCTCTTAACTTCTCTAAGAAAGCTTCAAATTCAGCACGAGTAAGATATACAGATAAATCAAAACCCATACTTACCCATTTTTCACCATCCCAAAACCAATAAAAATCATTAGTATAAGCTCCACCCCAACCAACAATTTCAACTTGTTTATTATCTTCACCTAAATCAAGAGGATGATAAAGTATTTGACCAACAGCCCAATTTCCATCAAGAGATATAGATTCTTTATCAAACATATCTTCTTGACGATAATTACTAAGAAGTCTACATTGATTTAATTTAACTGCACCATCATACATTCTACCACCTCTCCAAAGAATAATACTATTATCTGGAAGTTCAATAGTTTGTCCAGCTAAACAATAATCATATTGAAGTATATAAATAGTATTAGGCTCGTTAATCATATCTTGAGTAAGAGTATTAACACCACTAATCATATTCTTACGAAGATATTTACGAGCCTTTCCACTATAATCATTTGTATTATAGTCTTTATCTGCAAATTTAAGAAGATTATCAACAACAGTTAAATCTTCTTCATCAGCTGCATTAGTAATCTGTGAAGCAGTAAACATTTGTTTAACAGATTCACTAAGCATTTCAGGAGTAATCTGACCTTCAAGTATTTGAACAGCATTATCTTCAAAATACTGTTTAAGTACTTGTGCCATATAATTAACTACAACATTACGACGAAGATAATTATCTTGAATATTAATACCAAATTCATCAGCAACTGCACGTTCTGCAATTGCTCTTGGAAACATACCACTAAATGATTCTACAAATTTAGAACCAATTTCAGAATCAGCTTCAAGATGCCATTTCTTTGCATTAGTAACAGGAGTTATTTCATCAAGAATATAACTCTTTTTAGTTTCAATAACATAAACTTCACAACCTACTCCAATCTGTTCCCAAGTAAGAGCATCTCTATCTTCCATTGTAGATACTACAATTCTAGCAGCTTTAAGACCTCTTTGAACAACAGCAATAAGTTCTAGTATTTCTTTCTTGAAAGTTTCATAATCAATAACTAAATCTTCTCGAAGTTTAGCAATAGGCTGCCAATACTCTTCATTAGATAAAGGAATACCAGCAGGAACAGCTTTACGAGATATATAGCTAGCATAGAAACCGTCATGAACTATACATAGTCTTTCATAAGGTCTATCATTCCATTGACCATTACAAGTAAGACTAACTTTACCAAGTTCTTCTTCTATTGTTTTCATACGTTCTCTAGGTTTATTAAATTCATAGTGTAGACCCCCCGTAGAGGATGGAACACATTAGTTGACCTTTAATATATTTAAGAAGAGTTTCAGCAAGTTTATCTTTATCAAGTTGATATGCTGCCATAGCAGATTGAAACATATTCCAACAAGTAACAATATTTTTATTATTACCTTTACAAGTAGCAGAACAATCATTAAGCATATCAAGTCCATATTGTGCCATAAGAACTAATAGTTTATGATAAACACAAACATATTTGCTAGGAACAGTCATATAAACATATTGAGGTTCAATCTCAACTTGTTCAGTTCCATCAGCTTTTACATAGACACCATTAACATAATTATCATCTATTTGTTCACTCATTCTATCATCAAGTTATTGTATGAATTAATAATTGATTTTTGTTGCTCATCAGAAAGCAATTCTAAGGCTTCTAGTGCTTGAATTAAAATTTGCCCTTGTGTTAGTTTGCACCAATTTTTTTCGTTCAATGGGAAGCCTAATTCTGCTATTCTCACCTGTTTTTCAGCCATGCTTGCAATACGTAATTGCATCTCTTTAGATAGCTGTTTTGGATTATTAATATAACCTCTTATCATAATACCATCTTATTTAAATGCCTTATTAATAATATAAGCAGTATAATCATTAACTCTAATATCAATACGTTTATTAAACGCAAGAATACGTTGATTAGAATTAAGATTTTTATTATAAACAATATTTATAATATCACTATAAATATCTTCTTTCCATTCTTCTTTCATATAATGACTAAGATAATCTTCATCACCACGATACATATTAAGTTTAGAATAAGCATCATAATAAACACTATTAACTAAATGTCTAGCGTTATATTCTATTTGGTCACGATTATTATCAACATTATTAGTAATAATAGTTGAAGCAACAAACTTTGCACATTCCGAAGCTGCATTAACCATAGTAATAGAAATAACAGCTTTAGATTTTTCTCTATCTTTTTCAATAATATCTCTAGTAACTATGTTAAGAAGTTTGGCAATATCATCTAAAGGATTTCTTTTGTTATTATCAATTATCTTATTAATTATAAGATAAATAACAATAACAATACCGGGAATAAGACCTTGTTCAAAGGCATTTTGAATTAATTCCATTTTTATAGATACAAGAATAGGGACTATCAGTATTAACACTAATGCTAATACCAATAGCCCCTATTCGATTAATATTACCTAATATTTACCTAATCGAGTCGGGTAATAGGTTATGCTTTTTCTTCAGTAGCAATAGCTTTAAGAATAGTTTCAACAGTTGCAATAGCAGTAGCTCCAGTAGGGAATGCTATTTGTACAATCTGATGAACAACTTCATCTCTAGTTTTCATTTCACGTGGAACAGCAAAACGAAGAGTAAAGATAGTATATCCAGCATCTGCACTATCAGGTTGTTTCAAAGGATTAAGCGGATATGTAGGATACAGTTCAGTATAAGTATCTCGATAAGTATATTCGATACCAGCATCGGCAGCAGCTTTATTAGCCAAATCAGTAATATAAGCCGCATCTCCATATGCAGGAAAACCATTAGCTGTAACTATAACACTAATACCAACTAATTCATCAGCACCAAGAATTTCATAATCAATACCTTTAGACTCAGCAGTTAAAATAATTTTAGCCTCAGCAACAGTTGCTTTAATACCATGTCCAACAGTATTATTATTAATTTGGTTAGCTAATTTCTTTGCTACATCATTAGCAGTAGGATTAAGACCAGTATGAATGGTAGCAGTCCAACGATTACGTTCATTGAACTTTAATCCTTTTTTCACAATCATAATAGAATAATCAGAATAAGCATTTACATCTCCGATAGTAAGATTAGCAGAGAAAGTAGTAGCAGTTTGATAAACACCTTTAACAAAAGTAAGATGTTTCTTATAAGCTGGAAGAACTACTGGACCATTTGCTTCACGACCAAGATTAATGTAAAACTTATCGGTAATCTTAGTACCGTCAGCGTCAATAGTTTCCTTGCCATCAGCAAGATAAGTAAAAGCAACCGCTCCAGCAGCAAGAGGTAAGTCTGCTCCATAAGCGACTTTGCCCGCCAACAAAAACTGTCTCATTTTTAATTTAATTTAGAGTTTAACTTTGTTTATCAGCTCCATTAGAAGTAGCACCAATACTAGCAAGATAAATCTGTACTGCACGCATAACTATTTCCATATGTAAATAAGGAGGTAAATCACAATTAACCCAATCTTCTTCTCTATCTTCATCAAACTTAACTTTAGCAGGTTCTTTGATATAAAGATATTTAACTAATTGAGGTTTAACTGTATTATTACGTCCAGTATATATATCAACATTAATACCAGATTCATCTCCAAATATAGTAACTATCGGAGCATCTTTCGCAGCACGATTACAGAAATCTCTTAGCGTTTGACCTAAATCTTCAGCTTCAATAATTCTGCAATCATAAATTGTCTTGCCATTATAACTAACTTGAAAGCCTGTATATAGCATTATTCCGTCGCTATCAATGTTAATTTTATAAGGGTCAACTTCTGTTCCACCACCTGTAATATCTCCGCCGTTAACAGTACCCGCTGTGTATAAAGTTCTAAGAGCATTAACAGGACTAATAGAAGCATTTTGTCGAGCAACCTTATCATTATAAGGAACAGGTCCGACGTTTTCTACTATTACATTTCTAGCTTTTTCAATTATAGCAGCATTAAGACAAATATCTATATCTTCCATGAGAATAGCACGAACGGTCTGCATACCCATCTGTTGTGCCAGTTCTCTGAACGTCACGTGCATCTCCCCAATGTTCATAATCAAATGTTTTTAAGTTTATTTTTATAAGCACTAACAAGAGCACTATTAGTAGGATTCTTAAACCATGTAACAGCTTCCTTAACATTAGCACCAATGAACTCACCATCAGGAGTAGTAATATTCTGATTATGAATTGCTCTGATAAATTCTCCACGAGAAATAAGAACCTCAATTAAAGATTTAATAGTAATATCTTTATCATTGCAAAGTTTATTAAACTTAGCAGGTTCATTTGTACTAAATTTATCAAGATGAGTTTGTTTATCAACAACATCCATAGCCATACCGTTAGGAATATTAATATTATTGGCAACACAGTATTGAATAAATACAGCATCAAACAAATCACTATTCGTGAGAAGTTTAACATAATTGCCTTTAGCAGAATTAATTTCCTGACGATGTTTAGCAAGACGCTCAGCTTCTCTTTGGTCATCTTTAAAATAAAATCTAATAGATGGGTCAGAATTAATAAGAGCAATATCTTTAGCTACATCTTTATATAATAAACAATGACGATAAATTAGATAATCATCAAGAACAATAGGATAACCATATTTATACTTTTCACTTTCAAGAAGATTTAACTTAGTAATCTTAGCTTCAAGAGCTTCTCTAAGTTCTTTAACTCCTTTACGGTCACTATTCATATAAGCAGTTTCAATAGCTTCTTCTTCGGCTCTAAAACGAAGATAATCTCGTTTACGATTCCAAAAGAAAGAAATATCAAAAGTCTTACCTAGTTCATCAACTGAAACACTAATATTATTAAGATAAGCCTTAACCCGTGAAATAAAGTTTTCATTATTAGGAGCAAGACCAATTAAAGCAGGAAAATAAGATTCAATCTCACCTTTATTAGAAGAAAGAGTACGAGAACTACGAACACAACTACCAATCTTATCCATTCGTTTAGGTAATGTTTTATCATTAACTCTACGATATAATGAATAATTAGTAACTAAATTAATAGTAATGGTTCGTTTTTCAGTATAAGGTTCATCAAGACTTTCATCTCTAAATCCTACTGTATTAGCAGGCTGTTTATCTACTCCATCCTCTACGGGGGGTATAACCTGTTTATCTGTATTTATATTAGAAGCAGCAGGAGTATTTTCTCCTGCTTTATTAGCTTCATTTACTTTGTTAAAATCCATATCTTAAATAGCTTCTTTTAAATGATTATAATACACATTTTAATAAGAACATCTTAGTAGTGTTATCTACCTGCAAACCAATAGAGCCTTTAACTTCATAACGAGCCATATCAATTTCAGTAGCTGCATGATTAGTATTAGGCAATCCCCAGCAAGCAGGAATATCAGTCATACCTTCAATAACTTTAGCTTTATAAGCCTGTCCTTTTTGACGTACTATACGAACATTCTGATTACCTTTATAATTACTCATATCAATCAAAGCAGCTTGATGAGAAGTAATAGGCAAACCGGTAGTAGGATGAATCATACCATTTTGCTTAGCAGCTTCAGCATCAGTACCCTTATCGAAATAAGCATTATGAATAACAGTAATAGTATATCCATCTGGAGTTTTATACTTATTAAAGTAACGTCCATAAGAAAGACCATCACCATTATCTTGAATCATCTTTTCACCAAGAGGTGTAATAAATCCGTTTTCTTTAGCATCAGTTCTGATAGCCATTTCAAAGTCACGAATAAATCCTTTACCGCCCATAAGAGCTACATTCTTATCGCCATCTTGAGTATCACGGTCAAGAACATCACCGATTGTACGTTCAAGTTTGTTAACAGTCAGAACTTCACCATAAGTATCGTAGTTAGATTCACGACAAATTTCTAACATACCAGCAGTATGAGGAATAGGTTTACCATTATCATGGTCTTTCAAAGGAATAGTACCATCAGGTAAACGGTTATATTCAGACTTCCACAAACGTTCTTCGTTCATTACTCTCATGTGCAAGTTGAACTGTCGCATCTCTTCGTTAATCCAAAGATTAGAAGTACCACCATTATCATTTTGGAATTGATATTGAGTAACAACATTAGCAAGATTACCAGCTATTTCTTTAGAATAACGATAAAACTCAAGTTGAGAAGTCATTCCAGCAGGACCCATAGTATTGCTTCTGTTACCTTTAGAATAAGATTCAGAAACAGTAGGAGCACTCATTGCCCAATACATACCTTTACCCATAGTTTTCCAAGTCCATTGTACAGTAGCAACATTTTTAATACCACGATTACCTTGACCTTCAGTAATAAAACTTAAAGGAAAACGGTCATCATCCATACCATAATTATAAGTCAGAAAACTATTAATTTCTTCTGGCTTTTGAAGCTGAAGATAAGCAATTGATTCTTCATTAGAATAACCTCTATCTTCATAACGAGTTTGTCCAATAACACGTAATGTTTTCATCTACAAATTTACTATTATGTTAATAACCAAAACGCTCATCTTTCAGAGCATCTTTTTTACTGTCAGGTTTAGTTATTTTAATAGCTCCTTTTGTAGATTTACGTTGACTAGCAGTAAGTTTCAACTTTTTAGCTTCTTTATCAGAAACAGCCATTTCTATCAAACTATCATAACCTTTACCTGTATATTTAAGCCAAGCTTTAAGCAGTTCTTCATCGCGTCTTTCAGCAGGAGATAACTTCATTAAATCATTTTCATAACGAGAAAGTCCTTTATCATCAACTTGATAAACATAATTGAAGAAATCTTCTGGAGTAGTAGAAATTTGTTTTCCATTACGTTCAATAATAACAGTTTCAGGAATACGATAACCAGCAATTTGTCGTTTATCAATACATTCTTTAACTCCATTCCAAAATTCCACAAGTTGTTTCTCTTCTTCTGCTTTAACTCGCATAGCTTCTTTAGCATTAGCTTCACGCATTTCGTTATCAGCTTTCTGAAGAGCTTCAAGTTCTTCTTTAGCAACATTGAAAAGTTCATTGCTATCTTTAAGATATTGAATATACTTATCAACATTACCACGACGATTAAATTCCTTAAACGCCTCACGAACAATAGCTTCTTGTTGACTTACATTATTTTCATCTACTTCAATACCGCTTCTATCTCGAAGTTCACCAAAGCCTTCAAATGAATTACCATTTGCAACATAATAATTAAGAAAATCACCAACGATAGGATAATCTTCAAATAATTTATTAACACCAGCTTGAGCAAATTCATCACGTTTTAAATCAATAACAGATTGAATATAACTTGCAACTCCTTGAGGAGTATTTTCAAAAGTAACAGCTTTACCATCTTCTGAAGTAACAGAAACACCTACAAGTTCTTGAATTGATTTAACATCAATAGTATTTTCTTCTTTAGTATCTACTACTTCAAATTCTTTAAGATAAGCAGCAACTTCATTTTTAGCTTTAAAGATATTACCTTTATCGTCAATAAGATTACCGTCTTTATCAACAGTATATTTATTATCTCCATCTTCGATAATAGTACCTTCTTCTAAACCATGTTCAGCATCAACGTCATTCGCTTTGTCATTAGGCTTACCCCCCGTGGAGGATGAAGATTGGTTATCTTTATTAGCATTAGAATCACTATTCCCATCTCCATTACCATTATTAGTAATATCATCAATAGGATTACCATCAGCATCTAACTGCCCTGTTTTACCTGTATCGAGGTCTGTAATGTCGTCAGTAGGTTTTCCATCACCATTAGATGTTTCACCATTAAAACCAAAACTATCAAAATTAGGCATAACTCTTTGTTTTTAATTAATTACTATATCACAAATATAAACTATAATAATAATATGAGTTTTACTTGTATCGTTAAAATATGTTCACCTTTAAGCCGATTTGCCGAATCATCACTTTCTTTAAGTTTAACAGCTAATTCTTTTTCTTTAAGTTGTGCTTCAACAGAAGTCTTTTGAGCATCTAAACTAAGTTTACTACGTTCAAGATTAAGTCTAGCATTTTCCATACGTTCTTCAGCTTGACTCTTTTCAGCATCACTAAGACCATTATCAAAACTCATAATATTAGCATTTGCTTTCATAGCTTCAATTTGACCATCAAGATATTTTTCAACTCTAATAGTTTCTCTATCTTGTTCTGCTTTTCTATCAATCTTAGCAAGTTCAAATTCTTGACGAAGTTGTTCTGTTTGTTGAGAAACACGTTCAACATCAAGTTCATGTTCACGTTGAATGTTTTGATACTTATCAATAAGCTTACTAATTTGAGCAACATTATCTCCACGTATAGCAGCATTAGCCATATCCATATTACCATTCTGAGCAGCACTAAATGCAAGTTGTTTATATTGTTCAAGTTTCTCGCGTTCTTTAACAGAAGTTTTACAAGTAACAATATAATTGGCAAATATATGACTATTAACATCAAGATTTAAATATCTAATATCACCATCTTTAGTTTTATAAGAAGTATTAAGACCATCAATCCAAGCAAGTTTAGTATAATCCATTTCAGCTTGATAATCTCGTTCTCTCATTTTATCAAATATAAATTCAATAATAACAGAACCCATACTTCCACGAATAACTATGATAAGAAACTATATTACGAAATACTTGATAAGGAATAACTGTATCTACAACACTAAATCTTCCAAAACCAGGCAAAAGTTCTGCAATACCATTATAAGGAAGTTTACCATTCCTATTGTAAGCAATAGGACGAGCCTTATAAGGATATATACTTGTAGCACGAGAGCCAATTCTAACGCTCTCATAAACTTGTGGACGCCACACCCATTCAATACTAATATCACCACCAGCAGGGTTAAGCTGATAAGTTTCATCAACAATTCTTGTTGTAACAAATGCTCCATTACTATATGTAAGAATACCTTCTTTTATTTCACCTCTCCAAACAGTATGCCAAACTTCAAATAAACCATTATTAGCATCACGAGCCATTATATTAGTGTTCTTAATATGTTGCAAATCATCTTTATTAAATTTACTACATATATCACCAAAATAATACATATATTTATCCCAATTTAAAAGTGCTTTATCGCTAGAAGTAGTAGCACTATATTGATAATATGTATCAAGAGCTTCACGTTCTTTTTCAGAAAGATATTCATAAAATTCATCTATAATTTGTTGTTTAGTCAACATACGACGTTCAGCAAACATATCATAATCTTCTGCAAACATATTATCGTTAGGAACAGGAAAAGCATCTCTAACACTAACAACACGTTTAATTAATTGATTACCTACAACATCTCTATATGTATAACAAGCTCCAAAAGCAACAAATTCAAAATAAGCTCTAGCGTATATAGTAAAAGCATCAGTTAAATCATCAATAACATTAATTAAATCTTGACCTTGAGCACTAATATCATCAATAAAATTTTCATTAAATTCTTTAATAAAAGCTTCAATATCAACAGCTTGTTCAGGATTAAATTGTTCAGGATTATTACCTTCATTAACAAACTGCATATAACTTTCTTGTATCTTCTTAGCAACAGCTTGTTCTGCAAGCATCATAATTTGTTTACCAAGTTCAGCATCTCTAGCAAATACAACTTCTTGATTATTAGCTCCAACAATAAAGTCATGTGGATTTTTAATATATTCACCAATATATCTTCTAATAATACCTTTTATCATATCATAATTACGCATAGTAGCTGGAAAACGAGTTAGATTCTCATCCTTCTCATTATAAGGATTAAGAGTTTTTCTATAATATTCTCTAGGAATATTGCCAAGAAGAATATTAAACTTTTCTTCTACATTAAAATCAGCTTTACAAGCAATACCAGCTTCTATAACATAATCACAACATTTAGCATACCAATCAACTTCTTGTTTTTCAGCATAACTAACATGCTGATTAGGAAAATCGAGTCTACCAAAATTATACATATCTTTATTTGTTTAATCTTAAAACCATTGTCTATTAAAAATATCTGTTTTATCATTATCTTCTGTAACTTTCTTACGACTAGCAAGTTCTCGTTTACCTTTAATATCAATAGACTTCCAATATATACCTAAAAGTATAAGACTAGATATACGGTCAAAGTTACCTTCGGCATTAAACTTTTTAAGTTCAAGAATTGTTTGATAATCAAGAAATCTTTCAAAAACATAAATATCTTCTCCAAATTCATTCTTACCAATAACTTCATATAAGAACTCTTTAAGTAGACGAAGACCATCTAGTTTCTTAGGTCCACTACCAATATTATAACCATAACTAGTACTAACTTTTTCTTTAACAGCAGAATCCCAAACATATAAAGGTTCATAACCTAGATATTTAGTAGCTTTCCACTTACGAAAATTAGAAATAGTTTCACCACGATTTATTTCTACAAGTCCAGTACCAATACAATTATACCATTTACATAAACGATAAAACTTTTCATCAGCTTCTTCTAGTCGTTCAGTACGTCCATAATATGCAGCACACAACTTAGGTTTAAATCCATTACGTTCTCTAGGCATTTCAATAACAAATATACTATTATGAGAATGTCTATCAGTAATTTCTTTTTTATCTTTATCAATACCAACAGGGTCATAAACTGCAACATAAGTACCGGGAAGAATACTTCTTATAAGTCTATCGCCAATATATGTTTCTTCATATTCTGGGGCAAACCAAACTCTTATACAACCATGAGGGTCTTCATTGCCACGTCTAGGAACTCCTTGAATATAATCATAAGTTTTCATATCAGGATTTTCAATTCTTATACGAGCATTAGATTTAAAATAAATCTTTTTAGTTCCATCTTCAAATAGTTCACCATCAGTATAAAACTTATAACTATTATCAACTCGAAGTTTATCTTCAAACTTATTAAGAGCTTCACTACTAAATATATTTTCACTAGCACTACTAAAAGATTCAGCAGGAAATAAAGCACGCTGACCAAGATAATTAAGATATTCTGCAAAAGTCTTAGCAGTCTTTTTCTTTTCAACTCTTTCTCGTGCAGCAAGTTGAAGTCCTATTCGTAGATTACTATTTCCATCTTCATCAAATCCTTTAACTCCATCTATCTCTCCTTCAAGACCCCAAGCATAAGATTTAAAGAATCCACAAACTTCATTGCGAGCATCATTATCAAAAACATTTTCAAAAGCCATAAATCCAAATGCTCTAGGATTATAAAAGTTTTGTTCAAATATTTGCATATTAGCAGCAGTAGCAGTTCCCCAAGCCATAAGAGTACCAGTAGTACGAGTACCAACAGTCATTGTAGGTTCAGTTACATTCATAAACTCATCAAAATTCTGCATTGTAGATAGCTCTTCAACTTTAATTGTAACAGCATCTTTACCAATAGCACAGTCAGGATTATTATTAGCACTAACGCTTAAAAGAGAACTAGACCAACTATCATCAGCTTCAACTCCATTTTTCATACGATAACCAAGTTTAAAACTATCAGTAGTAGGACTATATATACCTCTTTTAAACGGAGTCTTTTCTTCAAAGAACTTTAAGTTATTAACAGCAAAATCACTTAAACCTCCTTGTTTAATTAAGTATTTATTATCAGCCGCAACATGAATAACAACTTTATGTTTAGATAAGTTAACTTCATTAGAACTATCAGCAGCCATAATATAAGAAAAACCTCCACGTCGAGTTTTATCAATAATAAGATGTAAACCATTACGTCTACAAAATTCTATAATTTGCCAAGTCCAAAATTGAGCATCAATAAAACTAGGAAAACTATAAATTTTTTTAGCAGTAGCTCCATGTTCAGTAACAATAACAGATGATTCATCTGTACGTTCCATACGAGTATAATTAAGAAAATTATAATGACCACCTGTTATCCAAACATCTTCTATACTTCCATCCGGATTTTGCCAACAAGGAGCAGAAAAACCATTACGTCGTCTATCACATTCTCTACGTCTAAATTGTCTATGAGGAATACTATCTACTTTAAATTGAGTATATCTACCTGTGGCTTGATATGTTCTAGCAACTTCATTAAAAAGTTCAGTATTAACAAATTTGCCAGGTCTAATATTTAAAAGAAAGCCACCACTATCTCCAATTAAAAAGTTATTATGAGGGTCATACCATCCACAATCACTAGCTTTCTTATACTTTTTCTCTTTATCAGGTTCTTCAATGTATTCTAGAAAAGGATATTTACCATCAGCCATAATATTTTATTTAACTAGTAAACAAACAACAAAAGCGATAGCGCAAACAGCACCACCGCTTACCAAATATCTATTCTTACGTTTAATACGTTCAATAGACTTATTTAAATTATCATTTACTTTATTACTATTATCAAGATTATTTTGTAAAATTTCAACTTCTTTATAAAGAGCATTATATTTAATCTTATGAAGATTAATTATACTATCTTGTTCGTTAATAATATCTTTATAAAGTTTAGCTTTAATAATTTTAGTATTAGCAATCTTAATCATATTAATAGGGACAAGAACAGTTGTATCAGTAGTGTTGACTCCCCGTGGAGGATGCACTACATTATCAATCTCACTCTGACACCAACTTCTTGAATAACTCCCAAGTAGCACTGTCATTAAGACTAATAACTTTATCTTCAATATCTTTTTCATGTTCTTTAAGTTTATAAACTATACTTTCTCTTTCAGTTATAACTAACTGTATAGAATCAATCCGAACATGATTAATAGCGGTGTCACTTTTATTATATGAATTGACTTCTACACTAAAACGACTTATTGATAAATACAGAGTAACACATAAATTAATAATCGCTATTATAAATATTGCTATTAACATCTTCTTCATAATTCTATACAGTATTAAGTTAATCTTTTATTTCTATAAGTTTATTAAGCAAATCAAGGTTCCATCTACCAGTTTCTTTAAGTCCAAGAACTCTTTGAGCCATCTTGATAGCTGCAACTTGACCACAATTCACGTTAGTATCAAATAATTGTTCAGCAACTCTCTGACTATTAAAATCATCAAGTTCAAATACATCCCAATAACCTATTTTATACTTTTCCCAAACAAGTTTCTGAAGCTGAACATCATTATCAAGTTTAGACTTAAACTCTTTACTACCAACAATATAATGTTTCTTATAAGAATCAATCATAGTCCAACCTTGCCAAGTAGGATTATATTTACGACTGATACCTCTATAAGTTTCTCCACCAGCATCATCTTTATCGTTTACATAACCACCTTCTTTAATAGATAGTTTTTTAAAAGCATCTCCAAAGTAAGCCATAATTTAATTTATATAAGGATTAGTACAATATCTAAAACAATCAACAGCGTCATAATATTCATCTTCATCAAATTCTTTAATTGTAACCCAAAACCAAAGAACTTTAATTTAAACTTTATAAATCACAAATTCAAAGTCATCACCAATATGATGTTCATCGCCAATTAATCTTATATTTTTTCTACGATTAATAATATACATAATTTATTCATCAAGAGTTCTACGAATCCAACCTCTAAGATATTTGATATTATTTCCTTTGCCAGCAATATCATTATAATATCTAATACGTTCAAGTTTATATTTAGCTACAAAATAATCAGCACTAATTGTAGTATCAGATTTATAAGCGTTAAGAGAATCTTGAGTTCTACGAAGCAATTCTTTAGTTAGAACTAATTCATTAATAGCAGTAGAATCAGTAACAGGAACATAACGAATTTCAGGAACTGGAGTAATACGTTTAGTACATCCACTAGATAAACAAACAGCAAATATAACTAAAACAATAAATCCAATAATTACTCCAATTAAATTGTCTTTATTTAATTTCATATAGCAAGTTTAAATTGAGTTTGAACACCACTAGCTTTAATTTGTAATTCTCTATCTTTAAGAACTTTATTAATATCATCACGTAGATAATTCATAGTAAAGAATTTAGTAGTTTCAACAGGATTTTCTTTAATATGATAAAGACCATCAGAAAATCTTTTTGGCATACCATATTCATTAAGTTCAAAATCACTATCAATATGACATAACCAAATACCTTTAATAGTTAAACCAAGTATATATTCAACAGCAAAAGCATACATACTAAGTTGAAGATTATATATAGCACCATTACAATTAGGAAGATGATTAAGAGGAGCTAAAAGTCGTTCATCTTTATCAACCCAAACATTAGTTTGTTGTGCAGGTTTAACTGTTTTATCTTTTTTATAATAACCACTACTAAATCTTAATCCACCACGATTAGTTTTCCAATCGCCTACAACAGCACAATTAGTATCTTTATTAACTAGAAGAATATCAATAGTTCCACTAATTAACCAATCTATAAGAAACATACCAATCTCACTATAAATCTTATATCCTCTTTCAGTGTACATTTTAAACGCATCATAAATAAGAGGATAACGATTATTAGTAAGTTCAATAAAATCTTTAAGATTAAGAAGTTTATAATTAGCACCAAAATTTGGAATATCAGCAATAGTAACCATTACACCATCTTCACGCTTATCAAGATAATTAATAGCTTGTTGAAACATAGATGCCCCTTTAACGCCATCTTCAAGACCATTATGAGTATTAGTTCCACGTTCACAAGCTTCTTTAGTAATAGTTGACCATTGTTCCTCTAGTTTCTTCTCACTTATTCCTAGTTCTTTAGACTTTTTTCTCAACCAATAGTTCTTATCGAACTTCGGTTGATATCCATGAAGGATAGTAGTGGTTGAAATATAATCATTACCAAGACTATCGTTATACTTATGTTCTTCTTCATGAAAAATAAGTCTAATATCATTATATCTTTTATCTCTAAGTTCCATATTAACATTATTAAGTTCAACACTAGCTTGGGTACGCTTCGGCACTACGTGCCTACGCTATACTCCCCGTAGAGGATGGAGTAGATTAGCATCAGCTTATTCCTCAATCATACTACTAGTAATTTCAACTCCACCTCTACCAGCAACATTCTCTTGTTCATACAGAAGATTTTCTTCAGCAACATTAAGAGCTTTAATCGTGTTTGGAAACTGATTAGCTAAATCATTAATTTGTTTCATATAACCAATAACAACTGGAACATCTTCTATACTAGCACCATCAGATAACTTGTCATTCAACAATTCATTTAACTTGCTAGCAGCTAGAGCAACATTATGAATACCACGCTTAATATTAAGTACAGCTTCCATACCTGCACCAGCTTTTTGATTATAATATCTTTTAATAAGTTTCCAAACAAGAATATCAGGTTGATAATTTTTAGGTAAATCAAAGTTTTCAATAGCTTTCTTAAGAGCTTCTTTTTCACTAAGACCTTCTTGTAGACACGGGCCTTTAGGGTCACCAAGATAATAAATAACTCCAACTTCTTTAACATACATCTCTTTATTAGGAGATTTATCTCTAGTATAAAGAAGACTAACATCTCTATCAAGAAGTTGTTTAAGTGTAGGAGCTTTTGGCATACCAGTTTCATCTATGGTCAGCATCCAATCCAATTCCAAACCGTTCATATATTTCTTCTACTTCTTCATCAAATTCAATAATTTCAAGTTTACCCATAGCATATAGCCAAAGATTAGCATAAGCAGCACTATGTTTTTTACTTAGTTTAATCCAAATAGGAAGAAGTTTCTTTTTAAACTTAATTTCAGTTTTAATCTTTTCTTCTTCTTCATAGTGTTTTTGCTTTTCTTCTTCCATAACTTTAGCAGTATATTCTTTATACTCTTCTCTAGTCATAGTTTTTCTAGCTTCTTTAAAGTCTTTATAATGACTAATAAGTTTGGAACGATACCAATTCTTTTGAATAGTGCCAATATGAGGAATAGCAACACATTTATCTTTTCGTATATTAATACTAGCTTCTTTTTCAAGACTTTCAATAATAGATTTACAAAGTATTCTATCATCACCTTGAAATCCAATATCATCTAATATATTATTTATATCTTTATAGATAAGAATATAATCATCATCAAAATCTTCTTGAGAACTAGTATTAGCAATATTAAAACTAGTATTAGTCTTAAAATCCATAATTGAAAGTTTAAGAACTCTTCTTAGATTACTACTATAAACAAGAACACAAGTACCTATAATTTTAAATTATACATAAGTAGTTCTAAGAAGAGTTCGATTATTTAGACGAAATGGCTAATTAGCTTTTTCAGCAGAATGATAAACAAAAGGATTAATAGCTTTATGTTTATCAGTAATAGCAGCTCTTAAATCATTAATAGCTATAACTTTAAATTCAACAAACCAAACTTTTTGTCCTTTTGTATATCCTTGATTTTGTCCAAAAGTACCAACAGTAATAGAACGAGTTAGTTCAGTATCATTAGTAATATACTTATTAACAAATTGAGGACTAAGAACATTATGTTTAAGATAAAGATGATAACCACGTTCAAGAGTAGAACGGTCAATAATAATCTTATCCATTTGATTCATACCAATAAGCTCAGCATCTTCTTTACTAATCTTAGCAATAATTGGCATAACCTCAACTGTACTTACTTTACTATTAATAACACCGAACAAACTTTCATTTTGGCAAAGAGCAACAACACAATAATGTTTAGCAATAACTACATTAGTAAGAATAGCGTCAAGTGCTTCACTTGTTATTTCGCTAATGTCAGTAGGTATTTGAATACCAAAATCTTTAAATTTACTTTCAACTTTAATCATAATACTAAATTATTTAGTTTTAATAATACTATCAATACCAATATTTCCAAGTTTAAGTTTACTAGGAACTTTAACTTCTTTTTTATTCCTTTCACCACTATGAAATTCTCTAGTGTATTTAGGTTTAGTTCATCCTCCACGGGGAGTATAGCGGAGAGCGAAGCTCGGAGCGGGTCACAGTGAATCTAATAATACTGATTATATTAATATTATATATAATATATATATATATAGATACTATTGCTAACTTATAATTATTTGATTATCAATAAGTTACAATATATAACTTGTTCCATCCATGGAACACATTTCGCTATTTATTTGCTATATTTGTTCCATGGGTGGAACACATTTCGCTAATTTCCTAGAGTAATATATTTTTATGTTGAACTTAATAATATTATTGTTATGACTTTTAAAGAAGATTTTAAACCTAGTAAAGTTTATAATAAACTTGTTAATGATGTTTGTTATAATGCTGATTGTTTAGAAGAATTTGAAAAACAAAGACTTGTTGTTGCTAATCCTTTTAGTTATAATAAAAGTACCAGAACTGGTATAGTTGCTGAATTTGATAATGGTTATCATCTTAGTAAAGAAGTTGGTATTAAACGTAATTTTGTTACTATTGGTATGAGAGTTTGGGATATAATAAGAAAAAATAGATATGCTGTTATTATTTCTTTTATTGGTTATATTGCTGAAAATATTAAATTTAATAGTAATGTTATTTATATTTCTCATGATTTAATTAAAGGTTATGGTTTAGTTAAACCTAATCGTAGAGATTATTATAACGCTATTTCTTATCTTGAAGATGAAAATATTATTAAAAGAACTAATTTACAAAATATTTATGTTGTTAATCCTATTTATATATTTAGAGGTGATGTTAATAAACTTATTAATATTATTAGTGAAGCTAAATTAATAAAAACTTTTGATGATAAAGATAGACTTATAGTTGATAAATTTGTTTTATTTAAAAATGATACTGATAAAGGTATTGTAATTGCGAATAAAGATTTGTATGCAACTGAAGTTGTAGATATTGGTGAGGACTGAATTAAATGCAATGATAAAAATGATGATAATTATAAAGATGAGGGCGAAGATAATGGAAATAATAAAGATGAAGGGAATAAAGGTAACGATAATGAAAATGAAATGAAAAGTTATAATGAGAGTGATAGTGAAAATGATAGTAATGGTAATAATTAGAGTGAAAATAGTGTATATTGGTGTTTTGATGAGGCTAGTGAGTAGGAGGGGTGGGTCATTAAATTGGACTTGACTACCCCCGTCAAGTTCTAGGAGAAAGTAAAGTTCTCACTCTCATTATCAACATTAAATACATTGAGATTATTCATCTCATTACATTACCAACTATTAACACTAATCATTATGAAAACAAACAAACCATTGTTGTTAGTTGCAATCATACTGATGATGCCAGCTATCATACTAGCATTGAAAGTAGAGCCAACTAGTGATGAACAGATTACTGCTGTTGTATTTGGAATACTATCGGCTATTGTTAGTTATCTTAGTAGAGATTAATCTCTACTAGATGATGTTGCTCATTATCAACATTAAATACTTTGCAGTTGAAACGAAAACAACTGTCAGTAATGCTACTGATTAGCGTAATTAAATACTTAATAGTCATGCCAAGAGTTAAAGATTTAGCACAAGCTGCACAAGGTGCTGCTGCTGCTCCTGAGAGTGTTAACCAACCTGTTCAACCTACTGTTGATACAGATAGCCAAAATTCTACGCAAGTGGAAACCATTGATGATGTTGTTAAACGCATCTGTACTGATGGTCATAGTTATGTAATGACTACTGTCATTACTAATATTGATTGTCAAGAACGTACAGGTCGTAATGGCAAGTCTTATCTCAATGCGTTTGTTACTATTGCTAGTCCTGTCAAAGGTGCTCAAAGTATGCCTGATGGTACACATCGAATGGGTATGCTTGGTGCTGTTCAGATGCCATTCAATCAGATACTGCTTGTAATGCGCAAAGACAAGTTTTACGGTAGATTTGTCAACTATGTTGGCGAGGCTGCTGAAGCTGGCTTTGCTAGTATGTATCTGACTGGTGTTGCTGTCAAAGTTCTTTGCCAGTTTGTACCTGCTGGTGTACAAGACCGTAATCCGTTTACTCGTAAAGATAATCTTTACAATGTTGTGGATTATGATAGATATGTATATCATATTGTAGGTATCGAACAGCCTGCTGACCCTGTTCTTGTTGGTGCATATAATGTACTTATCAAGCAGATTATGGAGGACGCTCGTGCTGCCATTGCTGCCAAGCGTGAGGTTAAAGCTAAAGTGGCTAGTTTTGTTGCTACT
>PPYF01024570.1_pt1 | contig 90510 bp, 94 predicted proteins | sample 1559871 | NCBI WGS metagenome assembly PPYF01 (sample SAMN08240021, study PRJNA423297) | Human gut metagenome, whole genome shotgun sequencing project.
CGCAGAAACTGTTGAACGTTGGACGGACAGCAAATCATCGAAAAAGGCAGAAGCGGATTCCTGTAAATTCGTAATTCTGGATAATTGCGCGTCCGACCGTGTAAGCGGCGGCAGGCGCAAGGAGAGCGTTTCACAATCGCCTATGACAGGTTATTTTAGTAGTATAACATAGGAAATTCATTGACACCACCCACTTTTTTACCTATAATGTACGAGAAACGTTATGATTAAATTTTTGTAAAATGAGGAAGAAAAAATGGAATTAATGTATTCAAGCACCAGAAATGATAAAGTAAAACTGACTGCATCCCAGGCAATCTTAAAAGGTCTGGCAGATGACGGAGGACTTTTTGTACCGGAGCGTATCCCGGCACTGGATGTCCCGATGGATACACTTGCAGATATGTCCTATCAGGAGACTGCTTATGAAGTCATGAGCCGTTTCTTTACGGATTTTACAGAAGATGAGTTAAAGGATTGTATCAAAAAAGCATACGACAGCAAATTTGATACGCCGGAGATTGCACCGCTGGTAGATGCGGACGGCGCTTATTATCTGGAACTGTTCCATGGTCCGACAATTGCATTTAAGGATATGGCACTTTCCATTCTGCCACATCTTTTGATTACCTCTGCAAGAAAAAATCAGGTGAAAAATGATATTGTTATTTTAACAGCGACATCCGGAGATACTGGAAAAGCTGCCCTTGCAGGATTTGCAGATGTGGAAGGCACAAAGATTGTTGTATTTTATCCGAAGAACGGTGTCAGCCCGATCCAGGAAAAGCAGATGATCACACAGAAAGGTGCAAATACCTGTGTGGTTGGAATCCACGGAAACTTTGATCAGGCACAGACCGGTGTGAAGAAGATGTTTAATGATACTGCACTTGAAGCAGAACTTGATGTTGCAGGTTATCAGTTCTCATCTGCAAATTCCATCAATATCGGACGTCTGATTCCTCAGGTGGCATATTATGTATATGCATATGCAAAATTATATAAAAATGGTGCAATTGCAAAAGATGAAAAGATCAACGTTGTTGTTCCGACCGGAAATTTCGGAAATATCCTTGCTGCTTTTTATGCAAAGAATATGGGACTTCCAATTGCAAAACTGATCTGTGCATCCAATGAAAACAAAGTATTGTATGATTTCTTCTCCACCGGAACATACGACAGAAACCGTGATTTCATTCTTACAAGTTCTCCATCCATGGATATTCTGATTTCTTCCAATCTGGAGCGTCTGATTTACCGTATTGCCGGAAATGACGCAGAAAAGAATACCAGAATGATGGCAGAGCTTTCCACAGACGGAAAATATGCAATCACGGATGAGATGCGTGCACAGCTTGCTGATTTCTACGGAAATTACACAAGCGAGGAAGAGACTGCAAAGACCATCAAAAAATTATATGAGGATACCGGATATATTATTGATACCCATACAGCGGTTGCCGCAGGTGTATACGATAAGTATAAGAAGGATACCGGGGATACCGAGACAAAGACTGTGATTGCCAGCACAGCAAGTCCGTTCAAGTTTACCCGAAGCGTTATGGATGCGATTGATCCGAAATACGATGCAATGGGTGATTTTGAACTGGTAGATGAGCTTTCCAGAATCGGAAATGTCAAAGTCCCACAGGCGATCGAAGAGATCCGTACCGCACCGGTACTTCATGATACGGTATGTGAAGTGGAAGAAATGCCACAGGTTGTTAAAAAATTCCTTGGTGTTTAAAATACATATGAAAAGAGGACAAAGATTATGAAAAAGAAACTGATTTCGCTTTTACTTGTTTCTGCCATGGCAGCTGCAGTTGCAGGTTGCGGTTCATCCGTACCTGCCAACAGTGTGAACTCCAGAGATGATCTTCCGGGTAAAAAAATCGGTGTACAGCTCGGTACAACCGGAGATTCGGATGCCACAGAGTATGAAAAGAATGATGGCAGTACGGTAGAGCGTTACAATAAAGGCGCAGATGCCATTCAGGCATTAAAAACAGGAAAGATTGACTGTGTGATCATTGATCAGCAGCCGGCAGAAGCTTTTGTTGAAAAAAATGATGATTTAAAGATTTTATCCGATACGTTTGATCCGGAAGAGTATGCCATCTGTATTGCCAAAGGCAATTCGGACCTGACCGATAAATTTAACAGCGTGATTGAAGAACTGCAGAAGGACGGAACCATTGATTCCATCACCAGCAATTATATCGGAGATGAGGTTGGAAAGCATCCATATGAGACACCGGACGGAACCGAGTATCCAAACGGAACACTTACCATGGCAACCAATGCGCAGTTTGAGCCATACGAATATTATGACGGAGATCAGATTGTAGGAATTGATGCAGATATTGCAAAAGCAATCTGCGATAAACTCGGATATGAGCTGAAGATTGAAGATATGGAATTTGATGCGATCATCGCAGCGGTATCTTCCGGAAAAGCTGATTTTGGTGCTGCCGGAATCACGGTAACCGAGGACCGTAAGAAAAATATTGACTTTACGGATACCTATACAAAGGCTTGTCAGGTAATCGTTGTAAGAAACAAATAATTTGTTTCGGAGGATAAACAGTGAGTGATTTTATTGCAAAATTTCAACAGGATTTTATAGAGAGCGACCGTTATCTGTATCTGCTGCGGGGGCTGGGGAATACATTGCTGATTGCGGCTCTTGCGGTTATTCTGGGAATTGTTCTTGGATTTCTGGTTGCAATCATCCGGTCTACACATGACAAGCATGGCGGACTGAATATCCTGAATTTTATCTGTAAAGTGTATCTGACCATATGGCGGGGAACCCCGACGATGGTGCAGCTGCTGATCATGTATTATATTATTCTCGTTGCACTGGATAATAAGATTCTGGTTGCAGTGATTGCGTTCGGATTGAATTCGGCGGCTTATGTGGCAGAGATTGTCCGTTCCGGAATTATGTCTGTGGACGAGGGACAGTTTGAGGCCGGACGAAGCCTTGGGTTGAATTACACCCAGACCATGCGGCTGATCATTCTTCCTCAGGCATTTAAAAATGTCCTTCCGGCGCTGGCAAATGAATTTATTACACTTTTGAAAGAGACATCCATCAGTGGATACATTGCAATTCCGGATCTGACAAAAGGCGGTGACATTATCCGAAGCCAGACATATGATGCGTTTCTTCCGTTATTCGGCGTTGCGGTCATTTATCTGGTACTGGTAATGATCCTTACGGCAGGAGTACACAAACTGGAAACGAGGTTGCGGACAAATGAGCGATAACAAAAATGTATTGATCGAAGTGAGAGATCTTTGTAAATCTTTTGACCATGTTAAGGTATTAAACGGAATATCAACAACGATTTCGCAGGGAGAGGTTGTTGCAATTATCGGACCGTCGGGATGCGGAAAATCTACGTTTCTGCGCTCCATGAATCTTCTGGAAAAACCAACCTCCGGTTCCATTCTTTTTGAGGGAACGGATATTACGGATTCTTCCGTTGACATCAATAAAATGCGTCAGAAAATCGGAATGGTGTTTCAGCAGTTTAATCTCTTTCCCAACCATACCGTAAAAGGGAATATCATGCTTGCCCCGGTACAGACCGGGCTCATGACAAAAGAAGAGGCTTCGAAACGTGCAGATGAACTGCTGGTACGCGTAGGGCTTTCGGATAAAGCGGATGTCTATCCTGCAATGCTTTCCGGAGGACAAAAGCAGCGTATTGCGATTGCGCGTGCACTTGCCATGAATCCGGATGTGATGTTGTTTGATGAGCCGACTTCTGCACTTGATCCGGAAATGGTAGGAGAAGTACTTGAGATTATGAAAGAACTTGCCAGAGATGGAATGACGATGGTGGTTGTCACACATGAGATGGGATTTGCCCGGGAAGTGGCAAGCCGTGTAATGTTTATCAATGAAGGACAGATTCAGGAGGAGAATACACCGAAGGAATTTTTCTCCCACCCGGAAAATCCACGTTTGTGCGAGTTCCTTTCTAAAGTATTATAATGGAAGCATAAAAAAAGCGTCTGCCTTATGTGGCAGACGCTTTTTTATGGCATTTTACTTTACAGTAAATCCTGTTTTATTCTTCAATGGAAACACGTTCCATATAAAAATCAATCGTTCCAAACGTATACAGAACCGGAATATGTAAAGTGCGTCCCGAAAACTGAATCGGGGAAACGGTAATATGCTCCGGAGCGCCGAGCGTTAACTCTGTGTTGGAGGTGTTTGATACATTTACAATGAATAATCCGTTCTGCAGGTTCACAAAATCCTCCAGAGAAGCCTGAACGTATTCATCGTAAGAATGGAACTGCTCATGGACATAGCGGGTAGCAAAGGCAATCGCCGTGTCCAGATCCATGGAAATATAGGTGTTAATCGCATAGTCACCATGAATTTCCTGCTTTACACAACAGGCAATGGAAGCCTCTGTAACTTCTTCCACGGAAAGCGGTGTGTAATCGGAACCGATAAAACGGATAAAATCGTTAAATAAAAGTTCGATAAACATATGTCCTTTTTCCGAAAGGGCAGCATCGGCTGATGAAAAAAAGTTCTCAAACAACTGCTGGATATTTTTCCGGCGCTCGATAAGGCTTTCTTCATCTTCCATGCCGTTTTTGGAGCGGTAATCCTGTATGATCCGTTCGAAATCGGTGTTTGTCAGGACTCCTTCATCCAAAAGAACCTGTCCAAGGGAAAGGAAAGCAGGGGTCTGCTGTTTTAACAGTTCTTCCACCTGGGCTTCGGTCAGGTATCCGAGCTGGATTGCCAGCTCACCGAAACGATTGTCCTGATGGGTCTGGTGAATGACAACATCATCCACCTGGGCTGCATTCATGTATCCGGCATGAAGGGCAAGGGTACCGAGTTTCATATGCTGGTCTGCTTCCTGACGCATCGCTGAAAACAGCTGATCACGGGTCACATATCCGTTGGCAAGCAGATAGTTTCCAAAAAATTGTGTATACATAACGATTATCTCCCTTCCAGGAAGCGCTTAACGACAGCAAGCACCTGTTCCTTGTCCAGTGGCTTTTGAATGAAATCTTTTGCGCCCGCTTCCAGTGCATTTTTCAGCTGGGACTGTGTTCCGACAGAAGAAGCGATGATGATTGTAGCTTCCGGATCAAATTCCATAATATCACGGATGGCATCATTGCCGTCTTTTTTTGGCATGACAATGTCAAGAAATACCAGATCCGGATGTACTTCTTTATATTTGTCAATTGCACTCTGTCCATCGGTGGCTTCCACGAATACCGGAGTGCCGAGAGTGGAAATGATGTCCTTTAGCTGTTTACGTGCAAGAATCGAATCGTCAGTAATTAAAATTGTAGTGTCCTCAATGCGCATATACATTCTCCTTTTTGTTACACATTAAATATATTTTACTATAAATGAACGGAATAATCAATGAAATTTGACTATTTTTGCCGATGGTAAAAAGTTTTTTCGTGTGTGATACTATAATGCAGGAGGAAAAATCATGAAAACAATTTTACTTATGGATATTGTGATCGTTTTTGTAGGCATTTATCTGGCTGTTTCTGCTGCAAAAATGAAAAAAAGCGGACAGATCAGTGACCTGGTTGTCCCGAAAGAAGAAATTAAGAAGTGTAAAGATCCCGAGGCGTATATCAGGGGAATAACACCGTGGCTGTATGGATTTGCGGCGGTAGCGGTTGTTGTGGGAGCAATCGGAATTTTATGTGATACTAAGGTGATTACGCTCGGACGCATCTGGACATATGTGGAGCTGGGTGCATTTTTGGCAGCATTGTTTGCATTTGTAAGCGGAATGCGGAAAATAAAAGACAAATTTTTCCCTTAAAGCAGTATGCGGAAATGGAAAAAAGTACATAGAATCAGACCTTGAAATTCAGGTAAAAATAAAGTATAATAAGTGCAGTACAAAAGAGAAAGCTGCCGGATGCGGTATCGCATAAAAGACGGCAGAAAGAGATGCCTGAAATGTACGACAACTCTTGCTATTTAGAACCTACATTTACTTTAAACGGGATTCCTATATGATTTTTCTGGATGTCAGGCCGCCACAGTCAGCGGAAGACAGAAGGGAAACTGCGGTCGCCCACCTAGCATTGGCTAGGAGTCTAAATTGCAGGAACCGGCATTTTGGGTAAAATACGAAAGAAAAAGTATTTAAGATACCAAGGAATTTATTATATACCAAAGAATGTTACAGCGTACAAAAGAGAAGGGGAGCTGCCGGAGATCGGTGGCTCCTTGTTTTGTGTCAATGACAGATGAATTAATAAAAACGGAGAGTGCTTCATGAAAAAAAGAGACAAAATGAAGATGATAGGGATTCTGATTCTGCTGCTTGCGGTAATTACCGTTGTGATCACCTTGATTCTGGTATCACGCCTTTCAAAGACGGCAGGAAACGATCAAAAAGAAGAAACATTTGATCATTCCGTTTCCGGGATGCTTGACAATGCATATATTCTAAAGAGTGAAGAAAAGGATATTATTGTATTATATCAGGGAAAAACCTATTATGCGGAGGGAAAGCCGGAGAAAAAATATACGGGGGTTGCGGATATTGAACTGACGAGGGGAAAGGTTACTAAAATTTATGCGAAACCCTCAGCAATCAAGGGGGTTTTGACAAGTTATTCCTCAAAAAGTGTTCAGATAGAGGGATATGAACCGCTTCCGGCAGCAGAAAATCTGCCGGTATATCTTGTGGCAAGTTCCGGACACGCAAAAATTCCCGTCCGTCAGGGAAAGATTTCAGATCTTGTCATAGGAAATTCCAAAGTGGAACTGGTTGTTGCAGACCAGAAAGCCTGTGCACTTGTAAGCTATCAGGAGGACATGGCAGAAAAGGTCCGGGTGCTGCTCAAAAACGGAAAAGAAAATACATATGCCAGTCTTTTTGTTTGCAGTGGGGATGCCTATACCGTGGATGGAAATAAAAGGAAGGAGGACACCGTAACCGATGCAGAAAAACTTCTGGCGGGGGAAAAGACGGGAAAAGAGATAAAAATTTCCTCAGAAACCGGCGGTCTTTTGTACCGGTGTGATAAAGACGGAACCCCGTACGGCTCCGGGTACGAGGGAAATCTGATTTTCCGGAAGGAAAAAGGGGGATATGTCCTGATCAATGAAATTCCGATGGAAGATTATATCCGTTATGTCCTGCCTTCGGAAATGCCATTATCTTTTTCCTATGAAGCCTTAAAAGCACAGGCGGTATGTGCGCGCACATTTACATACGGGCAGATGAAAAACGATACCTATGCCCGGTACGGGGCAAATCTGGATGATTCCATTGCCTATCAGGCTTATCATGCAACCACCTCCTATGAAGTGACGGATCAGGCTGTGGCGGATACCGCAGGTATGGTGATGACGTACAAAGGAAAACTTGCGGACTGTTATTATTATTCCACTTCCCCGGGATATTCTGAAAATCTGGAAGTATGGAATGCCGCATCTCCGGGATATCTGCTGGCGGAAAACCATACCAGGGAAAAGACAAAAGATCTGTCTTCGGATAAAGCCTTTCATAAATTTATTACAGCAAAAGCGGATGCCTATGATGAAAATTCCCCGTATTTCCGATGGACGGCTACCCTGTCGGCAAAGCTGGGCATGGATGAAACATATGGAAAACTGAAAAAACTGAAAGTCAATAAACGAAGCACTTCCGGATATGTACTGTCTCTTACCATGGTTTTTGAAAAAGGAGAGCGGACGATCGAAAAGGAAAATGAAATCCGGTATGCACTCGGAAAGTATCTGCTGGATCTTGATCTTGCAGACGGAACCAATAAACATCGTGCCTCTTCCGTCCCGAGTGCGTGCTTTGAAATAAAAAGTCAGAAAAAAGGAACCATCGTGCTGACCGGAGGCGGATTCGGGCATGGAATCGGAATGAGCCAGTACGGTGCGGACGCCATGGGGAAAGAAGGAAAGAAATGGCAGGAAATTCTCGGATTTTATTTTAAGGATGTTACATTTACCAATGTCTTTGATCTTGACACATAAAAGGAGACTGTGGTAGAATGACAAATGTGTAAAAAGCAATGAATGTGTCAGTAGCATCTGAACGACATACAGAGAGAGGAAGTCATCGGCTGTAAGCTTCCTTATGATACGCCAGCATGTGAATTTTCCCACAGGAGCTGCGCAGGTGAACACAAGGATTTTTAGCCTGCGACGGTCACTGCACGTTAAGCAGAATGAGAGTCCATATAGATACAGGATATGGGAATCTGGGTGGTAACGCGGAATTTTTCGTCCCTGATATGCAATTATGCATAGCAGGGATTTTTTTATGTCAGAAAACAGTTCCGGTTCCACAGTAGAAAATTGCGTAAAAACAATTATTATGAAAGAAAATATGTAAAAGGAGAGTACCATGAAAGAAAAATTGCAGAAAATCAGAGAAAATGCAATAGCACAGATTGAAAATTCTGACGGACTTGCAAAACTCAACGATGTGCGTGTCGCCGTTCTTGGAAAGAAAGGGGAACTCACCGCCGTATTAAAGAGTATGAAAGAGGTTGCACCGGAGGATCGCCCGAAGGTGGGACAGTGGGTAAATGAAACCCGTCAGGAAATTGAGAACAAACTTGATGAGATGAAGAAAAAACTCGAGGCTGCGGAGTTAGAACATCGTCTGGAAAATGAAGTGATTGACGTTACCCTTCCGGCAAAGAAAAACCGTGTGGGACACAGTCATCCGAATACCATGGTACTTGAAGAGGTAGAGCGTATTTTTACCGGTATGGGATATGAAGTTGTAGAAGGACCGGAAGTGGAATACGATTATTACAACTTTGAAGCATTAAATATTCCGGCAAACCATCCGGCAAAAGATGAGCAGGATACCTTCTACATCAATGATAAGATCCTGCTGCGTACACAGACTTCACCGGTTCAGGTGCGTGTGATGGAGCAGAAGAAACCTCCGATCCGTATGATCGCACCGGGACGTGTGTTCCGTGCGGATGAAGTGGATGCGACCCATTCGCCTTCTTTCCATCAGATTGAGGGAATGGTCATTGACAAGGGAATCACGTTTTCTAACTTAAAGGGAACACTGACCCAGTTTGTACAGAAGCTGTTTGGAAAAAAAACAAAAGTAAAATTCCGTCCACATCATTTCCCATTTACGGAGCCATCGGCCGAGATGGATGTTTCCTGTTTTAAATGTGGCGGAAAAGGATGCCGTTTCTGCAAAGGTGAGGGATGGATCGAAATTCTTGGCTGTGGAATGGTACATCCAAGAGTGCTTCGTATGAGCGGTATTGATCCGGAAGAATATTCCGGCTTTGCATTTGGTATCGGTCTGGAGCGTATTACCCTGTTGAAATATGAGATTGACGATATGCGTCTGCTGTATGAGAATGACGATCGTTTCTTAAAACAGTTCTAGGAGGAGAAAAAGAATGAATACATCATTAAAATGGATCAAAGCTTTAGTTCCGGGACTTGACTGCGGCGTGCAGGAGTATGTCGATGCCATGACACTTTCCGGATCAAAAGTTGAGGGATATGAGCAGCTCGATGCAGATCTTGACAAGATCGTCGTCGGACAGGTTACAAAGATTGAAAAACACCCGGATGCCGACAAACTTGTCATCTGCCAGGTAAACGTTGGAAGCGAAACGCTGCAGATTGTGACCGGTGCACCAAACGTATTTGAAGGGGCAAAAGTTCCGGTTGTTTTAGATGGCGGACGTGTCGCAGGAGGACATGATGGAACAAAAACTCCTGGTGGAATCAAAATTAAAAAAGGAAAGCTTCGCGGGGTTGAGTCTTCTGGCATGATGTGCTCGATTGAGGAACTCGGTTCGAACCGTGAAATGTTCCCGGACGCACCGGAGAACGGACTGTATATCTTTGACGAGGATGCACCTGTCGGAGAAAATGCGGTTGCTTATTTAGGACTGGATGACAGCGTTGTCGAATATGAGATTACATCCAACCGTGTAGACTGTTTTTCCGTACTCGGCATTGCGCGTGAGGCAGCAGCCACGTTCCATAAGGAATTTGTACCTCCTGTCGTAACAGAAACCGGAAATAACGAAGATGTCAATGATTACATCAAAGTATCTGTAAAGGATCAGGATCTTTGCAGCCGTTACACGGCAAGAGTTGTAAAGAATATTAAGTTTGCCCCATCTCCGAAGTGGATGCAGGAACGTCTTCGTGCACATGGAATCCGTCCGATCAATAATCTTGTAGATATTACGAATTATGTGATGGAAGAATACGGACAGCCGATGCACGCCTATGATCTGGATACGATTGAAGGAAAAGAGATTATTGTCCGCCGTGCAGCTGCAGGTGAAAAATTTGTGACGCTGGACGGACAGGAACGTCAGCTGGATGAAAATGTACTGATGATCTGTGATGCAAAAAAAGCAGTAGGCATTGCCGGTATCATGGGTGGAGAAAATTCCATGATTACCGATCATGTAACAACCATGTTATTTGAGGCAGCATGCTTTGATGGAACCAATATCCGGAAATCCGGAAAGCGCATCGGACTTCGTACCGATGCTTCGGCTAAGTTTGAAAAAGGCTTAGATCCAAATCTTGCCATGGAAGCGATGAACCGTGCCTGCCAGCTGGTAGAAGAGTTAGGCGTCGGCGAGGTTGTAGGTGGAGCCGTTGACATTTATCCTGTGAAGCGTGAGGGCGTAAAGATTCCGTTCGAACCGGACAAGTACAATAAGCTTTTGGGAACGGATATTCCGGCCGGGGATATGATCGGATATTTCAAAAAAATAGATCTGGGATATGACGAAGCAACGAATGAGATTCTTGTTCCGTCCTGGAGACAGGATCTGCTTTGTGACGCAGATATGGCAGAGGAAGTAGCACGTTTCTACGGCTATGACAAGATCGGAACTTCTCTTCCGAGCGGAGAATCCACTGCCGGAGGAAAGAGCTTTAAGCTGCGTATGGAAGAAAAGGCACGTGAGATTGCAGAGTTCTGTGGTTTTTCACAGGCAATGACTTATTCTTTCGAGAGTCCGAAAGTATTTGACAAATTACTGATTCCGGAGGATTCCAAGTGGCGTAAAACGGTTGTGATTTCCAATCCTCTTGGGGAAGATTATTCCATTATGCGTACGCTGCCACTGAACGGAATGCTGACTTCCCTGTCTACGAACTTTGGACGCAGAAACAAAGATGTACGCCTGTACGAGATGGGAAATATCTATCTGCCGAAGCAGCTTCCGTTGACGGAACTTCCGGAAGAACGTATGCAGCTGACTTTTGGTATGTACGGAGACGGTGATTTCTTTACCATGAAGGGTGTGATCGAGGAACTCTTATACCAGACAGGTCTTCGCAAGAAGGCGCAGTATGATCCACATGCCGAGCTTCCGTTCCTGCACCCGGGACGCAAGGCGGCTATCGTATATGAGGGAGCTGTGATCGGATATCTCGGAGAGGTACATCCAACGGTTGCTGCAAATTATGCCATCAAAGAGCGCGTATATATTGCAGTGATTGATATGCCGGAGATTGTATCCCGTGCATCCTTTGATTACAAATATGAGGGAATTACCAACTTCCCGGTTTCTTCCCGTGACTTGTCCATGGTTGTTCCAAAGAATATTCTGGTAGGTGATATCGAGAAAGTATTCGAGGAAAACGGTGGTAAGTATCTGGAAAATTATGAGTTATTTGATGTATACGAAGGAGAGCAGATTGAAAAAGGCTTTAAGTCTGTCGCATACTCTCTGAAGTTCCGCGGAAAAGATAAGAATCTGGAAGAGAGCGATATTACGGGTGCTATGGATAAAATCTTAAGCGGACTGAAAAATATCGGAATCCAGTTGAGAGGCTAATCATGACAGAAGGAATGAATGTAAAAGATTATGACTATGATCTGCCGGAGGAACTGATCGCTCAGGACCCTCTGGAGGATCGTTCCAGCTCCCGGCTGATGGTGCTTGACCGTCAGACCGGGGACGTGGAACACCGGCATTTTACGGATATTCTGGAATATCTTCACCCGGGTGATTGTCTGGTGATCAACAACACAAAGGTGATTCCGGCACGTCTGTTCGGAGTGAAAGAGGACACACAGGCAAAAATCGAAGTACTTTTGTTAAAACGCAAGGAAAATGATATCTGGGAGACACTCGTAAAACCGGGGAAAAAAGCAAAACCGGGCACAAAACTTGTGTTCGGAGACGGGCTTCTGACGGCAGAAGTCGTGGATGTAGTAGAAGAAGGAAACCGTCTGATTCAGTTCCATTATGACGGAATTTTTGAAGAGATTCTGGATCAGCTGGGACAGATGCCGCTGCCACCATATATTACGCATCAGCTGAAAGATAAAAATCGCTATCAGACCGTATATGCAAAGTATGACGGATCTGCCGCTGCCCCGACAGCAGGGCTTCATTTTACGAAAGAACTGCTGCAGAAAGTAAAGGATATGGGAGTCGATATCGCAGAAGTAACCCTGCATGTCGGACTTGGCACGTTCCGTCCTGTAAAAGTAGAAAATGTACTGGATCACCATATGCACTCAGAGTTTTATATGGTGTCACAGGAAGCTGCGGATAAGATCAACCGCGCGAAGGAAAGCGGACACCGGGTGATTGCGGTTGGTACAACCAGCACGCGTACACTGGAAGCCGCCGCAGATGAAAACGGACGGCTGTATGAGACCAGCGGCTGGACGGAAATCTTTATTTATCCGGGGTATCAGTTTAAAGTGATTGATGCCCTGATTACCAACTTCCATCTGCCACAGTCGACACTTGTAATGCTGGTATCGGCACTCGCAGGACGGGAGCATGTGCTTCATGCGTATGAGACCGCCGTAAAAGAAAAATACCGTTTTTTTAGTTTTGGCGATGCCATGCTGATTAAATAAAGAATAACAAAAAGAACTGTTACAAACAGGAAAAGAAAAATTCATTTCCTGTTTTGTGACAGTTCTTTTTATGAACATACGACCTGGTTTTTTCCGGAACGCTTTCCTTTATAGAGCTGTTTGTCTACAAAATCAAGCCACTCTTTTGCCGACTGGCCGGAAGTGTATTTTCCGGCACCGATGGTTACGGTATAGCGGAAACTTTCTCTTGATGTCCGCACACAGTTGGAACTGATTGCACTCCGGAGTTCTTCAAGGGTATCTTTTGGAATTTCACCCGAACTGCATTTCCCCAGAAGAAGAAATTCTTCACCGCCCCAGCGACAGTATTTAAATCCATGTTTCTGTGCCTGCAGGATGATAGTTTTTGCAAGAATTTTTAATGCGTCATCCCCGGTGTTGTGTCCGTAGGTATCGTTGATGTTTTTGAAATTGTCGATATCGATCATGGCAAGATAGTAATCCTTTTGTCCATTTTCGATAAAAAGTTTTTGAATCTCGTCCATCATAAAAAAACGGTTCGGAATACCTGTCAGGGCATCGTATTCTGCTTTTTTGGTAAGTTTTTCTTCCTCATGAACCATATACCGGATTAAGAAAAGCATGGAAGTAATGATCAGCAGGAGTACAAAAATTACGATTACGACTGCCAGGGTACCTGTTTCCGTCAGGGAAAGGGGATAAAAAGGTGAAATCCGGTTTCCTGCCACGTATAAGGCAACGATGGCAACGGAGTAAAGACTGCTCAGAATCAATACGGGTGTTATGGACTTCTTCTTGTCCGGAAGGATACATTCTATGATAAAGAAAAACAAAATCACTCCGAACAGACATAACTGAAAATTGCAGCCAAGCCCCACGCAAAGTGTCGCAGCCGACATATGTATGAGAATTTCAATGGAAGCGAGGTAGACATACAAATGTATTTTAAATTTTTGCAGCATAAAAAAAGCCAGTGTGTAAAAAAGGATGCTTCCTAAATTAAAATAAACCATAAAGTTGATTTTTAAATTTGCAAATAAAAGAAGAAATCCAATATGTACAACCAAAAATACCTTGTTAATGAAAGAAAGATATTTATATTCAATTTTTTCTGAAATAGAATGATCGGTCATTGTATGTAACCCCATAATTTTTTATAAACGTTTTCGCATAATTCAACCCAAAGCTATTCTTTTATATTAGCACTTATTTACATATACCGCAATAATTTTTCCTAAAAAATAATTGTTAACCAGTATAAAAAAGCGGTTGACAATAAAAAGCCATGCGTGTATACTTAACACGGTAAATTCGTATGGAAAGGAAGAAAAAAATGAATAACACTGTAAGCGCGACACCAAAGAAAATGTCGGTAAAAACCATTGCTGTGATTGGTGTTCTCACAGCTGTAACCTGTATTTTGGCACCATTGTCCATCCCGATTGGAGATGTTCCGATTTCTCTTACCAATCTGGTAATTTATTTCGGACTTTATATTTTAGGCATCCGGAGAGAGACGGTCAGTTATATTGTTTACCTTTTGATCGGACTGGTTGGTGTTCCGGTATTTTCCGGTTTTACAGCAGGTCCGGCAAAAATGTTCGGACCGACAGGCGGTTATCTGATCGGGTTCATTCCGATGGCTGTGATCGCTGGAATTTTTATTGAAAAGTCTGGTCGGAAACTGGTGCCCGGGATGATCGGAATGATCCTTGGAACGGCTGTCTGCTATGCCTTTGGTACGGTATGGTTTGTACTGGTAATGAAAACCTCTGTACAGGCAGCGTTGACAATGTGTGTTTATCCGTTTATTGTATTTGACATTATCAAAATGGTTCTTGCTGCATTGATCGGACCGCAGATTCACGGACGTCTGGTGCAGGCGGGACTTTTATAAAATCATTATTTTTTTATCGGATATTCCGGGAAGGGGCCCGGAATATCCCTTTTTTTACTTGTAATGTGTTCCTGAATGTAATAAAATAATATTTATATTATCGTTTGAAAAGGTATAAGGGGATGGAAAATGGAAGAAAAAAGGAAAAATAAAAGACTGGATCTGGATGTCAATGTACAGTTGGAGCGTCTGGATGAAGACGGGGTCACAACTTTAAAATTTGTACATGTGGATGTAACAGATATTTCAAAAAGCGGAATTGGATTTGACTGTAAAAAGAAACTGGAAATGAATTCCTATTATGATGCAAAGATCCAGATATGGACAAAAGAAGTGGTGGATGCAGTCATTCAGATTGTCCGCAGCGAAGAAAAGCCGGACGGATTTCATTATGGCGGTGTGTTTATCGGAATGACGGATACCGATGCATTAAAGATTGATATCTATCAGATTTTTAACGAACTGTAAAATAAGGCGGAAAAAACTATGATCTTACAGGATACTTATGAGGTAAAAAAAGCAGACAAAATTCCGGTTGAGGTTTCGGTTCCGGGATCGAAGAGCATTACAAACCGGGCACTTCTGATTGCAGCACTTGCAAACGGAAAGAGTGTTCTTAAAGGAGTTCTTTTTTCGGATGACAGCAGGCATTTCCTGCAGGCTTTGCAGGACCTGGGCTTTGTGGTGGAAATTGATGAGCCGCATGCGGTTGTCTCCATTGAAGGAAAAGGGGGCAGGGTTCCAAAGACAAAAGCTTCCGTTGATGTGGGAAGTGCAGGAACTGCTGCCCGTTTTCTGACGGCATATCTTGGTCTGTGTGAGGGAGAATATCATATGAACTCTTCCGAGCAGATGAAAAAGCGCCCGATGGAAGAATTGCTGCAGGCACTTCAAGACCTTGGGGCGGAAGTTACTTATAAGGAAGCATCAGGACATTTCCCATTTGTGATCGGAAACAGTGGTGTGAATAGACACGAAGTAACCATTGATGTTGAAAAAAGCAGTCAGTTTCTGAGTGCGCTTCTGATCTCTTCCGTGCTGTTTCAGAAAGAATTCCGGATTCACGTCAAAGGGCATCATGGAATGGCTTATGTAGAGATGACGGTTGCCATGATGAAGCAGTTTGGTGTGGAAGTACAACGACCTGCATCCGATACTTTTGTGATTGCGGAACATGCAGCATATCAGGCAAGAGAGTATCAGATTGAACCGGATGTTTCGGCAGCTTCTTATTTTTATGCGATGTGCCCGGTTGTCGGAGTCACGGCAAAGGTTCGCCATGTACACTGGAAAAGCTTACAGGGGGATACTTCCTTTTTACATGTGCTCGAACAGATGGGATGCCGGACAGAGGAAGAAGTGGATGGCATCCGGATGTATCCGCCGACGGAAGATTTTCTCGGAGGGGTATTTGACTTTTCTGCATTTTCAGATCAGGCACTGACACTGGCGGCAATTGCGTGTTTTGCCAGTGAAACCATCGAGATTACCGGAATCGGACATATCCGTTATCAGGAATGTGACCGTTTTGCCGCGATTCTTACCAACCTAAAGGCGATGGGAATCGCATGTGGGCAGTTAGATGAGAATCGTATTGTGATTCATCCGGGGAAGCCGCATGGATGTAAAATAAAAACATTCGAGGATCACCGGGTTGCGATGGCTTTTGCAATTCCGGGACTTGTGACAGACGGTATTGTGATTGAAAATCCTTCCTGTTGCAGAAAGACGTTTGAAAACTATTTTGAAATACTCGATACCTTGTGCAAATAAAAATACAGGCTCCGGAAATTATCAGGAGCCTGTATTTTTTATGGGAAAACCATTTATGTTTTACCGTTCGTGAACCATATAGCCATTGTCTTTGAGCAGACGTTTGGCACGGGTCAGAGTCTGTTTGTCAGGAAACGCGAGCTGAAGAACACCTTCTTCAAATTCCCGGTTATTTACAATGCCGATGTTTTTGATGCTGATATGGTATTGTGCGAGCAGCCCGGCAACAGCGGCAATACCGCCGGTTTCATCGACCAGATCCACAAAACATTCATAATATACCGTAGGGGATTTGACACTTGGCAGTGTGATGGAATCCCGGTAGTCTTTTGCCTGCTGAAAGAAGGAAAGCAGTGCCTGTTCATTGGAACTGTCAATGTATCCGCGAAGCTTCGTCAGAAGGGCAAGGTACTGATCCATCAGTGAAAGAAGCGGTTCCCGGTTGGAAGCACAGATATTCTGCCACATCACAGGCGAAGAAGATGCAATTCTTGTGATATCCTTAAATCCCCCGGCAGCAATGGTTTTCATGGTTTCTTTGTCATCATCGATCTGGCGGACCAGATTGACCAGCGAATATGCGATCATGTGCGGCAGATGGCTGATGGCTGCCGTAGAGTAATCGTGTATTTTATAATCCAAAATCAGTGGAATTGCTCCAAGCGACAATACAAAATCACGAAATTCCGAAATTTCTTCCTTTGGAGTCAGGGCGGTCGGGGTGATAATATAGTATGCATTTTCCAAAAGCGTATTGGTGGCACTTAATATGCCTGTTTTTTCGGAACCGGTCATGGGATGCCCGCCGATAAAATTGGCCTCCATGCCAAGCCGTATCACTTCTTCATGAATTTCCGTTTTTGTACTTCCAACGTCTGTGATATAACAGTCGCTGCGGATAATATCTTTTAACTGACGCAGATATGCGAGGTTCCGTTGAACCGGGGCACATAAAAAAATATAATCACAGTCCGAAAAAGCAGACAGTGGCAACAGATCATTGTTTTCGATCAGTCCCTCACGGTACGCTTCTTCGATGGTTTCTTTATGATGTGCCGTGGCATAAATTTTGATGTCCGGCTGATTGGATTTCATTTTTTTGGCGATCGAACCTCCAATCAGACCCAGTCCGATAAAACCGATTGTTTGAAAAGCCATAAGTTTATTTCCTTTATAGTAATTGATGTGTTTTTTGTATGGTAATAATTGTACTATAGAATGGCAGGAGTGTCAAAAGAGGAATGTGTGACAGCACTTGCAACAATTGTCTGTTCGTGTGATAATAAAAAGGCGAAAGGAAGCAGAAAGAGGAATTTTTATGAATTTACTTACCGTTGATCATATTACAAAAGTTTATACACAGCGTGAGTTGTTTCACGATGCATCGTTTTATCTGCAGGATGGGGAAAAAGTCGGAATCATAGGCATCAATGGAACCGGAAAATCCACGCTGTTAAAAATTATGGCAGGGCTCGAAGAACCGGATGCCGGAAATGTCGTACGGGCCAATCATCTTGTGATTCGCTATCTGCCGCAGATGCCGGAATTTGACCCGCAAAAAGGAGCACTTGAGAATGTACTTTCTTATGCGCAGATTGGAAGTGTGCATCAGCAGGAAGACCGGGAAGAACATGAAAAATGGAATCTGGAAAGCAATGCCAAATCCATGATGACGCGGCTTGGCATATACAATTTCGATGAACCGGTGGGACATTTGTCCGGCGGACAGCGGAAAAGACTGGCTCTTGTTGCAGTGCTTCTTACCCCATGTGATGTACTGCTTTTGGATGAGCCGACGAACCATCTGGATGCCGAAATGGCAGAGTGGCTGGAAAATTATCTGAAAAATTACCGGGGAGCAATGGTTATGGTGACACATGACCGGTATTTTCTGGACAGTGTATGCAACCGGATTGTGGAAGTTGATAAAGGACAGATTTACAGCTATGAGACAAACTATTCCGGATATCTTGCGGCCAAACAGGAGAGGGAAGACATTGCCTGGGCAGGCGAACGGAAAAGACAGTCCATTCTGCGCAAGGAAATCGAATGGATGCAGCGCGGGGCAAGGGCACGTTCCACCAAACAGAAAGCACATATCCAGCGCTATGAGGCCTTGCGGGATCAAAAAAAGCCGGATGTTGATAAAAAGATCGAAATCGGTTCGGTGTCCTCCCGTATGGGAAAAACAACCGTGGAATTGTCACATATCACAAAAACATATGGAGATCATGTACTGATTTCTGATTTTTCTTATATCTTCCTGAAAAACGACCGGATTGGTTTTGTCGGGAAAAACGGATGCGGCAAGACAACACTTATGAAGATCATTGATGGCAGAATTTTGCCGGATGCCGGGGAAGTAACCATTGGGCAGACGATAAAAATCGGATATTACACGCAGGAGATCGAACAGGATGAGAATGCGGGAATTGCATATATGGACCCAAAGCTTCGCGTGATTGATTACATTAAAAATACGGCAGAATATGTACGCACAGAAGATGGACTGGTTTCGGCATCCGCAATGCTCGATAAGTTTTTGTTTCCACCGGAGGAACAGTATGGACAGATCAAAAAACTGTCCGGCGGAGAAAAGCGCAGACTGAATCTGCTGCGGGTCCTTATGGAAGCTCCCAATGTACTGATTCTTGACGAACCAACCAACGATCTTGATATCACGACACTGACCATTCTTGAAGATTATCTGGATCATTATGACGGTATTGTGATTACGGTATCGCATGACCGTTATTTTCTGGACCGTGTGGTGCACAGAATCTTTGCTTTTGAGGGAAACGGAAAGCTCTGCCAGTATGAGGGCGGATATACGGACTACCACAGACGGGCCGAAGAGGAAGGAAAATTTGCAGATACTGCAGGCGATTCGTTCCGTAAAAATGAAGAGACGGCAAATGTAGGGGAAAAACAGGCAGCAGAAGATTCACGTTCTACATGGAAACATGAAAATAAATTAAAATTCTCCTATAAAGAACAGAAAGAATATGAAACCATTGAGGACGACATTGCAGCTTTGGAAACACGGCTGGGAGAGATTGACGGGGAGATGGCATCCTGCGCACGGGATTTTGTGAAGCTGAATGAACTGACAGAAGAAAAAACGCAGCTGGAAACACAATTGGAAGAAAAAATGGATCGCTGGACGTATCTGGAAGAACTTGCGGCAAAAATACTTCAACAAAATGCATAAAAAGGTTGTAAAACTTTCTGAAAATTAGTAGAATATAACCATAAAAGAGTAAATATTCTAAAAAAGGAGGGTTTTACTATGAACGTATATACGACAGACAGAATTCGTAATGTGGTTCTCCTGGGGCATGGAGGATGCGGCAAAACTTCCCTGGTGGAAGCCATGGCATATCTGGCAGGTCTGACGACACGTATGGGGACGGTCGCAGATAAAAATACCATCAGTGATTTTGATAAGGAGGAGACGAAACGCCAGTTTTCGATCCATACTTCTGTGGTCGCGATCCCGTGGAAAGACAACAAAATTAATGTTTTGGATACCCCGGGCTATTTTGATTTTGTCGGGGAAGTCGAAGAGGCAGTTTCCGCAGCGGATGCAGCAATTATCGTTATTTCCGGAAAAGCGGGAATCGAGGCAGGCACGCGGCGCGCCTGGGAAATCTGTGAAAAAAATCATCTTCCACGTATGATCTTTGTGACAGATATGGATATTGACAATGCAAGTTACCGTCAGGTAGTGGAAGATCTGCAGGCTCTTTACGGAAAGAAAATTGCACCGTTTCATCTGCCGGTCCGGGAGGATGGCCAGTTTGTCGGATATGTCAATGTCATCCAGCAGAAAGCAAAGCGATGGACCGATGAGGGAACAGTTGAAAAATTTGAAGTTCCGGAATATTCCCAAAAGAATCTTAATCTGTGCAGGGAAGCTTTGTTAGAAGCTGTGGCAGAAACCAGCGAGGAGTTTATGGACCGTTATTTTAACGGAGATGAATTCTCCGAGGACGAAATTCGTCAGGCGCTCAGGGTAAATGTCATGGATGGTTCGATCGTTCCGGTTCTTATGGGATCGAATCCGCTTGCCCGCGGGATGTATACGCTGATGGCAGATATTGTTAAATATTTTCCGAGCCCGGACAAACGGACCTGCGCAGGCATCAATACGACAAACAACGAGGTGTATCCGGCGGACTATGATTTTGCAAAACCGAAGAGTGCGTATATTTTTAAGACAATTGTAGATCCTTACATTGGAAAGTATTCGCTGATCAAAGTAAATTCCGGTGTGCTTAAGACGGATGATATCTTATTTAATTATCACCGGGATTGTGACGAAAAGATTGGAAAGCTGTACGTTCTGCGGGGAAATAAAACGGAGGAAGTAAAAGAACTCCATGCGGGGGATATCGGCGCACTGGCAAAGCTTTCCCAGTCCCAGACAACGGATTCCCTGTCCGTACGGAATAATCCGGTGGCCTATCTTCGCACGAATTTCTCGAAACCGTATGTATCTATGCGCTACAAAGCAAAAAACAAAGGGGATGTGGATAAGATTTCTCAGTCGCTGCAAAAGATTCTGATGGAAGATCAGACACTGCGTGTGGTAAATGACAGTGAAAATCATCAGACCCTGTTATATGGCATGGGTGAGCAGCAGCTTGAAATTGTTCAGAGTATGCTGCTTGAAAAGTATAAAGTAGAAATTGAACTGATGCGTCCGAAGGTCGCCTTCCGCGAAACCATACGTGGAAAATCAGATGTTGAATACAAATATAAAAAACAGTCCGGTGGACATGGACAGTACGGCCATGTTAAAATGAAATTCGAGCCGAGCGGGGATTTAGAGGTTCCTTATGTATTTGAACAGTGTGTTGTGGGTGGAGCCGTTCCGAAAAATTATTTTCCGGCAGTGGAAAAAGGAATTGCAGAAGCTGTTTTAAAAGGACCGCTTGCGGCCTACCCGGTAATCGGAGTGAAAGCGGTACTCTATGATGGCTCCTACCATCCGGTGGATTCCTCTGAGATGGCATTTAAAGTAGCGGCAAAGCAGGCATTTAAGAAAGGATTTTTAGATGCAAAGCCGGTATTGTTAGAGCCGATCGCCTCGGTAAAGATCATTGCTCCGGAGGAATATACCGGTGAAATCATGGGAGATCTGAATAAACGCAGAGGCCGTGTGATGAATATGAATGCAGAAAACGGGTATCAGGAGATTGATGCGGATCTTCCATATCTTGAACTATATGGATATAATACACAGCTTCGGTCAATGACCAGCGGAAGCGGAACATTTTCTTATGAATTTGCCCGGTATGAACAGGCACCTGAGGATGTGGCAGCAAGAGAAATAGAAGAGAGGGCAGGCAAAGTTGTGGAGATGGAAGAATAGTACAGTTTCTGCTGTATTATTGATTGCAATAACCTTAAATTTTATCGTGACACCGACATATGCAAAAAACACAGAACTCGAAGGGGAGAATTATGCCCCTTCGAGTTCTTCCTTTCAAAAACCTGTAAATGTTCACACAAAGAACGATACGGTTACCGTGGGGTATTTTTTGGGAGGCGGCATACAGAATTCTTTCAATAAAGAATCGTACCCGGCATTCAGCGGGGACCAGCCGCTGTATACGCCATACCGGAGTGGATTCCGGTTTCTCGGATGGTACTCCGATGCCGCGCTTCACAAACAGATAAAGACCATTCCCACGGATCGTAAGGATCATTACATTCTTTATGCCAAATGGACCGCAAAGATTAATAATTATTACAATGTAGAATATTATAACTATCACAAAAGAGAGAGCCGGTTCGACAAAAATCTGGTTCTGTTGAAAGATCTTGATTACAGCTTTTACAATGAAATTGATATTCCGGGCATGCCGGATACCCGGGAGGAGGATGTGTTAAAAAAATATATTTTCAGTGCATCCCAGTGCCCGCAGGGGATTTGTCTGACCGACGAATTTGTGCTGCTCACTTCTTATTCCACGGAAGATGACTGTATGGGAGAGCTTATGGTGTTTGACCGGGAAACCGGAGAATATATGGTCACACTGGGAATGGATGAAAACAGCCATCTGGGAGGAATTGCGTTTGACGGTGACAATGTATGGGTGTGCAATTCCTATGAAAACTGTGTGGAGCGGATCTCCTACGATTTTATTGAACTGATGGCCTATCAGAATACCGGAGATGTCGTGGATGCAAGAGATGTTGTGGATGAGTTTCCGGTCAAAAATACGCCTTCCTGTATTACCTGGTATGGCGGAAGATTGTGGATTGCAACGCATACACTTCTGGTGAATTCACGAATGGTGGCATATTATCTGGATAAAAAGACGGACAAACTGATTGCCCTCAGTGATTATAAAATTCCGCAAAAGGTGCAGGGAGTTACGTTCGATGATTCCGGAAACGTATATCTGAGCACTTCCTACGGAAGAAACCAGTCTTCCTATTTATATTGTTACGACTCTGTCACGGCACTTGCAACCCGGCCGAAACATCCGAGAAAGAAAGTGGAAATGCCTCCGGCATCGGAAGAACTCGATGTAAGTGACAATACCTTATATATTCTGTTTGAATCGGCAGGAGAAAAATATTATGAGGGAACCGACGGGAAAGGCAAAAGCCTGTTCCCGCTGGATAAAATTTTAAAAATCCCGATCAGGGAGCTGGATGTGAACGGTTCATCGACATCAGGGACATGATCTTTTTCATTTGCGTCTGACTCTCAGGCGGAAGGTCTTTGGACAGCAGATTACACAACAGTTCAATTTCAGGCTTTGTGAAATCAATATGGTTTTCCTTTGCCTGCCTCATATTTGAGAGAAGAAACGGCATGGCATCTTTCATGTTTAAAGGTTTTTCTTTCTGTGCAAAGGAGAGCAGAAATTGCAATTTTTCCGGACTTAAATTGGCAAACGCCGGATTGTTAAAAAGATTGGAATCCATTCAAAAACCTCCTGCGGATTTATGGATTGTGAAACAGATCCTGATTTTCCATAATACAAAACAGTGTCTGCATTGTATCAATCATTTCCTGTTCTTTTGGGGTACAATATTTACGGACTGCACTAAGCATTGCATCCCGCCGTTTGGTACCGGCAGGCAGAGAACAGGCCGCCATGCTGTTCTCCTGTCTGGAGAAAGCTGCTGTGGCATTTTTCCACTCCATCAGCTGGATTAGCATGGCAAGCGGCTTTTGTGTCGGAACGTCTAAAAACGGTACGATGGACTTTAAGATCTGCGTATTTCTCGTCTGGATCAGATCGTCATACGTGATGGATTTATTTTCATCCATGGATCACACATCCTATATAATTTTTCTATTATTTTATGAGAGAGTGCCTGTCTGTATGAATACAATAAAAGAAAAAGGAAAAATAAATATATGTATGAGAGACTGATTATTGATGGAAACAGTGTTTATGAAGTGGATGAAGAATGCCTGAAACGACGGAATGTTCCCGCGGAATGCAGGGTAAAAGAGGCTGTGGAACGTCAGATCCAGAAAGAAAAAGCCACAAAAGAAGGATAGCATTTTATATGCAAAAAGGGATGCAGATACTGCATCCCTTTTGGGTTGTGCACCTTGCTGCGCACGTTTCTAACACAAATATTAGAAGATTCCGCCGCATCCGTTTCCGCCGCCATTGCATCCGCCACAGAATAACAGAAGAAGAATCAGCCAGCAGCAGTCGTTTCCGCCGCCACTGCATCCGCATCCGTTGTTGTTTCCGCAGAAAGATCCATTTCCACAGCAGGAGAGAAGAAGGATGATCCAGATAATAGAATTGCATCCACATCCGTTATCTGTTGAACATCCACAGTTTGTAGCAGTTAAATCACTCATAAGTGACCTCCAAATAAATATATTTACAGTATAATGTATGAGACGGCAGCAAAAGGGTTCCATATTTTTCTAAAAAAATTCATTGACTTTCACATAGTAAATAGATAAAATGATTTTATAACGTAATAATTGTATACAATTATTCATGTATGAAAAGGAGTAGTCAGCACATGAGAGAAGTAGTAATGAATGACAAATCAAACCTGTTGCAGCTCGAAGAACATTTTTATCAGCTGGTAGATGTGGATGAACCGAATACATTCCGGAACCTTTTTCCCTATGAGGAGATTCCGAAGATTGCGTTTAATGATCGTATTGTTCCGCATAATATGCCGGATGAAATCTGGATTACAGATACCACATTCCGTGATGGGCAGCAGTCCCGTGCTCCGTATACCACCGAACAGATCGTGACGATTTATGATTACTTACATAAACTTGGCGGTCCGAAGGGAAAGATTCGTCAGAGTGAATTCTTCTTATATAGTAAGAAAGATCGCGACGCGGTATATAAATGTATGGAACGTGGTTATCAGTTTCCGGAAGTCACTTCCTGGATTCGTGCCAGCAAACAGGACTTTCAGCTGGTCAAAGACCTTGGTCTCCGCGAGACGGGCATTCTTGTCAGCTGTTCTGACTACCATATTTTCTATAAAATGAAAATGACAAGACGGGAGGTTATGAATCTGTACCTGAGCGTGATCCGCGACTGTCTGGAGACCGGCATCAGTCCGCGCTGTCATCTTGAGGATATCACACGTTCCGATATTTACGGATTTGTAATTCCGTTCTGTGTGGAACTGATGAAACTGCAGGATGAGTACAAGATTCCGATCAAGGTACGTGCCTGCGATACGATGGGATATGGGGTAAACTTCCCTGGTGCCGTAATTCCGCGAAGTGTGCCGGGAATCATTTACGGTCTGACAACACATGCCGGAGTTCCTTCTTCCCAGATTGAGTGGCATGGACACAATGATTTTTACAAAGCAGTCAACAATTCCACCACTGCATGGCTGTACGGAGCAAGTGGTGTCAACTGTTCTCTGTTTGGAATCGGAGAGCGTACCGGTAATACGCCTCTGGAAGCCATGGTATTTGAGTATGCCCAGCTGCGCGGCACTCTCGACGGCATGGATACGACCGTGATCACAGAACTTTCCGAATATTATGAAAAAGAACTGGGATACAAACAGCCGCCGCAGACGCCGTTTGTCGGAAGTAACTTTAATGTGACAAGAGCCGGTATTCACGCAGACGGATTACTGAAAAACGAGGAAATCTATAACATTTTCGATACCGGAAAATTTTTAAACCGTCCACCTCTGGTAGCAGTATCGAATACCTCAGGTCTGGCAGGTATTGCACACTGGATCAACAATTATTATCATTTACCGGATGACCGGAAAGTGGACAAAAACTCAGAACTTGTACACCGGATCAAAGACTGGGTAGACACACAATACGATGACGGACGCGTGACGGTTATGACGGATCAGGAACTTGTTGTAGAAATTACTTCCGTTTGTAAAGAGCTTGGTATTGTGTTATAGACAAAAATTCGATATTATATAAGGTGAAATTATGGCAGAAGATCATTATTCATTAAGTGCCAAAGTTTTTCATTCCATTCGGGAAGATATTTTAAATGGAAAATATCAGGCGAATGAGGAACTGAAGGAAAAGAATATTGGCGACGATCTTGGGGTGAGCCGGACTCCTGTCCGGGAAGCGCTTCGGCAGCTGGAACTGGAAGGACTGGTACATATCATTCCAAACAAGGGAGCGTTTGTAGAAGGGGTTACCCTTCAGGATGTCAAAGATATCTATGAGATACGGACGCTTTTAGAGGGATTATGTGCCCGGTGGGCAGCGGAGCGGATCACGCAGGAACAGTTGGAGGAACTGGAAGAAATCGTATTTTTATCCGATTTTCACTATTCCAAAGAAAACTGGGATCAGATACTGGAACTGGATAACCGTTTCCATGAAATGGTATATGAGGCATGCGCAAGCAAAGAACTGACACGTGTGCTTCGTGACTATCATCATTATCTGCAGCGCATCCGGCGGATCACACTGGAAGAGAAAGCACGGGCTCATGCGTCGATCAATGAACACCAGGCAATTGCCGAGGCATTAAAGGCAAGGGATGCCCGGACAGCGGAGGAGTGTGCCAGACTCCATATCCGTAATACGATATCCAACATGGATAAAATCGGTTGGGAAAATCTGATGAAATAAAATAAAGGAGAATGAAGCGATGAGCAAGATTACAATGACAACACCACTGGTAGAGATGGACGGAGATGAAATGACAAGAATTCTCTGGAAAATGATCAAGGATGAGCTGTTACTTCCGTTTATTGATCTGAAAACAGAGTATTATGATCTGGGACTGGAAGAGCGTAACCGGACAAACGATCAGGTAACGGTTGATTCTGCAAATGCAACAAAGAAATACGGTGTTGCTGTAAAATGCGCAACGATCACTCCGAATGCCGCAAGAATGACAGAATATAATTTAAAAGAGATGTGGAAGAGTCCGAACGGAACCATCCGTGCCATGCTTGACGGAACGGTATTCCGTGCGCCGATTGTCGTAAAGGGAATTGAGCCAAATGTTAAGACCTGGGAAAAACCGATCACTATTGCAAGACATGCGTATGGCGATGTGTATAAGGCATCAGAAATGAAGGTTCCGGGACCTGGTAAGGCTGAGCTGGTATTTACTGCAGAGGATGGAACCATCGTGCGTGAGCTGATCCATAATTTTACCGGAGCCGGTGTATTACAGGGACAGCATAACCTGGACGATTCCATTGAAAGCTTTGCACACAGCTGCTTTAAATATGCACTGGATACAAAACAGGATCTGTGGTTTGCAACAAAGGATACCATTTCCAAAAAATATGACCATACCTTTAAGGATATTTTCCAGGATGTATTTGAGAAGAATTACAAGGATGCATTTGAAAAAGCCGGAATTGAGTATTTTTATACTTTGATCGATGATGCGGTTGCACGTGTTATGAAGTCAAAAGGCGGATTTATCTGGGCATGCAAAAACTATGACGGTGATGTTATGAGTGATATGATCAGTTCTGCATTCGGCTCTCTTGCCATGATGACTTCCGTACTTGTATCCCCGCATGGATATTATGAGTATGAAGCTGCACACGGAACCGTTCAGAGACATTATTATAAGCATCTGAAGGGTGAAGAAACTTCCACAAACTCCGTCGCAACCATTTTTGCATGGACAGGAGCACTCAGAAAGCGCGGAGAACTGGATAAAAATCAGGCACTCTGTGATTTTGCGGATAAACTGGAAGCAGCATGCTTAAAGACCATTGAGTCCGGAAAGATGACAAAGGATCTTGCTTTGATTACGACCATTGAAAATCCGGTGGTATTAAACAGTGAGAATTTTATTAAGGCAATCCGGACAGAGCTGGAAGCTTCTCTTTCATAAATAAAAGGATTGGAGGATGAAATTGTGGAAAAGGAAATCTCACAAGCTGTCATCCGTCGTATGCCAAGATATTACCGTTATCTGGGAGAATTGCTGGAGGAAGGCGTTGAGCGCATTTCCTCCAATGATCTGAGTCACCGGATGATGGTGACGGCCTCTCAGATTCGCCAGGATTTGAATAATTTTGGCGGATTTGGACAACAGGGTTACGGATATAATGTGAAATACCTGTATGATGAGATCGGAAAAATACTGGGGTTAAATGAGACCCATAATATTATCATGATCGGTGCCGGAAATCTTGGTCAGGCAATTACAAATTATGTAAAATTTGAACGGTTTGGTTTTATCATTACTGCGTTGTTTGATGTAAAACCATCTTTAAAAGGACAGACCGTTCGTGATATTCCGATTTATATGATGGATGAACTGGATGATTACTGCAAAAAAAATAAAGTAGATATTGCAGCCTTAACACTCCCGAAAGAAAAGGCAGAAGATACCGCACAGCATCTTGTGAATCTGGGAATTCGCGCCATCTGGAATTTTGCCCATGTGGATCTGGATTTAAGTGATAAAAGTGTGGTTGTCGAAAATGTTCATTTGTCGGACAGTCTGATGCAGTTATCATATAATATCGTGAAGAACTCCAAGTAGCACACAAAGAGGTGATACGATGAAGGATGATGAAGAATTTAAAAAAGCGCTGGCAGACAAACAGGTGCCGATTCTTGTACTTGATGAGAAGTGGCATCGGCTTTTTGCTGTGCATGGCAAGCCGGACGAAATTCATGAAACGGAAAATGAGCTGAATGCTTTGCTTGCCAGACAGGGAAAACTGAATGAAGAGTTAAAACAGCTGAAAAAAGTAAAAAAGCAGCTGATGGACAGCATTGTCGCAAACATGGACGGAACTACATCCGAAGATATGGATGCACAGCGGGAAAAAAAGCTGGATGAAGATAAACGTCTGATTGATGAAACCAATCAGAAAATGGAAGAAAATGAGGACGAACTGCTGGAAATTCCACGTCAGATTCGTGATGTCAACCGGAAACTGATGCTTCAGAGCATGGGATATTTTTACGAAAAAATACGTGTCAATAAAAAGGAATCCGATGATATTGATGCCTGGATCAATCAGGTTCGTGTGGATTTAAAGAAAAATATCATCCGTAAGCAGAACCGGGATATCAACAATCGTGAGATTTATGCGTATCTGCACGATATATTCGGGCCATTCACACTGGATCTGTTCGATATTCACTATGAAGATGAAGATGTGGAAGAGGACAGCGCACAAAATAAACAAAACGATACGAAAGAATCACAAAAGGAAGAGGAGAGTTAGAAATCTTGCGTTATCTTGTATCGGGAAAAGAAATGAAGCTTCTGGATCAGAATACATCGCAGGTGTTTCATGTACCGGAACTGGTATTGATGGAACAGGCATCGATGGCTTTTGTGCAGAAGCTTTTACTGCTTAAACAAAATAAATTATCGACAGCATTAATTGCCTGTGGAAGCGGAAATAACGGAGGAGACGGACTGGCCATTGCCAGGCTTTTACGGGAACAGGGGATTTTTGTATTCGTATGGCTGGCAGGAGAGGAAGAAGGGCATCGGACCAGTTCGTCCTATGATGTTCAAAAACAGATCTGCAGTGCCTATTACATTCCGGTTGTACAGAAGGAGAAGGTTTCCGCAGGGGAGGCATCCTATGATGTGGTCATTGATGCCCTGTTTGGAACCGGTCTGTCTCGGGAAATATCCGGAGAGCTTGCAAACGATATTGACGTGCTCAATCAATTATCCGGATGGAAAGTTGCCGTGGATATTGCTTCCGGAATCTGTTCCGATGATGGAGCAGTGCTTGGCACGGCTTTTCATGCAGACGACACAATTACATTTTCATTTGGAAAAAAGGGACAGTATCTGTGGCCGGGCAATGAATATTGCGGAAAGGTACATGTGGTTTCCATGGGAATTACACAGGAGAGCTGGCTGGATCATAAGCCGCATACGGCTGTTCTGGAACCGGAAGACTTAAAAAAACTTCCCTCCCGTATGGCACATACCAATAAAGGTTCGTATGGGAAGTTGCTAATTATTGCCGGAAGTGTTAATATGTCCGGAGCGGCATGCTTTTGTGCAAAAGCTGCATATCGTATGGGAAGTGGCCTGGTGCGGGTATTCACCTGTGAACAAAACCGGCTGATTCTGCAGACAAAGGTTCCGGAAGCTGTTCTTGTCACCGGGCAGGAAAACGAGGAAGAAATTTTGCTGGCAGAACAGCTGCAGTGGGCGGATGCTGTAGTATTTGGCCCGGGAATCGGAACCGGACAGCGTGCACGTCGCATGACATCCACCGTTCTGGCACAATGCCGCGTTCCACTGGTTTTGGACGCCGATGCGTTAAATATCATTGCGGATCAGCCAGAACTTTTAGAACAGGCAAAGACGGACATTATTCTGACACCGCATCCCGGAGAAATGTCCCGGCTGACCAAAAAACCGGTTTCTGAAATTCTGACCACACTGGAGCAATCTGCCGAAACCTTTGCGAAGCGTTTCCATGTGATTTGTGTATTAAAAGATTTTCATACGATTACTGCCGTTTCGGATGGCATGACGTATGTAAATTTATCGGGAAATAATGGAATGGCAACGGCCGGAAGCGGAGATGTGCTGGCAGGTGTGATCGGTTCCCTTCTTGCCCAGGGAATGAAAGCAGAGGAAGCAGCACCTCTTGGGGTGTATGTGCACGGGCTAGCGGGAGATGCCGCAAAAGAAAAATGTGGAGTCCGGGGAATGATGGCTTCCGATATCATAGAAGGACTCAAAGAGGTAGAAAAATCATGAAAAAAAATCGTGTTTATGCAGGCATTGATTTAGATGCACTGCGCTATAATATGGAATCCATGCATAAAAATATTAAAGAAGGAACCAAAATTGCCGCCGTCATCAAGGCAGATGCTTACGGGCATGGGGCACTGACAGTAGCAAAAACAATCGAGGACCTTCCGTATGTATGGGGATTTGCCGTGGCAACTGCGGATGAAGCGGAGATGCTGATTGCGGATGGGCGAAAGAAACCGATTCTGATCCTTGGAATCAGTTTTCCGGAACATTATGAGCTCATAGTGGAAAAAGAAATACGTCCTGCAATCTGTGAATATGAGGCGGCAAAAGCTCTTTCGGATATCGCTGTCAGTAAAAAGAAAACCTGCCACATTCACATTAAAATTGATACCGGAATGAGCCGGATCGGTCTGCAGGTTACCGATGACAGTGCAGACTTGATTGCAGGGATTGCAAAACTTCCGAATATTGAGATCGAAGGAATTTTTACACATTTTGCCCAGGCAGATGAGTATGATAAAACCCCAACCCAAAAGCAGATTGCACTTTTTCAGAAGATGATTGCAATGTTAGAGGAACGGGATGTTAAAATACCGATCCACCATTGCTCCAACAGTGCCGGAATTGTAGAGATCCCGGAAGCAAATATGGATATGGTAAGAGCCGGAATCACGCTTTATGGTATGTGGCCATCGGAGGAAGTGGCACACAATATTTCCCTTCATCCGGTGATGTCCTTAAAGAGTCATATCGCTTTTGTCAAGACACTGGGAAAAGGGCGTAAGATCAGTTATGGCGGTATCTATGAGACACCGTCAGAAAAAAGAATTGCAACCATTCCGGTCGGCTATGCGGATGGTTATGCAAGAGGGCTTTCCAATAAAGGCTATGTTCTTATTCACGGGAAGAAGGCTCCGATCTGCGGCAGAGTCTGCATGGACCAGTTTATGGTCGATGTGACCGAAATTCCGGAAGCAAAAGAAGGTGATCCGGTGACCCTTCTCGGAAAAGACGGCAGCGAATGTATCACGATGGAAGAGCTTGGCGAATTATCCGGTCGTTTCAATTATGAATTTGCATGTCTGATCACACCGCGTGTGCCAAGAATCTGTATACAGGAATCATAAGATTACACAGATGTCTCCTTTTTGAATAACATATAGTATGAAATCATCTTTTTGAATACATGTGAGAAATATGGAAATACTTTTAGTATCACAAAGTATGGGGTGAAAACGTATGTTGATTCAAAGAGGAGATGTTTATTATGCAGATCTGCGCCCGGTCGTGGGATCGGAACAGGGAGGCGTCCGGCCGGTTCTTATCATTCAGAACAATATCGGGAACCGGCACAGCCCGACCGTGATCTGTGCGGCGATTACTTCGCAGATGCATAAAGCAAAACTTCCTACACATGTCGAATTAAACTGTGACAAATACGATCTGGCAAAGGATTCTGTCGTTTTGCTGGAACAGTTGCGGACCATTGACAAAAAGCGGCTGAAAGATAAAGTATGTCATCTGGATCATCAGATTCTTTTGAAAATTGACAAAGCACTGGAGATCAGCCTGGAATTGTATACATAACTTGACGGAATACAGTTCCCATGGTATGATTTGGAGTATTATATACATTAAAGGAGAAACGAAATGGACGATAGTGCCAGTTCCGGCAGGACGAATATTTTAAAAAAAATTATAGGATTTTTAAACCCGTCTTCCCATGAGGATGATGTGACCGAAGAAGAGATTATTTCCATGGTAAATGAAGGACACGAACAGGGAGTTCTTCGTGCTTCGGAGGCAGAGATGATTCACAATATTTTTGAATTCGGTGACAAAGAAGCCAAAGATATTATGACACATCGAAAGAATCTGATTGCGATCGATGGGGAACTTTCCTATAATGATGCTGTTCCGTTCATCATTGAAAACAATAAGTCAAGATATCCGGTTTATCTGGAGGACATCGATAATATTATCGGTGTTTTACATATTAAAGACGCATTTGCTTTTGCACAGAAAAATGAGGTATTCCGTACTTCCATCAAAGACATTAAGGGGCTGATCCGGGAGGTGGATTTTGTTCCGGAAACATTAAATATTCATACTCTTTTCCAGAAAATGCAGGCAAAAAAGAGCCATCTGGTCATAGTGGTAGATGAATATGGACAGACATCCGGTGCGGTAGCCATGGAGGATATCCTGGAAGAAATTGTCGGAAACATCGAGGATGAGCATGATGAGGAAGAAGAACTGATCCGCCAGAATTCGGATGGAAGTTATACCATGAGCGGATTTGCAAGTCTTTCGGACGTGGCGGAAACGTTACAGATTCCGGTAAATGATGATGATTTTGACACGCTCAACGGTTTTCTGGTTTCCCTGATGGAAAAAATTCCAAATGATGGTGAAACTGCCAGATTGCAGGCGTACGGATATGAATTTTCCATTCGGAAAGTGAAGGATAAAATGATCCGTGAGGTTCTTGTAAAAAAAGCAGATGCAAAGCATCAGCGGCCGGAGGATGACCCACTTGCGCGAAACGGCAAAGAATGATAGAATAAAATACAGGTAATGCTTCTGTACGAATGACATGAAGTATGGATGGTTACAGGATAGAATACAATTTAGAAAAGAGGATTTTAACAATGTCAGGACATTCCAAATTTGCGAATATCAAGCACAAAAAAGAAAAAAATGATGCAGCAAAGGGAAAGATCTTTACCATGATCGGTAGAGAAATTGCTGTTGCGGTAAAAGAGGGTGGTCCGGATCCGGCAAATAATTTCAAACTTGCACAGGTAATCGCAAAGGCAAAGTCAAACAATATGCCGAATGATACCATCGAGCGCGGTATCAAAAAAGCGGCAGGCGATGGAAACAGTGTTAATTACGAGACAACAACGTATGAGGGATATGGACCAAGCGGCACAGCAATTATTGTAAAGTGCCTGACGGATAATAAGAATCGTACAGCGGCCAATGTGCGTAATGCATTTACCAAGGGACAGGGAAGTATCGGTACACAGGGATGCGTATCCTATATGTTCGATGAAAAAGGACAGATTATCATTGACAAAGAAGAATGTGATATGGATGGTGATGATCTGATGATGCTTGCACTTGATGCAGGTGCAGAAGATTTTTCCGATGCGGATGACAGCTTTGAGATCACTACCGCTCCAGAAGATTTTGATGCGGTACATAAGGCACTTGAAGAGCAGAACATTCCGATGGCATCTGCGGAAGTAACCATGATTCCACAGACATATGTGACGCTGACCGATGAGGCTGATATTACAAATATCGGAAGAATTCTTGATTTCCTGGATGACGATGATGATGTTCAGGAAGTATATCACAACTGGGAAGAGTAAAATTACATACTGTAAAAATGCGTCATACGCAAAACAGGGTTTTAAATTAGGAGGCAGGTATGAAGAAAATCTTATTTGCAGCATCAGAATGTGTTCCTTTTATTAAAACAGGAGGACTTGCTGATGTATGTGGGGCTTTGCCTAAAACATTTGATCATAAGGATTGGGATGTGCGTGTTGTTATTCCGAATTACAGCTGTATTCCGGAAAAATACCGCAGTCAGTTTGAGTATGTGACCCATTTTTATATGGCATGCGGTTCTTATATTCCAAGTAAATATGTAGGGGTTTTACAATATAAATTGGATGGAGTCACGTATTATTTCATTGATAACCAGGAGTATTTTAACTGTTTCGTGCCGTATGGGGATATGCGCTATGATATTGAAAAATTTACGTTTTTCGACAAAGCGGTATTGTCCATGCTTCCGCTGATCGGATTCCGCCCGGACATCATCCACTGCCATGACTGGCAGGCCGGACTGATTCCTGTTTATTTAAAGAACGAATTTCAGGCAGATTCTTTCTTCTGGGGCATCCGGTCGATTATGACCATACATAATCTGAAGTTCCAGGGAATCTGGGATGTAAAAACCATGCAGGGACTTACGGGATTCTCAAGTGATCTGTTTGTTCCGGATAAGCTGGAATTTAATAAAGATGCAAATATGTTAAAGGGCGGACTTGTTTATGCAGATTATATTACTACCGTCAGTGATACCTATGCGCAGGAGATTCAGACCGAATATTACGGTGAAGGATTAAACGGACTGTTGTCTGCACGTCATTTTGACATGCAGGGAATTGTAAACGGAATTGATTATACAACTTACAATCCGCAGACCGATTCCAAGATTTACATGAATTATGATGCGTCCAGTTTCCGGAAAAAGAAGTATGTGAACAAGGAACGGCTGCAGGAAGAACTTGGTCTGGATGTAGACAGGAAGAAATACATGATCGGACTCATTTCCCGTCTGACCGATCAAAAGGGGCTGGATCTGATCAATGCCGTCATGGACGGACTGGTAGATGAATTTACCCAGCTGGTAGTCATCGGAACCGGGGAACCACAGTATGAGAATATGTTCCGGCACTACGCATGGAAATATCCGAACCGGGTTTCTGCAAATATCTGTTACTCTGATGATCTGGCACACAAGCTTTATGCGGCAGCGGATGCGTTCTTAATGCCTTCCCGCTTTGAGCCGTGTGGTCTGACACAGATGATTTCTTTCCGGTATGGAACCGTCCCGATTGTAAGAGAGACCGGAGGATTAAAAGACACGGTTCAGGCTTACAATGAATATGATAACAGTGGAGATGGATTCTCTTTTGCAAATTACAACGCTGACGAAATGCTGCAGGTGATTAATTATTCCAAGCATATTTTCTATGACCGCAAGCGCCAGTGGAACCAGATGGTAGACCGTGGAATGGCAAATGATTTTTCATGGAATGCGTCAAAATTCCGCTATGAGGGACTGTATAATTATCTTCTCGGTGAATAAAACAGAAAATAATTCATAAGATAAGAACGGATACATTTGTATCCGTTCTTATTTTTATGAATGGCAAAGGTGAAAAAACAATGGGAGATACCAAAAAAGAAAATGATAACATTATTGAATTCGGACAGGCAATTTTACATGCAGACCGGAGAAATACAACCATTTATCTGTTATCAATTATCGGAGAAATTGAAGGACACGAATGTCTTCCGTCAACTTCAAAAACGACAAAATATGAACATGTCCTGCCACGTCTGGCAGCGATTGAGGACGATGAGAGTGTAAATGGCGTTTTGTTATTGCTCAATACCATGGGTGGAGATGTGGAGAGCGGACTTGCGATTGCGGAAATGGTCGCGTCGCTTTCGAAACCTACCGTTTCTTTAGTGCTTGGTGGGAGCCATTCCATCGGTGTTCCGCTGGCCGTTTCCACAGATTATTCTTTTATTGTTCCGAGCGGAACCATGGTGATCCATCCGGTACGGATGAGTGGAACCGTGATCGGGGCAAAACAGACATATGATTACTTTAAACAGATGCAGGATCGGATTGCCGGATTCGTGGCTTCCCATTGTCACGTTTCGGAGGAACGGATGACAGAAATGATGATGAATACGCAGATGCTGACCAAGGATCTCGGCACGATTCTTGTCGGGAAACAGGCAGTGTCTGAAGGCATTATTGATGCTGTCGGGGGAATTTCGGATGCATTTGCAAAGCTGTATCAGCTGATAGGGGAAAATAGTTAAAAATAATTAAAAAAGCTGATGGGTGACATTCTGGTGTAAATATGATAAAATAAAAAGAGTTTTATATGAAGGAGTGTGTCCAATGGCTGCGGGAAACCGTAAATCATCAAATAAAAGAAAAACACAGACAAAAAAAGAGCGTATGGCGGAAATGGAGAAAGCACAAGCATTTCGCGTGGAAGTAACGTTGTGGATTGTTGTTGCAGCTGCGCTGCTGCTTTTTATCAGTAATCTGGGATTCGGAGGAGCCGTTGGCAAAACCGTCAGCGGCTTTCTTTTTGGTATGTTCGGACTTATGGCATATGTTCTTCCGGTGCTGCTTCTTGTGGGCAGTTTTTTTGCGGTATCGAACCGTGGAAACAAGCTGGCAGCCGTAAAATTGATTGCGGCAATTGTATTTTTGGTCTTTTTATGTACATTTATGGGACTGGCCATGAATGGAAACGACCAGATCCATCCACTTGACGCATATACATATTGTGCAGAACGGCATACCGGTGGCGGCATCATCGGCGGATGTCTGGCTTATTACATGTGTCAGGCATTTGGACTGATCGGGTCTTTTATTATTGACATTATCGTGCTGATCGTCTGTATGGTACTGATTACAGAGCGTTCGGCATTGCGTGGAATGCAAAAAGGCGGCAAAAAGGTCTATGAATCCGCAAAGGAAAGCAATGAAAAGTATCGGGAATACAGGGAATACCGTGCACAGGAGCGGAAAGAACGCCGCATGGATCATAAAGTGTCCGGAGTATCCATCGATACACGGATTGAAGAAAAAGGTAAAAAAAATAAAAAGAGAAAATCGGATGAAATGGGAGAACTGTCGGCACCTGCATTTGATATGATGCCGGATACCACAGTATCTCCGATGCCGGAAAAAATTTCTTCTCCGGCACCAGTGGCGGTTTTAGAAGAACCTGCGGCAGAAATACAGCCGGAGATTTCGGGGGATTTTATGCCGGATACTTTTCCACCGGAACCGTCGCAGGCGGCACCGGTTCCAGAACATATCCCAAAACCGGCAAAAGATGCATCAAAGCCGACAGAAAAAACACAAAAAAAGAAAAACGAACAGGAAATCCAAAACGAAGTACAGAAAGTAGCACAGGAAATGGAGACGTCGGGTTTGGAACACAAACCGGACAAAGCATATGTTTTTCCATCCATAGATCTGTTGAAAAAGGGAGAAGGGAAAAAGTCTGCCAATACTGAACATCAGTTGCGGGAAACTGCGGATAAGCTGCAGCAGACTTTAAAGAACTTCGGGGTCAATGTCACTGTTACCAACATCAGCTGCGGACCGGCAGTGACAAGATATGAAATTCAGCCGGAAATGGGTGTGAAGGTGAGCAAGATTGTCGGGCTGACCGACGATATCAAACTCAATCTGGCAGCTGCGGATATCCGTATCGAGGCGCCGATTCCGGGAAAAGCAGCGGTAGGAATTGAAGTTCCGAACAAAGAAAATGTTATGGTTGCTTTCCGTGACCTGATCGAATCGCCGGAATTTCAGACGGCAAAGTCCAAGATCAGTTTTGCAGTTGGAAAAGATATTTCCGGGAAAACAAAAGTAACCGATATTGCAAAGATGCCGCATCTGCTGATCGCCGGTGCAACCGGCTCGGGTAAATCCGTCTGCATCAATACGATTATCATGAGTATTTTATATAAGGCGAGACCGGATGAAGTAAAGCTGATCATGATTGATCCGAAAGTAGTAGAGTTAAGTGTCTACAACGGAATTCCGCACCTGATGATTCCGGTTGTAACCGATCCGAAAAAAGCATCCGGTGCTTTGCACTGGGCAGTTGCGGAAATGACGGAACGATATGAAAAATTTGCGGAGGCAAATGTGCGTGAAATCAATGGATACAACGCAAAAGTAGATTCCATTGAAGTACCGGAAGGGCAGGAGCGCCCGCAAAAGATGCCACAGATTGTGATCATTGTGGACGAGCTTGCAGATCTTATGATGGTAGCTTCCAATGACGTGGAAGAGGCCATCTGCCGACTGGCACAGCTGGCACGAGCGGCGGGGATTCATCTGGTGATTGCAACCCAGCGTCCATCGGTGAATGTCATCACCGGTCTGATCAAAGCAAATATGCCGAGCCGGATTGCATTTTCGGTGACTTCGGGTACGGATTCCCGAACGATTCTGGATATGAATGGTGCAGAAAAGCTTCTTGGAAAAGGAGATATGCTGTTCCACCCGCAGGGGGCACCGAAACCGATTCGTGTACAGGGAGCATTTGTTTCCGATAAAGAAGTTTCCGATGTTGTGGAATTTATCAAAGAACAAAATGAAACTGCATCGTATAACGAAGAAATTGTACAGAAAGTGGACAGTATGCAGGCATCATCCGGCGGTACCACCGTGTCTATCTCCGATGCGGATGCGCAGGATGACGGCAGGGATGCATATTTTGATGAAGCAGCACAGATTATCGTAGATAAGGAAAAAGCATCCATAGGTATGCTGCAGAGATATTTAAAAGTGGGATTCAACCGTGCTGCCCGTATTATGGACCAGTTGGAAGAAGCTGGTATCGTTGGACCGGAGGAAGGAACGAAACCGCGTAAAGTTCTGATGACTGCCGAAGAATTACAGGCAGTAAAAGAGGATTTATAAAAAACATTTCAGGAGGAGAAAATTATGAAGACTGATATTCAAATTGCACAGGAAGCAACATTGCAGCCAATCAAAGAGGTAGCCGCAACAATTGGAATTGAAGAAGAAGATCTGGAATTGTACGGAAAGTACAAAGCGAAGATTTCCGATGAACTGATTGCACGAAGCCACAACAATCCGGACGGAAAACTGATTCTGGTGACCGCCATCAATCCAACACCAGCAGGAGAAGGAAAAACGACAGTCACCGTGGGATTGGGTCAGGCATTTGCAAAACTTGGGAAAAAAGCAATGATTGCGTTGCGTGAGCCTTCCCTTGGACCATGTTTCGGAATTAAAGGCGGTGCCGCAGGTGGCGGATATTCCCAGGTTGTTCCGATGGAGGATTTAAATCTTCATTTTACAGGGGATTTTCATGCAATTACTTCTGCAAATAATCTGCTGGCAGCTCTTTTGGACAACCATATCCAGCAGGGAAATACGCTTGGAATTGATCCAAGACAGGTGGTATGGAAACGCTGTCTGGATATGAATGACCGTGTCCTTCGTAATGTGGTTGTGGGACTTGGAAATAAAATGGACGGAATGGTGCGTGAGGATCATTTCGTAATCACGGTAGCATCCGAAATTATGGCGATTTTATGCCTTGCCGAAGATATGAAAGATTTAAAGAGACGTCTGGGACGGATTATCGTGGCATATACGTTTGACGGCAAGCCGGTAACTGCAGAAGATCTGCAAGCAGTCGGATCTATGGCAGCTCTGTTAAAAGATGCGTTAAAGCCGAATCTGATCCAGACACTGGAGCATACACCGGCGCTCGTTCACGGAGGACCATTTGCCAATATCGCACATGGATGTAACAGCGTGCGTGCTACCACAACTGCTTTAAAACTTGCCGATTATGTAATTACCGAGGCAGGATTCGGTGCGGATTTAGGTGCGGAAAAATTCTTTGATATCAAGTGCCGGAAGGCAGGGCTTCATCCGGATGCAGTGGTACTCGTTGCAACGATCCGTGCATTAAAATACAATGGCGGAGTTCCGAAGGATGAATTATCCAATGAAAACCTTGAGGCATTAAAGAAAGGAATTGTCAATCTGGAGAAACATATTGAAAACCTTCAGAAATTCGGTGTGCCGGTCGTTGTCACATTGAATGCATTTGTTTCGGATACAGAGGCAGAAACCGCTTATGTAGAACAGTTCTGCAACGAGCATGAGTGTGAATTTGCTCTGGCAAAAGTATGGGAAAAAGGCGGAGAGGGCGGAATTGCTTTGGCAAACAAAATTCTCGAGACACTTGAAAAGAAAGAAAGCCATTTCCATACACTCTACAGTGATGATCTTGGACTGAAAGAAAAGATCGAGACTGTTGCAAAAGAAATTTACGGTGCCGATGGAGTTACCTATTCTCCGGCAGCGGAGCGGGAACTGAAACGAATTACGGATCTGGGTATGGCAAACTTCCCGGTATGTATGGCAAAGACACAGTATTCCCTGTCGGATGATGCGAAGAAACTCGGAAGACCGACCGGGTTTAAGATCAATGTCCGGGAAGTATATGTTTCTGCCGGTGCCGGCTTTGTCGTTGCTGTCAACGGTTCGATCATGACGCTTCCGGGTCTGCCAAAGAAACCGGCAGCTTACGGAATTGATGTCAATGATGACGGTGTAATTACAGGATTGTTCTAAGGAGATAAGGACATGGCAAAGATCATAGATGGAAAGAAGATTTCAGCGGAAATCAAAGAAGAATTAAAGACAGAAGTTGCAGCATATGCGGCACAGGGGAAAAAATGTGCACTTGCTGTCATTCAGGTGGGCGCAGATCCGGCATCCAGCGTATATGTCAGAAATAAAAAGAAAGCCTGTGCATATATTGGAATAGAGTCGCTTTCGTATGAACTTCCGGAAGAAACCACGGAAGAGGAACTGCTTGCATTGATTCAGAAACTGAATGACAATCCAGATGTTCATGGAATTCTGTGCCAGCTTCCACTCCCGAAACATATCTGCGAAGATCATGTGATCCAGGCAATTGATCCGCAAAAAGATGTCGATGGTTTTCACCCGCAGAATGTCGGTGCACTTGTGGTTGGGAAAAAAGGATTTGTCTCCTGCACGCCCGCCGGTATTATCCAGCTGTTAAAACGCAGCAATATTGAAATTGCCGCAAAGCACTGTGTGGTAATCGGAAGAAGCAACATTGTCGGAAAACCGATGGCGCTTCTGATGCTTCGGGAAAATGCAACGGTTACGATCTGTCATTCACGGACCGAAAATCTCAAAGAAATCTGCAAAGAGGCGGATATTCTGATTGTGGCCATTGGAAAACCACGTTATATCGGTGCCGATTATATCAAAGAAGGAGCGGTTGTCATCGATGTCGGAATTCACAGAAATGAAGAAAATAAGCTGTGCGGGGATGTCCGTTTCGAAGAGGCAGAGCAGATCGCTTCTTATATTACACCGGTTCCGGGTGGTGTTGGACCGATGACAATTGCGATGCTCATGCATAACTGTGTAGATGCCATGAAACTTTATTCATAAAACAGATAGGGGATAGATGATGAAGTGTATTTATTGCGGTGAGGAATTAAAAGAGGGGAGTCTGTACTGTCCAAAATGCGGGAAAGCCGTACAGATTGTGCCGGACTACAATATTTACGATGATGATTATCTGAATCAGGTTCTTACGGAAGAATCCCAAAAGATTTCCGGTTCGGGACCGGACAGAAATAAAAAACCGGCACCTGCAGAGGCAAAACATCCGGGGAAAAAACACCTCGACCCACGCCAGAAAAAAATTATCTTCCTGGTTCTCGGAATCGTATGCGTGCTTATTTTTGCCCTGTTAATTCTTGGAGCAGCAATACGTTCCAATCATGCCAATTCCTTCGATTACCAGGTGGGACTGGCAGAGAAAGCACAAAAAGCCGGAGATACCAAAAATGCAATTGCCTGCTATGAAAATGCATTGGCATTGGATAAAAACAGTATTGAAGTCCGGCTGGCTCTGGCAAAACTGTATACCGAAGAAAAAGATTATGATTCGGCACTTGTTTTATATCAGGAAGTGATCCGTGCGGACAGGAAAAATCGTCAGGCATGCAAAGGACTGATTGCCATTTATGAGAAGCAGAACAATACCGATGCCATACTTTCTCTCTCCGAGGCTGTGGATGACAGTCTGAAAGATCTTTTCGCCGATTATCAGGTAGAGGGACCACAGTTCAGTTTAAAGAGCGGAAGTTTTGAAAATGCCCAGATACTACAGATGCTTTCCACAAAAGGCTATGAAATTTATTATACGGTAGACGGGTCAGATCCAAAAGAACGCGGATGGCGATACACAGAACCTGTGAAACTGGATGAAAATAATAAAACCTATACCGTAAAAGCGGTATGTAAAAACGAAAAGGGAGTTTACAGTGAGGTAACAGAAGCAAACTATAAAATTTCCATCCCGGCACCGGATGAACCAATTGTTTCTCCGGACGGTGGAGATTTCGGCGTGGAAACTTCCGTAACGATTACCGTTCCGGACGGCTGCAGTGCTTACTATACCTGGGACGGAAGTACGCCGACTGCTGCCAGTCATCTTTATACGCAGCCGATCAAAGTTCCGGAAGGAAACAATATTCTTTCGGTTGTGATCATTGATCATACGACGAAATTAAGTTCGGATGTATATAGAGGAAATTTTATTTATTATTCACAGGACTATACAGCAGAAGATGATATAGATGATCCTGCAGACAATGCAGAAGAATAAAATAATATAGAAATTGTTAAAAATCAAACAGGGAGTGTGATTGCTGATGCTTTATAACTGCATGGACATATCAACACTCCCTGTTGTGGAAGAGGTGGTTTAATCTTCCAGAAATTCAATCTCATCTTTTGCCATATGGCTGATTCTTGCAAGGGGATACACATCAAATCCCTGAGAAACCAGTTTTTCATGTCCCGGCTGAAATGCTTTTTCGATCAGGACACCTACACCTGCAATGGTAGCGTGCGCTTTGCGGATCAGACGGATGGCTCCGGTAGCTGCTTCTCCGTTTGCCAGAAAATCATCAATGATCAGGACATGATCTTTTTCTGAGACAAACTTAGAAGAAAGCGTCAGTTCATAACTTGTTCCTTTGGTAAAGGAAGTGACCTCTGTCTGGAACAGATTGTCGTTTAAAATCTTAGAAGGCTGTTTTTTTAAGATAATCATAGGAAGACCCATGCACATAGCTGTCATAAGAGCCGGAGCAATGCCGGAACTTTCAATGGTTGCAACCTTTGTGATGCCCTGATCTTTGAAGTGTTCCGCAAAAGCTTCCCCGATGTGCTGCATCAGTACCGGATCTACCTGATGATTGATAAAACTGTCTACTTTTAAGATATCTTCATTGACAGCAATTCCATCTTTTTTAATTCTTTCCTGTAATTCTTTCAATTTCGTTACCTCTCTTGTATTTGTTGATTACAGTATATCATTTTTCACTACAAATTTACAGAGAAATATAGTAAAATAACAACATGAAAATAACAATTATCTGCGTAGGCAAAATAAAGGAAAAATTTTATACGGAAGCCGTCAGGGAATATTCCAAACGGCTCAGCCGCTACTGTACGTTATCCATTACGGAGGTGGCGGATGAAAAGACAAAAGAACAGGCAAGCGAAACCGAAATTGCCATGGTCAAAGATCGGGAAGGGGAGCGTATTTTAAAATCCATCCGCCCGGACGGCTATGTGATTGCGCTGGCGATCGATGGAAAACAGCCGGATTCGATAGAACTTTCCCGTGAAATTGAAAAACTCGGGCTTGGCGGAGTCAGCCATATTTATTTTGTAATTGGAGGATCTCTTGGATTATCCGACAAGGTTCTTAAGCGGGCAGATGCACGACTCAGCTTTTCGAAGATGACATTCCCCCATCAGCTGATGCGTGTGATTCTGTTGGAACAGATTTATCGTTCTTACCGTATCATGCATCACGAACCATATCATAAATAAAGAAGAAAGGATCATTTGGTATGCAAAAAGCAATACGTCTGGTTACCCGGTTTTTAGCCAAATGCCAGAAAGACAAAATCAATGCTTATTCCGCACAGATCGCTTTTTTTATTATTTTATCCATCATTCCGTTTCTTATGGTGTTTTCTTCCATGCTTCAATATACCAGTATCACGGAGGATATGGTATTTGAAATCATAGAAAGAGTCATGCCGCAGTATGTTGCTCCGTTTCTGGTTACCCTTGTAAAAGAAATCTATACAAGATCCATGGGAATCATTTCGGTCACGGCAATTATTGCCATATGGTCTGCCGCAAAAGGCATCCAGTATATGGCAGATGGTCTGAATGCGGTTCACGAATTAAAAGAGACAAGAAACTGGTTTGTACTCCGATTCTGGGCGGTTATTTATACCATTGTTTTTCTGGTTGCGATTGTATTTACGCTTGTTGTGCTGGTTTTTGGAAATAGTCTGCGGCATTTAGCAGCAGATTATCTTCCGTTTATTGCACATCTCGTAAAAATAATAATCAAATTCCGGGGGCTTATCATGTTACTTCTTCTGATCCTGTTTTTTGACGTGATTTTTACCGCACTTCCGAATACAAAGCTTACCTTTAAAAGCCAGCTTCCTGGAGCCACGGCATGTGCAGCTGCATGGTATGTTTTTTCCTTCGGGCTTTCCATCTATGTTGATTATTTTAATGGATTTTCCATGTATGGAAGCCTGACAACCATTGCCCTGATCATGCTCTGGCTGTATTTTTGCATGTATATTATGATGATGACCGTAGAATTTAATGTATTTTTGGAAGCGTACCGAAACGGATCCCTGAATTTAGAGACATAGGACGGGTTCGCTTTTCATATAGTGAAGTATGAAAAGCCATTCGAATCAAACCAGACACAAAATAAAACAGGAGCATCTCGTAGAACAAATGGAACTGCCAAAAGACATTTTCCTGGGGATGCCGCTTCTTTCCATGGAGGGGAACCGTACACTTTGTATTGTTAACCACCGTGGAATTATAAAATACTGTCCGGAGGTGATCGGAATTGCAACACAATCCTATCATATCCGGATCGTCGGAAGGAGTCTGTCCATCCGGAAATATTCGGCGGATCTTATCGAAATTTCCGGATATATGCAGGAGATCACATTTCTGCCATGATAGAAAGGTTTCTTCGATTCGTCAATGGCAGTCTTTTGGTTTGTGTATGCGGAAGCAACATTTCCCGTTTTTTAAATTTATGTGCACGTCACGAAATTATGTTCTGGAAGATACAGCCGGATTCTCCGACGCAGGTTTCTTTTTATATCCGGTTGCAGGATCTGTATGAACTGCGTCCATATCTGCGGAAAACAAAAACGAGAATCCACATCAGAAAAAGGATCGGCTTTCCGTTTTTCTGGCAGAAATACCGCGCAAGAAAACTTGGAATTTTTGTCCTTTTGTGTGTCATGGCAGGAGTCTGGGTGCTCAGTACGAGAATCTGGAGAATTGAAATCAAAGGGAATTCCTCTCTGGGAGAAGACGCCATTCTGGAATATTTAAGTGCACACAACGTTACCTATGGCATGCCGGCAAAGGAAATCGACAATGATGCACTGGAGCTGTCCCTGCGTCAGGACTTGGAACCGGTGATCTGGGCAAGTGTATATGAAACGGGAACCCGGCTGGTTGTACAGATACAGGAGAAAATTTCTTCTCACGAGGAAACGAAAGAAGCAGAGGGCACCTGTATGGATCTGGCGGCATCTGCGGATGCTACGATTGCATCGGTCATTACAAGGAGCGGGCTTGCCAAAGTGAAAAAGGGTGATAAAGTGAAAAAAGGCGATGTGCTGGTCTGTGGACGGCAGAAAATTCTGGATGATAACGGGGAAGTGCGGGAATACTATTATAAAAGCGCCGATGCTGATGTATATGGATATACGATGCATCCCTATGAGGACTGGATTTCTTCCAAAATGACAGAAAAAAAAGAAACCGGTAATAAACACAAACGATATTTTCTACAGGTTCTGAATTGGCGTCTGGTAACTCCAGCTTTGCATGCGGAGTATGCATCGGAGCGTTCTGTAACGGATACCCGGCAGTTTTGCCTGCAGGACAGTTTTTATCTTCCGGTTTATTTTGGAGAAATCACAACGTCTGAGCTGCAGGAAAAGACCGTTATGCTGACAAAAGAACAGGTAAAACAGCTTGCTTTGACACATTTTTCACAATTTCTTTCGGAATTGGAAGAAAATGGGGTGCGAATTGTCGACAAAAATGTTATGATTGAACAGATAGATAAAAACTATCATATCTATGGTCAGGTAAAGGGGTGTGAAAAAATCACAACTTTAGTACCAACCGAAATGAAACGAGAGGAACCTGTAAATGAGTCTGAATGAAGTATCGCTCCGGATACCAACGGAACATATGGCAAATGTCTTCGGACAGTTTGATGCCAATATCAAAAAAATAGAAAGAACACTGGGTGTAACGGTTGTTGTACGCGATGATCAGTTGAAAATTATCGGTACTCCATCTGCCGCAAGCGGCGCACAGGAAGTGTTTGAACAGTTGTATGAGCTTGCAAAACGGGGAAATGTTATCAGCGAACAGAATGTAAACTACGCACTTGCTCTTTTGCAGGAACACAAAGGGTCTGAGATGGTAGAGATTGATAAAGATGTGATCTGTCATACCATACAGGGAAAACCGGTAAAGCCTAAAACACTCGGGCAGAAGGATTATGTAGATAATATCCGTAAAAAAATGATTGTTTTCGGGATGGGCCCTGCCGGAACCGGAAAAACATATCTGGCCATGGCCATGGCGATCACTGCGTTTAAGAATGAAGAAGTGGGACGCATCATTCTGACACGTCCGGCAATTGAAGCGGGAGAAAAACTCGGATTTCTTCCGGGAGATCTGCAGAGCAAAGTAGATCCGTATCTGCGTCCTTTATACGATGCCCTGTATCAGATTATGGGTGCGGAGTCATTTCAGAAAAATATGGAAAAAGGTCTGATTGAGGTTGCACCGCTGGCTTATATGCGTGGACGGACACTCGACAACGCATTTATTATTCTGGATGAGGCACAGAACACCACACCGGCACAGATGAAAATGTTTCTGACACGTATCGGCTTCGGCTCGAAAGCTGTGATTACCGGAGATGCCACGCAAAAAGATCTGGCCCCGGGAAGTAAATCCGGGCTGGATGTAGCACTTCGGGTTTTGAAAAATGTGGAAGAAATCGGAATCTGTAAATTAACAAGCAAAGATGTCGTCAGACATCCGCTGGTACAAAAGATTGTACAGGCTTATGATGATTATGAGTCCAGACAGAGCAGCCGGAGTGCGCGTAAGTCTGCCAGACAGGAGAAAAAATGAAACCCAAAGAGACAATAAACCTCTATCGCGTCATATCGCTTCTGGTGATCGCGCTTGTCACTTTTGGAGTGATGGGCGGGTTATGTGCCAAAAGCCACCTGTATCCGGATGAATGGCTCAGTATGTTTTTCCTGACCCTGATTTTTCTTCTGGCATGCATGTTTGAACTGGAATATGAACGAAAGCAGAAAGGAATATCGGCAAACACACAGACAACCTTTATCCGTCTTTCCGTTACATATACGGTCAGTGGGGGATTGATCTATGCGATCAGTTATCTTCCGGAATTTTACCGTCCGGTGATGATCCCAGTGATTCTGCTCACCGCAGTGTCAAATTCCATGGTGGCGGTGTCTTTTGGATTGTTTTTCGATCTGGTGCTGGCACTGACTGTCGGGGGAAGTTTTTATGCCCTCGCTGCTTATATGATGCTTACAATGCTTGCTGCAGTACTGGCACAGGCATTAAAAGGAAAAAAATACCGTATGGGTGTATCCCTTCTGACTTTCTTTTTCAGTCTGATGATTCCGGAACTGTTTTCCTATTTATCAACGAAAGAAATGCAGAAATATTCGCTGCTTTATGCTTTTGGAACAGCATTCCTGACTTTTCTGACAGCAGCTTTTCTGTTTCACCGGCTGCTTCATGAAGCGGATCAGGAAATTGAAAACCATCTGCTGGATATCGTGTCCGAGGATTATTCGGAAGTAAAAGCCCTCAAGGATTTTTCCATGGTGGAATACCGCCACGCAGTGAAAGTTTCAGACATTGCCTGCCGCTGTGCAAAAGAAGTGGGATACCGGGCGAACTTATGTCTTGCCGGAGGTTTTTATTACCGTATGGGGCGCTGGATCGGGGAGCCATATATCAAAAATGCGGTCAATAAGGCAGAATCCTTATGTTTTCCGGCGGAGCTGATCTCCATTCTGGCAGAATACTATGGAGAAGAGCAGCTTCCATCTTCACCGGAATCCGCTCTGGTGCACATGGTGGATGCGGTTGTGATCCGTCTGGAAGCGATGGAACAAAATGTGGGACAAAGTGTCTGGAACCGTGATATTGTAATTTATCAGACCGTGAATGATTTTTCCTCAAGTGAAATTTATGACCATTCCGGAATGAGTATGAACCAGTTTTTAAAGATTCGTGAATTTCTTGCAAAGGAGGAATTACTTCGTTGAGTTTTTATTTAGAAGAAACATGTAACATACCGTTTGATTTTGCATATGCTAAGCTTGCAGAGGATGTGATTGCCTTTTGTCTGTCCCATGAGAATTTTCCTTATGAAGCAGAAGTCAATCTGACACTTACAGACAATGAAGAAATCCATCGGATCAATCTGGAATACCGCCAGATCGACCGTCCGACGGATGTTCTTTCTTTCCCGATGCTTTCTTATGAGAAAGCCGGAGATTTTTCTTTTCTGGAAGAGGAGAGTGAAGATGATTTTAATCCGGATACGGGGGAAGTCATGCTTGGAGATATTATTATATCGGTCGATAAAGTGTTAGAACAGGCACAAAGTTACGGACACAGTCCGAAGCGTGAATTTGCATTTCTGATTGTACACAGCATGCTTCATCTGTTTGGTTATGACCACATTGATCCGAAAGATGCGGCCATCATGGAACCCAAACAAAAACAGATACTCGAAGAGATGCATATCGTAAGAGATTAAAGAATGGATGTGTTTTATGAAAAAGAGATGGAAAATGATAGGCGTTGTCTGTGCGATTGCCATTTTATCCGCCGGATGCAAAAGTAAAGAATCGGAAGCTCCCACACCTTCATCCACACAGGATGTACCTGCAGAAACTGCCGAAACAGAATATCAGCCGGAACCGGTGGAAACCCACGAAGGAGAAGTCCGAAGTTTCTATACGGGAGAGTGGATGGATGAGGAAAAAGCAAAGAATCGTCCGGTTGCCGTCATGACAGAAAACACACACGTAACCCTTCCACAGTATGGAATCGGAAATGCGGATATTATCTATGAATGTCCGGTGGAAGGCGGCATTACCCGGCTGATGACAATTTATCAGGATTATGCTTCTCTTAAAAAAGTGGGAAATGTGCGAAGCTGTCGTCTGTATTATGTGTATTTTGCCAAAGAATTTCAGGCGGTTTATTTTCATGCAGGCGAAAGTAAATATGCACTTGATGTTTTAAATAGTTCGTTCATTGATCATGTGGATGGAATTACAGGAAAAGGCGGGGCTTTTTATTACCGCGACAAAAGCCGCAGAGCACCGCACAATCTGTATACAACCGGAGAAAATTTAGTGTCTGCCATAAAATCATACGGGTATGATACAAAGCTTCCGGAAAATTATACATCGCATTATCGTTTTACAACGGAAGATTCCCAAAATCTGCTGGATCAGGGAGAAGTTGCGAAAAAAGTATCCTTATACTATGTTGACGCGAAGCCCTGGTTTGTATACAATGAAACGGATGGTCTGTATTACCGCTATGAATTTGGTGATAAACAGATTGACGGTTCTACCGGAGAACAGCTTGCTGTGAAAAATATCATTTTACAGAATTGTTACAGCAGCCTGAAAGATTCCAAAAACGGAACTTTAGATATCGATTATCTTTCCGGTGGATCAGGAATGTACATCACAAACGGAAAAGCAGTCCCTATTACATGGAAAAGAGCATCCGCAAATGATATTACACATTATTATACACAGGATGGTCAGGAAATTATTTTAAATCCCGGAAAGACATGGGTAGAGATCGTTGAAAACAGCCGTGCATCCCAAAATAAAATCAGCGCGGAATAAAAGAAACAAAAGCATTGAGGTTAGAAGATGGGTAAATCAAAGAATAACGGAACAAATTTTCTGGTTCAGGGATCAATTCTTGCGGTCGCGTCAATTATAAGCAGAATCATCGGACTGGTGTACCGTATTCCATTGAACAATATTCTGGGCGATGTAGGAATCAGTTATTATGCCTGTGCATTTGACGTGTACAACGTGATTTTGATTATTTCATCCTACAGTCTGCCACAGGCAGTGTCAAAGACGGTTTCCGCGAAAGCGGCCAAAGGACAGTACCGGTCGGTATATCAGGTATTAAAAGGTGCACTTCTTTTTGCCCTGGTATCGGGAATTGTGGCATCGCTTGTTGTATTTTTCGGAGCAGAATTTTTTACCGGAACACTCTTAAAAACACCATACAGTGTGTTTGCACTTAAAATCTTAGGACCGGCACTGGTTGTTGTTGCGGTTCTTGGCGTTTTGCGTGGATTTTTCCAGGGACTTGGCACGATGATGCCAAGTGCCATTTCACAGATCATTGAACAGATTGTCAATGCCATCATCAGTGTATGGGCAGCTTATGTTCTGTATCGCTACGGAACAAAGATCGGAGCGGTTCTCGGTGATGCCGAACATTACGGGCCTGCATACGGTGCAGCCGGAGGCACATTGGGAACGAACCTTGGATCTGTCGCTGCGCTGATTTTTGTACTTTTCGTATTTTTTGCTTATATGCATGTCTTTAAGCGAAGAATGAGACGGGAAAAAGGCGTTAAGGTAGAGCCATTTGCCTATATTATGAAGATCCTCATTATCACAATTGTTCCGGTTCTTTTAAGTACAACTGTTTACAATATCAGCAGTATCATTGACCAGAGTATTTTCAAAAATGTTGCGTTATTGCAGGGATACTCTGAAAACAAGATTGATGTATGGTGGGGCGTTTTTTCCGGAAAATATAAACTGCTGATCAATGTTCCGATTTCCATTGCCTCCGCGATGGCTGCCTCCTCCGTGCCGACACTGACGATGTCCTTTGCACAGAAAGATATGAAAAAAGTGAGGGAACAGATCAATTCTGCCATGCGTTTTATCATGGTGATTTCTTTCCCTTGTGCCATAGGACTTGCTGTATTGGGAGAGCCGATCTGTCGTCTGCTTTTCCCGGGAACGGCACAGACGGCACCTATGGCAGGTACCATGATGTGGGTTGGGGCAATGGCGGTTGTGTTTTATGCAATGTCTACGCTTTCAAACGGACTGCTGCAGGGCATTGACCGGTTAAAGATTCCGGTTATCAATGCAGCGGTTTCGCTTGTCGCTCATGTGATCGTACTGATTATACTGATGCTGTTTTTCCGCATGAATATCTATGCGGTCATTATCGCAAATATGTTCTTTGCGTTTTTAATGTGTATTATGAATGCGCTGGCAATACGAAAATACAGCGGCTATCATCAGGAAATTCACAAAACATTTATTGTGCCGGGAATTTCCTCGGCTATTATGGGAATTATTACCTATATCGTCTATCATGGCAGCTATGCGGTCTTAAAAATCAATGCGGTATCTGCCATGCTTGCAATTCTTGCAGCGGTTATCGTATATGCAGTTGTCTTACTGTTACTGCACGGACTGACCGAAGAGGAGATTAAAAAATTCCCGAAAGGAACTCTGATTGTCCGGGTTGCAAAAAAATTACATTTATTAAAGTAAATGGTATAAAACGGAAATAAAATGCAGATGCTACTGTTAGAAGGTGATGATATGAATCAAAAAACAGGCATCTGCATTCTTCTTTGTCTGGTTCTGCTGCTGGTCTTTGGCATCTGGTATCAGAAAAGAGGTGTAGAAAATACAAAAAATACCCAAGAACAATATGCATCCGAAACAGAGCACACCGTTTTGACCGGAACTCCTTACAAAGAAACGGAAAATGCCTATATTATCCGTACACAGGACAGCCGGCTGGTTGTTTTTTTACCGGATGGAAAAACCGTATATATGGAAACCGGGATTCGAAGTGAGAATTTAAGTCAAAAACTGCAGAAACAGGCGGAAAATGGCATTGGATTTGCAGATGAAGAGAGCCTTTTTGACTTTTTGGAAAGCTATTCGAGTTGAATATTTTATACCCATATGATAAAATATTTAACTGGTTTAACAGATAAAATGACAGGTGGACTATGGATAAGAAAAAATCAAAACAACAGGATGTGCTCGTGATTGGCGCCGGAGCTTCCGGCATGATGACCGCAATTACGGCCGCAAGACGTGGATTGTCCGTTACCGTCTTAGAACATATGGATAAGCCGGGGAAAAAAATTCTGGCAACCGGAAACGGAAAATGTAATTTTACAAATCTTAAGATGTCTCCCCGGTGTTATTACGGAGACCACGGACTGGTACAGGAAATTTTAAAGCAGTTTACAGTGGAAGATACCCTTGCGTTTTTCCAGGAGATCGGCATCTGGCCAAAAGAAAAGAACGGATATGTATACCCAAACTCCGGACAGGCTTCTTCCGTTGCGGATGCGCTGTCCGCGGAAATGAAACGAAGCGGAGTTTCCCTGGTCACTTCCTGTGACATCCGGCAGCTTTGTGAAACAAAATACGGATTTGAGGTACGGACATCCATGGGAACGTATTGTTCCCACAATCTTGTTTTTGCAACAGGTCTTCGTGCTGCACCGAAATCCGGAAGCGATGGATCCATGATTTCGCTGATAAAATCGTTTGGGCATCGGTTTGTGCCGATTTTGCCGGCACTGTGTGGATTTGAGGCAGAAGGAATGGAATTTTCCAAAGTATCCGGAGTCCGCACGGACGCACTCCTGTCTTTGTACATAGATGGGCAGAAATGCGAACAGGAACGGGGAGAACTGCAGCTTGCAGATTACGGAATTTCCGGTATTCCGGTATTTCAGGTCAGCAGTCCGGCCTCGAAAGCACTGTATCAGAAAAAACAGGCAGAGCTTACCATTAATTTTCTGCCGGATTTTTCCGAAGATATGCTTACGCAGGAACTGCAGCGCAGATTTTCACGGGATGCCGGGATACAGGATGCCGCAGAATCACTTCGTGGGCTTTTAAACCATAAACTGATTCCGGTTATACTTAAGGCAGCAGGCATTCCGGTTCATGAACACACGGAACGGATTTCCCAAAAGCAGACCGAAACGCTCTGCAGACAGATACAGACATTTCCTGTCCGCTTAAAAAAGGTAAGGGATTTTTCTGTTGCTCAGGTGTGCACAGGGGGAATCCACACGGAAGAAATCCACACAGATACGCTGGAATCACGGATTGTCCCGGGCATCTATTTCGTTGGTGAACTTTTGGATGTCGATGGAATCTGTGGGGGATATAATTTGCAATGGGCATGGTCCAGCGGACATGTCGCAGGAAGTAAAGTAGGTTCATAATGATTAAAATCAATCAGTTAAAGCTTCCAGTAGGACATTCCCAAAAAGATCTGGAAGATAAAATCAGAAAAACACTTCGTATTCCATCGAAAGAAACATTTCATTACGAGGTGATGCGGCGTTCCCTTGATGCACGGAAAAAGCCGTCATTGTTTTATGTATATTGCATCTATGTAACGATCCGTCAGGAAAACAGCATCGTAAAAAAACTGCATCAGCCTTCCGTCAGCCTTGTGACAGAAACCGGTTACCGTTTTTCGGAAATGGGGCATGAGCGTTTAAACCGGCGTCCGGTGATTGTGGGAGCCGGTCCCTGTGGTCTTTTTGCAGCCTGGCAGCTGACACTTGCAGGATATGCGCCGCTTATTTTAGAGCGCGGAAAACAGGTAGAAGACCGCAGTGCGGACGTTGAACGCTTCTGGAAAACCGGTATTCTGCAGCCGGATTCCAATGTACAGTTTGGAGAAGGTGGGGCAGGAACCTTTTCCGATGGAAAATTAAACACGGTGGTGAAGGATCCGTCCGGAAGAAACCGTTATGTACTGGAAACATTCGTAAAATTTGGGGCACCATCGGACATTCTTTATGATGCAAAACCACATATCGGAACCGATATTCTGGCGAAGGTGATCAAAAATATGAGGGATTACCTGATCAAACACGGCGCGGAGTTTCGTTTTCAGACCTGTTTAAAAGACATTCAGATAAAAGAAAATGCACTGCATGCACTTGTGACGGAGGATGATACGGTGATTCCTGCCGATGTTGCCATTCTTGCACTTGGACACAGTGCAAGGGATACCTTTATGATGCTGCACCGGCACCAGCTTCCGATGGAAGCCAAAAATTTTGCCGTGGGATTCCGCGTGGAACATCCCCAGCAGATGATCGATGATGCCATGTACGGAAACGGAAAAAGAAACGCCCTGCGGCTTCCTGCAGCACCTTATAAGGTGACGTCCAATTTTCCAAACGGACGCGGGGTATATTCTTTTTGCATGTGTCCGGGCGGTTATGTCGTAAATGCTTCCTCCATGAAGGAAAAAACCTGTGTCAATGGTATGAGTTATTCGGGCAGAAGTGGGAAAAACGCAAATTCTGCCATTATTGTTTCGGTTTCCCCTGCCGATTACGGAGCACAGGATCCACTTGATGGCATGCACTTTCAGGAAACACTCGAACATAAAACGTATCAGCTGGGAAACGGAAAGATTCCGCAGCAGCTGTTTGGCGATTACCGGCAGAATATTGCAAGCCAAGGATATGGAGATTTTAATTCCCAGACAAAAGGGCAGACCTGCTTTGCAAATCTCAGAGGTCTGATGACAGAGGACATGGAACATTCCTTTTTGCTTGGAATGGAACATTTTTCGAACATTATTCCGCAGTTTGACCGGTCTGATGCGATTCTTTCCGGCATGGAAACACGCACCTCATCTCCGGTGCGGATCATGCGGGATACAAATGGAGAGAGCCGTGTGCACGGAATTTATCCGGGTGGAGAAGGCGCAGGATATGCGGGAGGCATTATGTCGGCAGCGATGGACGGTCTGCGTCTGGCTGATGATGTGATGAAACGTTATCATCCGGTTTATTAGAAAGAGAGAAAAAAGTGAAACAAGAAGTAACACCAATGATGCAGCATTATCTGCAGACAAAAGAAGAATACAAAGACTGTATCCTGTTTTACCGTCTGGGTGATTTTTATGAAATGTTTTTCGAGGATGCCAAAACAGTTTCAAAGGAACTCGAACTGACGCTGACAGGAAAAAGCTGTGGACTGGAAGAACGGGCACCGATGTGCGGGGTTCCGTTTCATGCTGCAGACGGATATATCAACCGACTGGTCAAAAAAGGATACAAAGTAGCAATCTGTGAACAGGTGGAAGATCCGAAACTGGCAAAAGGAATTGTCAAACGGGAAGTCATCCGTGTAGTCACTCCGGGAACAAACATTGATATGCAGTCGTTAGACGAGGCAAAAAACAATTATCTCATGTGTATCGTATATATCGGGGATAAATACGGCATTGCGACGACCGACGTTACGACCGGAGATTTCTTTGTAACGGAAGTGGACAGTGAACGAAAACTGTTGGACGAGCTGAATCGTTTCAGTCCGACAGAAATCATCTGCAACGAGCCGTTTTATATGAGCGGGGTAGATATCGATGATATGAAGGAGCGCATGGGAATTGCGGTATCCGCTCTGGATTCCTGGTATTTCGGGGATGATCTGGCAAAGGAAACGCTGTTGTCCCATTTTCATGTACAGAGTCTGGAAGGGCTGGGACTGATGGATTACGACTGTGGTGTGATTGCCTCCGCGGCATTACTGAAATATCTGTATGAAACACAAAAGAACACCCTTTCTAATATTCTGGAACTCCGTCCGTATTCCATCGGGAAATATATGATCATTGACAGTTCCTCCCGGAGAAATCTCGAACTGGTAGAGACCATGCGGGAAAAACAAAAGCGTGGTTCCCTGCTCTGGGTACTGGATAAGACAAAGACGGCAATGGGTGCCAGACTTCTGCGCTCTTACGTGGAACAGCCGCTGATCGACAAAACAGAGATATTAAAACGGCAGGAACTGATTACAAATTTAAATGATCAGGAGATCACCCGGGAAGAGTTGCGGGAATATTTAGGACCAATATATGATCTGGAACGTCTGATTACCAGAATTACATACCAGACCGCCAATCCGCGGGATATGATTGCTTTTTGCAATTCTTTAGAAATGCTGCCTCCGATTAAAACACTGCTTGAGGATTTAAAGGGAGAGCTTGCCACCGGAATCCGGGAACATTTTGACTGTCTGGAAGATCTGTGTGCACTTTTGAAGTCTTCCATCAACGATGATCCTCCGATTTCCGTACGTGACGGCAACATCATAAAAACCGGATACAATGAGGAAGTGGACCGGCTGCGGAACGCATCAACGGATGGAAAGAAATGGCTGGCAGACTTAGAGGGCAAAGAACGCGAAAAGACTGGAATTAAGAACCTGCGTATCAAATACAACAAAGTGTTTGGATATTATCTGGAAGTGACCAATTCCTTTAAGGATCAGGTGCCGGATTACTATGTGAGAAAGCAGACACTGACCAATGCCGAGCGCTATATTACGCCGGAATTAAAAGAACTCGAAGATACGATTCTCGGTTCCCAGGATCGTCTGGTCGAATTAGAATACGATCTGTTCCGCCAGATCCGGGATACCATCGCGGATAATGTTGCACGTATTCAGGCAACCGCACGGGCAGTGGCGCAGATTGATGTGTTTGTTTCCCTGGCACTTGTGGCAGGACAGAATAATTACTGCAAACCAAAGATCAACGAATCCGGCGTGATTGATATCAAAGGTGGCCGTCATCCGGTTGTCGAAAAAATGATTGTCAATGATATGTTTATAGACAATGACACGTATCTGGACAATCACAATAACCGGATTTCCATCATTACCGGTCCGAATATGGCAGGAAAATCTACCTATATGCGCCAGAGCGCATTGATCGTTCTGATGGCACAGATTGGAAGCTTTGTTCCGGCAGAATCTGCCAACATTGGAATTGTGGACCGGATTTTCACGCGTGTCGGGGCTTCGGATGATCTGGCAAGTGGGCAGAGTACCTTTATGGTAGAAATGAATGAAGTGGCAAATATTCTCCGCAATGCCACGGCGAATTCCCTTCTGATTCTGGATGAAATCGGACGCGGAACCAGTACCTTCGACGGACTCAGCATTGCCTGGGCGGTCGTCGAATATATCAGCAATCCCAAATTACTGGGAGCCAAAACACTGTTTGCCACACATTATCATGAACTGACGGAACTGGAAGGAAAATTAAACAGTGTCAATAATTACTGTATTGCGGTCAAGGAAAAAGGTGACGACATCGTCTTTTTGCGCAAGATTGTAAAGGGCGGCGCAGACAAAAGTTATGGAATACAGGTTGCTAAACTGGCAGGGATTCCGGAACTTGTGATTAACCGTGCAAAAGACATTGTCAACCAGCTTTCTGCAAACGATATTACAGAAACCGTGAAAAATATATCTGTGGAAGGACAAGCCTCCGGCAAAAAGAAAAAACCGCATCTCGATGAGGTGGATCTGACACAGATGTCATTGTTTGACACCGTAAAAGATGATGATATCATTCAGGAACTGCGGGACGTGGATATCAGCCACATGACCCCGATGGATGCACTCAATAAACTGTATGAACTTCAGAACAAAGTAAAAAACCGCTGGTAGGATATAAAAAAGGAAAAACGAATGAGCAAAATTGCGTTATTAAGTCAGGAGACAATTGATAAGATTGCAGCAGGAGAGGTCGTGGAACGCCCGAGCTCTGTGGTAAAGGAGCTTGTGGAAAACGCCATTGATGCAGGGGCATCCGCCATTACCGTGGAGATCAAAGAAGGGGGCATTTCCCTGATCCGCATCACGGACAATGGATGCGGAATTCCAAAAGAAGAAGTTTCACTGGCCTTTTTGCGGCATTCAACCAGCAAAATCCGCAGTGCAGAAGATCTGATGTGTGTACATTCTTTAGGATTCCGTGGGGAAGCACTCTCCAGCATTGCTGCTGTTTCCAGAGTGGAAATGATCACCAAACCAGCCGATGCCCTGACCGGCACCCGGTACGTGATCGAAGGCTCAAAAGAAATTGCAGACGAAGAAATCGGTGCTCCCGATGGCACAACATTTCTGGTCCGGGATCTGTTTTACAATACCCCTGCCAGACGCAAATTTTTAAAGACGGCACAGACAGAGGGCACCTACATCAGTGACATGCTGGAAAAACTTGCCCTGTCCCATCCGGATATTTCTTTTAAATATATCAACAACAACCAGACAAGACTGCACACTTCCGGAAACGGGAAAAAACGGGATCTCATTTACCATATTTACGGACGTGAGATTGCGGCGGCACTGTTAGAGGTAAACTACAAGGGAGAATATTTCTCCCTTTCCGGCTATATTGGAAAACCTGTGATTAACCGCGGAAACCGGAATTACGAAAACTATTTTATCAATGGACGCTACATCAAAAGTTCTCTGCTTTCCAGATCGATAGAAGAGGCTTATCATAATTTCCTGATGCAGCACCAGTATCCGTTTACAGTTTTGTATTTCACATTTCCGGAGGATACCCTAGATGTGAATGTACATCCGACAAAAATGGAACTGCGGTTTGGACACAATCAGGAAATTTACAAAGAATTGTGTGATGTTCTCTTCGGACTGCTTTCCCATAAGGAACTGATTCCGGAAGTCCCGGTAGATGAAGCAGAACATAAAAAAAAGAATCTTCCACCGGCATACAAAGAACCGATTCCGGAACCATTTGAAAAGCGCAGAATCAATGAAATCCGACAGCAGCATCACCAGCCTCTGATTCCGGAAAAACCGGTTTCTCCTGTGGCTTCGCCTGTGCCATCAAAAAAAGCACCGACATTTGAGCCGTATGTGCCACAGCATCCGGATAAAACCATGGTACGTGAATCCTTTGACCCGTTCCCAAAGCGGGAGGAAACAGCCTCTCCTGTAGATATTCCCAAAAAACAACCGGCTGGCGAACAGATGACCCTTGCCACTGCTTCACCGGAATTTTTAACGGATGATGCCCGCAAAAAGCACCGCATCATCGGACAATTGTTTCAAACCTACTGGCTGATCGAATACGAGGATAAATTGTATATCATGGATCAGCATGCGGCACATGAAAAGGTACTTTTTGAACGGATGATGGCAAAATTAAAAGAAAAAGAATTTACATCCCAGGCAGTCAGCCCGCCCATTGTGCTGAGTCTGGATGCCCATGAGCAGGAAATGTTAGAGACGTACCTGCCGGAAATCAAAAAATTCGGGTATGAGATCGAAAATTTCGGGGGCAGAGAATATATGATCTCTGCAGTACCGGATAATCTGTACCATATTGACATGAAAGATCTGTTTATCGAAATGCTTGATGATTTTTCCAACCTGACCGGACGGCAGACGCCGGAACTGATTCTGGAAAAAGTAGCTACCATGTCCTGCAAGGCAGCGGTAAAGGGAAATCATAGACTGAGCCTGCCGGAAGTGGATGCACTCATGACGGAATTACTGACGCTGGAAAATCCGTTTTGCTGTCCGCATGGAAGGCCGACCATCATTTCCATGTCAAAATACGAAATAGAGAAAAAATTTAAGAGGATTGTTTCATGAAACCACTTGTCATTCTTGCAGGTCCCACAGCTGTCGGGAAAACCGCTTTATCAATAAAACTTGCGAAAAAAATAAACGGCGCCGTTATTTCCGCGGATTCGATGCAGGTATATAAACACATGGATATCGGTTCTGCAAAAGTCATGCCGGAAGAGATGGAGGGAATCCCCCATTATCTGATCGATGTGTTAGAGCCGTCCGAAGAGTTTAATATTGTCCGTTTTCAGCAGATGGCAAAAGAGGCCCTGCAGCAGATCTATACCGCCGGACAGATCCCGATTATCGCTGGCGGAACCGGATTTTACATCCAGTCACTGTTGTACGACATAGACTTTTCCAAAGAGGAATCCGATACGGCATACCGTACAGAACTTACGGCATTTGCAAAAGAATACGGGGCGCATGCCCTGCATGAAAAATTAAAAGAAATTGATCCGGTTTCTTATGAAACCATTCATGAAAATAATATCAAACGGGTCATCCGTGCACTGGAATTTTACCATCAGAATCATACGCCGATTTCCGCACACAACGAAAAAGAACATCAGAAAACATCTCCGTATCGTTTTGCATATTTTGTACTGACGGACGAACGGGAAAAATTATACCGGCGCATTGATCAGCGCGTGGACTTAATGATGGAGCAGGGACTTCTTACAGAAGTAAAAACGCTGTATGATATGGGATGCCGCAAAGATATGGTTTCCATGCAGGGACTGGGATACAAAGAAATTTTAGATTATCTGGACGGCAGCTGCTCCCTTGAGGAAGCGGTGTATGTGATCAAACGGGAAACCAGACATTTTGCGAAACGGCAGCTTACCTGGTTTCGCCGGGAAAAGGATGTCATCTGGCTGGACAAATCCGAATTCAATGACCGGGAAGATCAGATGTTACAGAAAATGACGGATGTTTTACACGAGAAAGGAATCATACAATGAATCAGTTACTGGAAGAAAAATATAAAGAACTTGGAATTTCCGAGAAAGTTTATGCATTTGGCGAAAAAATCGAACAGGAATTAAAAGAGCGTTTTGAAAGGATTGATGCAAATGCGGAATACAATCAGATGAAAGTCATTGCAGCCATGCAGAAGAACCGTGTGAGTGTAGAATGTTTTAATATTTCGAGCGGATACGGATATAATGATATGGGAAGAGATACTTTAGAGCGGGTATATGCCGACTGTTTTGGCGGGGAAGATGCACTGGTCCGTCCACAGATCACCTGTGGAACCCATGCACTTGCGCTCGCTCTGATGTCCAATCTGCGTCCGGGCGATGAGCTTCTTTCTCCGGTCGGAAAACCGTACGACACTCTGGAAGAAGTAATTGGCATCCGCCCATCCAAAGGTTCCCTTGCCGAATACGGAATCACTTATTCCCAGGTGGATCTGTTGCCGGACGGTTCATTTGATTACGATGGAATCCGGAATGCAATCCATGAAAACACCCGCCTGGTAACCATCCAGCGCTCTAAGGGATACCAGACACGTCCAACGCTGTCGGTCGAGCGGATTGGGGAACTGATCACATTTATCAAAAATATCAAACCGGATGTCATCTGTATGGTTGACAATTGTTACGGAGAGTTTGTGGAAGACCGGGAGCCACTTGCAGTGGGAGCGGATATGATGGTCGGTTCTCTGATTAAAAACCCGGGAGGCGGCCTTGCTCCGATTGGCGGATACATTGTCGGTAAAAAGGAATGTGTGGAAAATGCGGCATATCGCCTGACTTCCCCTGGACTCGGAAAAGAAGTAGGAGCTTCGCTTGGTGTGATCCAGTCCTTTTATCAGGGCCTCTTTCTTGCACCGACCGTTGTAAGCGGTGCCTTAAAGGGAGCCATTTTTGCGGCAGATATTTATGAAAAACTGGGGTATAAAGTGGTTCCGGACAGTACAGAAAGCCGCCATGACATTATTCAGGCTGTGGAATTTCAAAACCGGGATGCCATGATTGCTTTCTGTGAAGGAATTCAGGCTGCTGCACCGGTAGACAGCTATGTCACTCCGGAGCCATGGGCAATGCCTGGTTATGACTGTGACGTTATTATGGCAGCAGGTGCATTCGTACAGGGTTCTTCCATCGAACTTTCCGCAGATGGCCCGGTGAAACCGCCATATGCCGTTTATTTTCAGGGGGGTCTGACATGGTACCATGCGAAGCTTGGAATTCTCATGTCTTTACAGAAACTTTATGAACGTAACCTTGTTAATATAGATGAACTGTGCTAAAATAATATGAGTTTTCATGTGGCTTCGGAAAAGTAGAAAGGAACCTGTTTTGAGTCACATTTCAATGAAAAACCTGCCGGAATCGGAACGTCCTTACGAACGTTTTCAGATTCTTGGAGCAGAGGCGCTGTCGGATGCAGAGCTTCTTGCAATTATATTAAAGACAGGAACAAAGGATTATACGGCTTTGGATCTTGCACGTGATCTTTTGTCGGAGTGTCAGGGAAATCTTTTGAATCTGTACGAAATCGGATATGAACAGCTTTTAGAACGCAGGGGCATTGGCCCGGTCAAGGCAACACAGCTGAAAGCAATTGCGGAGCTTTCCAAGCGCATTGCCAGAACCGGACGCGGATATCATTTATCCATGAACTGTCCGTCTTCCATCGCCGATTATTATATGGAAGAACTCCGGCACCGCAGGGAAGAGGCCTTTATGGCAGCTTTCTTTGATTCCAAATGCAAATTTTTAGGAGACAGTGTGATCGCAACCGGGAGCATCAGTTATGCATATGTTTCTCCCATGGAACTGTTTCGCAAAGCACTGCTTCGAAATGCTGTTATGATCGTTATCCTGCACAATCATCCGAGTGGAGACCCAACTCCAAGCACAGAAGACAAAAAGCTTACCGAACAGATTCGGGCAGGCGCCTCGGTGTTGGGATTAACCCTTGCTGATCATATCGTAATCGGAGATCAGCAGTATTTCAGTTTTCGCGAAAATAAATTGTTATAACACAAGAAAAGGGAGAAGACAATGAGTAACAATATTTATGGTATTGACTTCGGTACATGTAATTTTAAAGTATTCAGTAAATCCAGTGGAAAAGTGATATCTGAAAAAAACACCATTGCCATTATCAACAAAACGCAGATTTATGCGTATGGTGATGATGCCTATGCAATGTATGAAAAAGCACCGGAAAGCATCAACGTTACGTTTCCGGTTTCTACGGGAGTGATCGCAGATTACAATTTTCTGCAGACCATGATTTTTGATTATATTGAGAAAAAATTAAAAGGAAGAGTAAAGAATGCAGAATTTCTTGTCGCAGTACCGACAGACATTACCGATGTAGAAAAACGTGCATTCTTTGAACTTTTTTATAAAAGCAAATTTCGTCCGAAAAACGTTATGCTCTGTGAAAAACCACTTGCAGATGCCGTTGGACTTGGAATTGATGTAAATCAGCCTACCGGAGTCATGGTCGTGGATATGGGAGCAGACACGATCGAAATTTCTGTGATTTCTCTCGGAGGACTTGTACTCAGTGATCTGATGCATTTCGGGTCCAATCGTCTCGATGAGTCTATCATCAGCTATATCCGCAGGGAATTTAACCTTGTGATCGGAAAGAAAACCGCCAAAGCATTAAAAGAAGAGCTTGGAAGCGGACTTCCGGGAAGACAGGAAACGATGACCGTTGTTGGTCTGGATGTCGTAAGCGGTCTTCCGGTGGAACGTGAAATTACCGCAGAGGTTGTCTATGAAGCAATCAAAGCAAATCTTGAATCGATCTGTTCGTCTATCAAACTGATTCTGGAGAAAACACCACCGGAACTTGCCAGGGATATTATCTATGCAGGTATTTATATCACAGGCGGCGGATCAAAAATCAAAGATCTTGACCAGTTGTTTACACAGATTACAAATATTAAAGTAAATACCTGTGAGAATCCGGAAGAGAGCGCAGTCCGCGGTCTTTCAAAGATTGCTACGGACTCCAAATATAAACGGATTCCATTCAGCATGAAAAATACTACGTTAAAGTAAGAAACAAGGATTCGAGGATTTTATGAAAAAATTTCGCAGTTTTCGCAATAAGAAAAAGCATCTTTCAAGTAAATATATTTTGCTGATCCTTACCGGCGTGTGTATTGTTGCTCTGTTTACGAGTCTGGTATTTAATCTTTCCGGAGGTCCTTTAAATTCAGTTGCCGGATATGTATTTGTTCCGATGCAGAAGGGAATCAACAATGCCGGTTCCTGGATTTCAGGAAAAGCAAATGACTTTCAAACACTTGGAGAAGTTTTAAAAGAAAACAAAAAGCTTCAAAATCAGGTAGACGATCTGACCAATCAGTTAAACGTCACAAAGCTCGAACAATACGAACTGGACAATTACCGGGAACTTCTGGATCTGGATGATAAATATTCCGGATATCAGAAGGTCGCAGCAAATGTGATCGCCATGGACGGAACCAACTGGTTTTCAAGTTTTACGATTGACAAAGGTTCCAAAGAAGGCATAAAAAAAGGCATGAACGTCATTGCCGGAAGCGGTCTGGTCGGAATCGTCACAGACGTCGGTCCGAATTTTGCCAAGGTGCGAAGCATCATCGATGATTCTAGTAATGTAAGTTCCATGGTTCTGACCACAAAAGATAATTTCAATGTCGGTGGCAGCTTAAAGTCCATGAATCAGGATAAAGTGTTACCATTTACAGAACTCCGGGATGAAGATGATAAGGTAAAGGTCGGCGATCCGGTCGTGACTTCCTATGTGTCGGATCAGTATCAGGAAGGAATTCTGATTGGATACATTGCCTCCATTGAAAAAAATGCAAATAACCTGACAAAATCGGGAACCATTACGCCGGTCGTTGATTTCCAGCATCTGCGGGAGGTGCTTGTCATTACGACACTCAAAGACACCGGAGAAAAGGAACTGTCTTCCCAGAAGGCATCCGATACTCAGACAGAAACACAGGACAATACCGAAACACAAAAATCACAGGAGTAGGAAATGCGTAGAAAAATTGTGCTTTTTATTATTATAGCAATCTGTTTTCTCTTACAGACAACCGTTTTTCGAGCTTTGACATTTGCCAATATCGGTCCGAATCTGCTGATTATTGTGGTGTCTTCTTTTGGACTCATGCGTGGGAAAAAAGAAGGGCTGTGGGTTGGATTCTTTTGTGGATTGCTTATCGACATATTTTTTGGGTTTTATCTCGGAGGATATGCTTTACTTTATATGTACATCGGTTACATCAACGGATTGTTCAAAAAAAGATTTTACCCGGATGATATTAAGCTTCCGATGATTCTGATCGGCTCGAGTGATATCGTAAATAACCTGATGATCTATATCGTTATGTTTTTTATGCGCAGCCGGTTTTCTTTCTGGTATTATTTTACATCCGTCATACTGCCGGAATTTGTTTATACCATGGTGATAACCATCTTTTTGTATTTTATTCTTCTCAAGATTAATCAGAAACTTGAGGAACACGAGAAAAGGAGAGCTATAAAATTTGAGTTATGATATCAAAGATTTTCTGAAGAAATTTTTCAGTTCGCGCCTTTTTGTGCTTGCTGCGGTATTTATCGTATTTTTCGGAATTATCCTTGCAAGAATCTTTCCCCTTCAGGTCGTCAACGGAAAGTCTTATCAGGAAAACTTTTCTTTAAAGATTCAGATGAAGCAGCCGATCAATGCGGCACGTGGAAATATATATGACAAAAACGGAAAGCTTCTGGCTTACAATGAACTTGCATATTCCATTTCCATCAATGACAGTACAACCTATTCAAGCACAAAAGAAAAAAACAAGGCTGTCAATGCAGAACTTGCAGAGATTCTTACGGTTTTAAAGAATAACGGTGAAACGTTGAATAATGATTTCAAAATTGACCGGAAAAAAGACGGTACATACAGCTTTAATGTATCCGGTTCCTCGCTGAACCGTTTTCGCGCAGATGTTTTCGGAAAAAGTTCTGCCGATGATCTCGAATACGACAAAGATACCGGAATCGATGAGGCAAATGCAACCGCAGAACAGATTATGGAATATCTGATGGGAAAAGATAACTTTGGCATCAGTTCGAAATACGATGGGGATCTGGCATACCGTATCGTCGTTGTCCGTTATGCCATGCTTGGAAACCGCTTCGCAAGATACAAAGAAGTAAAAATTGCAGCCGATGTTTCGGACAAGACCGTTGCTTACGTGAATGAGCATATGGACACACTGAGCGGAATTTCGGTCAACGAAGATATGATCCGGAAATACAACTACAGTGAATATTTTTCATCGATCATCGGATACACCGGACCGATTTCGGAATCGGAGTATACGGCACTGCACAAAAAGAATAAAGATTATACCCAGAATGACACCGTCGGAAAAGCCGGGATGGAGCAGTATTACGAGACCTATCTGCGTGGGAAAAACGGAGAGCAGAAATTTTATATTGATAATGTAGGAAGAATTTCCGAAATTATCAGCAGCACCGATTCTGTAGCCGGAGATGACCTGTATCTGAGTATCGACGCAGATCTGCAGAAAGCTACCTATCTGGCATTGCAGAATGAGATTGCGGCGATTGTGTATTCCAATATCAAATCGGGCGAAATTCCGATCAACGATGTGTATACAGCCCTGATTGGCAACAGCGTCATCAACACAGAACACTTTTCAAAAGTGAAAGCCTCTGACACCGAAAAAAATGTGTTAAGTGTTTTTAAATCCCGACAGAAGACAACGCTTGGAAAAATAAAACAGGAACTGACCAGTTCACCGGAAGCGTTGAATACAATGTCCGATGAAGTGCTGGATGAATTTACTTACATTATTTCCATGTTAAAAGACGATCAGGTACTCTTAAAAAATGAGATAGATACCAGTGATTCTGTTTACCAGAAATGGAAAAATCAGAAAATCAGCCCAAAAGAGTATTTAAGTTACTGTATCACACAGCACTGGATCGATATCAGCCAGCTGAATGTCGATGAAAAATATGCGGACTCAACAGAAGTATATGATGCATTATGCAAGTATATTCTAAAGAACATTAAGACAGATACGGAATTTTCCAAAATTATATACCAGTATATGATTACACGTGGCGAAATCTCCCCGCGTCAGCTCTGTCTGATTCTGTTCGATCAGGGAGTATTGGATTATGATGATGCAACAGTAAACAAATTGAAAAACGGATCGTTGTCTCCACGGGATTTTCTCATGAAAAAGATTTACAACATTGAGATTACGCCTGCACAGCTTGCACTTGAACCATGTACCGGTTCCTGTGTGGTGACGGATGAAAAAACAGGGGAAATTCTTGCCATGGTAAGTTATCCCGGATATGACAGCAACAAACTTGCCAATGGTGTGGATTCGGAATATTTTGCATCTCTGCAGCATGATAAATCTTCTCCGCTGCTCAATTATGCGACGCAGCAGAAGACCGCACCCGGTTCCACCTTTAAGCTGGTTTCCGCAACAGCCGGTCTGGCAGAAAACGTGATTACGACATCCGACCAGATCCGGTGTACCGGAATTTATAATGACATCAGTAACAAACCAAAATGCTGGATTTATCCGGGCAGTCACGGACTTGACAATGTTTCCGAGGCAATTCGGGATTCCTGTAACGTCTTTTTCTATACGGTCGGCAACCGGCTGGCACAGAAAAAAACAGGATCTTATAATGATGCCAACGGTATTGATCTGATTCAGAAATATGCACATATCTATGGCCTGGATCAAAAAACAGGACTGGAGATTTCGGAAAGCAAATCATCTGTTGCGACAAAATATCCGGTTATGGCTGCCATTGGACAGAGTGATAACAACTATACCACCGTTGCATTGTCCCGCTATGTAACAGCCGTGGCCTCCGGCAAAAAATATAATTATCAGCTGATGAATAAAATCGTGGATGCAGATGGAAAGACGGTCAAAAAATATAAGGCTAACTATGAAGATATTTCGGACACCTTAACAAGCAGCCAGTGGGATGCCATTCATTCCGGTATGCGCGAAGTGGTTTCCACCATGGACCGCTTCCAGGGATTTGATATTCCGGTTGCCGGAAAAACCGGTACGGCACAGCAGACCGGACATGCCAATCATGGTCTGTTTGTTGGTTATGCGCCATATGATGATCCGGAAATTACCATCGCAGTACGAATTGCCAACGGTTACAGTTCGCATAATGCGGCAACTGCGGCAAGAAATGTAATTTCATATTATTATAAAGAAACATCGATGAAAGATATCAAGGAAATGAAAGTAGCCGGTGCCAACGGTAACATAAGAAACTCTGTTGCCGATTAGTCACATAGATTACAATTTAAACTAACAGGAGGTTTATTTCATGGGTGAAGCAATTGTTTTCACTTCAGGAAAAGGCGGTGTTGGCAAGACTACAACAATTGCCAACATTGGCGCAGGACTTTCACGGTTAGATAAAAAAGTCATCATGCTTGATACAGACATGGGACTTCGGAATTTGGATGTTGTAATGGGAATGGAGGATCAGATCCAGTATAATCTGATCGACCTTCTCGAAAACAAATGCCGGTTAAAACAGGCATTGATCCGGGACAAGCGTTATCCGAATCTGTTTATGATTCCCGCAGCTCTCCGCTGCAGAAAGATTATGGATTATGAGAGTAAGCTGTATACGCTGATTTCCCATTTAAAACAGGAATTTGATTTCTGTCTGATTGACTGTCCGGCAGGAATCGAAGACGGGTTTCACTTTGCCGTATCTGCAGCAGATCGTGCAGTAGTTGTTACATCTCCGCATATTTCTGCTGTGCGGGATGCAGGAAGAGTCATCTGTCTGCTGGACGGTATGCGGCTTTCACAGATTGATCTGCTGATCAATGCCTACAATGCCCGTATGGTGCGAAAACACGATATGCTTTCGCAAAAAGATGTAGAAGATATTTTAGGACTTTCGGCAATCGGTGTAATTCCTGCCGATGAAAGAATTGTCGTAAGCCAGAATAAGGGAATACCTGTACTTTCCATGCACACAAAGGCCACCCGTGCATTTATGACCGCCGCAAGAGCATTCGCAAATCCACGTGTGATTCCGGTGGATCTGAATAAAGAAGATCCCTGCATCCGGCAGGGCAAAATATATCTGGGTGGAAAGGAATGTGAGTATGAAGGTTAATCGTTTTTCCCACAGACAGGACGGTTCCGGACCAATTGCCCGTGAACGTCTGAAATTAATGGCGGAATCCGCACCGTTTGAACATTCACCTGCTGCAGCAAGGCGAATGAAAAAGGAAATTTCGGATATTATTTCAAGGTATTTTGAATTTTCTCCGGATGACTATGAGATAAGAGTTGTTTTGAAACAAAACAGGAAAAGAGCTTAAGATGTTAAAACAATACAAACTTAGAAATTATCATTTTCAATTGGTGATCAGCATACTGGTTTTAAATATCATCGGTATCCTGATCATTGGAAGTGCCAAACATTCTGTACAGAAAATGCAGATCTTAGGATGTATCATCGGTATGGTGGCGATGGTCATTGTATCCTTGATGGATTATTCCTTTATTCTGAGATTTACCTGGTTGTATTATATCGGAATCATTGTCCTGCTTGGTCTGGTTATGACAGGTATTGGTGACAGTGCCGGTGGAGCACAGCGCTGGATTGATTTTGGAGGTTTTCGTTTTCAGCCTTCCGAGCTGGCAAAAATCGTGCTGATTTTATTTTTCGCACGCTTTTTTTCCAAACATGCAGAGAACCTGAACACGGTAAAAACCATAGGTCTTTCTTTTGTCCTGATCGGAATTCCTCTGCTTTTGATTGTAAAGCAGCCGGATACTTCAACTTCCATCGCAATTGCATTAATTTTTATTAGCCTCTTGTTTATTGCCGGATTAAGTTATAAAATAGTATTAACCGTTTTGGGAATCTGTATTCCGACAGGATTGATAGGAATTACCGTTATACTTCGTATGGCACAATCCTCGGGAGATTACCGTTTCGGTCGAATTATGGCATGGTTATATCCACAGGACCCCAGATGGTCGGATATCGCAGCACAGCAGCAAAATTCTATTATGGCAATTGGATCAGGCCAGTTATGGGGGAAAGGTCTGAACAATTCCGCGGCCACATCCATGAAAAATGCGAATTATATCATTGAGCCACAGACAGATTTCATCTTCGCTGTTGCCGGTGAGGAACTCGGTTTTATAGGTACCATGGTAATTGTCCTTTTATTGCTGTTTATTGTGATAGAATGTATTCTGATCGCCCGGAAGGCAAAGGATCTCGCAGGAAGACTGATCTGTTGCGGCATGGCTGCACTGATTGGATTTCAGAGTATTTTTAATATTTTTGTTGCCACCGGTCTGATGCCGAATACAGGAATTCCGCTTCCATTTGTAAGTTACGGATTAACCTCTTTGCTTTCTTTGTATTTGGGAATGGGGTTTGTATTAAATGTAGGATTACAGCCGAAAAAATATTAGGGGGGAATCGTTTAATGAATATTGGACTTGTAGCACATGACTCAAAAAAGAAATTAATGCAGAATTTCTGTATTGCATATCGTGGAATTCTGGCAAAAAACCAGTTGTTTGCAACCGGAACAACAGGACGTCTGATCGAGGAGGTTGCCAACCTCCAGATACATAAATATCTCGCAGGACATCTGGGAGGTTCCCAGCAGCTTGGTGCACAGATCGAGCACAATGAAATTGATCTCGTAATCTTTCTGCGTGATCCTCTGAAACCAAAGTCACATGAGCCGGATGTCAACAGCATTGTGCGGCTTTGTGATGAGCACAATATCCCGCTTGCAACCAATCTTGCCACAGCGGAGCTTTTGATTAAATCTTTGGATAGAGGAGACCTTGACTGGCGTGAAATGTACAAATAGAACTCATCATTTAAAAATAAAACTGCTATGTATTTCCTGCATAGCAGCTCTTTTTATGAACGGATGCGGAACCGGTAAGACCGCGGATATCCAGAATCCATACTCCCTGACGGGAGATAATTCTTCCGTCAGCAACCAGTTTTTTGCAAGAAATCTGTGTGTGACAAACGATATTAATTTTGGCACGGATCAGGTTCATGCAGATTATGCCGAAGGAGCTGGTGTTTTTGATCTGACAACCAAAGAAGTACTGTACAGCCAGAACCTTTTCGAAAAACTGTATCCGGCAAGTACCACAAAAATTCTGACAGCCTATATCATTATCCGCAACTGTGATCTGGATGATAAAGTAACCGTCAGTGCGGATGCCATTGCAAATATGGAGGATTCTTCCAAATGCGGACTTGCTGCCGGAGATGTACTTACTGTCCGGGATTTACTGTATGGACTGTTACTTGTCAGCGGAAATGATGCGGCAAATGTTCTTGCCGAATATTATTCCGGGTCAATTGATAAATTTGCAGAGGAAATGAATCGCGAAGCAAAAGCCCTGGGAGCAACACAGAGTCATTTTGTCAATGCAAACGGTCTGCCGGATGATGATCATTACACAACGATTTACGATATGTATCTGATCTTTCAGGCAGCAATTCAGACGCAGGATTTTATTGATATCATACATACCCAAAGTTATGATGCCGCTTATCAGAATGTATCCGGTAATGCCGTGACACAAACATGGGAAAGTACAAACCGTTATCTGAACGGTCAGACCAAGGAACCGGAAGATATTACCGTTGTCGGCGGAAAAACCGGTACCACAAATGCAGCGGGATACTGCCTTGTTTTATATTCAAAGAATAAAAAGGGCGATGATATTGTCAGTATCGTTTACAAGGGAAAAACACGTTCCGATATGTATACACTGATGAATCAGATTCTTTCAACCTTTGCGAATTAATGATTGTATTTCCTGTGCAAATATACTATAATTATGGTTATAAAGAACCGTTTTTTGTGACTTTTTATATTTGCAGGAGGAAGTGCCATGATTGAAATCATTTGTGGGGAAAAGGGAAAAGGAAAGACCAAGGAACTTTTAGAAAAAGTCAATCACACCGTCAGTACCGTTACCGGGAGTGTTGTTTATCTTGACAAAAGCCAGAAACATATGTATGAGTTAAACAATAAAGTCCGTCTGATCAATGTAGTGGATTATCCAATTACAAACTGTGATGAATTTTTAGGGTTTATCTGTGGGATTGTATCCCAGGATCACGATCTGGAAGAAATGTATCTGGACAGTTTTCTTACCATTGCATTCATTGAATCCGATCAGGACATGGTAAGGGCGATTGAAAAACTGGATATTATCAGCGAAAAATACAAAGTCCGTTTTATTTTAAGTGTTTCCAAAAATAAAGCGGATCTGCCGGAATATGCACAGGCGAAAGTAACGGTTTCGCTCTAAGAGATCCCGGTTTACGGAAGATGGGAGTGCTTCTTATTGAGAACACTCCCATCTTTTTTGTGTCTAATCCTCCAGAGAGGAACGGATTCTTCCGTAAAAGCTGATCAGATATAATCCGCTGAGTCCTACCAGCGCATATATGACACGCGTCAGCCAGGTCCCGTTTCCAAAGATAAAGGAAACCAGATTAAACTGGAAAAATCCAATCAGTCCCCATACAATACATCCAATTACTGCTAATGTTAAAAGGCAGTTATCAAGCCATTTCATTCTTCTTACCTCCATTTTTTATCCATAGTATGGAACAAAAAATTAAAATTATACACATTTCTTCTGATGATTGTATTTGCGGTTTGAAAATGGTAAGATAGAAGTATCAATCAGTGAGGTGGACTTTTTTGACACGCAAACAGAATGTTGTACGAATGCATCATGGTCTGAATTTAAATATCGGAATCGTGATTTTTGTAATTATAATTATCTATGTCATCTTTAACCTTATATCGTATCTGACTTCCAGCCCGGTTGCTGAATACGAAGTGGGGCAGGGAACCATTGCAACAAACCATGTTTATCACGGACTGATTCTGCGCGATGAGACGGTTGTCTATGCAGGACAGAGCGGTTATATCAATTACTATCTGAAAAACGGGGCAAAAGCCTCTGTCAATGACGTAGTCTATTCCATTGACACCAGCGGAGAACTTTCCCGACAGATTTCAGATGTCGCATCCAATGGCGACACCCTTGACACCGAAACACTGAATGAAGTTTCCTCCGAACTGGATGTTTTCCGGAATTCTTATGACTCCAACACATTTTCTTCGGTTTATACATTCAAAAACGAACTCAATGCACAGCTGACACAGACCCTCAGTATGAATGCCCTCAGTTCTTTAAATGAAGATGTAAAAGCTGCTGTAGAAAACAATACGTTTTACAAAAAAAAGTCAGAAAAACCCGGAATTATCGTATATTACACGGACGGCTATGAAAGTGTCACCACAGACAACTTTACTTCTGGTCAGTTTAACATGGCAGATTACAAAAGAAATTCTCTGGATGATCAGGAACAGGTCACGGCAAATACCCCTGCCTACAAACGGATTGACAGTGAAAAATGGAATATTCTGTTGCCAGTATCAGAGGATATGGCAAAACAGCTAAAAGATAATGAGTATATTAAAATCCGTTTCTGCAAGGATGATTTTACACTGACAGTTCCTTATTCCCTGACCAAAAAAGACGGAAGTTATTATGTAAACCTGAGTTTAAAAACGGCAATGATCCGTTATGTAAATGATCGTTTCGTCGATGTGGAACTTGTCGTATCTGAAAAAACCGGTCTTAAAATTCCGAATTCGGCCATTACAAAAAAACAGTTTTATACGGTTCCAAAAGAGTATTTTACACAGGGAGGCGATTCATCCGATCCCGGACTTATGATAGAAAACCATGCTGGAGATACCGGTTCGGTAACACTGGTTCAGCCAACCATATACTACGAAACGGATGATTTTTACTATATTGATGATGAAACCGTTTCTGCCGACGATGTTGTGGTAAAAAACAATTCTTCCGGGACGTATACCATCGGCAGTGATGTGGACAAGCTCACCGGTGTTTATAATATCAACAAAGGGTATGCCGTATTTAAACAAATTGATATTCTTGCACAAAACAATAAATATACCATCGTTGATACAGGCACTTCCTACGGAGTCGCCCTGTATGATCATATTGCTTTAGACGGCAGTAAAATAAAAGAAAACCAGCTGGTTGTAAAATAAAAGGAGTGTATACATGATGGATTTACAGGAAAACCTGCAACAGGTAGAAGCAAATATATGCAAGGCATGCGAAAACGCAGGAAGAAAACGCAGTGATGTGACATTGATCGCTGTCAGCAAAACCAAGCCAGTCGAAATGCTTCAGACCGTATATGATCTGGGGCCGCGTGATTTTGGGGAGAATAAAGTTCAGGAAATGTGTGGAAAAATGGAAGTTCTTCCAAAAGATATCCGCTGGCATATGATCGGACATCTGCAGACAAACAAAGTGAAATATATCATTGGAAAGACAGAACTCATCCATTCGGTGGACAGTCTGCATCTGGCAAAAGAAATCGAAAAACAGGCGGCAAAACAAAATGTAACCGTCTCTATTCTGGTTGAGGTCAATATTGCAGAAGAGGAGAGTAAATTTGGTATTCATAAGGAAGAAACCATTTCCCTTATCCGCCAGATTGCCGCTTTGCCGCATATTCAAATCCTTGGACTGATGACGATTGCACCATTCGTGGAAAATCCGGAAGACAACCGCACTTACTTCCGGCAGATTCGCCAATTATCTGTTGACATTGACGCACAAAACATAGATAATGTATGTATGGATATTTTGTCCATGGGAATGACCGGAGATTATATGGTTGCAATTGAAGAAGGTGCAACCATGGTTCGTGTTGGAACCGGAATTTTCGGCGAAAGACATTATCAAAAATAAGGTGGTAAAAAATGAGTATTATTGATAAATTTCTCGATGTCATGCGTTTAAATGATGATGATTACGAATTTGATAACGAAGATTACGATTACGATGAAGAAGAGGATTATGAGGTAAAAGAAAAAAAACCTTCCCGCAGAGAACGCAAAAAAGAAGAGCAGGAACAGCAACAGACTGCAGCAACTTTTGATATTTCCGAAAAGCAGAGGCAGAAGCAGCAGAATAAAATTACACCAATCAACCGAAACCGCCGACAGGGACAACCTGGAATGGAAGTATGTGTGATCAAGCCAAATGCCATTGAAGATGAGATTGAAATAACAGAAACCTTATTAAACGGACGTACCGTTGTAATCAACATGGAAGGACTCAGTGTAGATATTGCACAGCGGATCATTGATTTTACTTCCGGTGCTACCTTTGCCATGCATGGAAATTTACAGAAGATCTCCAATTACATCTTCCTTGCAACTCCAAATGGTGTTGACATTTCCGGAGATATTCAGGGACTTATGGAATCTTTTGATTTACCAGGATTAAATTAATGATATGAACGAACAGGAATTATGCCGGAAGCGTCTTTTGGATCTTTCCAGACAGGCGGACCGGAAAGGAATTGTATTATTCAGTGATTTTTTAAATTTAAATGAACAGAATATTTTTCATAGTCTGCAGAAGGAACTGTATACTACAGCAGAACTATCCGGTGGCTATGAGCAGGCAGAGCGTCAGATGGTTGCATTTATCCCTGATGCTCTTTGTTATGAATGGTCTTATCCGTTTGTTTGTATCCATGCGGTTCCCCAGTATCCAAAATATGCGGAAAAACTTACGCATCGCGATGTACTGGGGGCACTGATGCACCTTGGGCTGGACCGGAGTAAAATCGGGGATATTGTTCTGCTGGAAAATGACATTTATATCTTTTGTTCAGAGACCATCTCAGATTTTATTATGGATCAGTTTACGCAGATCCGCCATACCATGATCCGGAGTTCGATTATCGAAGATGTCAGTACCCTTAAAGTCCATCCCGTTTTTGAGGAACACGATGATATGGTTGCTTCTAACCGCATTGATGCCATTATTGCGCGGGCATATCATTTATCCCGGTCGGAAGCTGCCGCATATCTTACCGCTGAGAAAGTTTTCATTAATGGACGCTGCATTACAAACTGCAATCAATCCTGTGACAACGGAGATATTGTTTCGGTTCGCCAAAAAGGGCGTTTTGTTTTTGAAACCGACCAGTCTCTCAGCAAAAAAGGAAAACTTCGCGTCCGGTTTATGATTTATAAGTAAGGAGAGAACAATGAATCAGAGAAAAACAAAAAAATATATGGGATACAGCGGTCTGCTTGTTATTCTTTTAATTGCCATCGACCAGTTTACCAAATGGCTTGCCTATACCCATCTGTACCAGAAACCGGATGTATCTGTGATCGATGGAGTATTCCAGTTAAAATATCTGGAGAATGACAGTGCTGCATTTAGTCTGGACCCGGTTTCTATTCTGCAACGGATTTTTCATTTTTCTTATTTTGACAGCCATCCGGAAGCTTTTTTGATGGCAAAAATAATCTTTTTTGCCGTACTGACCATCGTTGTGCTTGTTTTACTGGCTATTGTGTATCAGCGAATTCCATTGAACCGCCGTTTCCTTCCGCTGAATATCATAGCCGTCGGAATCTTTGCAGGGGCGGCCGGAAACCTGATTGACCGTGTAATTCATCACTATGTCATTGATTTCTTTTATTTCAGCCTGATCAATTTTCCGGTTTTTAATGTTGCAGATATTTATGTAACACTTTCTGCAATCGCATTGATCATTGTTGTGTTTTTTTATTACAAGGAAGAGGATTTTTCTTTGATTTTCACTGGAAAATTGCAAAACGAAAAGGAGTCCTAAAACCGTGCAGGAAGAATCATTTGAAGTACAGTATACACAGGAAGGGGAGCGTCTGGATAAAGTTCTTTCCGAAATTTATCCGGATTTCTCCCGTTCTTTTTTTCAAAAACTTATCAAAAACAAACAAATTCAGGTAAACGGGGCAGTGCAAAAGGCCAGTTATCCGGTACATACAGAAGATCTCATACGTGTCACCATTCCGGATGCTGTCGAAACGACCATTGAACCGGAAAACATTCCGCTGGACATTCTGTATGAAGACGATGATGTTCTGATTGTGAACAAACCCAAAGGGATGGTTGTACATCCATCGGCAGGACATTATTCCGGAACACTGGTAAATGCTATCATGTATCACTGCAAAGATTCATTAAGCGGCATCAACGGACAGATACGTCCGGGAATTGTTCATCGTATTGATATGGATACCACCGGTTCCCTGATTGTATGCAAAAATGATGAAAGTCACGTAAACATTGCAGAGCAGATCAAAGAACATACCGTCAACCGCATCTACGTTGGCATTGTCTGCGGAAATGTAACAGAAGATGAGGGAACCATCGAAGGCGCGATTGGAAGGCATCCGGTTGACCGCAAAAAAATGGCTGTCAATGAGAAAAACGGAAAACCGGCAATTACTCATTATAAAGTTCTTGAACGTTTTGGAAATTATACTTATATGCAGTTTCAACTGGAAACCGGACGAACTCACCAGATCCGTGTACACATGGCAAGCATCGGGCATCCGTTACTCGGAGATACTCTGTATTCCAGTGGCAGATCACCGTTCAAACATTTGCAGGGGCAGACGCTCCACGCAAAAACAATAGGATTCGTTCATCCAAAAAGTGGAGAATATATGGAATTTTCTGCTCCGTTGCCGGAATATTTTGATAATTTGCTAAAATTGTTGAAATCCAGGTCCTAAATGTTGTATAATATGTATATACTTTAAGAGATTACTTAAAGAATTTATGACATCGGAGGTAACGGGTATGGGCAATTATATTTATACAATCGGAAGAGAACTTGGAAGTGGTGGATACACCGTTGCAAAACTTTTAGCAGAACGTCTTGGAATCAAGTTATATGATAAAGAACTTTTGGCACAGGCAGCAAAAGATTCTGGTTTTTGCGAAGAAATTTTCGAAAATCATGATGAACGTCCAACCAACAGTTTTCTGTATTCCTTAGTAATGGATACATATACCGGCGGAAATTATTCTGCAGCACCGTTTTTGGATATGCCGCTTAATCACAAAGTATTTTTAGCACAATTTGATACCATAAAAAAGATTGCATCTGAGGAGTCCTGTGTAATTGTAGGCCGCTGTGCAGATTACGCACTGGCTTCTAATCCGGACTGTCTGAGCATCTTTGTACATGCAGATATGGACGATCGTATCAAGCGTGTCAGCAAACGTGAGGATGTCACGGAATCAAAAGCCAAAGATATGATCCAGAAAAGAGATAAGCAGCGTTCCAGCTATTATAATTATTACACCTGTAAGAAATGGGGAGACTCCAGAAGCTATGATCTGACACTTAACACAAGTAAGATCACACCGGAGGCGTGTGTCGACATTATTCTGGATTTTCGAAAGAAAATGGAACAGAAGAAATAAAGCAATTCAGCTCTGAAAAAAGGAACCGGTCTTAAGGTCCGGTTCCTTTTCTTGTATACTTTAAAAATCTATTGAAAATATTAAGAGGAATTAAATCCATGCGATTTGTAATACAACGTGTCACTGAAGCAACATGTGAAGTTGATCAAAAAATTACCGGACAGATAACAAACGGCTTTTGCGTCCTGATCGGAATTGCAGAAACCGATACCAAAAACATTGCCGATAAAATGATTCGAAAACTCCTTGGGATGCGCATCTTCGGTGATGAAAACGGAAAAACAAACCTGTCTTTACATGATATCGAAGGCTCCCTGTTATTAATATCACAGTTTACATTATATGCGGACTGCCGGAAGGGAAACCGTCCATCTTTTACCAAAGCCGGAAATCCGGAACTTGCAAACAATCTCTACGAATATATTATTGCAAAATGCAAAGAAGAAATTCCGGATGTACAAACCGGAATCTTTGGTGCAGATATGAAAATTTCTCTGGTAAACGACGGGCCTTTTACCATATTGCTGGATTCTGAAGATCTTGCATAATGGCTTGCAAAGGCATACGCGGAGTGATATCCTGATTTTATCAGGAGAACTATTCGTTAAACTGGTATCGATGTTTATTGAAAGCGTAGGGTAACCGGAGCGGTAGTTTATAGCGTGTGACATCAATTACACCAAAACGGAACACGCTGTTCATAAACTATTTAATAAACACGAAGTTTAACGAAAGCGGAGCGGTAGTTCGGACTCCGTTCGCGTCAATTAAATTATGTCAATTCTTCAATGCGTAGCCAAAAGGTTGCGCTTTTTTATTTTCCTAAATTCCCTAGGAAGTCTCACGCGTAGCCGAAAGGTAGCGCGCTAAACAAGTCCCCCTTGTGTGTAATCAATCTTTTATTTCCGCGTTACTTTTCGGTGGTTGCCGTGAAAGTAACGTTTTTTGTTGCCCCCTGTAGCGTACCGGATGGCAAACTACAGAAAGGCGTGTTGCTTACTTGACAATAGCAACACATTAAACCCACTTACATGGAAGGTGCTTATAATCTCCGCGTAATTGAATATGCAAACGGTACTGTTCAGATTAGAAAATATTCCACTCCTGTCAATGCTGTGTTTGATGCAGAAACTTCTGTAAATCCGGTTTACCAGAAACCGAAAAAGAGAGAGCGTCCGAAAATGCTCAATCCTTTTACGGAAGAATTGGAGATTATGTATGATCTTAACAACTCGGACAGGTCAGCGAAAAACTCTTTGAACCGGACACGCGAAAAACTCTATACCTATTCGCGTCAAGCGGACTGGGAATGGTTTATTACTTTGACATTTGATGGCGAAAAGGTTGACCGATATGATTTTAGTGAGTGTATGAAAAAAGCAAACAAATGGTTTAATCATCAACATGACAGATATGCTTCAGATCTTATGTATCTGTTTGTACCGGAACAACATAAAGACGGTGCATGGCATATTCACGGTGTACTTTCCAATACCGGATGTATGAAGTTTGAGGATTCCGGTCGCGTGGCAATCGGAAAAAAGGCATATGTAAGAACTGCCGAAAATGCTAAGTATCCTACCATTTACAACCTATCCGGTTGGCGGTTTGGTTGGTCAACTGCCACTGCGGTACGTGATAAACATAAAGTTGCCACCTATATAGTCAAATACATGACAAAAGAACTGTGTGAAGTTACAAAAGGGAAAAAGAGGTATTACAGGTCGCGTAATATTCCCGAACCAAAAGAAAGAGGTTTTATCGTTGAGCCACATGAATATGGCCAGTTTATGCAAACACTGGAAGATTCGCTCGGACTTAACCTAGTTTATCAGAAAGAAGTTTCCGGTATGTACAATACCGTTAACTATAGATTCTATCAAGAGGAAAGAGAAGAAAGAGAGGAAAAAGATGGGAAAAATTGATGAATCGAACAATGAAACAAAGCAGATCAGAATTGTTCTCGGTCTGGAAAATGCGTCGCTGGAACAACGGCTTGTATTTCAAGGTGTGGTTGCACCGGAAATGCTGAAAGTGTTAGATCAATATGCCGGACTTCTGGCAGTCGCACCGGATGTAATTAAAGTAACAGCAGAGCCTAAAGAGAGTGTTTAAAGAAAGAGAGGGTAAGAAAAATGGCTAAATTGATTGGATATGCAGAAATGAAGAAAACTGATGGAAAAATTTGTTTCACGGTAGAAGATGGCAAGGGTACCGTTGTCGGTCAGTCCTGTGAAAAAGTGTTCCTGTATGGTGATGTAGCAAAAAAGATTAACAACGGTTCTGTCGGGAAAGAAGTTTCTTTCTCGTATGGTTGTGGCTATAATGGCAAGGCTTTTGTTGCAGATGTAACAGTTCGTTAGTTACCGCAAAGCGGTTTCTATAAATAAAAACATAGGAAAGAGAGGTAGAAAGATATGGGTACAGCTATGTTAGCCGCTGTTGAAGCTGGCACACTTACCAGTGGGGTATCATCTGTTATGGGTGTTGTATCAACCGTAATGACAACCATTACAGATAATCCGATTCTGACAGCGTTTTTCGTTGCTCCAATTATCGGTGTTGTTATCGGTGTTGTTCGCAAGCTCCGCGCAAAATAAAATGCCGGAAGAGAGTAGCGCGGGGCATATGCTCCGCGCTATTTTTTAGAAAGTGAGGGAATTTATGAAAGTAAAAAAGAAGTGGAAAAAATACGTGCACCAGATCGCGCTTGCGTGTCTGCTGATCTGTTGCATTGCCACCTGTGTTCCACAAACTGTAAAAGCAGAATTGCAAAGTGATCAACGTCAATCATCTAATGAATGGGATTTCAGTTATGTAAACTCTAGCGGAAAAGATGTTTTGTATAAAATAAAAGTTTCTGGCAATTCTCCGGTTTATGCTTTTTGTTATGATGTTTACGGAGATAATGCTTATAAGAATTTCGGTTTCATTAGTAAGAGTGAATTTAAAATTTCGCGTGAATATTATTATGATGGAAAGCTTTCTGAAACGGTAGATTTAAATACATATGGAAAAGATACAAACTGTAAGCATTACGGTGCTTTTTATCGTGCATATGATACTTTTACAGTTTATCCTAAACAAAGTTATTACCGATGTTTGTCAGATACTATGAAGGGGCTTATAAATAAATATCCAGAAAAATATACTTTTGCTCCGTCATGTTTTTTCGCGGAACTGCTTAACAATGAACAAATACCGGAATATATAGAATGTGTTACTGGTGATGATTCAGAGGGCGGTATAAATAATCCGATTGAAGATGATAAAGAAATTGGTGTTCCGATTATCACAAAACGTCGATATACTACAGTCTACCATGATACAGATATGGGAAATGCAAGTGACGGAAAAGAAGATATTGATGATAGTCAATTTATCTTTGATTGGTCTAACAAAACAAGTACCGGTTTTAATCTGAAAAAAAATAAATACCATATGACTCGTATCCAGATAAAAGTGCAGTCTAAGTGTGTGGTTTATAGCGGTTTTAGTCATAAAACGGTAAAAAAGAGGTTTGATAATTATGGGGAAATGAGTTCAGAAATCAAGTCGGCTTTAGTAGATGATACGCCTTATTCTATCGAGTACGGAACTGTAAAAAGTATGTTACCTAAAACATTTTCCGAAAAACATAATCCTCTGTATATCGGGCGTAATTTTACGTTTTATTTTCGCGTTATGTGTAATGAATCTGCGTCCGGTACTGGAAGATGGCATTGTGGACCGTGGCGTGCTGTTGGTCTTAATGCTTCTACTACGCAAGATCAGACGGATGAATCTTCTAACGGTCATATTGATTCTGACGGAAATTATACGGAAGATCCGGACGATGGGTATAATAATAGCGACTCTGATTCTTCTACTGTTGATGATAAAAACGACGCAAAAGATCAGTTTAAGGATGATCAGAAAAATGGTATTACTAATGGTAAAAATGATAGTTCTGGATTTGAATGGTCTGATCTTAAAAAACTTGTAAATGAGTGCAAGGAAGTTCCTGACCTTATTAAATCTGTATTTTCCTTTTTGCCGGATTGGGTTCTTGCATTCATCGCTATTGGGTTTGGTATCTGGATATTCGTTTTAATCAAACGTGCGATTGTGTGAGGTGTGAAATGGAATATTGTAGTGAGTTTGTATGTGACCCGCCTAAACGGTGCACATCCGGTTTTTTGATTGATTGCCAAGCGGAAAAAAATCATTGTGTTTATTCTGAACCATGCTCCATCTGTGGAAGAAAGGAAAGCTGTAAAAAATGGAAACAATTAAAATGATGTTGCTTTATGGATTCTATTTTGTGTGTTCGGTGGGAGAGTGTTTCTATGGGTGATCTGACAGTGGTATTTAAAGCTATTGCAAAAATGATAACTATGTATTTGAACATGAAAGTGTCTATAGGTGGTCATAGTGCTAGTGTTGGGGCTATATGTATATGGATTGTGTGCGCGGTGCTGATTATTAGCTTCATTCGTGGCATGACAAATTAAAAAGGAGAAAAAATGAGTGAATGGAAAACATTTAAAGAAGATTATACGGAAGTGTTTCCGGCTGATAGTACGGAAGTGCACGAGAGTAGTTCGGGCATATCTGAAACTGTAAATGGTACAGAGTTTATGGAAAGCACGGAAGTGGTTTCCGGTTCTGCTATATCTGCCGATGTACACGCAATAAGTAATGATGTACATATTATCATGGTATTTGCAATCGTTACTTTCGTTATGTCTTGCATGCGCGCATGGCGCAATAATGCAACAAAGGGGGTGTAATATATGGATGCATTAGTTGATCTGATTCTAAACGGTTCTACGGAACTGGATGCTCCGGCAATCGTCCGGCTGATCGTTGTTGTAATGGCACTGGAACTATTCAGTGTGGCTTGTGGTTTTTTAGGGGGTATGAGGAAATGAAATACGTAGTTGTGTTTATTGGATTTTTGTGCATTGTGACTTCACTTTTGCAATTTATAGATTTTGTTTTAGATTTTGTTTTAGATTATTTTTTGGGAAGGAAAGAGTAAATGACAACTTTGATTTTGATTGTAGTCATGTGCATACTGTTATATTGTTCCGTGATCGCTCGTCTGGTTGTTTGCCACCCTTTTAAAACGGTTGCATATGGTGTCAAGGATTTTGTATATTACATAAAGCATAGACAATTTGACTACTATGAAGCTGGTGTTTTAAACTGTTATTGTGCGCATTTTGGTGGTGGTAAAACGCTTTCTATCGTGCATTATGTCAACCTACTGTTTAAACGGTATAACAATAAAAAGGTGTGGGATAGGAGACGAAAGAAATTTGTTACCCAAAAAATACACATAATTAGTAACGTTGATCTGAAAAGTGTACCGTATGAACCACTTACGTCACTTTCCCAGATCGTAAACTGTGCGTACCATGATAAAGCTATTGATGATCAGATGGATACAAGAACGGTTGTCCTTGTGTTTCTGGATGAAGCAAGTGTGCAGCTTAATAGCAGATCATTTAAAACAAACATCGACCCAACATTTTTGAATACCTTGCTGACAAGCCGACATTACCACATTAGTTTTCTTTACAGTAGCCAGAAGTTCAAGCTGACAGATGCACTCATGCGTTCGGTCACGCAGAAATGTATCAATTGTGAAAAAGTATGGCGGTTTATGGTACAGAATGAATATTCTGCTGATGAATTGGAATATGCGTCTGACCCTACAATGGTAAAACCTATTAAACGTACCGGATTCTTTATAACCAATAAGGACTATGACAGTTATGATACGCTTGCCTGTGTTGATAAATTGAAAAAAGCAGTGGATGAAAATGACATGATGACGGAAGAACAGATTTTGGCAATGCGCGGTGATCTCAACCCGAACAACGATAACATAGCGCATACGTCCAGACGGTTCAGGAAGCGGTATAAAAAAATGAAATAATTTGACAAAAAGTAACAGACTCCCTATAATGATTATATCATTACAAGGGGGTTTTGTTATGGAAGAAAGAAATTGTAATAATTGCGGTAACTATAGATCGACTTGTGATTATCAGAATACTAATTCTAGTGACCGTAGTTCGTTTGCTCCGCTTATAATTGTGTTGCTTGTTTGTGCTCTGGCATATTTTATTTATCAGAATCAGCAGATGAGTGCAGAATTGGAAAAACACAAGAACTGTATTTCCGTAGATTCTGATGGTAATATGTGGTTTACAAAAGGAGATTCTAGCGAACTGGTTACTCCATCTAATATCTGGGATGAACTTGATAAACTTGGTGCTGATACTGATGATATTGATGATTGTTCCGATATGCAATATGATTCAGATAAAGATGCTGAGGAAGATTTTTATAATTAGTAGAAGATCGCAATGTCTGCGGTTCTGCGCGGATAGCTTGCGCGCGCAGACCGCGACTCTCATCTGGTGCGCAAAAAAATAAGGGGCTTTCGCCCCTTAATCTGTTTCCGTGAAAATGAAAAAAGACTTACGAACTGTTTTGTTGTCGTAAGTCTCTTTTTGTTTCGCATCAAGGAATATTTCCGCGTCCTTGCTATATCGAAAAGAACCAATTAAAGTATTGAAAGGTTCAATTCCTCGTAATTCCAAGCGTTCGTAAACTTTATACATTTTCGTATCTCCTTTTTGTGTATTCTCTGTATGCTGTGTATGCTTTGCTTGTAAAATAGCGTTCTTGTTCAAGAGTAAATACATTTATATCGCGTGCAAAATGTATCAAGTCGGTTGCTCCGAAATAATAACAATCTGCCATGATGTCCAACTCTTGTTTTGGTATTTCTCCAATTTCCCATTTGATTCTTCCTATCAGTGTTTCTTTCTCGATTGCTTTCATGATTTCCACCTTTCCGTGATCCAGCTTGGTCACTGTCCTTTGATAAGTTGTTGAGTTCGTGCGTGCGCACTTGCCCCGGTGGCTACACATGGAATCAAGCCCCGTAGTACCGCGTAGCGGTAGATCACAAACACGACAACATAACGGATTGCAACAAGTGTGTTTGTGATCGGGCTCGAATCCATGTGATACAATGAAAAGACTGCGCGCCCCAGACTATTTAGTGCACGGAAATAACCTGTGAATTTTGATAAAGTGGAAACGGCACTCGATAACGTGGTGCCTGTGATCTGGTCATGATCTATGATAAGTTGGTTAGTATGTCCGTAAAAACATTTGACCGCGCCCCCGGTTATCCGCTCGTAAGTCTCCGCCGACTCGTTAAACTCCAAGCGGTAGGAGGGGTTAAAGCGCGCTACTTTAACAAAAGTAAAATTTATAAATTAACAATTATGCTGATCTGGTAAGAAATGATTCTATAAAGATTTATCTGTTGTATTGTGTAACTTGCATAAAAATGTTTCTTTCTGCGGTTATAATAATTTAGTAATATATGCTAAAGATTATACAAAAAATTAAAAAGTAATTGCCAAGGCGTTCGCGGTGTGCTATTATGATTTTGCATTGGAGAACTATTCGTTAAACTTAGGTTTTGCGAATAGTTGCATGGATGCCACTATTGCCGTTTCCGCGAACGCCTTGGCGTGCCTTTTGCATATTCAATTAATTTAGCACAAGTAAAGGAACCATTATATGAAACTACAACAATTATACAGTTATGTCCGCCAGGCAATCGATGATTACCAGATGATTGCTGATGGTGACAGGATTGCCGTTGGCATTTCCGGAGGAAAAGATTCTCTGACACTTTTATATGCATTATCCGGATTACGCAGATTTTATCCAAAGAAATTTGAATTGGCAGCTTTGACCGTTGATCTTGGATTTGATCATTATGATCTGTCCGAAATCCGGCAGCTTTGTAAAACGCTTGATGTCGAATATCATGTAATCAAAACCAAAATTGGCGAAATTGTTTTTGAAGAACGAAAAGAAAGTTCTCCATGCGCGCTATGCGCAAAAATGCGAAAAGGCGCATTAAATGACTATGCGAGGCAAATTGGATGCAATAAAGTTGCCTATGCGCATCACATGGACGATATCATAGAAACCATGTTTTTATCAATGTTTTATGAAGGACAGTTTTATTCGTTTGCCCCTGTCACCCATTTAGACCGCAGCGGAATCACTGTCATCCGGCCACTGATGTATGTTTCGGAAGCAAATGTCATCGGATTTCTTCATAAATATCATCTTCCCCTTGTGAAAAATCTGTGTCCGGCAGATGGGGAAACCAAACGTGAATATGTCAAACAACTTGTCCGGCAGATTAATTTAGAAAACCCCGGTGTCAAAAAACGCATTTTCCATGCAATATGCACCGGCAGAATAGAAGGGTGGAATATCAATGGAAAACCATGAAAAAGCATATTACGAAAAAGTAGATATTGATAATGAATTAAAACTGCGAAAGCAGCTTGCTGCTCTTCCACCCTACTGCAAACAGTATTTTATAGCAATCGAATCCAAAACCCAGTCACGGACAAGACTCGCCTATGCCTATGATCTTTCCTGTTTTTTCGATTATCTGCACGAAAACAACCCAATTTGCAAAAAAATGACCATTACGGAGATTCCTCTGAGCATTCTGGAAAGCCTAAAACCCATGGATCTGGAAGAATATCTGTATAATTTAAAAGTATATGAAAAGGACGGTATGGCACATACCAACGAGGAACGGGGAATCAAGCGGAAACTCTCCTCTCTCCGCTCCTTTTATAAATATCTGTACAAAAATGAGTTTATACAGTCGAATCCAGCATCCAAAGTAAGTACCCCGAAAATCCACGACAAAAATATAATCAGGTTAGATGCGGATGAAGTTGCCAATCTGCTTGACGAGGTCGAATCTGGCGAAAATTTAACCCAAAAGCAACAAATGTTCCATGACCGCACAAAAGTACGTGATTTGGCCCTTCTGACGCTTATGCTTGGGACAGGAATCCGTGTCTCGGAATGTGTCGGTCTGGATCTGGATGATGTCGATTTAAAAAACAACGGAATCAAGATCCACCGGAAAGGTGGCGCAGAAGTTGTTGTATACTTCGGAGAGGAAGTCAGAAATGCCCTGTGCGAGTATATGGAAGAACGGAAACTGATTACACCGGTCTCCGGAGATGAAAATGCACTGTTTTTATCTATGCAGAAACGAAGAATCGGGGTCCGTGCAGTAGAAAATCTCGTAAAGAAATACGCAAAACTTGTCACAAACTTAAAGAATATTACCCCACATAAACTGCGGAGTACCTATGGCACCTCTCTTTACCGGGAAACAGGCGATATTTATCTGGTTGCAGATGTCCTTGGACATAAAGATGTCAATACAACCAAAAAACATTATGCTGCCATTGAAGAGGACAGACGCCGCAGTGCCGCAAAATATGTTCATCTTCGTGAAGACTAAACGTAAAAATCTTTTTAAAAAGGTCAAAAAAGAGGTAAAAAATTTTTAAAAAAAATAAAATTCTATGAAAATATAAGGAGGACAAAAAGAAATGGACTTATTATGGAAAGAACGAAAAAGAATCTGGTGCGGACTTCCGCTTACCTTCACCGTGTACAGTTATGACAACGAAAGATTCTATGTAAAAAGCGGTTTTTTAAATCAGCGGCAGGATGAAGTCCGTCTGTACCGCATTCAGGATCTGACCGTGACCAGGTCATTGTCTCAGCGGATTTTCGGAATGGGAACCATTCTTGTAAATTCTTCCGACAAAACCCTTAGCGATTTTGAAATTAAAAATATCAAAAATGTCATGGATGTAAAAGAACAGCTCTCTGCGCTGGTTGAAATACAGCGAGATCAAAAACGGGTATATACCAGAGAAAATATCTCCGGGAATTCCGAAGCCGATCATGATGATTATATGTAATCAGAATGTAAAATTTCCTGTATCCATTGAAAAAGGATACAGGAAATTTTTTACCTGTGTGCCTGCATTTCCTGTTGTATTTTTTCTTCAATCCGGATTTTTACCAAATCGGCAATCTCCTGCGTTTTCATTCCTTTATACTCTTCGTAACAGATCGGTTTTAAATAATGCACATATGTTGTGATCGGCCCGATATGAAAACTGTTAAACACCTTATACGAATCAATCAGTGCAATAGGAACGATCGGTGCATGTGATTTTAAAGCGATCTTAAAACTTCCTGCTTTGAAATCGCATACCTTATTTTTATTGTTAAACCGGTATCCGCCCTCTGGGAAAAGAATATACTTTTTTCCGGCAGCCACCTCTTTTGCCACCTGATTGATAATGGTGATTCCCTGCCTCGGATTATCTTTTTCTAGGCGCTTGGCCTGCACAAGATCACAGAACTCCCGTACAAGTATCGTATGTGACTTGCGTTTGTCCATCACAAAAGAACATGGAGACTTATGGGTATACATAATACCCAGCACATCATATTTGCCCTGATGGTTCGGATACATCATGTATCCTCCCTGCTTTGGCAGGTTTTCCGCACCGGTCTCCACAGTGTTAATTTTTCCCGTCTTGTTCATCAGATAAATGGCATGCTGCACGAGCGAATAACGCTGTTCTTCCGTATAGCGCTGCGGATGATCTGCTTCTGCCCGCATTCTAGGAATCATATATGGTGCACGATGCAGATTCATAAATATAACATAAAATAATTTTAACATGGTACTTGTATCCCTTATTCGGTATTCAATCATATTTTAAAGGTTTGATATATATATATTCTAGCAAATAATACGGATTTTACAACATGTTTTACATCTTAGATAACGAATGTTGCTGTCACCCCATCTTATTAATCGTAGAAATGATTGCTGATGACTGGGAACGTCAATTTGGTGACGATCCTGACTTCCAAGATTAAACTTCAACAAAAAACAGGTACTACCGCACGCCTTCAAGTTGCAGTTAATAAATTATAATGAGAAAATGAAATGAAAATAATACAATGTTAAAAGACCTATATCTGAATTACCGCTGAGGCGATGTTAATTCTGACACAGGCTTTTTCATTTAAATCCGATAAGTTTTCGCATTATCTGCATCTGAAAAACGCTAACAGCTGTTACACTGCTAGCGCTTGAGTATTTGTACTTGTTTGATCAACTGTCCATTGGAAATGACACAAATTTTCACTGATTTTTAGAGATTTTGCTGTATTCTCTCAAAATTGCTAAATTATTCTATAATTTCAAAAAGGAACTTAAATTGCCTGGGAGACATATTCTTAGTCTAATTTCATTGATTGTGGTGAATCTAAAGTGTCAAGCTCCTTAAAATAATTGGCATCTTCATTGGTAGCATACATAGCTGACTTTATACGATATAAAATGTCATCAATAGACTTAATATCTGAAACCATATATTTCTCATTCAAAAGCTCAATTAACTCTTTCTTTTGATTTTCTGTTAATTTTAATGACTGCGCAAATGTTACTAGAGCAAAGTCGGCTGTTTGCTTACTAATGCTATCCTGCTGAATGGCAATTGAATCAATCAGCAATGAAAGCGATGAGAAAGTATCTCTACCATAACTTGTAAAACTTATCTGCTGTAGCATAGAGAAAACTTCTACCTGATCAAAGTCAAGTTTCAAATTGCTGGTATAAAGATCCCGAATATACTGGTTACAATAATCAAGAAACTGACGATCAATATCTCCTTCGCGCACAATAAAAACATCTTTACATTTAAAGCCAATAACATCTATAGGCAAGGTTTTCATTCCACGCTGAACAAACAGCTTTACGGATACATTGCCATTCTCCCTGTTTATACTACCATAACTGTCTGCAATTACGGGAACCAAGCGATCTTTAGTATTTTTAATAAGACTATTTGTTTTAGCAACTCCCCTAATATTATCTTCATGAAACGATATGATCATTTGATCACCAAAAGAATTATCAGCCTTAATATATACAGATATACGATACATATTATCAACTACACAAATAAAGGATGCTTGCTTTTCTTGATCTTTTCGTCTTTCTATCATGTATGGTTGCAAATTGGACAAATATTCCTTAATATACTCAAGTGGAGATAACCCGCAATACTTGATATATTTAAACAAATGTAAATTTAAATTACTTCGATGCATTGTTTCATCTAGTTGCAAGCGATCAAGTTTTGCTAGTTTACGTAATTTCTTGCAGACCCCGACATAAGTAAGATCTACACCAATTTTTCTTGCTTCCTCCGCAGAGATTTCCCTCATTCCAAGTTCGTTTATTATCATTGTCTTCTCCTAATCAAATCATCCCTACAATATTCAATGCCATTCAGTTAAGCATCATTTCAGTGGTTTTCTGTCATAGAGAGCCACTGTTTTTTATGCCTAAAAACTTTA
>PPYF01670242.1_pt1 | contig 90415 bp, 97 predicted proteins | sample 1559871 | NCBI WGS metagenome assembly PPYF01 (sample SAMN08240021, study PRJNA423297) | Human gut metagenome, whole genome shotgun sequencing project.
GATCCTGCGGACAATTCCTGTTGCTTTCATATTTATGACCTCCGTTGTTTTTTCAAAATTGCAGTAATATTATTTGCAGTAAATATTACATTATGCAAATTTGGTAAGTTTTCGCTTAGAGGTGTTTTGGAAGATAAGGTGCTATTATTTTTGATATGTATAAAGGTAATTTATTATTGAATAATAGCCGTGAGTGGAAACACATATTCAGATAGACGTTCAAGTGTTTTGTAGCTGAAATGTAATTGACCGTAGTTTTTTTCTTCGTCATTATCATGTTGAAGTGGGTTACAATGATTTTTTGCGTCGTATAGCTGCTCTATAAAATCTTCGTCAAATAACTCGTGATATTTACAATAGCTGATATTTTTATCTAAAGTTTGCTCTAAATCATAATCTCTGTTAAAATGTGCAATAACACATTTTACCCCTATTTCTAGACCAATTCTGATATCATGTGAAGCGTAACCGAATTCACCTTGTTTCATTTGATTCTTTGCTTTTTTCATAAAACTAAGAATTTTGTCATATTCACATGTATAATAGTCTCTTCCGTTGCCACGCTGGTCGTATCCTGCTTTGTCAAATCCGTATTTATCAAACCCATATTTATTATATCCATTTTTGTCATATCCGGTTTTATCGCAGCCGTACTCGTCTAAACCATTTTTATCAAAGCCTGATTGGTCATAACCGCTTTCATCATAACCCTCTCTATCATAACCATTTTTATCAAAACCGGATTGGTTATAACCTCTTTCATCATAACCTTCTTTATCATATCCATTTTTATCAAAGCCTGATTGATTATAACCATTTTCATCATAGCCTTCTCTATCATATCCATTTTTGTCAAATCCAGACGAATTGTATCCGTCCTTGTCATAACCGAATTTCTTTTTTATTACAATGGATGTAGCTGTGATTAAAACACCTGCAACTGCAACAACCGGGGTAACATATTTTTTCACTTTCGTTTATATCTCCTTTTTTACATTTATTTTGGGTTAAAGTTTATTGAATGAAATCATAAATCTCTTTATGATTTTTTATTCAGTACTAACCGAAGTACTATTACCATAACAGAGTGCAACGTATAATTTAATATCATATTTTTTATTGAATAATATTGTATCACATCTTTGCCCAAAAGGCAATAGGTAAAGAATATAAAAATAATGGTGGAGTGTATGTAAAGTGCACCATAGGTGCACTCGCTGTCAGAGAGTAAGATTATGGTGGAGAAGATTTTCAGTACATTCATATAGATCTTTAGAGCCTGAGCGGAACACGGCAACTTTAAATTTTTCGCCGCTAAGCTCCTTTATCTTGCACTCAACCAAGTTCATAACTCTCTCATTTTGTTGTTCTGCATTGCTCAGCCAGATCTGAGCGATGCCTGATTTTTCGTTCTTTATTATCTGCAAAAGCAACACTCCTTATTACGATTTTTGCCTTTTTTGTATAGTGTTAATCAGTTTGCACATTTTGCTTTATCGCCTCGTTTCTATATGGTTTTATTGTCCGTGCTTTAAATTGACTGCCCTGTGACTCCTATTGCAAAGTTCGTATTCACGCCATTTGAGTGCGATTTCTGTAACTTGCGACCCCTAATTTTCTTTGAAAGCCGTATCTTGACCCCATAAAAAATATGCACAAAGGCTTTTCTAAAACTGCGTATTTTCGGCACTTTTGCGGCGAGCTTTGCTCGTCCGCTGTGAGTGTTTCGGGGGCTGCGACCCCGAAACTTTAACTTGCAATGAAATATTTAGCTTTGGTGGTTATAGCTCTAGCTGCTGAATTGTGAAAAGTACATAATTGCTCAAATCGTTGAGTTCGACTTGCACAAGCTAACCTTATTTAAAATATCGCTCACAGCGGCCCACAAATCGCCCCGTGTTCGCTGATTTGGGTTGACAGTAAAACTTTTATTTGAATTTTACCGTCACACTCTGTAAATTAAGATTTTACAAGGTTTTTCAGACTTTTTGAATCAGCTTGTTGACAGTAACTTCGCTAGTGTTTTTACTGTCACTGCTGTCACGCTCACGGTCGTAATGAAGAATTATCAGCCTGCCGTTTCTAGTTCGCTTGTACTGAAAATCTATCCCGTACTTTCTGAGTGTGTAGCCGTTCTGAACCAGATCTCTTGTAACTCTGTTTGGATAGAATTGTTCTTGCGTGACTTCTTTTAGTTCACTTACAAGTTCTGACGCCGTACCTGAAAAATCAACTTTCTTTTTGATGTAAACATGCAGTGCCGCAAGAAAAATGTTGTCCTTACTTTTTGGAGCGGTCAGCTCATAGAGCCTGTTTTGTATTCTTGCGTAGCTGTCCTCTAAACACAGATACAGAGCAGTTCCTTGTGAAGTTTTTAGACCTAAATTTTTTTCTCCTTTCGCTATTGACAGGCACATATCAAGTGCCAGCCAAGACTTTCCGACCTTTGGTGCTCCTGCTAAGATATACAGACCTTGTGCAAGCAAGCCGTCTATAACGAACTCTATTGGCTTGTACACCGTAGTCATTATTTCTTCGCAGGATCTAGTGATGAGTTTTTTCACGCTACCAGACCTCCTATTCTATTTTCAAGTTTCTGTTATTGTCACTGAACATAGCGAAATTTATATTCAAAACAAAAAGCTCGCAAAGACTTTTAAAATCTTTACGAGCTTATATTATTCTCCATTCTTATGGTATCGCATTTTAATACGTTTGTCAATAGTCATGGTCCATTTTCATTGTTTTGCACAGGAGATTTGATTTTGACACGGGGGTAAGATGTGCGTTTTCGCCGTCGCACTGTGAGATACCCCCTATGTCAAAACGTTATTAATTTAACAGAAGTGAATTTTTAGAGAACTTTTATTAAAGCAAAAAATTATAGACAACAGAATTTACGCTGTACGTTTTCATCTAAACTTACTTGGAATTTAATATCGCTATAACCTTTCTTGCGTCATCATCGTTATAATTTTTACAAACTGCTTCGTAAAATTTTTTAACGTCCTTATCTTTTAAAATATATGTAACCTGATTATTATTTAGTGCAATTTTAACCAGTTTAGTTTTCTGCTCATCTGTCAAATTCTCATATACTCTGAGCTTTGCAATTATATCATGCGTGTTAGCAAAGCTCATACTATCTTCCAGACGATTTATCAAGCCATCTATTTTAATTGTTTCTTCACTTTGACCTTTGATTTCTTTGTCTTTTTCTGAAACACATTCAAAATAAAATTCTTCCAACATTTCATTAGAAATAGTTCTGTCTATAATCATTTTTACTAGTTGTTCTAATTGGGAATTCTCATTATAATCTGCTGGCACATAGTATTTTATCCTTTTTTCGTCAAGCATCCTAAACACTTTTGACTTATCCTTGGTTTCAGAATTATATACACCAATAGAGTGACCTCCATTTGTATTGACAAGTTTCATACAAGGAATATCAGTATCGCTGTCTCCTATATATATCATATTTCTGAACGGCACACGATATTGATTCGGCTGGAAAAATGAGTTGACCCCTTGATCGTTTATATCAAGTACTCCTTTTTCAATTCTAAATAAAAATTGTGTTTTGTTAGTATAATTCACCACCTGTGCGGGCCATACCGCAACTCCAGTATCGTCAAAATAAAAAGAACTGGCATATATTTTTGTAAATTTTTCGGCGACTTCTGTACCTTCAATCATTTCTTTAAGACCTGATGAAATGATATAATGCTCTACGGATACACCCTTATTTCTTCCGTATTCATTAATTCTGTCAAACCAAGTATCAACACCGGGAAAAAGTTTCACTTTACCTCCTTGTTCATGTAAAGTGTCCCTTGTAAATAAAACCTTACCTCTTGAGCGAGTGGACATCATGTACATATAGGCAAGGTTTTGATCCATATCATTGTTTTTTGCAAGCTCATTTGATTCCTTCCAAAAGTCTGCAACTTCATAATCAATAGATTGTATATAGCCTTGAGCCTGCATATCATCAGGAGATAATGTTTTATCAAAGTCATAGCATATAGCTAAAATTGGTTCTTTTTTCATAAAAATATCCTTTCTTTTACGTTAGCACAGTCGTAAATTATTCGTATAAAAGCAAACACATACAAGCAGACCACTCACCCCTTGATCTCACTTATCACTCCCTTATCCATTTCATGCACAGTATCGCACAGCACAGAAATGTCCTCCGCTGAGTGAGAGCAAATAAGGATAGTCTTGCCCTGCTCCTTGTATGAAAGTAGGTACTCACGCATTTCTTTTACACCGTCCTTATCAAGACCGTTAAACGGCTCGTCGAGAATGAGTATCTTTGGGTTTTCCATAATGGCTTGTGCAAGTCCCAAACGCTGCCGCATACCTAGACTATATTTGCGGACGTGTCGCTTTAGTTCGGGATCAAGTCCCACCTGTTTCATACTGCTTTTTATCTCATCTTTGCCGATCTTGTTGTTCAGCCCCGCAAGAAGTTTGAGATTTTTGTATCCACTGTAATATGGTATAAACCCAGGTGTTTCAATAATGATACCCATATCTTTCGGGAAGTCAACGTCCTTGCCCACCTGCTTGCCGTCAACGATAATCTCACCGCTCGTGGGCTTGATAAAACCACATATGCACTTCATAAGCATTGTCTTTCCGCTGCCGTTTCTGCCGATAAGTCCGTGTAGCAGCCATATTATGCTGTTCGCCATTGGCATTGTCCACATAAGCGTTGTCTTTATGGAGCAGAACGCTGTGCCTAAAGATATCACTGCTCCGCAAAGGACAAAGCCTACAGTCTTGTGTTTCACAAGTGAAAAGCTCAGCAGGATAAGCCCAATTATCATAAGGTATGCGAACACCAGCAGGTAGCTTTGCACTGCGGCTGAAAATACTGTGAGCTGATTGTAGAGATTTTCAGGGAGAAGCTGCACGCCGAAATTGCCCGAATGTTCAGGAAAGCGTGAAGCGAACTTTGTCGCCACGTTGCTCCAGCCGTTGTACCAAAAACCGTCTGAAAGCATTGGAAGCACTGCGCCCAAGAATATCACTGCAAGATAAGATAACGCCATAAAAATGAGCTTCAAAAGCTGTCCGAACAGCCAGTTCAGCCTGCCTACACGCATTATGTAGAAAACTGTGTTGGTGTCTATCTTGGGAAAATCTGCAATAAGTGTGAGAAAAACAAGTGGTATGATAAGAAGTATCGCACCTGAATTTGCTATGGCGATAAAAGGCTCAAGGATATTCAGCGGCTCGCCCATAAGCTCTGCGTTTGATTTAAGAGGCTCGATAGCAAAGCTGTAAATGAAGATAAGAAGCACTCCTAGGATTATCATTCGTGCGTCGCATATCCACTTTATGAACTCCGCCCTTGCACAGAAAAAGCTTTGCTTAAGGCTGAAATTTTTCATCATAGCTGACCTACACCCCCTTGTCCTTGCGCAAATTCATCACGATAATAAATCCTAGCAGGGCAACGATCGCCCCCGAACAGTTCACCGCAGTTATCCACTTTGCACTTCTGTCAAAGCTTTGTATATACAGAAAATTCGTCACAGAGCTTGGATAAAAGGCGTTTGCTCTATCAAAATCAAAGTTATCGTTGAAAAGATTTGCGTCTATTATCCTATTGAGCATTGTTGTGAGGACATAGTTGAGCATAAAGGGCAGGCAGGTTATGATATACGGATTTTTGCAGAAAGAGCTTAGGAAAAACGCAGGCAGAGTGGAAACTGCACCATATGCGAAAGCTACTGCAAGCATTTTGATTATGGTTTTACCTGTGCTGTCTTGCATTATGTATTTAAGCTGGTCGGCTGATACGTCAAACTCCGAAAGTGGTTGAAAAAGCACTGCACAGGCTATGCCGTAAACAGCTATACCTAGCATAACGGCAAGTCCGCCTGAGATAAGTGCGGATATGAATTTTGAAAGATAATATCTTAGCTTGCCTGTGCGAGATATGGTGAAACGCATCAGTCCGTTATTTCGCTCTGCACAGAAAGACACCATGAATGGAAATGCCACGACAATAGGCAAAAACATTGTGATATATCCCGAAAGTCCGTTTCTGAAAACCAGCACTGAGGACAGCATTGGGTCGGTGCGGAGGATATTTTTATCGAGAGTGAAAAGTGACTCGAACACCGAATATGATTTATCGGTGGCAAGGTCTGTATAGGCTGAGGAGGTGAAAGCAAGCACTGTTGTAAGCAGCACCGCACCTGCAAAGCCTATGTTTATTATGCTTTTGTTCAGGTCACATTTTATTGTGTTTAGAAGTTTTAGTTTCATTTCTCTATATCTCCGATCTCGGTGTAGATAAACCTACCAAGATTATTGCTGTCAGCTTTGACGTAGGCGAGATTTCCAAACTCATGCCCTGAGGGGTCATACTCCGCAGGGTCGGTGCAGATAACGGCATAATCAAAACTCTCCGACTTTCCGCTCCCAAAAAGATCTGTGGAGCAGTCAAGTATCACCATAACTTCAAGCCCCTCGCTAAGCTCCCCGTCGCAATAATATGTAGGCACTGTGCAAACTGTCTTGCCGTCTGTGAGCTTAATTTCGGCCGTGTTGTCGCCTATGGTCTGTACTGTGCCGAAAAAGCTGGGGAGGTCACGGTTTAGCTGTTCTTCATAGTTTTTCTCTCCATTTTCGTCATATTCGGCAACATACAGTTGATTAAGGATAAAATTATTGTCCTTGAAAAGATACCCCACATATACAACATCATCGACTTCATCGGGATAGTTTATTTTCTGATATACTATAAGATCGTTCAGGTCGGCTTTTAATGTTCTTTGTGGATCTGTAAATTCACAGGCAGATCCGCCCGTTCTTGTCATAGTACAAATGCCGCCGCTGTTTGAAAAAACTTTGCCGTTTTGACCTATAACATCACACAGCTTGATTTTAGTTATTCCATCATCAACGGTAAGAACAGCAGTGACCTTTTCACCAAGCTTATTGTTTATGATCTGTTCTGAGTGGAGCTTTGATCCAGGATAATAAACTATATCGTCTTTAAAGTTATCTCTTGAAAGCGGCAATGTATAGCTTTTGCCCTCATATGTGAATGTAAGCTGTTCATTCTCATATTTTTCTGTTTCCACAGTTATGTTCTCAAATTCCGAACTTGGCTTTGACACGGTGCTCTCCGGCATATTTGACACGCTGTCAACAGCAGAGAGATCCGACTGTGGTTTATTTTCCCCACAGGAAGTCAGAAAAATAACAGCAGAAAACACGATACACGAAAACGTCATAAACTTCTTTTGTTTCATGATCTACCTCACTGCATAAGCATATTTATATCAAACTCATAATCAAGATCGCCACTTTCAGCGTCAAGATAAATAAATCGCTGAATATTGCCTGCCGATGAATATTCATCACCTACTGGCATTTCATTTTCGGGAACATCCATAACAAACTCCCAGACCAAATGACTGTCAAATTTTATGCCTGCATCGTAGCAGCTTTGACCGTTTTTATTATCGTTAAGAGGGGTGAGTGTGTATTTAAGGTCAATGGCACTTATCTCCATTTTCTCATTAAAATCTGTAAAAGTATTTTCAATAAACCCCATTGCACTTGACAGGGAAATTATCTTATCAACAGATCTTTCTTTTTTTGGTATCAAGATACCGTTGCCGTTAGTAAGGCTGCCTATCTCGTCGCTTTTAAACATCTGCATATATATGCCCTGCGTGATATATTTCATTTTCGACATACTTTCATCAGACGTATCTGTCATTTGCACAAGATCGTCAAGCAATACGCCGTTGTATTTTTTAGACGCATGGATATCAAAAGAGTAAATGCCCTGATCGCTTTGTCTTACAATTATAGTTTTAACGGCTATCTCCAAGTCAGGTTCAAGATCGGCATAGTTCTTATCGAGCCAGTCCTGAGCAAAATCAGCTGCCTGCTTGATCGTGACTGAAGTTCCGTCCAGTTCATAGCTGTCTGAAAGATCGTCATCTCTGTCAATATGATAGATCTTGACTCTGTTTCCGCCGTTAAAGAGATCATCAAAAGCTGAGGGCTTGGCAAAACAGATAAAGCCGTTATTTCCAACGCAGCCATACATTTTCTCGTCATCGTCGCTAAGGCTGTAACTTACCATGCCGTCGCCGGTTTCATCATGAACTGTATTCTCACGGTCGAGAACATCCTTGCCAAAAATCCGGGTCATTATCTTTTCGTAATTTTCCTCATAATCCGATATCTGAGTAAAATCGACTTCACAGTAATCTTCGGGCAATTTTACACTGATATTTTCTCTCAGATCAAATTGAGTATAGCTTTTATCAAGAGCATTGTCTATGTCATCACTGAGTTTGTTGGAAGATATGTACTGTATAGCTGTGATCTCATTTCTCTCTTTACTGTCTTTCTCGGCAGAGAATCTTACGCTGTCAGGTGTCTGCGCACAGCCTGCAAGAACGACAGCCACCGCTGCGGCAAGTAATTTTAGATTTTTCATAAGCAACTTCCTTCCTCATATGTGATAACATCAGTAAGTCAATGGTAATTTTCGCTTTTGCTCAGGTCACATTTTATTGTGTTATACGTTTCCTTTTTGATTATTAACAAAAGAAACATTCATATCGTTACAATTTATGGTTGCATAAATTTCCTTGTTCGGAGTTTCGTCAAAGTAAAACACCCAGCATGGAACAGCTTCATATATGTCATACGAGCAGTAAGTTGCCCAGGGAGCTTTTTCACGGTCTGTTTCTTCATCTCCTGTGCTTTTCTCAATATTACCTTTTTTAATCATACAGTATTCAATAGCTATACGCTTGACGTTCAACTTCATATTTGTTGCTAAAGTATCACTTAAACATTTAGCGGCAGAAACAGGATCGGATGTACTCGTCAATTCACCGTCGATTTTATATTCTTCAAAGTAGGAGTTCGTGACAAAATTATTGACCTCGTTTCCGCAGATATATGCGAAAGCGCAGGACACGATCATATTTTCGTCAATGCTATCATAGCCTGCATATTCCAAAATATTTACGTCAGATACGGACTGAGTATAATTTGCCATATAAAAATAGCCGTCCGAACATTCATACAAGCTTATTCTAGATACTGACAGATCATTGGGATAATTGCAGAAATTTGTAAAATCATCGGAAAAATCCTTAGCCAGCTTTACCGCATCAGCAGGTGACATCTCCTCATTGCCGCCTGCAAGCTTATATTTTTCCAAGCTCTCCATAGCCTCAGAATATGAAAAAGTCTTGATATATTCCGACTCATTGTAATATTTTTGCTCATCAAAATCTTTTTGATACGAAAAAAATCCGGTACATCCGATCGACAATTGCAGACCCTTTTCTTTATCCTCATAGCTCGGACCTGTTGGGTAAGTAGTATCGTCATTCGTAATATTTGCTTCATTGAAATCTTCATCATAATGTGTGAATATTTCCTTGTAATTATCCTCAAAACCTGTAGGACATATAAAATCTCCTGTTTTTATCTTCTGCGGAATATCTATATCAAGGATATCACTGAAATTCATATTGTCACATTCAAGCTTTTTAAGTTCATCTATATACTCCGATTTCTTTTTACTCATTTCATCCAGCGAAGTGAGAGCATATCCCTGAGTCGCAGTGTTTTCATTTTTTGATCCTTTCTTAACACTTTCAGGTGTCTCTGCACAAGATGACAAGAATAACAGCGACAGGCATAAAATCGTACTTGTTATTTTTAAATGTAGCTTCATTTTGTTGCTCCTTTGATTTCTTATAATACAAGGCAATACCGCACAAAGACTGCTTGACGGTGTTATGCGGTATCGCATTATATTTTTATGCTGTTATCCATACTTTATCAACTCCGATCTATATTGTAAAATTACAAATTTATATCACCTCTGCTTTGCGAATAGAATGAAAAATCACCCGTTTCACAATCTACTAGAGCATAGTATAATTTTTCCTCAGTAGGGCTATAGAGTGAAACTGTCCACATTGGAGTACTTGAATATACGCCCGTTTCAGCGTCCACCCAGTATATCTTATTCTCAAGTCCTATGTAATCCACCTCGTAACTGGAATTATCACTTAAATTGTCATCAATATATCTAAGTGCAGAATATGGTGTTATCACCTTGTCGATATTCTCTTTTTCATATTCACAAAATACATTTTCATTATTTCTAAAACAACCTATATCGGACGAAGAAGTTATAAGCACTGTGTATCCCGCTGGATTTGAATTTATTTTGCTCAATCGACCTGTGAAAACATCATTGACAGAGGATTCCCTGCCCTCAAAGCCACTGTTAGCTGCTCTCAACGGTACTCCGTTATCCTGTTGCACCATATCTATTCTGAACGCATAAGTATCGTTTATTTTCTCAACTCTGATCTCAAAAGGCGACATTTGTGGGTAGCCAATTTTTCTCAGTCCCTCTGAAAATTCAGCACTTTTTTCTATTGCCTCACTTATGGACATTTCACAGTCTTTAAGCTTATATTTCTCATCATCAAAGGTGTTGCAACAATAATATCGTTTTACTGTAATGTTTTCATTAGTTAGAAAAAAAGCCTCAGCATCTTCGTCTTTGATCCATACTATCGAGCCACCATCATAATCAGTAAAGTAGGGATAACCTCCTTCGGCGTTAAGCTGATGATATTCACCCATATCGTCACTGCTAACACTTATTTTGCTAAGATCAACAGGACTGCCGTTTAAATAGTCTATAAATCTCTGCTCTTTATTGAACAGAAAACCGTCCGACGGCTTATATAACGTTCTGCTAACTGAACTCACATCAGATATTCTTACACTGTCACGAATAGTGAAATGAGCATACTCCAATTTGAGGGCTTCTGAATATGTATCTGTTATTTCATTTACAGGCACATATTCAGAATTAAATTCACTGAATTTTACATTATTAGTTTTGTTTGAACACGCTGAAAGTACCATGCACACCGCAACAACCAAAATACAAATCTTTTTCATCATAATTTATCCTCTAAAGTAAGAGCCGCTCGTCATTACCAGCAAGATAATCCGCAGCGGCTCAAAATACTATTCTTTAGTTAAAACTTCCTGACGCAGAAGCACTTGAAACATACTTTGAAATATTTGTGTAACCGCCAGACACTCCAAATTCAGCAACAACATCATAAGAATAACCCTTCTTATAATTAGAATTTTTCCAATTTGTTGTTCCTTTGTTCCAGATATCGAAAGAACCACAATTAATAGTATGGCTTGAAGATCTGTATCCATTTGCTAAGACACTAAACTTGCCACTTGTATTTATGGATTTGCAGGTGGATTTTAAATAGCCATTATTCTGTGCCTTTATACCATACATCCATTTCTCACAAACGTTATCTGATGACGGAGCTCCTTTAGTATAGTGCAGATTGTAGGAGTTTGCCGCACTAGCCCCAATAGCCATAGAACTCATCATCATAACAGCAGCACCCATAGCTGCGATTCTCTTAACGATCTTTTTCATATTAAACGTTCTTTCTTATTATAACATCCAAATATTTGAATGTCAATGTTTTGTTTTTTTGATTTTGGATTATATAAATTTTATTACTGCATTGGAATCACCAGCCTTTCCAATTGATCAACAACGTCTTCTTAATAAATCATGGTTGCACTGTTAGCTTCAAGATATTCATATTTGCTTCCGTATCCTCATCAGTTGCTGAAACATTTGTACAAAAGCAGCAGAACATCAGACAAGCTGAAATAATTATTGAAGTAATTTTTCGCATAAAAAATGTGCACTCCTTTCCTCAAGATTTTGTCTCCTCATATAGTAAGATACAAGCTTGAGTGAATTTGTACACATTTTTTCAGAAAAATATTTTATTTTGTAGAGTTTACCGAATCAGCCATCTTAATTATGTCACTTTTACACAAATCTCCGGTTATTGTATAAGAATATCTGCCATCAGTCCATACAATAGTTGATGTATCGGCATCGTAAGACAGCAGAGCGTCATTGTCATTTATCGATACCTTTTCAGTTGTCCTGTTTTGCGTATCTATCTGATTATTCGTTAATATACTGCTTTGAGTGTACTCGATAAATTCATTATTAGAAGAATAATCAATGATAAGCATAGTTTCTTCTTGAGTTCGGTCCTGTTCGGCAAATCCATTCGGGATATATGTTGGTTCACAACACACAAAAGCATCTGTAAGATCATCGGCAGGAACATCCCCATGTACATTCCAGACATCAGTATTATTATCATTGCTGCTTGCAAACAAACCAACAAACCATTCTCTTAACGGCGGAACAGCAGCTACTGTTATCGATCCGATCATAAGCACTGCGGCAATTATGAATATCATCCTTTGCAAGGTCGTCTTTATCAATGAATGGGGTGTTTTATCTTGATTTTTGGTCAATCTGCGGATCCTTCTTCTGTATGCTGATGAAAAATCACATTTTTCATCAGATATCAGCTGCATTTCTTTTGCACATGGCAGCACAACTGCTTGTTCGATCGCTTTGCAGAAATTTTCATTTTCGTTCATAGTTTGCACCTCTCAGCTTTTCCAATAAAATAGCTTCAGCTTTTCTCAGATACTTATATACTGTATTTCTGGATATCCCCATTAGATCAGCGGTTTCATTTGCGTTGTGACCGTAATAATAAAAATAAGTGATAACAGCTTTATACTTGTCTTCAAGCTGACCAATAGCGTTAGTCAGATCAGAAATATCATACTCATTAAGCTTAGCTATATCCGGCACATATTCAGAATCCTCAAATGAGTCATTTTCAAAATATTTTTTCTCCCTGTTGTAGATCCGATATGATGCCCTTCTAATAGTTATAATCAAATAAGCGTCCATTTTGTACACAGGCAAATTGTGAACTTTCTTAAAATTTTCTGCTATCCTGTAAAAAGCCTCCCAAACGGCTTCTTCTGCCAATTCGTGTGAATTAAGAATTTTAAAGGCTTCACGATATAATTTTCGTTCATATTTATTTACTATATTTTCAAAATCACTTTTATCTTCCTCATCATCGATCAATGCCATATATATCGGCAGCATACAATCACTTCCTTCCTGTCTCCACTTTCAGAATATCATCCGTTTCCAAATTAAGTATATCATGTTTTTATACACTATGCAACAATGTTCTCTAAAATTTTACTTCTGTCGGATGCTGACTTGTAATTGCATAACAAAAGCGGCCAAGATGAAGGGTGATAACAAAAAAATGCCTAACCAAAAATTTCCGTAATAAAAAGTACCCTCAACTTTTGTTTAATCACAAACACCGCCGCAAGTCACAAATGCGTGACCTGCGGCGGTTGATTTTTAGCCATTTCGATATGATATTTTAATTGAAACTTTTGTTTACTGTACTTTATCTCTACTTTACAGATTTTAAAGTATCAAGCACTTGTTCCCGGTATTTTTCTTTACTAATGCGATATGCGTAATGTTTTACCTTTATCACGGTGTACCTGTCACCCAAATATCGTTGCAATATATTATAAGATGCTCCCCCCATTGCCACGATCACATGGTTCTTATGTCCTATCAACTCCAATTCTCGTTCAAAAAGTTTAATGTTTTTTTGTACAAACTCAGGATTTTTTTTTATTGATAAAGCAACTTTTGACGAATCAGTTTCAAAGTAATCTTTGATGATATCAGTGATATATGATCCCCAGTATGGCGTTTCTTTTAATGCAAACCGTAATTTGTAGTCATTCTGAAAACGGTAATCACTATGGAAATTCTTCCACTTTATTTTACCATCTTGATTTTGATTTCCGTGTCCATCAGCACAATTCAATCCAACAAAAACGAATCCAGTACCAACTTTTTCGTGCAAATCATCATTTACCCATGACATGTCTCCCGTATTTGATTTTGGTGATACATCAGGCTCTGTCCAAATCGCCCAACTTCCATAGATGCCATATTCCTTCTCCAATTTCTTGAAGTTATCAATATTGACCATTTGCATCGCCCCTTATTAGTATTGGCTCTTAATTGTTATGCTGATGATGTTTGTCAGCATTATTTTTTATTCATAGTATTGAAATATTATACCACGACATAATTGAACTGTCAACCACACCAAACCGGCAAAAGCTGCTTGATTTATCCCTTGATTTAATTTGCAAAGTGTGGTATAATAGCTATAAACCTGCGTATAATACGATCATAAGATATATATAAACTTGCGTATTATTGAAATTGAGAATATATTCTAACCTGCGTATTATCAAAGTGAGGTGTTGTTATGATACTAAAGCGTAAAATGTATAATAAACTACTGACGCTGAAAAAAGAACTGAATGGTAAAAAAGCCTTTCTTATCGAGGGTGCAAGACGTATCGGCAAGTCTACTATCTGCGAGGAGTTTGGCAAGAACGAGTACAAGAGCTATATCCTGATCGACTTTGCAAAATGTCCCGATGAGGTCAAGGGCTATTTTCAAAAGCATATGAATGACCTCGACACGTTTTTTATGCTCCTGTCCACATATTATGGTGTGAAATTGTTTGAACGTGAGTCGCTTATAATTTTTGACGAGGTGCAAATGTACCCAAAGGCAAGAGAATGTATTAAATATCTTGTTGCCGACGGCAGATATGACTATATCGAAACAGGCTCGCTGATCTCCATCAAGGAGAATGTAAAAAACATCGTCATTCCGTCGGAGGAACGTCATCTGAGTATGTATCCGCTGGATTTTGAGGAGTTTTGCGATGCTTTGGGTGAGGGGCAGATCATTGGCTATATCAGAAAATGCTTTGCAGACAGAGAACCCCTTGAAAACGAGCTGCACCATAAGGCAATGCTGCTTTTTAAGCAATATATGCTTGTGGGCGGTATGCCGCAGAGTGTTATTGCGTTTCTTGAAAGCAGGAAGGATTTTGATAAAGCTGACGTTGAAAAGCGTGATATACTCGCACTCTATCGCAGCGATATTATGAAGATCGATGCAAGGTATCGCAGCAAGGTGCTTACCATATTTGATCAGATACCGGGACTGCTTTCTCAGCACGAAAAGCGTGTGGTGTTCAGTAATGTTGTCGCACAAAGTACGGCGGATCAGTATGAAGAAACATTTTTTTGGCTGTCAGATTCTATGATATCCAATGAGTGTTTTCTATGCAACGATCCGAATGTTGGGCTGTCGATCAACGAAAACAGAAGTTATGTAAAGTGTTATCTCGGTGACACTGGGCTGCTCGTAAGCCACGCATTCGATGAGAACGAACTGCTTGAAGATGGGGTTTACAAGCAGATACTCGGTGACAAGCTGAACATGAATGAGGGTATGCTTTACGAGAACACCATTGCTCAGATGCTGACGGCAAACGGTCACAAGCTGTATTTCTATACACATTACAACACTGAAAAGCACCGAAACGATATTGAGATAGATTTTCTTATTTCCAACAACAGTAAGCTGAAATACAAAATGTATCCTATTGAAGTTAAGTCCGGCAAGCGATATTCCATAGAGTCCCTGAAACGCTTTAGGGAGAAGTATAAGGCGAGGATCGGAGAGTGCTATGTCATTCATCCACGTAATCTTTGTTTCAAAGAGGATATAGTTTGTATTCCGCCGTATATGACAATATGTCTGTAAAAAACCGCCGTTCGGGAACTAGCCTGAACGGCGGTTTTGCTTTTGTGTCACTTTATGTACAGTCTATCCGCTAATCTGAGAAAGGCAAGCAGGAAGTCAAAGTCGGTTTTCAACGTTGTCTGCAACGGGTCGCCCTCACGGATACGCATGGTGCGCCTTATTTCTTTAGGTATGACAACTCTGCCGAGATCGTCGATCCTGCGGAACAGTTGATTATCTATATTTGCAATAGCATCTAACCACCGTGACCTTTGTCTATACTTATACGATGCTCTGCGGTAAATTGAATAGATATAACTATATTGTTGCCTTAATATTTGCCAGAGATATATTGTTTTCTTTTTATCAGTTATAACTCCTATTATATGTTCAATAGATTCGATCATTCCTAACGATAGTTCGATAAACATATCAAATGTATAGCTACTGTCATTTGATGTATAATTGCCGTTGTTTACGGTGTTCATTACAAAAGAACTATTCATTATACTAAGCAGATCAGCATTAATATTTTGAATCAAGACTTTGTTTTCTTCATATTTATCAGGTTAGTTGTCATAATTGTCATCAATTACAGATATCGAATTTTTTAACACTTTAATTTTCTGTTCTCTTTTAAAGCGGTCAGAATCTACAAGTGCCATTCTTGCTTTTCCATAGCTGGAGTAAAAAATAGCCTCAATATTTGTTGGCTCATACTGCTCTACCATGTTATAGTATTTTTCACATTCTTCCCAATCTTCTTTAGCTTTTGCACGGCGTGCGTTTTCGAGGGAACGCTCTACAAAAGAGGTGTTATCGACTGTGACTTTACTTCCTGACACATCGACCTTGCCATTAACTTCGACAATAAGACGTTTAGCTTCTTCAGGTGAATATTTAGCACCGCAATACTGACAGATAAAGCAGCCGTCCTCTTTGACTAAATCATTGCTACCGCAAACTTCGCATACGATTTGTTTCATGCTTTAACATCTTCTTTCTGTGATTTGTATTTTCGTGATTAAAAAAATTATTATATTTCTGGTCCGCTATAATGTGGTAAACCAGCTAAATCCATGTTTTCGTTATAATAATCAATACTATATACTGACAATGCGAGTGCATTACTTCCATTTGGTGTTATGGATAACAGGTAGACATAGTTTCCGCATTTTACCGAAACCGAATCAGACTCGTCAGTTAAGTAATCTCCGGTGTACCTATATCTTTCTAAAGAAGTGTCAAGAATATCACACGAATCGCTAATATCTTCAGAAGAAAGACCAACATCAGTGTATAAAATTGCACTGGCATAAAACATTCTGAGTATATTTAAAGCGTCAACTTCCGAAATTTCATCGCTCGTTTTTTCAATAGTACAGTCTGCGTCTTCGTAATATTCCCTTATCCATTCTCCTAGATCATCATATATGATAGACATACTTTCAATGCTGTTATCATCTGAGCCGGTAATAGTGCATTTAAGTTTTGTTGGTGTGTTGTTGACAGTTATAGTGCAGATAACCTCAATGTTTCTCGTTTCAGTTTCATTAATGCTGTTTTCGTCATAATCAAAAACAGACATATTTTCTTTTGCATAATCTAAATTCTTTTTTACATTTGTTATAAATGTATCTTCATGGACATCTTGCGTAACCTCGCTTGTGGTTAGCGTGGTGGTCGCAACCTCATCTGACGTTGTTGTTGAGATCGCTGTTGTTGTGAAATCGGTTTGCTGTGAATTATCGGTTGATTCATTGCTGCTTTTAGTATTGTTTCCACAAGAACTTAAAATCAATGTTGAAATAACAAGTGATAATACTAAATAACCATTCTTCATAAGAAATCCTCCATATTCCTTATAGTGCTTTTTTTGACACTATTTATTTTGTACTGTCATTATACCACTTTATTTCCACGATTTGTTAAGCTGGCTGCTTAGGATAACGATTACATTTTGTAAACAAAGTGTAAATTTTGCAGATGTAAACGTTGATAGGGGGTGCTTTTGAAATAAGGAGTGGGGAGCGAGGGGTGTTATTTCAAAAAGTCGGGAGTTTTTGAAATAAGGGGGATAAAAAATTCCGCCGCAGGTCGTATTAATTCGTGACCTGCGGCGGTTTGTATAATCTAGTGGTTATACCACCCAAGAGGTGTACCAGATATATTTATGTTTATCTGCTTTGTTTCCTGATATTCATCAAGACCGCTTGTACCAAGTTCTCTGCCAATGCCACTCATTTTGTAGCCACCCCACGGGGCTTCTGAAAAGGCTGGGTTATAGCAGTTTATCCACGTTATACCTGCACGAACTTCTTTTATCACCCTTAGAGCTTTTGCGGTATCATTGCAGAAAACAGCACCTGCGAGTCCATAATCTGTATCATTTGCCAATTCTATTGCTTCTTCCTCTGTTTCAAAAGTCAGCACAGTAAGTACAGGACCAAATATTTCTTCACGAACTATTGACATATCAGAGGTGCAATCGTCAAATATGGCAGGCTTGATGAAATTTCCGTTGACAAGATCGTCATCTGTACATTTGTATCCACCGCAAAGAAGTTTTGCTCCCTCTGCCTTTCCTTTTTCAATATATCCAAGTACGTCCTGCATATGCTTTTTTGATATGAGCGGACCCATATCAGGGTTATCAAGAGGAGCTCCAAGGGTAAGCTTATCAGTTTTATCGACAAGTTTTTTTAGAAATTTATCTTTTATCGATTTTTCTATTATCAGCCTTGATCCTGCACAGCAGACTTCTCCTTGATTTAAAAATATACCCATCATTACCCATTCAACGGTCTTGTCGATATCCGTGTCTGCAAAGACGATATTAGGTGACTTTCCACCGAGTTCAAGCCCTATTTTCTTTACGTTGCCAGCAGCAGCCCGCATTATGCCTTGCCCAACGGATGTGCTGCCTGTGAATGTTATCATATCTACCTTTTTGCTTTCGGCTAAAAGATTTCCAACTGTGCTTCCTGAACCGATGACCAGATTTGCAGTGCCTTTTGGTAGATCACATTTATCAAGTATCTCAAAAAGCTTCAATGCCGAAAGTACCGTTTCAGAGCTTGGCTTGAAAATTATACTGTTGCCAGCCGCTAGTGCAGGGGCTATTTTCCATACGCTCATCAAAAATGGAAAATTCCAAGGTGTGATAAGTGCGCAGACACCCACTGGTTCTTTTACTGTGTATGAGTGCATATTGCCGAAATTGCTGTTTACATTGTAAGTTTGACCGCTTGGTGTACGGATAAGCCCTGCATAATAACGGAAACAATGCACAGCATCGTCAACATCTGCCTGCGCTTCACGCAAGGGCTTGCCGTTGTCCATTGACTCTGTCTTAGCTATTTCATCAATCTCGCTCTCTATCATATCAGCGATCTTTAGAAGCTTGTCGTTTCGTTGCTGAACATCAAGATCACGCCATTCTCTGGTTTTGTAAAAGGAACGTGAGGCACTTTCTATTGCATATTCCACATCTTCCTTGCTGTTTTGCACTATCTCGCCTAACTCTTTGTTATTTGAAGGATCAACAGATCTCAGAACAATTCCCGAAGTGCCTTCAAACCATTCTCCGTTAATGTATGTTTTATATCTGCGCATAGAAAGAACTCCTTTTTGCTTGATTTACAGTGACTTTAAATATAGATCTCTTATGTGTGACCTGTCAAATTTTACGGGATGATAGGATATACCTGCTGCTGAAACTTTCATACAGCTGTCTGTCAGCATATCGATATCACTTTCTTTTACTCCAAGATCTGATAACGTACAGGTAAGACGAAGTGAGTCGATAAATTTTGTTATCTGTTCTGCACAATCATTCTCATTATTGCCGCCTAACACTTTTGAAATAAATGCAAATTTCTGTGGGTCACCTTTTATGCTTGCTTCTGTTACTGCAGGGGTTATGGCTGCAAGACCTTTGCCGTGTACGGCATTCTTGAAACCGCTGACAGGGTGTTCCATACCGTGTGCAAGTGTAACACCAGCGGTATTTATGACCATTCCCCCCATTGTGCTTGCAAGACTTATCTTGTCCCAGTACTCTGGATTATTGTCACCCTTAAAAAGCTTTGGAAGATCATCTGCAATAAGCTTCATTGCCTTTTCGCACATAATATCCGTAAATGGTTGAGCAATGCGGCTTATATAGGCTTCCATACAGTGACAAAAGGCATCAAAACCGACACTTGCCAAAACATTTTTCGGCATAGTCATCATACATTCAGAATCAATGATAGACGCCTTTGCAACTATTGCATTGCATCTTAGTGATTTTTTATCTCCGTTTTCCGGGTTTGTTAATACAGCAAATCCGTTTCCCTCACTGCCTGTTCCGCAGGTCGTTGGGATAAGTATTATCGGCAGAGCTTTGCCGCTTTTCAGACGATTGAATATGTAGTCATTTATATCACCGTCATTTACTGCGATAAATGCTGCTGCCTTTGCACAATCCATAACGCTTCCGCCACCGACGCCTATGACCATATCGCAGCCGTTGTCTTTTGCTATTCGTGCAGCTTGCTCAGCTGTCGTTGTAAGAGGATTTTGTGGTACTTTATCAAAAACAGTATATTCGATACCTGATTTTTTTAAGTGACTGCAAATTCGGTTAAGCAACCCAGAGCGCTTTGTGCTGCTTTTTCCTGTGACAACAAGTGCCTTTTTGCCGTGATCGCTTGCGATGATACCAACAGAGCTGACTTTTCCTCTTCCAAAAACAATATTTACAGGCAGGTAGTAATTAAAATCCATACTCACGTTTAATACCTCTTTTCTTGTATTATTTATCAGACTTTGCTTTTACCAAAGCGGTCTCAAATATCTCAAAGCCTTTTTCAAGTTGTTCGTCTGTTACACACAGAGGGACAAGAAATCTTATAACGTTTCCGTGTGTGCCAGCATTTTCAAGCATAAGTCCCATTTGAAGGGCGTTCTGTATCACCTTAGAAACAAGTTCGCCGTTTGGTTCTTTTTCTGCTTTAGTCTTTACAAATTCCACGCCAAGCATCGAACCAAGACCTCTTACATCTCCTACCTCTTCATATTTTTCTTTAAGACCGCTGAAAAATATAGTTGCCTTTTTACCTATTTCTTCAGCCTTGCCTGCATAATCTTCTTCCAGCATTATATCCATTACCTTGAGTGCAGAAGCACAGGCAAGAGGATTTCCGCAATATGTTCCGCCAATAGTTCCCACAGGTACTGAATCCATAATTTCCTCACGGGCGGTTATTGCACTTATTGGAACGCCGCCGCCAAGAGATTTTGCTGTTGCTATAATATCTGGTGCAGCACCTGCTTCCTTCCAATATTCTGAGGCATAGTATCTGCCGCTTCGACAGTTTCCACACTGTACTTCATCAGCAATAAGTAAAATACCATTATCGTCGCATATCTTTCTGACGGCTTTTACCCATTCGATAGGTGCGGGGACAAAACCACCCTCTCCTTGAACAGGTTCAACTATCATTGCTGCAATATCACTGGCAGGTGCAGCTTCATCAAAAAGAGTGTTGAGTTTATCTAGGTAATATGCTATCGCTTCTTGTTCAGAATATCCTTTTGGTGCATGATAAAGGTAAGGGAACTCAGCTCTGTAAATATCAGACGGGAAAGGACCCATTCCCTTTGCATAAGATTTTTTTGCTGTAAGAGCCATTGTAAGATTTGTTCTTCCGTGGAATGCACCAGAGAAGCAGATGATGCCTTTTCTTCCTGTATATGCTTTGGCTATCTTTACTGCATTCTCATCTGCCTCTGCACCGCTGTTTGCAAAGAATGTTTTCAGTTTATCACCTTTGCATGGCATAAGTTTGTTGAGCCTATCAGCAAGTTCAATGTAACCACTGTGTGCCACCACATTGAAAATGCAGTGAAAATATTTTTCTGCCTGATCTTGAACAGCTTTCACGACCTCAGGTCTGCTGTAGCCGATGTTGAGAACGCCGACACCTCCGATAAAATCAAGAAAGATGTTTCCGTCAACATCTTCGAGCATTGCGCCCTCTCCACGCTTGATACATATAGGATATGTATAGCCACAGAGCGCTTTAGGCAGTGCGTTGTCCCTTTTTTTCAAAAGTACACAGGCATTTGGTCCTGGAACCTTATCTGTAATTATAGTTGGCAATGAATTTCTTAGCATTATAAAGTCACTCCTGTTCTTTTATTACGGAAAGTTTTTTCCTTTGATATAATTATAAGAAAAAAACAGTATAACAGCAATGTGTTGTCTTTATAATCTTTATTGTGGTGTATGCACACAATAAATTATGACTGATCTTTTTGACTTTCACGATAGTTTTTGATCTCAAACGCCATTTTAAGTTCAAGATAGACGTCAAGATCATCAAGTTCGCAGCAAAGTATCTTTTTGATCTTATCCATACGATAGCGCATTGTATTCCTGTGGATAAACAGGTGCTCTGCTGCTGCGGCAGCGTTGCAGTTATGATCAAGATAGGCTTCAAGCGTTTTGCAAAGGTCTCCCTCCTGCAAAACATCAGATTGTATCAGTTTGCCTATATGATTATTTACATATTCATCAAGAAACTTATCATTTTTTATCTGTGCGATAAGCGAGTAGATACCGAGATTATCGTAAAAGAATACTTTCTGACTTTTTCTTTCAGAGTGTGATATTTTAATGGAGTTCAGAGCTTCCTGAAAGCTTTTCTTTAATTCCGATATGTATTCATATGCAGATCCTATTCCTGCCTTTGCGTCAACGCCGTAGTAAGAATTAATGTGGTCTATTATCCTTGTGAGTATATTGGAGAGCAGATCGCGGCTAAATAACTCCGAGGGGATAAGCATTATGCCTGTATCTATTTGCCAGAGCATCAGCATTTTTTGCAAACCATAGTTTTTAAATTCATATCTGATATATCTTTGCAGATTTTCATAAGAGTCCTGAAGTTTGTTGTTTTTTTTAACTTCAGCACGACTATGTGATTTTTATCCGATATATTAGTGCCTAGATAGCCTGCCCGTATCTTTATATCAGCGTCATTTATATTAGAGGAATAAATTATTGCAGCAAGAAGCTGATCTATCGAGTTTGTGTTGCTTTCTTCTTCCACCAATGCCTTGCATACGATCTGTGAAAGATCAATGAGGTGCAGATCATAGGACAGTTCAAACAGCGGTAGTTCGTTGTCATTGCAGTATTCGGTCAGCATAGGTGATATCTGTCCGACATTTATAACAAGCCCAGCTATATTCTTTTGGTTCATTTCCACAATCATACTGAGCATTTTGTCATCATTGTCTGTGAGTGCTGCATTTGTGACAATAACAAGTTCTCCTCCGTGTATCAACTGTGAGACTTTAAAATCATCTGAAAGACATTGTGTACAATCGGCAAAATATATCCACCGTATGTTTCTGTACATTCCTGATCCACCCGCTATAAGCTTCATTCCTGAATATATTTTGGGAATATTCATTAGATCTTCGCAGTTCATTTGTTATCACTCCTAAAAACACCTTTAGCCCATAGGTAAAACTATGGGCTGGAGATGCGAGATTTATTCTTTATTATACATAAGATACATAAGGTCCTGTGCGATCGTTGCCGCCGCAAGTGCGGTGATCTCGCTGTGGTCATATGCGGGAAGCACCTCTACAAGATCTGCTGCTACAACATTGATACCACGCAGTTCGTAAAGTAGTCGCCTTGCCTGAGCTGAGGTAGGACCGCCAATAACAGGCGTACCTGTACCTGGTGCAGCCGAGGGATCGAGAGCGTCGATATCAAAGGTTATGTATACAGGCATATCGCCCACAATGGCTTTCAACTGTCTAGCTAGCTCTTTCATATCCATATTTACAGCGTCCATAGCATAGAAAATATTATATCCACATTTAGTCATTTCAGTTCTTATAAAAACCTGCGCCGAATGTGACGGGTCGATACACCCCTCAGCCTGTAAGTCATATGCGAAGTTTGCGTGGGATACATTTCCATCAGTGGACGGAGTGCTGTCCTGATGAGAGTCAAAATGCAGCAGAGCAAGTTTTCCAAACTTTTCGCTTGCAGCTCTGACCATACCATATGGAATAGTGTGGTCTCCGTCAAGGGTAAGAAGTTTGCTGCCAGATTCAAAAACTTTTTTTGCAGTATTATACGTTTCCTCAAGCATTACCTTCGTTGTATTTGCACCCACATAGTATCCTACATCGCCGTAATCAACGATCTTTGCTTTATCGCTGAGTTTGTAGCTCCATGGGTAGGCAAAGCAGTTTGTGAGCTGACTCATATTTCTTATAGCTCTTGGTCCAAGTCTTGCACCTGGACGATTTGTAACACCACTATCGAAAGGTACACCCATTATAGTTATGTCAGCACATTCAGTATCCTGTGTGTACGGATAAAGATTAAAACTTGGTATTCCTGCATAATGCAGATGTTTCTGAATTTCATATTCCATAATAAATAGCTCCTTTATCTTAAAATGTTATTGCGGTTGCACGGCAGGGACTTCCTTCACCGTTATGCAGTTTTAGTGGAAAGGCTGTAAAAAAGAACTTTTCAGGCAGAGATGATAAATTTACAAGACCAAGTATTATCGGTATCCCTGCTTCTGAAAACTTATAGTCGGGAAGAACGAGGTCAGCTCCTACTGATGAAATCCCGTCATTCGGATCGCCTATCATAGGGCTGTCCATTCCAACGAGTTTTATTCCCTTTGATACAAGATATTCTGCCGCAGGTACTGTAATATATGGGCTTTCAGATACATATTCTTTTTTGTTCCAAAAGCTATCCCAATTTGTTCGGATAATACATATCTCGTCTTTTTCAAGACCATCAGCACCTGCTGCTTTTAGTCTTTTCACTGTTATCTCTTTGCTTTCTGAGAACGGCAGGTAAAGTAACCGAGCGTTACCTGCGAATTTCTCAATAGGGGTCTCGCTTATTCCCTGTGCATTTTCGCTCCAATGAGCGCTGTTTTCTATGTGAGTGCCTGTGTGGGCTGTCAGTGTATATTCTCTTGCGATATAGCCATTTTTATCGACGCACGCAAGATCTTTTACGCTGTATGGCGTATACGGCTCACCATAATACCACATTTTTTCTGTATATTCGCCGCTCAGATCAATTATTTTCATAACATATGCCTCCTGTCAGAAATCCCAGCCATATCGTGTGGCATATATATCAAGCTGTTTTTCAATATCATCAGTGTATCCCTGAGGTATTTTTTCAAGGCTGTCAAGATAGTTTATAAGCTCACTTGAGAAATCAATAGGCTGATCAAAGCCCCTTTTGTCAATGTTTTTCATATCATCAGCAGGCGTATGTCCCCATACGAATCCACCGTTTGACATAGTAAGACTAGGGATTTTGTTTGATGTGAGATTTAGTGTGTCACAGGGAACAGGTCTGGAAAAAATGTCCAACGTTGAGCCGCACTTTTCAAATACTTTTTCAAATATCGCTTCAAAGTCTTTTACGCCTGCATAGGTTATGGAATAAGGCGTTGTCATTCCAACGATATCGTAATTGATATTATATTTTATACGTTTGTAAATGTCCTGGTTTTGCTGCAAAAAGTATTTGCTTCCGTGCAGACCAGGTTCGTGACCCGACCAGCAGGCAAAATACAAGGTCCTATGTGTTCTGACACCCTTGTCGGATAGAGCCTTGTATTTTTCTGCTAATGCCATAACAGTGCCTATTGCACCTGCATCATCAACAGCACCTTTGCTGCTGACTGCCGAGTCAAGATGACCTGAGATCAAGATCACTTCATCTTGCTTGTCTGTACCCTCTATCACACCTATCGTATTGGTGCTTTCTTTTTTCTGAACCTGAGTTTTTAATTCAACGTGCAGTATGACCTTATCATTTTGGCTGAACAGTTTATTCACATCATTTTTGTTCATTATGAATGACGGCAGCATATACTGTGCTTCTCTGTACTCAAAATTTGAATACACATATGGTATGCCTTGCTGTGACTCGTCTGTTGTGAATATTACGGCAGCGGGCTTATATTTTTCAAGTACCTTGTAGGTGTCTATATCTGGGTAATCCATAAGAACGCTTCGCTCTATAACTACGATCTTTCCTTTGATATCTGTTTTTATACACTTGTCACTGATAGGATAGATCTCGCCGATAACACCCATTTTCTTGACGTCTGAATGTATAAGTACAGCTTCCGCTGTTAAGCCACCCTCTGGTGTATCTGTACAGAAGCACATATTAGTATGTGGCAGAGGTGTGATCTGCTTGTTTGAGATCAACTCAACAACGCTTTTTTCAGTGCTGCAAACAGGTACTTGAAAATGATGCTGGATATATTTCATGCCGAGAGATCTGAACACTTCGACAGCGTGTTCTGCTGCCTTGTTCATCTGTGCAGTGCCTGCGATACGCTCTCCGCATTCTTCAACAAAAAAACGTGTATGTTTGTATGCTATCTCAGAATAGTCTTTGCTCATTATAGGATCACTCCTTAGTTTGACATGATCTTATTCCATTGTTCATCATATGCGGAAAGTGCGTCAGTAGGGACGTCCGAATTGAGAATGTATGATTTTTTATCATCAGGGATCTCAAACATACCTTCTATTTTCTTATAATCATCGGAAACATAATTCAGCGCTTCCTCATTATTTGATATAGCAGGGTATGTATTCAAACACTCTGCATAAATTTTAGGGTCGCATATATAATCAATAAACTTTTCAGCATTCTTACTGTTAGGCGATTGCTTTCCAATAACCCAATACTGTGTGCATTGCATAAATGTCTGGTCTTCTACCTTGAGGTAATCAAGATCAGGGTCATCAAGAAGCGCTCTTGAAGCGTCACTTGCAAATGTAAGAGCCACACTGCATTCGCCATTTTTCACAGAAGAACTTGGTGTTGCGCCGTCGAACACCTTTACGTTCGCAGTAAGCTTCTTGACCCATTCTGTTGCTTCAGCAATCTCCTTTTCGTCTGTAGAGGAGTCTGAATATCCAAGGTGCATAAGTGCTGACGGATACCACATGAACGAATAAGGCATTGTAACGATCTGACCACGAAGCTTTTCATCAAGAAGATCATCCATTTTTGTGATAGTGACAGGACAGGTCTTTGTGTTGTATATCCAAGTGTAACCGCCGGTGGTGTTATATGGAATAGAGTACTTCTTGTCATTGTCATTCAGTGAGATATCACATTTATCTGTGGAAATATATTTGCTGTTTGGAATATCTTCATAGCTTATTTCTTGAAGCATATCTGCATCGATAAGTGCGTGCAGAGTAGAAATAGCAGGCTGACCAATATCATAACCCTTGGGATCTTCTGACCACTTGGTATAGATGAGAGTGTCATTGTCAACATAGTCGATATTACACTTTATGCCTGTTTCTTTTTCAAAGCTGTCAATGACAGATTGAGGGACATAGTCAGGGTAAAGAATCATATTAAGTTCTTTTGTGTCGCCTTTGCTGCCTGAATTGTTTCCACAGGAAGCCAGTCCGGTTGTTGCCGCCAATACCAATGCTGCTGTCAACGCCAAAAATTTTCTTCTTTTCATTTTACTTTCCTCTTTTCTTTTTTATTGCAATAGCCGCGGTAGCTATAAGCATTACCGCAAATATTATGGTGAACAATGCGTTATATTCAGGTGAGATACCTTCCTTCAGATTTGAGTATATTTTTACAGGAAGTGTGGTATATCCCGTGTTGCTGAGAAAATTTGATACGATAAGATCGTCAAATGACAGCGAGAATGCCATAAGTCCGCCAGTAAAAATACCTGGAAGTATCATAGGACAGATGATGTGTATGAATGTATATATCTGGTTTGCACCAAGGTCAAGTGAAGCTTCTTCTATAGAAACATCATAGTCTGCAAATCTTGACTTGAGCGTAACGATAATATACGGAAGAATGAATATAGTATGCGCACATACCATAACCCCAAAGCCTTTTGATATACCAGCTGCACCTGTAAGCCCAAGAAATGCTACCGCTATAACTATTTCTGGGATCACCATAGGTACAAAAAACATAAAATTCAGAAACGAACGGCCCTTGAATTTAAGCCTGCAAAGCGCATATGCACCAAGGGTGCCGATAAAGATAGCGGCAAGCGTACTTACTACTGCCAGTGTAAGTGAGTTTATAAGTACTTGGATCATTTCACTATCAGAAAACAGTTTGCTGTAATAATCAAGCGTGAAGCTTTCCCAATGCTGATTTGAAGGCAGGCTGTTGAATGAAAATGCGACCATAACTATTACAGGAATAAATACAAACACATATATCAGCATCACATAAGCATTCGTTATTTTATTTACAAGTTTGCTGTTTTTCATTTACATCGCCCCCAAATCATCAAGGTTTCCTATCCTACTGTAAAGATAAAGCATAAGCAGAATGAATATTACAACGCACACTGAGAGTGCTGCACCGAGAGGCCAGTTCCTTGCACTGAGAAATTGGTTGCATATAATGTTACCTATCATATATACTGTTCCACCGCCGATAACATCTGTAATAAAATATGTGCCTATAGCAGGAACAAAAAGAATGATAAATGCTGCGATTATTCCCGGAAAAGTCATAGGGAGAATTACCTTTATGAAGGTCTTTATCTTGCCTGCTCCAAGGTCATAAGACGCCTCGATAGTTGCTTCGTCAAGTTTTTCTATAGATGAATATAACGGCATTACTGCAAACGGCAGAAGATATTGTACAAGCCCAATTGTGATCGAGCCGTTTGTATAAAGTATCTGCAAAGGTGAGCTTATGATATGAAGCTTCATAAGAGCAGTATTTATCAAGCCAGATGAATTAAACATTATAACAAGGCTATATAGTCTTGCAAGGCTACTGGTGTAAACAGGTATCATGAGCAGAAACATAAGCAGTTTGCCTGATTTTTTCCACTTTCTTGCCACAATAAAGGTAAATGGATATCCAAGCAATATGCATAATACAGAGCTTTTAAGAGCCATACATATTGATCTTCCTACGGCTTTGAGATAAGTAAAATCTGCAAGAGACTCATAAGCGTCAACTGTAAATCTTCTGATAGTGCCGCCGTATGCGCCACGTCCCATAAAACTCATTGCTCCAACATATAAAAGTGGAAGTACCACCAGCAGCAGAAGTGCCAAAGTTAGTGGGAGAATATATACAAGTGCCGTGAAATTGAACCTGCTGCGTGATGTTGTCATTTACTGCACCCCCCGCAATGTGTCAAAATTTTCGGCCATAGGGCCTGTCGGATTTTTGATCATTACAGCGTCCTTTGCGTCCCATTCAAGATATACCTTGTCACCGATATTTATATCGTTGTAGGAAGCAATGTCTGCAACTTTTATCTCGTGTCCGTTAGAAAGCACGGCAATATGTTTCATCATATTGCCAGTAAATATCTGCTCCTTTATCTCGGCTGGCAGTGAATTGCCGCTTCCTGCTTTTCTTGTGATCCGTACTTTTTCTGGACGAATGCAAACATATACCATTTGTCCTGCAACATAACCATCACCGCTGCACAGGATGTTTCCACTTTCGATCGCAACTGTGCAGTTGTCGCTATTTCTGTCCTTTACTACGCCCTCGAAGATATTTGACTCACCGATAAATTCTGCAACATATTTTGTTTTTGGCTTCATATAAAGTTCCTTTGGGGAACAGACCTGTTCAAGTATGCCCTTGTGCATTACAGCAATCCTGTCACTCATCGTCAGAGCCTCTTCCTGATCGTGAGTGATGTATATAAATGTTATACCAAGCTTTTTCTGCATTGTTTTCAATTCCATCTGCATCTGCTTTCTGAGATTAAGGTCAAGAGCCCCCAATGGTTCGTCAAGCAACAATACCTTTGGATTATTGATGAGTGCTCTTGCAATAGATACTCGCTGTTTTTGTCCGCCTGAAAGCTGAGCAGGCTTCCTTTTTTCATATCCGTCTAACCTGATAAGCGAAAGCATATGTGAAATACGTTCGTGTATCTCTGCTTTGGAAACTTTTTTTACTTTCAGACCATATGCAATGTTGTCATAAACGCTAAGATGAGGAAACAAAGCATAACTTTGAAAAGCCGTATTTACTTGCCTCTTATAAGGCGGAACACCTATCACGGAGCTGCCGTCGATACAAATATCGCCGGAGGAAACGTCCTCAAAGCCAGCTATCATACGCAGCGTGGTCGTTTTGCCACAGCCAGAAGCTCCAAGAATAGTCAAAAACTCGCCCTCATAAATATCCAGATCAATATTCTTGACGACCTTGACATCATTGTCATATGTTTTTGATATGCCTTTTAAGGACACTATTACTTTTTTCTCTTTCATAGTTACCTCTCTTACTGCTTACAAAGCATTTTCTCCACATTCTCCTGTACGGATTCTCATGGCATCTTCGATGTTAGATACAAATACCTTGCCATCGCCGTGTGTTCCTGTACCAATCTCATTGTAGATGTCGTTCATAATGAGCTTTAGCTCACTGTCTTTTACAACTGTCATAACATATATCTTAGGGAGAAGATTAGTTGCAACATCATCATTTTCAGCTTTGCTGATATGACCTTTCTGACGTCCACAACCCATTACTGAATAAACGGTGAGACCAAGGCAATTGTGATTGACAAGGATCTTCTTGATAATCTCTAGCTTTTCCGTTCTTGTGATAATTTCGATTTTTTTCATGTAATCCAACCTCCTGAATAAAAAAGACGCCATTTGCCTTTGAAAAGGAAATAACGTCTTTGTTCTTTGAAATATTCTGTTTTGTCTTTCTATGACCTAAGTATATCACAATAAACAAGATTAATCAAGTTGTGCAAGTTACAAATAATGTTGTTGCAAGTGCACAATAATCAGTAATTGTGCAAAGAACACAGAGACAATTGTGGTGTTATGACCTTGAAATCTCTTTTATAATTTAATATAATTTTTATAAGGTAATGTTAAACCCTTAATAATGACTATTGGAGATGATTTTTATGAGAGCGGCGGTAGGCGGCTTTTTTCACGAAACAAATACATTCTGTGCTATACGCACAGACCTTGACAGCTTTAAAGCTCGTGATTACATTGATACTGATGATGTTAAGGAGTTTACGGAGTATTTCAACGACGCTCGTGAGATAACGGGCTTTTTGAGGACATTGGCAAAGTATAATGATGATGTATTACCTCTGCCAGCTGCGTTTGCTACGCCGTCGGGACTTATTGAAAAGGATGTATATGTTGCTATAAAAGAGAGAATGCTTGAAAGGATTGCTTTTACTAAGCCTGATGTTGTGTTTCTCAATCTCCATGGTGCAGCAGTAGTTGAAGGCTTTGATGATTGTGAGGGGGACTTGCTCAGCTCGATCAAGGCACTTGTTGGAGAAGGTACGCCGATATATGCTGTACTTGACCTGCACGCAAATGTATCTCCTCTTATGGTGAAGAATGCAGACCTTCTTCTGGGTTATAATACAGAACCTCACGTTGATATAAGAAAACGTGAATCGGAATGTGTGGAGATATATCATAGACAGCTTGAAGAAGGCTTTGTAATGAAAACGGCATATGCTCAGCCACCGCTCCTTTTGCCTGCGATCAATACAGATACAAATGGTGGTGCTATGACGCCATTTATAGCCCAAGCTTTTGAATATGAGAAACAGGCAGGCGTTATCAATGTATCACCATTTGCAGGCTTTTATGGCTCTGACAAATATAATGCAGGTCCGTCTATTATTTGTACGGTGACAACAGATGTATCCGATGCACAGGCGATATGTAATGACATATCAAATATGTTTATAGACAAAAAAGATAGTTTCTTTGTGCACCTTGATCCACTTGACAAAATAATAAGCACAATAAAGAGTGCACCTTCAAAGAAATATGCCGTTATCGATGAATGTGATGACCCGCTCGGCGGCGGTCCTGCTGATGGTACTTATATTCTTGATAAACTTATTGAGGGCGGTATAAATAAAATAGGGGTATCAACTATCTGTGATAGAGAGATCACGGAAATGGCTTTTGCAGCAGGAGAGGGTGCTGTTATAAAGGGACTTCTTGGTGGAAAAACTGATAATAAGCACGGACGACCTTTACCGATAACGGCGGTGGTCACTAAACTCATTTGCAAACCAATACCAATGTGCGAAGCTAATGGTGAAGAATTTGCAGATTATGGGGAAACATATACTGATTATGGTCGCATAGCTGTTATTAGCACGGAACAAGCAGATATTGTTGTAACTGAAAATAAAGTTCCAACGGAGATGATAAATATTTTTAGACATCTTGACATTGACAGCAACAAATATTCAGTTCTCGTTCTCAAAGGCTTCGGCCATTCATACAAGGCAAATTTTAGCGACAAGGAATATGTATATTTTACAGCAGAGAGTATAGGTGTCAATAATCCTGACGTTACAAAAATCGGTGAATTTAAGAAGATAAGAAGACCTGTTTATCCGCTGGATATGAAATAGTATGTTAGCTATGTTTCAAGGTAATTAGATCACAGATAACTATAAAAGAAGTCACCGCCGCAGGTCGTATTAATTCGTGACCTGCGGCGGTCTTGCATTATTTTATGTACAGTCTATCCGCTAATCTGAGAAAGGCATTTTTATATGTGCAACGTAATGCATGTCAATAGTTTAGAGAAATATTTTTAAAACGTCATAATAACATTACGATTTTTACACGAATATTAAAATTATGATATAATTTACGGCCATATAGTGTTACGATATAGTTGCAAACAAAACTAGAATCAGAAAGGACGGTAAAAAATATGAGAAGATTTAATGGCTATATGCACGGCATCGATATCGGAGGCTGGCTGTCACAATGCGATTACAGTAAGGAGCATCTTGATAATTTTATTACAGAGGAGGACATCAAGCGTATAAAGGGCTGGGGCTGCGACCACGTTAGAGTGCCTGTGGATTATAATATCTTTCAGGACGAAAACGGCTTTATAGAGAGCGGCTTCGACTATGTTCAGAAGTGTATCGATTGGTGCGGAAATAACGGTATCAATATGATACTTGATCTGCATAAGACAATGGGCTTTTTCTTTGACAAGGCTCAGGCTGAAAGCGGATTCTTTGATAACGCTGATCTTCAGCAGAAATTCTATGACCTTTGGGAAGAGTTTGCAAAGCGTTTCAGCAAATATTCTGACAGGGTCTCTTTTGAACTTCTCAATGAGGTAACTGACCCTAAGTTCAGCAAAAAGTGGAATGCTATCGTTGAAAATGCCATAAAGCTTATTAGAAGATATAGTGCTGATATAAATATTATTGTGGGCAGCTACTGGAACAACTCTATTGATTCAATGAAAGACCTTGATAAGCCTTATGACGAGCATATAGTTTATACTTTCCATTGCTATGACCCATTTCTTTTCACTCATCAGGCTGCCTATTGGGTAGATGAGATGCCGAGAGATTTCAGGATCGATTATCCGGGAAGCGTCCCAAAATACAGAAGTGAGGTAAAGCGTCTTGGTCTTGAATATATGCAGACATACGAGGAAGTCAAGACAGAGAAATTTACGCCTGATTATTTTATGGGAAGATTTGCTGAGGCTGTAAGGGTCGCAGAGGAAAGAAATGTTCCTATGTATTGTGGCGAATACGGTGTTATAAATCTTGCATCTGCTGAAAATACTCTTAACTGGTACAAGGATATAAGCAGTGCCTTTGAGAAATGTTCTATCGGAAGAGCGGCTTGGTCATATAAGGGTGTTGACTATGGCTTTATTGACGGACATCTTGACAGCGTTCTTGATGAACTGGTAAGGTATCTTTAATAGTTCATTTCTTAATATAACTCCATTTTTGGACAAGCTCGGTCACGTTTGCCGAGCTTGTTTTTTTATGCTTAGTTTCATAAATTGATGTTTGCTCATAAAATTCTATTTACGATAATTATTTGATATAAATAATTGAATATTGATATAATAGTTTTAAAACAAAGCGTATAATATAAACATAATAATTCATAGTCACTTTCTTATAATAACTTCCGAATAAACAGACCTGCTTGAATATCAAGTGGGTCTGTTTTCATATATTTATAATCTTTCATAAATTTGATATTAAACACTTTTATGATATTTATGTTACGTTTTTGATATAAACAAAACGTTTACATGGTTATAATATATACAGAAACAACAAAATAAATTGCTTTTAGCGAAAAATTTTATTGAAAAATAGGAGGAAAAAGGTTATGAAAATCAAAAAATTTGTAGCAGGTCTTTCAGCAGCGGTTCTCGCAGCAACAATGATGTCAGTTTCTGTTTCGGCAGCAAAGCTTGGCGATGTTGTTCACCCGTCAGAGGAGGACTCAAAAATGAATGACTCATATTACTCTATCGGAGCAATGGGCTTTTATATGGGTCAGGACTGGACCTGGAATCAGGGTGACTGGGTAGGCATCGATGATGCTGGCAAGATAACTGTTGAATATAAGATAAGCAAAGTTGTCACCGACAAGACAATGTCAGGCAAGGGAACTCTTGGAGATATGGGCGTTATGGTGGCTAATCTTCCTGATGGTGTTTATCCTGTGGACGTTAAGATATCTGACGCAAAGTTCGTTGCCGAGGACGGCACAACAACGGTTTTTGATTCGATTAATTCTATCACTTCATTGGACGAGGACCCAGAGGGTGGAATAAGAATACATATCAGACCAACTGAAGAGGTCGATGATGAAACAGGCGAGGTAACAAAGAAATCTCGTCCTGAGGTCGCAGGCTGGGAGAAGGAAGGCGCTTTCAACGGCGGCACACTTTCAATGACGCTTGATTTCGGTGTTGCATCTGCCGAGGGCGGAGATTCAAAAACAGATGCTTCAAAGGCAGATTCAAAGTCTGATGCTTCAAGCTCAAAGGCTGATACGTCAAAGAAAGACGCTTCTTCATCTAAGGCAGATGCAGGCAAGACTTCCGCAGCAGCGGCTACATCTTCAAAAGCATCTGACAATACATCTAAGGCAGCAGAAACAGGTGCGGCTGTTGGCGGAGCACTTGCAGTTATCGCTCTTGCAGGCACAGCAGTGATCGTTGCAAAGAGAAGAAAGTAATATTCGGAGGTATGGCTATGAATAATGCAAAAAGAGTTTTGACATTTGCCCTTGCAGTTTGCTCGCTTTCAGCATTTGCATCTTGCGGAAGTTCAAGCGATTCATCAAGCAAGGTCGTTGACAAAAAGCTTAAGGAAGATCAGCAGCAGATAGTTCAAAGACTTGCTGATGATATGAAAGATGTGAGAGATCTCAAGAGCAACGAAATAAAGTGGTTTTCACATTGGGATATCAACCCTACTGAGGCAGAGGACAAGGAGATAGGCGCTGACCTTGCTTTGTTCAAGACAAAGTATAATGGTAAGATAAACTGGGTGCAGACCACTTGGGAAACTAAGTTTGACGATCTTGCGGCACTTGTAATGTCAAATGATTCACCTGATTTCATCGGTGCTGATGATATGGATGTTTTCCCTAAGGGTGCTATAAAGTCAATGATAGAGCCTATCGACGATTATATCGATCTTTCAAAGCCTCTTTGGACAGACATAAAGGGTGCGACAGATCAGTTTATGCTTGGCGATAAGCATTATGTGAGCGTTATCAGAACAGACCCTGCATATGTTTTTGTATACAACAAGCAGACAATGGAAGATAACGGCTATGATGACCCTGCTGGGCTTTTCAAAGAGGGAAAGTGGAACTGGGATACATTCACAGAAATGTGTCTTGATTTTACTGACGCTGAAAGCGATAAATACGCTCTCGACGGCTGGTATTATGAAAAGGCTTTGCAGCAGTCTTCTGGTGTGCCGCTCATCGGTATCACAGACGGCAAGCTTGTAAATAATATTTCTGACCCTATGATAGCAAAGGCTCAGAATATGATGTATGAGCTGCAGAAGAACAATGTTGTTTATCCAAAGCACGAGAACAACTGGAAACTCAGAGGCGATGCAGAGGGCAGCGGAATGGCAACAGGTCTGACGCTTTTCTATCCTATCGGACTTTGGGCACTTGAGAATGCTCCGTCAACAACTGTAAACTATGGCGATGTATCAAAGGGAGAGGTAATGTTCGTTCCTGTTCCTTGCTCAGCTGATAGCGATAAACAGTATATCCCTTCAAGAGTACATGGCTTTAGCATTGTTAAAAACGCTCAAAATCCTGAGGGCGTGGCAGCTTTCCTTGAATGTTGCCGTTATGCAGAACTTGACGAGGCTGCACATCAGATAACCCTTGATCAGTACAAGGACGATTACGGCTGGACAGATGAGATGCTTGAAATGAGAGAAACTATCTATGATCTGTCTGCTCAGAATCCTGTATTTGACTTTGAACAGGGCGTATCTGCCGACCTTAACTCTATTTGCGATACTGCAATAAGAGGAACAATGAATCCGCAGGAGTCAAAGAGCTGGTCACAGGTCGTTCAGGAAAATGAAAAGGCTATAGATTATCTTATCGACGAGGCTATGACTTCAATGAAAGAGGCTAAATAATATCTAATTATCAGAAAAAAAGGGCGGCAGGGTGATTTGCCGTCCTTTTTCTATAAATATTGAGCTTTACTTGTGTCTGTAAATATGATATAATAAGCTAAAAAGCAGGGGGTGAAAGCTATGGAAATAAACAGAGAATTGTCTAAGCGGCAGTTTATGCAAAAGGAAAATGACTATCATCATTCACCATATGAAACGGAACTGGAATTCTATTCTGCGGTGCGGGAGGGCGACCTTGAAACGGTCAAACGTTTGTATACGCCGCTGGATACAAACGGAAAGGGCAGACTCAGCAAAGACGACCTTAGAAACGTCAAGTATCATCTTGTCATAACCATAGCTATGCTGTGCAGGTTTTGCATCGAGGGTGGACTTGACCCGGAAACTGCGTATACCATAAGCGATATATACATTAATAAATGTGATGAGTGCCGCAATGAAGAAAGCGTTATGGCTGTACACAAAGAAGTCATCGTTTATTATACAAAGCAAATGAAAAAGGCTGCGTCACAGAACGTTTACTCAAAGCATATTCTTATGTGTTTTGACTGCATTTTCGATAATATTTACAAGGGCGTGACCGTCAATCAGATAGCTGATGAACTGAAAATAACGCCTCAGTATCTTTCAAAGCTTTTCAGAGAGGAAGTTGGCGTAAAGATCTCTGATTTCATTATGTCAAAAAGGATACAAGCGGCTGAAAATATGCTGAGATATTCTGAATATAGTCCGCTTGATATAGCCAATTATCTTGCTTTCAGCTCGCACAGCCATTTTATTGCCTGCTTTAAGAAACAGACAGGACTTACGCCGAAACAGTATAGAGATCAGTTTTTCCGTGCAAACTGGAACAAGCATAGCACAAGCAGATCGAAAATATAAGTTGATATTAACAATCTGATATTTGCATTACTTTTCTGATATAAATATCAAATCTGTTGATTTATAATACTTATAGAAGATAAAATTCTGATATTTATTCGGAGGTAATGAAAAATGAAAAAAGTTTTGGCTATGTCGATTCTCACAATGATAGTTATGTCTATGGGTGGCTGCGGTGCTTCATCTGACAGCAGTTCTTCTCAAGATGTCAGCAGCAAGGCGGAAACGGAAAGCAATTCTCCATACACAGTTGAGGCAGATTTCAGCAAGGGAGCGTCAAATGATTTTTCCATTTCAGCAGGCTGGTCAAATGGTGATCCGTTCAACTGTTCGTGGAGCGAAGATAACGTAACTTTCAATGACGGAAAAATGCAGCTTACCATTGACAGTATGGGCGATTCCGAAGCGTACAGAGGCGGCGAGTATCGTTCAAAGGAGAACTATGGCTATGGACTTTATGAGGTATCGATGAAAGCCATAAAGAATGACGGCGTTGTATCATCGTTTTTTACATACACAGGCCCATCGGAGGATAATCCTTGGGACGAAATTGACGTTGAAGTCCTTGGCAAGGACACAACAAAGGTGCAGTTCAATTACTACACCAATGGTGTTGGCAAGCACGAATATATGTATGATCTTGGTTTTGACTCTTCTGAGGATTTTCACACTTACGCATTTGAGTGGAAAGAGGACGGCATAACTTGGTATGTTGACGGAAAGGAAGCATACAAGGCAACTGAAAATCTGCCTGTTACGCCTGGTAAAATAATGATGAATGCATGGAATGGCATTGGCGTTGACAGCTGGCTGAAAGCCTTTGACGGCACAGTTCCGCTTACAGCGGAATATGAGTGGGCAAGGTTTACGGCAGAAAAGTAAAGTGATCCGCATATTATGCTTGCTTTTATGTTTTGATTTTTTTTGCTTATTGATATTGATATTTGAACCGACCCCATTTGCTAGGTCAAAAAGTCTAGCGAATGGGGTCGGTTTATTTTATAAAGATAAACTTATATATTCACTCTTCTCAGAGCCTGACTATTTATGATATCATGAGTATATTTCTGTATAGGGGTGTTTTTTGCTATAATTTTCATTTATATTCTCACTTCTCAACTTCTCGGTTATACGCCTCAGCCCCCTCGACATACAGCGTTCTCATTTCTTCAAACGAGTCGCTTGGGGATAGGATAACGCCGTCTTTGCCGAACTTATTGAAATAGTATTTGACTTGGATAGGCGGGGAGATGAACTCGTTGACAGTGTTGGGCTTGGGCTTTTCATTGCCTTTCAGTATGGGGCGCTGATAGAGTATTTTGCCGAACATTTCAACGCCTTTTTCGGTGAGGTACACTTTGGAGATATCGCTCTCATCACTGCCAAAACGTGGGTCGCTGAGTAGGTGCTTCACGGACTTGACGTGAACCTCTTTCAGCCGTTCGTATTCGGTGACGGAGGAGTATTCCTTTTGACTGAGCTTTTCTGCAATGCTTAGTCCGCTCAATCTGCTTATGCGATAGCTGTCGGCTTTGAACTCTTTGCCTGCGCTTTTTTCATCGGACAGGCAGACAAGATAATTATACATCTTATATTCGTCGCTGACGATACGGTATGGGATAAGCCTTATGCGGCGCTTTTCACGGCTGTACATATTAGAATATGCGTAAATGAAGCTGTAATATCTGCTGCCGTTTTGTTTGATTACTTCATTTATTTTTATGATATTGTCGGCGAAAATGAGCCTTTCTCGTTCGCAATCTGACAGCAGGGCATAGTCCTCATACACGGCTTTCAGAAATCTTCTTAGGGTCGAGCTGTACACCTTGTTTTCATAATAAAGGTCATCACTGCTCAGTGTATCGTAAAGGTCACGGCATATGCTTAGCCTTACTCGCACTGCATTTTCGGTCTTGGTCTTTTCGTATTTTGCAGAGAGCTTTGAGATAAGATAGCTTTTTATTATCTCCTTGCTTTTATCATCAAGGCTGTCATCGATCTCCTCGATCTGCCATTGGACAAATGCGTTCAGAAGCGGTATCCCATTATATTCTTCGCTTTTGTATTTTAATGATGCGATATATGCGGAATCAAATATCCTTGTGAGAAATGAGGACATTGATACACTGCCGCCGTTAGGGAAAAGGCTTGTTTCAAATATGGACTTGTCCTTGACAATGACGGCATATGCAGAGGGGGAGAGTGGTATGGATTGTACCTCTGCGATATATGGTATGTTTGTGTCACGCTTGGGCAGGAATGTGCTTGGAGTCATGCTCATTTTTATCACCTCTTGTATCCATTATATCACAAAAGTAGCTTTTTGTCAATGATATAGAAAATTATTTTGCTAAAATCATAATATAAATGCCGTAAAAACGTGATAAATGCACAAAAGCATAGACAAAAAAGTTTTTGAAAATTACACTTTTGTTGACGATGATAAGGTGGTATAATGTATACAGAACAAAGGACGGGAGGTGATAAAAATGCTTTGTGTAAAATAGCCACTTTCTATTGACATTTGTGTCTGAAAATGGTATAATATATATATATATTAAAGCGTCGATAAAATAAGTTTGGTGTTTTATTACAAAATATCATTGATTATTTTGTCTACTTTGACCTACTACACTGGTGCAATTTTGCACTAGTCTAAAACAGAAAATTTGTATAAGTATGTTTTTCTTTTCTACTACACTAGTGCAAATTTGCACTAGTCTAAAACAGTGAGCAAAGGCTTCTTTCTCTATTTTTCCTACTACACTAGTGCAAATTTGCACTAGTCTAAAACCGCCATCACCATAGTCTATCGTCAGCACACTACTACACCGGTGCAAATTTGCACTAGTCTAAAACCATTCCATATCATAGTGGTTACTTCTTCTTCTACTACACTAGTGTAAATTTGCACTAGTCTAAAACCGCTTCGTAATCATTTTGAAAGTTTATCATCTACTACACTGGTGCGAATTTGCACTAGTCTAAAACCTCTGCAATAGCTTCTCTGTTAGCTCTAGCTACTATACTGGTGCGAATTTGCACTAGTCTAAAACCCATTCTAGTTCCGCAGTTAGGACAGTACCCTACTACACTGGTGCGAATTTGCACTAGTCTAAAACGACAGCTTGACGATGTACTCTTCCTCACTCCTACTACACTGGTGCAAATTTGCACTAGTCTAAAACCTCTTTAAAACAGAAGTTGATAAACTGATACTACTACACTGGTGTGAATTTGCACTAGTCTAAAACAAATGATATTTCACCGTTATTGCATGTAATCTACTACACTAGTGCGAATTTGCACTAGCTGGCAAAGTCTAACATTAAAATCAACAAATAAAAAAATCCCTTAACGCTCAATGCGCTAAGGGATAACTAATATATATATAAGGAGTGATATTTATGGCAAAAAAGAATAAAATGAAGCCTAGAGAGCTGCGTGAGGCTCAGAAAAAAGCCAGACAGCTCAAAGCGGCTGAGATAAATAATAACGCTGTTCCTGCGATCGCTGCCATGCCTGCTGCAGAGGCTGCTGCACCTGCGGCAGAGAAGAAAAAATCCTCCGTCAAGGCGGCAGGAATGAAGTCTATTCTTGTCAGCGAAAATAAAATGTATATAACCTCTTTTGGCAAGGGCAATTCTGCTGTGCTTGAATATGAGGTGGATAATAATGACTACAACAAAACTCAGCTTTCATCAAAGGACAACAGCAATATCGAGCTCTGTGATGTAAACGAAGTAAACATCACTTTTTCCAGCAAGCATGGCTTTGAGAGCGGAGTGGAGATAAATACTTCAAACCCTACTCACAGAAGCGGTGAAAGCTCGCCTGTAAGATGGGATATGCTGGGGCTTAAATCGGAGCTTGAAAAGCGCTTTTTCGGCAAGACTTTTGATGATAATATACATATCCAGCTTATTTACAATATTCTGGATATTGAAAAGATACTTGCGGTGTATATAACGAATATCGTTTATGCGCTGAACAATATGCTCGGTGTAAAGGGTTCAGAAAGTCATGACGATTTTATTGGGTATCTTTCCACAAATAATATTTATGATGTTTTTATTGACCCCGATAACAGCAGTTTATCTGATGATAAGAAAGCGAATGTCAGAAAAAGCCTTAGCAAGTTCAATGCCCTGCTGAAAACTAAGCGCCTTGGCTATTTCGGTCTTGAAGAGCCAAAGACGAAAGATAATAGAGTTTCGGAAGCATACAAAAAGCGTGTTTATCATATGCTTGCAATTGTGGGGCAGATAAGGCAGAGTGTTTTCCATGATAAGTCAAGTAAGCTTCATGAAGACCTTTACAGCTTTATTGACATTATTGATTCCGAATACAGAGAAACCCTCGACTATCTTGTAGATGAGAGATTTGATTCTATAAATAAGGGCTTTATCCAGGGAAACAAGGTCAATATCAGCTTGCTTATTGATATGATGAAAGGCTATGAGGCTGATGATATCATACGCCTTTATTACGATTTCATTGTGATTAAATCTCAGAAAAATCTCGGTTTTTCTATAAAAAAGCTTCGTGAGAAAATGCTGGACGAATACGGCTTCAGATTTAAGGACAAGCAATATGACTCTGTGCGCTCAAAGATGTACAAGCTTATGGATTTTCTGCTTTTCTGCAACTATTACAGAAATGATGTTGTCGCAGGCGAAGCTCTTGTGCGCAAACTGCGTTTTTCAATGACCGATGATGAAAAAGAGGGGATATATGCTGATGAAGCGGAAAAGCTTTGGGGCAAATTCAGGAATGATTTTGAAAATATCGCCGACCACATGAACGGTGACGTTATCAAGGAGCTTGGCAAGGCTGACATGGATTTTGATGAGAAAATTCTTGACAGTGAAAAGAAGAATGCGTCTGACCTTTTGTATTTCTCCAAAATGATATATATGCTCACATATTTTCTTGACGGCAAGGAGATAAACGATCTTCTTACAACGCTTATCAGCAAGTTTGATAACATCAAGGAGTTTTTGAAGATAATGAAAAGCTCTGCTGTTAATGTTGAGTGTGAGCTTACGGCGGGCTACAAGCTGTTCAATGACAGCCAGAGGATAACCAACGAACTTTTTATCGTAAAGAACATTGCTTCCATGAGAAAGCCTGCGGCTTCGGCGAAGCTTACGATGTTCCGTGACGCACTGACTATACTCGGTATAGACGACAAGATCACGGACGATAGGATAAGCGAGATTCTAAAACTTAAAGAAAAAGGCAAGGGCATACATGGTCTGAGAAATTTCATAACAAACAATGTTATCGAGTCCTCTCGGTTTGTATACCTTATCAAGTATGCGAACGCTCAGAAGATAAGAGAAGTGGCTAAGAATGAGAAAGTTGTCATGTTTGTTCTTGGGGGTATCCCTGACACGCAGATAGAGCGTTATTACAAGAGTTGTGTGGAATTTCCTGACATGAACAGTTCTTTGGAAGCAAAGCGCAGTGAGCTTGCGAGAATGATAAAGAACATCAGCTTTGATGATTTCAAAAATGTGAAACAGCAGGCAAAGGGCAGAGAAAACGTGGCTAAGGAGAGGGCAAAGGCTGTTATCGGGCTTTATCTTACGGTTATGTATCTGCTGGTGAAAAATCTTGTGAATGTCAATGCAAGGTATGTTATTGCGATACACTGCCTTGAACGTGATTTTGGGCTGTATAAGGAGATAATTCCTGAGTTGGCTTCAAAGAACTTGAAAAATGACTACAGGATACTTTCACAGACGCTTTGTGAACTTTGTGATAAGTCGCCGAATTTGTTCTTGAAAAAGAACAAGCGGCTGCGCAAGTGCGTTGAAGTTGATATCAATAATGCAGACAGCAGCATGACAAGAAAATACCGCAACTGTATTGCTCATCTTACTGTAGTTCGTGAACTGAAAGAATACATAGGAGATATTCGTACAGTGGATTCTTACTTCTCCATTTATCATTATGTTATGCAGCGCTGTATCACGAAAAGGGAAAATGACACAAAGCAAGAAGAGAAAATAAAGTATGAGGACGATCTTTTAAAAAATCACGGCTATACGAAAGACTTTGTAAAGGCTCTCAACTCGCCGTTTGGATACAACATTCCGAGGTTTAAAAATCTTTCAATTGAGCAGTTGTTTGACAGAAATGAATATCTTACTGAAAAGTAGCGTGGTGTAGATACCGCCGCTCTCTTGGGGGACAGGAGGTGGCGGTGATATTCATTCTTGTAAAAGACGTGGTGGATATTCTGTTTGATTTGTTTTTTGGAAAGAAGAAGTAGGACAAGTGAAAATCAGAGCGCTGTATGCAATGTGATGCGGATATCTACAAACGCTTAGCAGCATAAAGCTGATGAAGCTCCTTAAAAAGCTGAATATTTTTCGATTTTCTACCTCACCAGCGTCATTAGGGGAATAGTCCCAATCGTCTGTAGAAGCGATAACAACAGTATCGTTCTTAAAGTCAACTATAGCGCCAACACCATATGTAGTGATAAGCTGAGTTTTTCTTATATCTCCAACGGAGATCTTTTTGTTTGAATATGTTGATATGCCATTCTTCTGCATAATCTCTTATTCTAGGCTCGATACTTTCGACACGTTCAAGCATGGTTCGTTTTATCTGCTCTATATCTTTATCATCAGCAGTTTTTCGACGATGGCAGCAATAATCCTGTCCTCACACAGAAGATCGTGGACAGCGTATCGAGGCTTTCTGAGAAGGATCAGAAGCTTGTGTTGGAGATTTCGGAGAGGTTGGGGAAAGATTGAATCGATAAAGTGCCTTAATGCTAGTCATAAGGCACTTTTGCTATGTGGAACATACAAAAACTCCCCCTGCGGCGTTAAGTTCTGATAATAAAAAAAGCCATGACGGACAATGCTCGTCACGGCGAGTGACTGGTCGAGGTGACAGGACGTTGAACAGTGGGTTCAAGCCTGCGTTTCGACCAAAATAAAAAGAGTTACGCTTTTCGGTTTCTCAAAGCATAACCCTACTTGTTTAGGTAATACAAAAACTCCCCATGCGGCGTTAAGTTCTGATAATAAAAAGCCATGACGGACGACGCCCGTCACGGCGAGTGACTGGTCGAGGTGACGGGACGTTGAACAGTGGGTTCAAGCCTGCGTTTCGACCAAAATAAAAAGGGTTACGCTTTTCGGTTTCTCAAAGCATAACCCTACTTTTTTTTAGGTAATACAAAAACTCCCCCCTGCGGCGTTAAGTTCTAATAATAAAAAAAGCCATGACGGACAATGCCCGTCACGGCGAGTGACTGGTCGAGGCGACGGGACGTTGACCAGTGGGTTCAAGCCTGCGTTTCGACCAAAATAAAAAGAGTTACGCTTTTCGGTTTCTCAAAGCATAACCCTACTTTTTTAGGTAATACAAAAACTCCCCCTGCGGCGTTAAGTTCTGATAATAAAAAAAGCCATGACGGACGATGCCCGTCATGGCGAGTGACTGGTCGAGGTGACGGAACGTTGAACAGTGGGTTCAAGCCTGCGTTTCGACCAAAATAAAAAGGGTTACGCTTTTCGATTCCTCAAAGCATAACCCTACTTTTTTTTAGGTAATACAAAAACTCCCCTGCGGCGTTAAGTTCTGATAATAAAAAAGCCGTGACGGACAATGCCCGTCACGGCGAGTGACTGGTCGAGGTGACGGGACTTGAACCCACGGCAAAAGTTATTCAAACTACGTTTTTACGCTGTTTTATATTTTTCATGTCATATTTCGTGTCATATATGTCCTGAAAATAGTCATCAATGGTTTGGTCAATACGCTGGCGGTCTGTATCAAACGTTTGCTGATATACCGATTTCAATGTGCTGGTGTTACTCCAGCCGCCACGTTCCATAGCGTATACATCAGGGATATTTAGTTTCGCCATGACGCTGGCGTTGATGTGGCGTAGATCGTGAAATGTGATCTGATAGCCTGCCGATCGCATTGTTTTGACGAAACGGCCGTACACCTGTTTTCGGGTGTAGGCCACAACATAATCATCGGGTTGCAAGTTTAGGCTGTCTATTAGATTTACTATCGGCTGCCCTAGCCGTAGCTGTCGGCGACTGTTGTAGGTCTTAGCCTGCTCTTTGTCAATTATTTCCTTGCCAACTGTGACACGCACCTGCGACAGTGTCAACACATCACCACATAGGTCCTTGCGACGGATACCCAGTATTTCCGACATACGCATACCGCCCCATACAGCCAACAGCACAGGAATTTCTATATCTGACCCACGGAACAGGTCCACTACGGTTTCAACATCAGGCAGAATTTTAAATTTTTTCGTTTTGGACGGCAAACGAATTTTTCCTAGCCGTATATCCACGTCATAGTATGACATAACAGCTGTAAAAAAACCATAGATGTTATGAACAGTTTTCGGCGATTTATCAACGGTCAAACCGTTTACCCAGTCCTGCACTAGCTGCGGCGTAACCTCGTCAATCGGAATATCTTTCAGCCTGTCAACATTGTTGCGCAGGATAGTCTGATAGCCGTGTATCGTGGTGGGTGATAGCACAGGCGTTTTTATTTTGATATATTCTTCAGCTGCGGTCTGGAATGTTATTTGCTGGTTTTCTTCGTCCTGACATTTTATCAGCCATTCCGCCGCCGCAAGCTCGGCGGCTTTTTTCGTTTCGGCCGTGAACGATTTGTATTTACCGGTGTTTTTATCGTACACTCTCACACGATAACTTCCGCTCGGCAGTCTTTTCGCTGTTGCCATGTAAAATTCCTCCTATTATCTTGACAATGTTTTCAATTTATGATAAAATAATAGGGTACTTCCTACTATAGTATCATCTCTTGCTAGGTTTGACTGTACACGCCCTCACAGGTCGCTCTGTGGGGGCTTTTTTATTATGGGGTGTTTATCCGCCACACACCTTGCAAGGCTTATAGCCTGCGTTTTGTGCGTCCTGTAGGTTCATTGGCGTGCAGGTATCATCATAGTATCTGCATGATTTGTTGTGATACTTGTCGCCCGAAGCCGTGATATATACTATCGTTTCGGCTGGATCCTGTGCGGTAGTTGGCACAGGGGGCGCTTCGGTGGTGGTTTCAGGCTCTGCGGTGGTAGTAGTTGTTGTCGTGGTGGTAGTAGTGACTTTTTCACCCATATCAACAGTTATCGTGATAGGGTCAGATGTCACACCATCATATGTGGCGGTCACGTCCGCAAAACCGTCTTTGAGAGGTTTCACGTCATAGGTGACATATGCACCGCTATCATCATATTCTAACTGACAAACGTCAGAATTACTGATTTCAATTTTTATATCTTTCGGGTCAACGTCCTCTGCGTCGGTTTCACCTGTGATTCGCAAATAGATTATGTGGCTATAGTCACGATTATAGTCATTCAGTGCGATAGAATAGTTGTCATTAGTCCATTCAACCTTTGTCGGCCGCCTATAGCCGAATAGGTGCGCTATTCCATAGACTATGACCGATATAGCACAGAAAATGATTATTACCAGCAGGCAACCGCCCTTTGATGTGCCACTCGTTTTACGGCCGTGAGAACTACGGCTTGACGACTTTCTGCCGCCCGATGTTGATACATATGACAGCCCTGTGCCTGGTATACCGACAGACTTTGTGCGCCGCCCTGAACTGTTGACACTGTATCGTGCGCCCTTTCCACCGACGCTCATACCGACGGATTTTTTACCGATGTTCAGCTTCGCACCGCCACCGAGTTTTATTGATTTTCTTAAACGTAATCCCATTTTTCTGCCCCTTTTCTTATAATCACGGCTCCTGTGGACATACTAGCCCTAGAGGTGATATATATGATATACGAAACACATCTGCGTGATATACGTCGCACACAGCGTCTGACACTGCGCCAGCTGTCCGAACTGTCAGGCGTTAGCTTTTCGGAAATAGACCAGATAGAACACTATAACGTTGACCCACGCATTTCAACGGCTGTTTTATTGGCTAAATCGCTAAAATGTGGACTTGACGATTTGTTCAGTTTCAACAAATAATGTTCGACATTATAAACATGCTTGCATTTTATGCCATAAAAATGCTATGATTTACACATAGCCTATATATGTGTGTTTCATGTATATTATAGCATTTTAACGCATATTTTGCAATACTTTTTGACGTCTTTTTATTTCAGTCCGATTTTTCGGACAGTACATAAAAAGGGTATTGACAGCCGTGATAACATGATATATAATAGGCTTATCGAACATATGTTTCATAAATATAGGAGGAGAAAATAATGACGAAAGAAGAACGAACAGAATTTGAAAAAAAGCTAGCCCACAAGATTTACATATTACAGCACCCCGAATTGTGGGAAAAAATAAGGGCAGAAAAAGAAGAGAGCTGCTTAAAGCAGCCCTCTCTTAAATAGGAGAAAATCGACATATTTGTCAAGGTCTTTGATTTCGCTATCTTCAAGAACCTTTAATGCGTCGATAATTTTGGCTTCCTCGTCACTTTGCGGTGGCGGGGAATTTTTTTTGCTCTCGTTTCCGCAAAGATAATCGAGGGACACGCCAAAGTATGCTGATATCTTCAAAAGTGTCATTGCTGACGGCTCTCTCTCATCACGTTCGTAGTTGCAGTAGGTTGTTTTCGGCAATCCTAAGGCTTTTGCAACTTCCTCTTGTGTGAGGTCTTTTGCCATTCTCAGTTTTTTCAGGCGGTTGTCGAACATTCTTATCACCTCCTACTATATATTATATACCCATTATGGGAATTTGTCAATGAAAATAGGGCACATTATTTTCAAAATGAGTATTTTGTACAAAAATATAATCTCAAATTTGTACATATTTGTACCCAATTTGGGGTTGACAAATGCCCAAAATGAGTATATAATGATAATGTACTCAAAACGAGTACGAAAACTCAAAACGAAAACGGAGGTGTAACAAATGGCTGAAAAGACAACGATATTTGACAACATTAATGGTGAACTGAGGCGCAGACATCTCACCCAGCAGGACCTTGCAAAGACTATCGAAATAGACCGCAGAACATGGTCCAAATGGCAGGATAAAAACGATATGCCAGCGTCGGTACTTCTACAGATAGCCAAATGGCTGAACGTTACGCTGGACTATCTAACCCGTGATGTTCATGCAGAATAGTGGAGGTGAAAACAATCGTGAAAAAAGGCGAGGCCGTAGAAAGGCATTACAAAAATGATACGATGTATGAGGTCTATGACAAAACAGATCCTGCACACTGCATTTTCATAGGGCTTTTTGACACATTGGAGGAAGCCACCAAGGCTGCAAAGAGGTACAGAGAAAGCTTCCCAAATGCAGAGATATGGGCATATGAAATGATAAGGGAGGACTAAAAATGCCTGCAAAGAAAATGACAGCCAATGACGTGATGTCCAAACGGTTGAGATCTATCCGAGCCGACAACGACATCACACAGGCAAAAATCGCAAAACGGCTGAACATGGCACAGACAGCCGTGAGCAGGTGGGAACGGCAGTTCGGCACCATGAACGCTGAACAAATCGTGACGTACTGCAAGATAATCGGGGCGAACCCCGAAGAAATCTTCGCAGAATACTGCAAGGAAAGGAGCGTAAAGAAATGACTAACATGATAGCAACGCTGGAAATCGTCAGATTCGTGGCTGCAATAGCGTTATGTGTGGCGCTATTCGCACTGGCGGTCTACGGACTATATCGAAACATCAAGGAGACCGCCGAAACCGCAATCCGTGAGGAGCTGGAGCAGGCAATCAAGGAAGCTTCAAAGCCTGTGGTCAAGGTCGAGATTTCCACAAAGGGTAGGTGGTAAAATGGCGGATAGTACATTCATAGCCTGCATAATAGGCGCAACAATCGTGATACTGACAGTTTTCTATGCCGTGATACTGTTCATAGCATGCATCATAGACCAGCACAAATGGGAACATGAACACAGTTATGACGATGAAAATCACGACGAAAACAGCGATGGCAATTCGTAGATTGCAAGGCAACGGATTTGCTATGAATAGCATTGGCTATGGCTATGGCAAAGCGAACCTGTGAACGACTGCGAAGTGCGAAGGCGCTGTTTTGCATAGCATGGAGCAACGGCATAGCAAGGTGAAGCACCGCAATGGAATAGCATTGAAAGGCGAGGCGGAGGCATGGATTGGTTTAGCAAGGCCTGGCAAAATATTGCGTAGCCAAGGCTAGGTATGCGCAGCACCGTTTTGACAAGCAAAGGCAGAGTCAGGTTTAGATTAGCAATGGCGAAGCTAGGTTTTGACACGCAACGAAAGGCTAGGGCATAGCAGGGCGCAGATTGGCGGTGTCATGCAAAGGAAATGCAATTCGAAGAAATGCAATGGCCTGGCATAGAATTGACACGCTATGGCAAGGCAAAAGTGATGCGGCGACAAGCATAGCAAAGGAATAGCATCGCATTGATTGGCTAAGGCATTGAACAGCATAGCGACGCAAGGGCCTAGCAAAGTTTTGTCACGCAAAGGAAAAAAATAATTTTAACGGAGGTCAAAAGACATGAGCATGAAAAAAATCAAAGTAAAGTTGACGTTCACCGAAGAGATTCTGGGAACGGCAAACGCAACAACCACAATCCATGATGAGTACATCGCATCGAAAGCACCCGATGCAAAGAGCCGTGAGGAAGAGATAGCCGCACTTGGTGTAGCGGAAGTGGTCGAAAAATCTATGACGGTATTCCCGACACTGGAAGACGGCACACCATTTCTATGGGATTATCAGGTCAAGGGATTTTTCAAGGACGCTTGCGGCGTTCTGAAAAAGGTATCAGGCACGGCAAGCTCCAAAATCAAGGCGTACAAGAAAGAGATTGACGGACTTATCTTCGTCGAGGAGCGCAAGATACCATACGAATTCAAGGGCGGCATGGGCGAGTGCCAGAGGCCGTTGAGAGCAAGCACGCCACAGGGCGAACGTGTTGCACTGGCACACTCTGAGACAGTTCCTGCAGGGGCGACAGTCGAATTCACAATCCAGATTTTGAAAGACGATATGGAAACAGCCGTAAGAGAGTGGCTAGACTACGGCAGGCTGAGAGGTATCGGTCAGTGGCGTAACAGTGGCAAAGGTAGATTTGAGTGGGAGGAGATTGAGAATGGATAAGAAACTAACAAAAGAAGATATCATAAATGTGGCTAAATCTTGTACAGATTCCGACTGTAAATCGTGCCCACTTGAGGATGATGAGAAATGTGCTACTAATTTTCTAAATTGTATTATCGAATACATGAAAAATGAGCCTGCACCTGCGGCAACAGGCACAAGCTCAACGAAAAAAGAAAACACTTTTCAAATTGATGATAGCACACTGCTTGATATTTGTCAAGAAGGAATAGAGGAAATGGCGAAAATAGCCCTTGATGATTATCCAAACGAATTCCTGACAGGATATATTGAAGCGTTCAAGGACAACATCAGGAGGCTGAGAGGTGAACAGAGTGACTAGCTATTCATGCTTGGATTGCAAGCACCTGAAAGGGTGTTTGGAGAGTAGCAGGCGTTACCCCTGCAGAGATTTTAAGCTGGCAGAGCCAGCGATACTAGAGAGGAGAGGGCGAAAACATGACAGTAAAAGAAAGGCTTGACGCTATGGCTGACATGGCATTAATGGAACAAAAAATGAAAGAAACGCAAGAGTATGGCACTGTTACCGAAGGCGTTTACCCTATGATGATAGGCGACGTGTGGACGTTTGATGGAGCAATATCGGGTGTTCAGATATTTCCACCTGACATTCATGCCGTAGCGAAAGAGGTCGGAGCTGAGGTGCTGGAAAACGGAATTGACTCGTATTTCATATACAAAAATATCGCATTTTTCAAATATATGGGCGGTGATTTTAATGCGTTACACGGCTAATGATTGTGTCGGCTGTCCTGACGGGTGCAGATGCTGCGGCAGAGACCGTGATTACACAGTGGTCGAATGCGACAAATGCAGAGAACAATTAGACCTTGCAAATGAAAATGTTTTCTGCTACGAAGGCAAGGACTACTGCAAGGATTGTTTCCGTGAAATCCTGATTGAAGAAATCAACCAGAATGACGATATTTCAATCTATGACCTTGCCGAGCTGGCAGGGGTTGAGTATGAAGAGGAGGATCTGAACCTGCTATGAGTGCTAGTTTTGACAACGGCGTTCAGAAATATGTCAGGGGCTATGCGGTAGTTGAAACCGCATTCCCTGTTGACAACAAGGGTGTGACATACGCCGCCTGCAAGTATTGCAGATTTTTCAGCCGTCGGTCAGGACGGTGCAATCTGACCGACGAAATCGTATTTTTACCAGACACGTTTGTGGGCGCCCAATGCCCATTAGAAATCAAAGAGGAGGAATAAAACATGGGACTACCCGTTCTAATCGAGGGAGAAAGTGGCAGCGGCAAGAGCCGTTCCCTCAAAAATTTCAAGCCAGGCGAGATAAGCATTTTCAATGTCGCTGGCAAGCCACTGCCGTTCAAAAACAATGGTCTTGCGACACTTTCGGTGGCAAAACTTGTCAAAGCAAACAAGGGCAAGAGCCGTTATGATGTGATAAAGGCGGCTATGTTTCAATCAAAGTCAAAGGCATTTGCCATTGATGATAGCCAGTATCTCATGGCGTTCGATAGTTTCGACAAGGCAAAAGAACTAGGGTACGGTAAATTTACCGATATGGCGGTCAGTTTTGAACGGCTGATAGAATTTGTTATAAATGACCTACCGTCAGACGTTATCGTGTACTTTTTGCACCACGTCGAACTGACCGACGGAGGCAAGTACAAAGCAAAGACCATCGGCAAAATGCTGGATAATCAGTTGACGGTTGAAGGACTGTTTTCGATTGTGCTGTTCTGCACGGCCGATGAGAACCACCACTATTTCATCACACAATCCAGGGGAATTTCTACTGCGAAGTCACCCGAAGATATGTTTGACGATGAAATCGAAAATGATTTGAAGTTCGTAGATACTAAAATCAGAGAGTATTGGAATTTAACTCCAAACGATATAGAAAGCGAGGAAAAGTAAATGATCGGAATTACAGGATATAAGCAGGCAGAGGCAACAAGTTTTTCAGAGCTGCCAAAGCTCCAGCCAGGTGGATATGTGGTAAAAATTCTCAATGTCAAGATTGAACCCACTGACTGGGGTAGCAGACTAGCAATTCAGTTCGACATCGCAGAGGGCGAATTCAAGGGCTTTTTCGACAAGCTGTATAAGGCAACACCAGACGAGTGGGAGAACAAGAAGTGGAAGGGCTCAATGCGCCTGAGCATACCGCATAACACAGGCGATGAAACCAAGTTCAAGAAGTCGCTGGGTTATTTCAAATCCCAGATACAGGCGTTTGAGAATTCAAATGCAAATCTACATATAGACTGCGAGCGTGACTGGGACGAGAACGTCCTGAAAGGCAAACTCGTGGGCGCCCTTTTCAACGAAAAAGAGTGGGAAAAGGACGGCAGAACAGGCTGGTTTACACAATGCAAACGTTTCGTGCCTGCGAACGATATCCGCAGTGGCAATTTCACGATTCCGAAACGTGAAGAGCTGAAGAACAAGCCGTCAACAGCCAGCAATGACAGTTTTGACCCGAACGCTAATCTGTCTGATTTTGTTGAAATCAACGCAGACAATGACACAGTACCATTCTAATGCACCCGATAGATATTGACGCCACACTTAAAACGTTCTCGGTTGTCGTTGATAGCCGAGAACAAAAGTGGGGGCATATTGAAAAGGCTCTGAAAGCCACAGAAACGCCATATACACAACACAAGTTAAACTATGGCGATTATACTTGCGAAGCCGTAAAACCTAATAGCGAGCCTGTAAGCCTTGCTCAGAGCGTTGTCATTGAACGCAAGGCGAATTTGGACGAAATAGTGGGCAATTTCACGAAGGGACGAGAACGTTTTGACCGTGAATTTAAGCGTTCGGTTGAAGACCATGCAAAAGTGTTTTTAATGGTCGAAGATGATAGATTGTGGGAAAATATTCTGTTACACAACTATCGCAGTAAAATGCCACCGAAGGCACTACTGGCAACGTTCTGTTCATGGCAGGCACGATATAACATCACGATCATAGCGTGTCGGAAGCAGGAAAGCGGCACACTGATAAAGGCGATACTATACTACGCTTTGAGAGATTATCTTCAAAAATTGGACGGTGATTAAATGCTAGAAAATGGATTCATAGTTTTACATAGAAAAATAGTGAACTGGGAATGGTACAAAGACCCTGCGACACGCATCGTTTTTGAACATTTAATTTTGACCGCCAATTATGAAGAAAAGCGTTTCAAGGGTGAAGCTATTCACAGAGGGCAGAGGGTCGCAAGCTATGGCACACTAGCCAAAGAAACAGGGTTGTCAGTTCGCAACGTAAGAACTGCAATTCGCCACCTAATTTCGACAAACGAAGTGACAAGCAAAGCAACTAACAAATATAGCGTATTTACGATAGTAAATTATGATATGTATCAGGACAAGCGACAAGCAAATCGACAAACAACCGACAAGCAAGTGACAAGCAATCGACAAACAACCGACAACAATGAAACAAAGATAACAAAGATAACAAAGATAAACAAAGAAAAACAAATATATGCTGCTCCCGCAGCGCACACAAACGGCAGGCGGACAGACAATCCAGGCAGGACAGATTTTTGAGCGAGGTGAAAAAAACATGGGATATACAATGCGTGATGATGATGTGGTCGGTCTGGCTGTGGCACTGAACGCAGAAACGCACCGCAAGGGACGTGAACTGTATTTCAAATACTGTCCGTACTGCAATGGGGGCGGTCATGACAAAGACACATTTTCTGTAAATCTTGACACAGGCGCGTTCAAGTGCTTCAGAAGCAGTTGCGGCATGACAGGTCATTTCGTGCAGCTCGCAAGAGATTTTAACTATCCGCTAGAATTTGACGATGAACAGAAAAAGAAATACCGCACGCTACCGCCTGTGAAAATAGTCACCCGTGACAAGGCAGTTGAATACCTGCGGTCGAGGGGAATTTCGGAGATCACCACACGGAAATACAACATCACTGTCGGTGATAAACGTGACAATTTGCTGATGTTTCCGTTTTTTGATGAAAATAACGTGTTGACGTCTGTCAAGTATCGCAAGACAGATTTTGTCAAAGGCAGAGACAATCAAAAAGAGTGGTTTGAAAAGAACACAAAACCGATACTGTTCGGCATGAACCGATGTACAGAAAAGCATGATAGGCTGATAGTCACAGAGGGGCAAATCGATAGTCTGTCGGTGGCAGATTGTCAGATAGATAATGCAGTATCTGTGCCAGGCGGTCAGAGCAATAAAACATGGGTGCCGTTCTGTTATGATTTTGTGGACAGCTTCGACGAAATTGTAATTTTCGGAGACCATGAACACGGCCACATAACACTTGTTGACCAGTTTACTACGTCATTTCCACACAAAAAATTGAAAGTTGTCAGGGCACAAGACTATTTGGGTGAAAAGGACGCAAACGCAATCCTACAGAAATACGGCTGCAAAGCGATATGCGACGCTGTGAACAACGCCGAAGAAATACCTGTCACGGCTGTCAAAAAGCTGTCGCAGGTCAAGGCAGTAAATCTGGATAAGCAGGAGCATATCAGAACTGGCATATATGATGTTGACCGATATATCGGTGGTATCTATATGGGGCAGGTGGTAGTTATCACGGGCAAACGTGGCGAGGGTAAATCAACGCTGGCGTCACAGATAATTGCAAATGCACTAGACCAATCAGACCTTGACGGCAATCCGTATTCGATTTTCGTTTATTCGGGTGAATTGCCTGACTATCATTTCAAACGCTGGCTGGATCTCCAAATTGCAGGAAAACAAAATGTTATACGTTCGGTCAACGAATATGGCGACGAGACCTATGACATTCCTGATGATGTGGTCGATAAAATCAACCGCTGGTATGATGATAGGGCGTACATATTTGATAACACGGCTGTGACGGCTGAAATCAAACTTGACGGCGACAATGCCAAGCGTGACGGCAAGATATCATTGCTGGGTACGATTGAAACGGCTATCCGCAGATTTAACGTTAAACTGATACTGATTGATAACCTCATGACGGCCTTGGACGTTGACCTCAGCAAAGAACTGTATCGGGCGCAGTCGGATTTTGTAAATGCCGTGAAATACATAGCGGTTAAATATAACGTAGCTATCATACTGATAGCGCACCCACGCAAAACCGCCGACGGCATTGAACTGAATGCAGATAGTGTCAGCGGTTCGGGAGATATAACCAATAGGGTTGATTTGGTTTTAACATATAGCAAAAACAGTGATGACGATAAGGACGATTTCCAAAGCAAAATCGCCATTGTAAAAAACCGATTAACAGGTAATGTGGCGGACAACATCAAGGTCGCCTACAGCCAGATTTGTAAACGTATCGGCTGTAACAATACAGAATGGGGCAAAATCTACGGCTGTTTCAAAGAGGTTGACACGGCTGAAGACGAAGATTTACCGCCATTTTAAAATCAAGAAAAGAGGGGTGAAAAAACATGGAAAGGTCAGAAATCGACAAGCTGGCATATCGTGGCGAAGAACTACCGAACGATAGCAACATTTTTGATGAGATATATTGGCTGGCTATGTATTATCTATACAAAACCGCCACACTGAACAACATTCCTGCAGAGCAGGCGGCAAAAGCCAAAAGTGCATTGACACAGAAGCTGGACAAGCAGATAAAGCAGAGCGAACCTAACGAAAACGTGATAGCAGCATTCAATGACAGCATTCGTGTTATGCGAGAAATGGAAAAATTCATCAGACCTTATGCGGAATTTGAAAAGAAGAGCCGTGAAGAGCTGATAGAATTTATCAAGCATATGTTTGATGTGCTGTCGGGGCTAGGTCCGTATGAGGAGGACGAAGAGCATGGGTAACAATAAATTCTGCACCAGCTGCAAATATTTCGAGAAGTCACCTGACAACTGCGGCAGAAAGAACGGAAAATATGGGCTGTGTAAATATGGTGTGAGACAGGGACTTTGCCCGAGAGTAGTCAACTATCAGCACCCTATCTGCGAAGAGTTCAAGGACAAGATAGCGGCTGTGAAATGCAGTGCTGCTACAACACTCTGCTGGTACTGCAAACACGCAGTGCCGAAGAGGGACAAGCTGACAGGTGAACAGATAGCAGGGTGCAGTTGGTCGATAGACAGACAGCCTGTGCGTGGTTGGAAGACGCACTGTCATAGGGTTTATAAGGGGCAGATTTCAACTCACACGCTCACGTGGAGCGTGACCCAGGCGGATATGTGCTGAATGTGACGGTAACTTTTTAGGAGGCTATATGGATAGTGCAAAAGAACAAAAGGCTATCGAACGTCTGAAAACGTTTGTACCTGAGGACGGATATTATTTAGCGTATAGCGGTGGAAAAGATAGCGATTGCATCAAAGTCTTGGCACAACTCGCAGGCGTTAAATATGATGCTGTACATAATTTGACAACAGTTGATGCACCCGAAACTGTGAAATATGTTCAATCTCAGCCAGATGTCAGAATCGACAAAGCGTATGACAAGAACGGCAATCATATTACAATGTGGAATTTGATTGTAAAAAAAGCTAATGCCACCGACACGTCTTGCAAGATACTGCTGCAGCGAATTAAAAGAACGTGGCGGCATAGGACGTGTTGTTGTCACGGGTGTTAGGTGGCTTGAAAGTCAACGCCGTAAAGAAACGGCTGATGTTATAAAAATTATCGGCAAGCCGAAAGCTACAATGAAAACTGCTGATGAAATAGGCATAGAGTATCAGCAAACGTATCAGGGCGGAATCATTTTTAATGATGATAACGACAAAAATCGTAGGTTGGTTGAACACTGCTATCGCACTACGAAAACTATGGTAAACCCTATAGTCGATTGGTCTGATTATGATGTGTGGGCTTTTTTGCGTTACTATGGGTGCAAATCAAATCCGCTGTATGAATGCGGTTTTAGTCGTATAGGTTGCATTGGCTGTCCTATGGTTGGAAAACATAGATACGTTGAATTTGAACGATATCCCAAATATAAACAAAACTATATAGCGGCATTCGATAGAATGCTAGAACGTAGAAAGCAGCTTGGAAAAACTGCTAAAATGTCATGGCAAACAGGTCAAGACGTTTTTCGCTGGTGGCTAGGTGAAGATTTTAACCAGCTGACATTTGATGATTTGGAGGTATAAAAATGGCAAGATATATTGACGCAGACAATCTGATTGACGAACTATCGGCGGCGTGTATGCCGATATACGAAAAAGGCATAACAGGCATTCTGGGTGATAACAGCAGTATCGCTGATATAATCAACGAACAGCCTACCGCAGACGTGCAGGAAGCAAGGCACGGAAAGTGGGAAAGCACAGAATTAATGTATGAAAACGGCTGTACAAGATGTAGTGAATGTAAAACAGAATATTATGCAAGCAATTTAGAAGAAATATGCGGCGATACGTTCCCGACTTATTGTCCACTTTGCGGAGCAAGAATGGACGGTGACAACAATGACGGATAAGCAATACAAAAAATATAAAGAGGTTGAAGAGGAAATAAGGCCTCTAAAGACATTTTTAAAAGGGTTTTGCACTCGTTCCAGTTCTTGTCCGACTTTAATTTTTACAAAGCCAAAGTTAAAATTTAAAAGAAGGCAGACTTGCGTTCCAGACGTTTGCGAGATTGAAATTTCTTATGCGTTACAAAGTCGAATATTAGAAGTTATTGGGCAGTATATTCACGAGAAAGAGAAAGAACAGAAAGAACTATGAAGGAGGAAATGCAATGAGCGAAACAGTATCAGGCGAGGAGCTTGAAAAGATAAACGACTATGCAAGAAAGCCGCTCACGGAGGACAAGGTATTTGTTTTCAGGGTGGCGCTTTGTGACAATAACATTGACAGAGACGGTGAAAAGTTTTCATCAGGCGCTTTGAGGAAGCTTGCGAAGCTTTTTAAGGGCAGAACGGGTATTTTCGACCATGACCCTAAAAGCTCAAAGCAGACTGCTAGAATATTTGACACTTGGGTGGAAACTCTGCCTGAGAAAACTACGACAGACGGCGAGGTCTACCGCAGACTTATGGCAAAGGCTTACATGGTGCGAACTGCTTCTAACAGCGATCTTATAAGCGAGATTCAGAGTGGAATAAAGAAAGAAGTATCCATTACCTGCACCATGGGAGAGAAGCTTTGCTCTGTATGCGGAGAGGATATGCACAAGGGCGGCTGTGACCATGAAAAGGGGCGTGAATACGGCGGTAGGCTGTGTTATCACATTCTTGACGAGCCGCTTGAAGTTTACGAGTGGTCGTTTGTGGCAGTGCCTGCGCAGGTGCAAAAAAATGGCACTAAAAGTTTGGCAACAAGGAGAGACGACAATGCGTGAAATATTATTTCGTGGCAAACGCATTGCCAATGGCAAATGGGTAAATGGATATTACGTTCTTAGGAAACGCCCATACTTCAAGGACAAGGGTGCTGATTTTGAACACATTATTTGTAACAATCTGGTAATCGATGATTTCAATGACAAACAGTTTGTTGATACAATCCCAATAACATATTCGGTTGACCCTGAAACTGTCGGTCAGTACACAGGTCTGACAGACATGAACGGCAACAAAATTTTTGAGGGGGATCTCTGTCTGTGCAACAGAAATATTTCAAAACATATTGACAAAAAGGTTTTTGAAATTAAGTTTGACCCTGAGACTGGATTCTTCGGAGAAAGTGACACGTCAAACATATGCCCTAGCGTTTTTTATATGTGCGAAATTATCGGAAATGTTTTTGACACCCCTGAATTTCTGAAAGCTGGTGAAATGCCATGAAAGCACGAACGAACATCGTCAGACAAAGCGACATCAAGAAAGAGGTCGCAAAGGAAATGCAGAAAAGATATAGCGAACTGCAAGGCGAGATAATGCAGGATATCACGGAACAGATAATGGCGACTGTTTTGTGGACGCTAGATAAGTGGTACGGCTGGAAAGGCAAACGCCTGCGTGCATTTATCAACGCAGTAAATAGCACGTTTGACATCATGGACACGGCTGAATTCGATAACGACAATAACGCCAGCTATCTGAAAGAAACATACGGCATTGACCTGTCGGAACTGATATCAACGGAAATGACTGACAGGGTGCAGAAAGGCGGTTGAAATGACAGCAAAAGAATATTTGCAAAACGCCTATAAAATCGAACGGCGTGTAAAAATCATCGAAAACAAGGTCAAGAAACTGCGGTCACAGCTAGAATATGCTGGTATTTCATACGAAAATACAGGTGCTAGTCATGGTAGTTGCAATGGCGACAAGATGTCAAGCACCATAGAACGCATAGCGGAATACGAACGCAGACAGCAGGAACTGGCACTGATACTGATTGAAAAACGTCTGCAAATTGAACAATCTATTGACGCAGTAGCAGACGCAGACCAGCGAGAAGTCCTTGAACGACGGTATCTTTTTTATCAACGCTGGGTAGGAAAATTCAATAAAGAAAATGGTGAATACATAATGGGAATCACTGATTATATGAACTATTCAGAACGCACGATTTATAAAATTCACGGTGAAGCCCTGAAACATATTGTTGTTCCAAAAGAGTGCAGTGAAATGCAGTGAAATGCAGTTATTAATCTGCTATACTGTATAATAGCCCGATAGGGTGAAAAGGTCAGTTGGCTATCTCCTCAATAAAAGCCAACCTTATACTTTACGCCTGAGTGGCTAGCCCTCAGGCAATGTGCAGGGGCGGTGCGCCATCACTTAACCTGCTCCATGTTTTTTACTTCTTTTTGTTTTAGATCTCCTGACTTCCGCTATGGCATTAGCTATGGCGGATATATCGGTCGATACTGCGATGGTGTTGACACCGATACCAATCAGCCACACACACCTCTTAGCAATGTGTCCCACGTGTGGCATTTTTTATTTTCGGAGGGCGGCACTATGAAAGACTTTGCATATTCCTTTTACCGCTCTGCGGCATGGAAGAAGTGTCGCCAATCCTACATTGACAAACGCATATTAATCGACGGCGGTCTTTGCGAAGAATGTCACGAACGTGCTGGATATATCGTTCATCACCGAACATTGTTGACACCAGCGAACATTCGTGACCCTGAGGTATCATTAAACCATGCCAATCTTGAATTTGTATGCAAAAAATGTCATGATAATTTCGAGGGTCATTTCTACCAAAAATCGCCTAAAAAATTAACAAAATGTGAATTTGACGCATTTGGTATGCCCATACCCCCCTCAAATTTGGAATGAAATTTTTCCTAAGATACCGAGGGGGCAAAGGTCATTTTTTACGCACGATAAAATCGCATAAGGGGGGTGTAATCTGATAATGGCAAAAATCAAGAAGAATTTGAGCGAGTTGCGAAAAGCTGTGGATAGCTGTGAACCAGCTAAAAGAGAACTGGGCATAAAGCTATTAGATCAGCTGGAGTACATGGAAAATCTGCTGAGTGAGTATCAGAAAAAGATAAAAGCAGAGGGCGCAATCATCGAAGCGACAAACGGCAATGGTTTTACTGTCAAGACAGAGCACCCTGCAAGTAAAGCGTATGCAACGTTAATCGGAAAATACAATGCAATGGCAAAGACAGTTGAGGATATTATCCTTGACAGCCTGCAAAAGTCCGAGGGCGACGAGTTGTTGGAATTCCTAGGCGGTGCAAAGCGTTGACGGAATTTGAAAAATATTTTACTGGCATTTATGACGGGAGTATCGTTGCGTGTGAAAAAATGAAAAAGGTTTCGGAAATGCTGCTGAACAGATTTGCAAGCCCTGATGAATTTCATTTTGACGAAGCTATTGCAACACGACACACGGATTTTATAGAAAAATTCTGTAAGCAGCCGTCTGGAAAACTAGGTCAGCCGTTGAAGTTAGAACTTTTTCAAAAAGCGAGATTGCAAGCATTATTCGGTTTTGTTGACGATAACAACCTACGCCAGTATAACGAATGCCTGATAATCGAAGGTCGAAAGAACGGCAAGACAACGGAAACTGCGGCGGTCGAAAATGATATGCTGGTCAATGACGGAGAGGGTTCACCGCAGATATATAACATCGCCACAATGCTAGACCAGGCAAAGCTAGGTTTCAACGCCTGCTATAAAATGATAAAACAATCGCCATTGCTGAGCAAGCATATTCGCAAACGTGCAGCCGATTTGTACTTCCCATTGAACATGGGATTTATAAAAGCCCTTGCGAGCAACTCAAACAGCCTTGACGGTTTGGACGTTCACTGCGGTGTTATCGACGAATTGGCGGCGATTAAAAATCGAGACCTATATGATTTGATAAAGCAAGCAATGGGCGCTAGACAGCAGCCCATTTTATTTTGCATTACTACAAACGGCTTCGTTCGTGGCGGTATCTTTGACGCCCAATACGAATATGCAAATAATCTGCTATATGGACGGCTGACGGAAAACAATAACAGGTTTCTGCCGTTTATCTATGAGTTGGATAGTCCTGACGAATGGGACAAGGAAGAATGCTGGTTAAAAGCAAACCCTGGACTGGGCACGATAAAATCAACAGACTATCTGCGCCAAATGGTGCAGAAAGCCAAAGACGATCCTAGCTTTAAGGCAACAGTTATGGTCAAGGATTTCAACCTACCGCAGAATACCGAAAGCGGCTGGCTGAGATGGGACGAGCTGAACAATGAAGAAACTGTCGTGGATTATCCGTTCAGATATTTCATCGGTGGTTTTGACGCTGCTGATTATATAGACCTTAATGCCGCAAAGGCTATCTGCAAAAAGCCTGACGATGATAGGTTGTATGTAAAATCTATGTACTGGATACCGCAAGCCGTCCTTGACGCTGACGCTGAAAAGGGTGACAGACGTGGACGAGATAGTGTGCCGTATGAATTGTGGAAATCACAAGGCCTGCTGAGGACGTGCGAGGGAAACAAGGTAAACAAGCGTGTTATCCTAGACTGGTTTTTGGAACTGAGAGATAAGGAAGATATTTATCCGTTGGCTATCGGCTATGACCCTTGGCACGTTTCGGACGAGCTGATAAAGGCGTTTGAAGAGGAGTTCGGCAAGGGCGTTTTAGTACCTGTGCGCCAGGGCGTTATAACGCTGTCTGACCCGATGAAGAATTTGAAAGCTGAGTTTCAGCGACACAACATCGTTTACGACAACAATCCAATTGACAAATGGTGTTTCCTAAATACGGCTGTAAAGACGGACGTCAACGGCAACATTCAGCCGTGTAAGAAATCTGACCGAACGCAAAGAATAGACGGACTTGCGGCACTGCTAGACGCATATGTGGTCTATTATAATCGGCAGGAAGAATTTGAGAGTTTGATATGAAAGGGGTGAAAAAATGGGTCTGATAAATCGTTTTAAAAACAGGTCACAGGTAGTGACCCGATATAAGATGATGACGGAAATCGGCAACGGCTACTATAGCTGGGACGGCAACGTTTATCGGTCGGATTTGGTGCGTGCCTGCATTCGCCCGAAGGTCAAGGCTATCGGAAAACTGACCGCAAAGCATATCAGAAAATCATATAGTCGAAATGGTGACGGCAGTATCGAGATAAACCCTGAACCATATATGCGAATGCTGCTAGAAGAGCCAAACGAGTTCATGACAATGCAGAAACTATTAGAAAAAATCGCAACGCAGTTGTGTTTGAACAATAACGCGTTTATTTTGATTATCCGCGACGGCAACGGCTATCCTACTGAACTATATCCTATCCCTGCAGACAGCGCAGAGTGCGTATATATCGGCAACGATTTGTATTTAAAATTCACGTTTTTCAATGGTCAAAGATATACGTTTCCGTATGCAGATATCATTCATTTGCGTAGCGATTTTTACAAAGACGATATCTTCGGAGAACGGCTGAGTGAAACGCTGACGCCGTTAATGGAAATCGTGACAACTACAGATCAGGGTATTGTCAAGGCTATCAAGAATTCGTCAATTATCCGCTGGCTGTTGAAGTTCACCAGTTCCCTGCGCCCTGAAGATTTGAAAAAGCAAGCGCAGGAGTTCAGCGAGCAGTTCATGAGCGTTCAGAACGGCACAGGTGTTGCGGCGGTCGACAGCAAAGCAGACGCAAAGCAAGTTGACGCAAAAGACTATGTACCGAATTCATCGGTCATGGAAAAAACCACACAGAGAATTTATTCGCTGTTTAACACAAACGCAAATATCGTGCAGTCGAACTACACCGAAAACCAATACAACGCCTACTACGAATCGGAGATAGAACCAGTGGTAATGGAACTGGCTGGCGAATTCACACGAAAACTATTCAGCCGTATCGAAAGAGGGTATGGCAATAAGATAGTTTTTGAAGCGTTCAATCTGAGTACTGCGTCAATGTCAACCAAGCTGAATCTGGTGCAGTTTTTCGACAGAGGCATTATGAACGCAAACGAAATCCGAAGCGTGTTCAATCTGGCTGACATTCCTTCGGGCGATCAGTACTATGTCAGACTAGACACGGCAAAGATAGACAGCGGTGAGGGAGGTGAAAATGATGAAAATTAACGTCAAAGGTACTATCATTCCGAATGATGACCAGTGGATCTATGACCTTTTCGACATTGACGCCATTTCTCCTGCGAGGGTCTTAAAAGATATAACTGCTGCGGCTGAAAAAGGCGAGCCGTTGGAAGTTTACATCAATTCTGGCGGTGGTGATATTTTTGCAGCGTCCGAAATCTATTCGGCAATCCGTGAATATTCAGGCGACGTCAAAATACACGTTGTCGGTCTTGCGGCAAGTGCGGCAAGCGTGATAGCGTGTGCAGGCAAGTCAGATATATCACCGACGGCACAAATTATGGTGCACAACGTATCATCAGCGACAAGAGGTGATTACCATGACATGGACAAAATGTCAGAAATCCTGCAAAAAGCCAATGAAACCATTGCAAATGCCTACATAACAAAATCGGGCATGGCAAAAGAAAAGGCGTTAGAAATCATGGACAAGGAAACATGGTTGACGGCTGATGAAGCGGTCGGACTGGGATTGATAGACGAAATCGCAGGAAACAAGAACGCCAAGTCACAGCTTGTGGCGGCCTACTGCGATATCATACCACAGAACGTAATCGAAAAGATGAAAGCTGAGCGTGCTGACAAAAAAATAACGGCGCAGGCAAGGCTTGACAAACTAAAGGAGGGTTATAAAAATGACAAGACAGGAAATGCTTGACAAGGCTCAGGCTCTCATTGACGAGGGCAATTTCGAGGAAGCTGAAAAGCTGATGAATGACGCTGAAAAAGCGGCAAAGACACAGGCAAATCTGAACGCTATGACAAAAGACCATGCGTCAGATACTATGAAAAATATCATTGAAAGGAATGAAAACAAGATGAACGAGAATGCGATCACACACACATCAAACATCTATGACAGCATCGAATACAGAACTGCGTTTATGCACAATGTTCTCGAGGGCACACCAATTCCTGCAAAGTTTGCGAACGAGGCACAGAGCACAAAGACCACTGACGTTGCGGCTGTTATTCCGTCCACAACTATGCAACGAATCGTTGAAAAGTTGGAGGAACACGGCCAGATCTATGCCCTTGTTACAAAGACAAATATCAAGGGTGGCGTGACAATCCCTACTTCAAGCGCCAAGCCAGTTGCAACATGGGTCGCTGAGGGCGCAAGCTCTGACACACAGAAGAAGACTACAGGCTCAATCACTTTCAGCTATTACAAGCTGAGATGTGCTATCTCCATGTCGCTTGAAGTTTCTGTGGTATCACTCGACTTCTTTGAGACAGTATTTGCTAATCAGGTAGCCGACGCAATGATCGCCGCTATCGAAACAGCAATCATCAAGGGCGACGGCTCAGGCAAGCCAAAGGGTATCACAAAGGAAACTGTTGTCAGCGGTCAGAACGTGGACGTTGCACTGGCAAACGGCATTACATACAAGACCCTGTGGGATATGAAGAAGAAAATTCCGTCAGGCTACAGAGCAGGCGTTAAGATGTTCATGAACTATGCAACATTCTGCGACATTCAGGCACTGACGGACACAAACGGACAGCCTATCGCTAGGGTCAACTATGGTCTTAACGGAGATATGCAGCCATCAATCCTTGGCACACCTGTTGTGTTCTCTGACGATATCGACGCTTATGCGGACGCTGTATCGGCTGACACAATCGTTGCATTCTTCTTCCGTCCTGAGGACTATATCCTCAACACAAATCTCCAGATGACAGTCAAGAGATATGAGGATAATGACACCGAAGACCAGGTAACAAAGGCGGTCATGCTGGTAGACGGTAAGGTCATTGACAAGAACAGTCTTGTAACGCTCACAAAAAAGAGCAAGTAATCACGATGATAAAGGGGGCATAACGAATGCTTGAAAGTTTGAAAAATTCGCTGAGGATATCACATAACAAGCTAGATAGCGACATTATGTCAAACGTTGACGCCTGCATGGAAGACTTGAAGCGTGTGGGCGTGTTCGTTCCCTTTGACGCTGACGATTGCAGCGCAATTTTGAAAAAGGCTATCGAAAACTATGTCAAATGGCAATATGATTTCAACGGCAAAGGAGAAGATTTCCGCAAAAATTACGAGCGCCTACGAGACGCACTAAGTCTGAACGAGGACTACACGGAGGGGATTTAACAATGTTTAATGATGTTGTAAAAATTGCCAAAGCAAAGATAGTTTCAGACGAAATAGGAAACCAAGAAAAGGTCGTTGATTGGGAAAATGCCAAAGAAGTGTTTTGTCAGGTATCATCAATTTCACGTTCTGAATTTTACAGTGCCGCACAAGCTGGATTTCAACCCACGTTGAAAATCAAAATGGCGGATTACTATGACTATGATGATGAAGATATGTTATTTTATAACGGTCGGGAATATCGTATCATACGCACATATGTCGCAGGAACAGCCATTGAACTGACGGCTGAACGTTTTGGCGGTGATCACTGATGAAATCGGTCGAGATTGATGTCAGTAAGCTGGCGAAACAGGTCGCTGATGACCTGAAAGAATACAGTGAAGAAACTGCAAAGATAGTTGACGGCTGTATCGACGAGGTCGCAGACCAGTGCGTCGAAAAGCTGAAAGCCACATCACCACGTAAAACAGGCAAGTATGCCGAAAGCTGGAAAGCTGAAACAGTGTACGCTAAGTCGGGCAACAAGCGTGTTGTGGTGCGAAACAAAAAATACTACTACCTGACACATCTGCTGGAGCACGGTCACGCAAAGAAAGGCGGCAAGGGCAGAGTAAAAGCATTTGTGCATATCAAACCTGTTGAAGAATATGCACAAAAGACGCTGCCTGAGTTGATAGAAACGAGGTTGAAGAAATGAATTTGACATTGGCTGACATACGTTCACGATTAACGGCTATCGACGAACTGAAAGACAAGGTCGCATACTATTCATCACGTGATGAAATGAAAACGCCCTACTGCGTGTTCTATCGTGAAAGCACCATAGACAGCGGAGATGATATGCACCCTGCAAGCCTGCGAGAACAGACGATAGTTATTGAATTGTACACGAGGAAAATCGACGTTGAACTTGAAACGGCTGTTGAAAAACAGTTTGCGGATTTTGACTTGGAAAAGTCTGAAAGCTGGATTGAAGACAGCAAGGAGTATCAGATAAGATATTCATTTACCAATTATTTGAAATAAGGAGGAATTGAAATGGATGAAACAAAGAAAGCCCCAAGTAACATTATTCTTGGAAGCGGTTATATCTACTATCAGGATTTCAGCGGTGAAACAGTGCCAGATGTTGATACTATCTGCACCGAAGCCAATGTGCTGGGCTATATTCAGGGTGGCGCAACCCTGTCTTATAAGCCGACATTCTACACCGCAAGTGATGATGATGGTACGCACCAAAAGACAATCATCACAGAGGAAGAAGCTACACTGAAAACTGGCATTATGGTATTCAACGGCAATACCCTTGACGTTCTCTGCGATACTGCAAGAGTTACAGAAGATACCAGCAAGAAACGTAGAACTGTCAAGATAGGTGGTCTAAAGAATATGCGTCGCAAGAGGTATGTCCTGTGTTTCCACCACGTTGACGCAGTTGACGGAGATATATGGGTCATGATCGTGGGCAACAACCAGAGCGGCATCGAACTGGCGTTTGCAAAAGATAAGGAAAGCGTTATTGACGCAGAGTTCAAGGCACTGCCAAGCGACAGCGACGGAACACTGATTACCTACATCGAAGAGGATAAGTCAATAAGCGCCATATAAGCAACACAAATACACAGCCTGCTGAGATTTTCAGTGGGCTGTTTTTTTTGGAGGTATACAAAAATGCCAAAGACGTTGAATTTCAACAAAATGCAAAAACCTAGCCTGCGCATTGAACTGGCTGATGAAAAGCATACCACGATATTTGTTATGCCACCCACAAAGGGCGAAATTGAAGCGTTTGGAGAAATATCCGCAAAGTTAGGTGGCAACAAGCTGGACGAAGCAATCGAGATGTGCGCAAGGTTGATGTCACACAACATCGCAAAGATACCGATAACGGCTGAAACACTGGCTGATTGGGATATCTATGACATTCAGATGTTCTACCGCACATATATCGACTATCTGCTTGAAATCAAAAATTCAAAAAACTAGCACTCCCCTACTATCCGCCGCAGGATAGAGAAGGGGAGAAATATGAAATTTCCTCAACGTGGGAAAAATTAGTTGCGGACTATATGGGTATATCCCTATATGACGTTGATGATATGGACTACTATGACTATCTGCTGATACGTCGTGACGCTTTTATCGCACGGCTCAGGCAGACAGAGAGCGGTCAAGAATACCTAGACAACGCATATAGGCTGACCTTGACAAAGCCTGACCGACAGGCTTTGCGAGAGAATTTCGGAAAGGGGGTAATGATAGGTGGCAAAAAGTAGCATAAAGGGCATTACTATCAAGATAGGCGGTGACACCACAGGTCTTGATAAGGCGCTGAAAGAAACAAACAAGAAGAGCCGTGAACTGGAGAGCGAGCTGAAAGCGGTTGATAAAGCCCTAAAGCTAAACCCGAACAACGTCACACTGGTCAAGCAAAAACAAGACCTGCTGAAAGACAGTATCAAAGAAACAAAGTCAAAGTTGGACGTGCTGAAAGAAGCACAATCACAGGTCACGGCACAGTATAAAAAGGGTGAGATAGACGCAGGACAGTATCGTGCGTTCCAGCGTGAGTTGGAAACAACGAAGTCGAAGCTGTCAAGTCTGAAAGACGAAAAGAAAAATGTTAATGCCATTGGCACGGCATTCAAAGAAGCCAAAGACAAGGTCGAGCCTGTCATAAAGAAAGTCGAAAAAGTCGGTTCTGCCATAGGCGGTGCGGCAAGCAAAGCCGTAAAGTTCACGGCAACGCTGGGCAAGATAGACACGGCTATGATAGGCAAGGCGGCTGACGGATTCAAAAAATACACGCAAACCATAGGTGCTGGTCTTGCGGCTGTAACAACGGCACTTGCGGCAAACGTTGAGACCAGCCGTGAGTGGAACAGCGATATGACCAAACTGAAAACAAACGCCGAAACCAGCGGCAATAATTTTGATTTTATGAAATCAAAAATGCAAGATTTGGTGGCTATCACAGGCGAGTCCGATTCAAGCATTGAAGCGTTGTCAAACCTTATGGCTGTTGGTTTCAGCGATGAACAAATGACGCCTGCTATAAACGCACTCAGCGGAGCGGTTGAAAAATTCCCTGATACCTTGAAAATCGAGAGCCTTTCGGACAGCTTGCAGGAGACCCTTGCTACAGGTGCTGCGACAGGTCAGTTTTCAGAGCTTATCGGGCGTATGGGTGATAGCGTTGATGATTTTAATGCGGGTCTACAGAATTGCACGTCAGAAGCAGAACGTCAGCAGTATGCCCTTGATTGGCTGGCAAATTCGGGTCTGTCGGAAATCAATGACGAATACCAATCAGCAAATAAATCAACGCTGGACTATGAACGTGCAAGTTTTGAATTGCAGGACGCCCTTGCGTCTTTGGGAACTGCGTTCACGCCTGTTATGGCTGGTGCAAAGGGAATGGCAGCAGATTTTCTGACAAAATCGTTGCCAGCTGTTCAAAAATTGTCAGGCGGTTTCACCAAACTGTTTGACGGCGTTTCTAGTTTGCTAGACGCATATGACAGTGGTGGCCTTGACGGCTTGACTGAACAAATTCCTGTTGTTATATCCGGGCTGTTCAGTTCTGCGTCAGAAACGCTTGCCGAAAATGCCCCTACACTAATCACAGCGGCAACTACAGTTCTAACATCTATCATTCAATCGCTGGCACAATCGGCGCCGTCACTAATCAACTCAATTTTGCCGTCACTGCTTAACGGCTTTTTCGGGCTGATAAATGCATTGGTTTCAACTATCCCGACGCTAGTTCCTGAACTGGTGCAGGGCGCAATCACACTGTTTTTAGGCCTGATTGACGGACTAAATGACGTTATCAAACAGTTAATGCCAATGTTGCCTAGTTTGATAAAACAAATAACTGACACGTTGATTGAAAATCTGCCTGCAATCATTGAGGGCGGTTTCCAATTGCTAACAGGATTGATAACAGGTCTAACTAAATGCACGCCCGATTTGATAAACGCAATAATAGCGTTGATACCTGTTATAACAGATTCGTTGACAGAAAATCTGCCTGTGCTAGTCAAGGCTGGTATGGAATTGATTGTTGCATTAGCACAGGGGTTGCCGACTGCAATTCCTGCTATCATAGACGCACTGCCTGATATAATCAGCGCTATCATAGACGGCTTCAAGGAAGTTGATTGGCTGGACTTGGGCGCAAATATTCTCAAAGGCATTTTGAACGGTTTAGTTTCCGCAGTCAGTGGAATCTGGAGCGTTGTTGAAGATGTTGGAAGTGCCATTATAGACGGATTCTGTGATTTTTTCGACATTCATTCGCCTTCAAGGGTTATGGCGAAAAAGGTCGGTCAGTATCTGCCGTCTGGTATCGCTGTCGGCATGGAAGACACTGCGGACGAACCAGTGGACGAGGCACAGGCTATTGTTGACAGCGTTGCAGGTGTATCGGCTGAAATGGACCCTGTCATGATAGGCAGACAGAACGTTCGGAAAACGGCTGACAAAATATCAACCGAAGCCGACAGTACCACACAACACGGCAAGAGCGGTGATTTGACAGTGGTTATGAACATTGACGGAAAACGTTTCGCCACAGTGACAGCACCATACATGGACGTTGCTATGGCTGAAAAAATCAATCTGAACGCAAGGAGGGTGGCTGACAATGTCTAGTATAACGATAAATGGCAAAAATTCCTATACCGATTTCGGAGCGTTGCTGACATCACACAGTACACCGCCACCAAGTATCAGGGATATATCGGCTACTATACCATACCGCAATGGCGACATATGTTTCACATATCAGAATGGTGGTAAACCTACCTATGATACACGAACACTGACATACAAATTCGTGTTTATGGACTGTCCGAAAACCGCCCTGCGGAAAACAGTTGCAGATTTTGAAAACTGGATTTTGTCGGCTGGCGAATGTGATTTATATGACGACGCAGAAATTTACCACTATAAGGCAAGAGCAATTAGCTGCACCGAAAGTGAAAAGGGCTATCATGTTGAGGTAACGGCAACTTTCAAGGCACAGCCGTATAAGATATCTGATGATTTTTCCGACAAGGGATTTGACGATTTCAGTTTTGAAAATGACTATTTGAATTTGACAGATATGACACTGACGGCTATTGAAATGGCTCCACACGCCCCTATGGGCGTTCTGAAAGTCTATTTGTATTCGGATGTACCGATAAAACCACGTCTGATATATAGGCGGTCTGCTGATGATACCGACAAGGCAGGATTCACGCATTTCCAAAATAACGGCGTTGATATATCCGAAAAGGTATACAGACCGACTGAAAAACCATTCGATATGGACGAACTGATTTTACAGCCGGGTTTGAACACTTTGTCAGCGTATGGCTTCGGGTCGCTCACACTGGATCTGCATGAGGAGGTGTTATAAATGCACACTGTCACTATCACAAATGGTACTGAAAAAACCACGATACATAGTGATAATCTTGACCGCATTTCAGGCGGAAAAATCGTCAAGGCTGTAAATGCCGTTGACAGTTTTACGTTTACCATATATCCCGACAATGCAGGATATAACAAACTGAAACCGCTGACAACATCGGTCACTGTCACAGACGATAGCACAGGGAAAGACATTTTTATCGGACGTGTGCTGAAATGCCCTGACAGCATGGACGAACAAGGGCTGATTTGTAAATCTGTTACCTGCGAGGGGCGTTTAGGCTGGCTATATGACAGCGTTCAGCCGTATGCGGAATACAAAGTGGTAGGCATTCGGACAGTGCTAGCGTCATTCATTTCCAAACACAATACGCAGGTCGGCGATGACAAACACATTTCGGTCGGACAGGTCACTGTGACGGGCGAAAATAACTACACGTATTCTGTCAACTGGGTATCGACTATGGACGCTATATCTGAACAATTGGTCGGAAAATTCGGCGGTGAAATTCAGCTGAGAGACCAAGGCGGAAAAGTGTACATAGACTATCTGGAACATATCGGACACGGCACAGACACAAAAATAGAACTGGCAGTAAATCTCAAAACTATCAGCCGTGAAGTTGACGAAACGAGCGTTATTACACGGCTATATCCGTTGGGCGCAAAGCTGACCGACAGTGAGAAAAGGCTGACGATTGGCAGCGTAAACGGTGGTAAAGACTATATCGAAGATAGTGCGTTAGTCGCTAAGTATGGCGTAATCAGCGGTACACAGACGTGGGACGACGTAACACAGGCGTCAATTTTGAAAACAAAAGCCACGGCATTCCTAAAAAGTGCGAACAAAGCCAAAAAGCAGTATAAAATAACTGCGGTTGATTTGTCAACAATTGACATGAATTTTGAACAGTTTGAGCTAGGGTGCTGGTATCGTGTTGTCAACCCTCTTATGTGGATTGATGAAGATCTGCGCATAATCGGCATTACTATAAACCTTGACAGCCCTGAACAATCCGAACTGACATTCGGCGACAAATTTGAAACCATGACATGGTTCATGACAGCCAAAACCAAGAGCCTGCAGACCGCTATTGACGATAGCGAATTCAGAAATAGACAGGTCATAGACAGTAAAATCGAGAATGCTACAAAGTTGATAACAGGCGCAGAGGGCGGTCATGTCATTCTTGACCCTTCTGAGAAACCAGAACGCATTCTGATTATGGATACGGCTGATATAAATACCTGTAAATCCTGCATTCAATTAAACAAAAATGGGCTAGGTTTTTGGAAATCATCGGACGGCGGTTCTGCGAAAAACGGACCGTACACAAATGCGTGGACCATCGACGGCAATTTGGTGGCTAGTTTTATAACCGCCCTGACCCTGACAGGGTTGAAAATAAATAACGGCAGCGGAACGTTCAAAGTGGACGAAAACGGAAATGTGGTCGCTAACAAGCTGTCGTCGAAATCAGCGACTATCACAGGCGGAACGATAAATATAAAAACGTCTAGTCAAAATACCAGTGCGATTCAGCTATCCCACAATGAGTGGACGTTGAAAGTCAGTCCACTGGAGATACGCATTGATAACAGCACGATAGGCGGTCATATCGTCCTGCAGGCTGGTGCTATGTCAGGCTATTGGAATAACGAATTAAAATTTTCACTAGATACAAACAGCGGCAACATATCAACGTATACAGACAGCGGAAAAAAGGTGTTTTCAGTTGATACCAATAACAGGGCGATGTACCTATACAACGAAAACGAAAAAACCGCAGTGCAGTGCTACGGCAAAACAGGTGATATCATGTGCAACAGTATCACTACGAAAAACCACACACTAGACTAGGAGGGATAAAATGGCAAATAATGTTGATTTGACAACAGCAATTGAAACTGTCAGAAACGCATTTTACGGCCGTGATGTCCGTCAGGCGTTGGTTGACGCACTGACGGCAACGGAACAGGCAGTGAATGACCTAAACCAGAACAAAATCAAAAGCGGCACGATTGAATACACGCTGGAAAAGGCAGCTTCAAGCGTGCAAATACCGCTGAATTTGGATTTTACGCCAAAGCAAATATGTGTGTCGCTGAGGGATATCGGCACACCTAGCCCATTTCAGAACTATTGCACCCATGTGCAGGTATACAAAGGTGCATATTTCGCAGTGGTCTGCATGGGTCCTAGCAATGGCGCAACCACTGTCAATGTGCCTGCAGGAACGTACAGCATTGACTACATAGCAATCGTATAAAAGGGGGTGCAGAAATGGTAATCAGACTAGACGAAAATTACAACGCAATGACGTCAACAGCCCTGCTAGGATATGTAGGTGAAACAAATGCCAGACCCGTGTCGGTCGAGGGCATGGAGATAGACGGCGCAGACCGCTATGTGCTATCCATAGACTACGGCGACGGTACTGTCTACGAGGTCGATATTACAGGCGGACAGTGGACACCAACGTCTGATATACTGCGGTCAGCGCAGACAGTCAGCTGCCAGATAGCGGCGAAGAAGCTGTCAGGCGACGAGTATATTTTAGTTAAAAAATCACGAATTTTTCGACTGCGAATAGGGGCGGCTATCGGTGATACAGCTATCCCGTCACCAAGTGTGGCAGCTGACGCACTGGATAGGATATCGGCAATCGGTGAACAGGTCGAAGCTGACGTGGAAAGGGCTGAGAATGCAGCTAGCACGGCTATGCAGGCGGCTGAAAACGCAAAAAAATCTGCCACAGCCGCAGAGAAATCAGCCAACACGGCAACGCAGGCGGCAAGCCGAGCTGAGACCGCACAGGCATCTGCAGAAACGTCCGCAACGCAGGCAGAAACCGCCATGCAGGGTGCAGAAACCGCACGTGCAGAGGCAGTTAAATCACAGAATAACGCTAAAATATCCGCAGCCCAAGCATCTGCATCTGCACAGCAGACCGAAGCTGACAAGACAATAACGGCAGGCTATGCTAAAACCGCAAAGACCTGCGCTGACAGCACTGCGGCAGACAGACAGGCGGTGCAGACGTTGGCAGAACAGGTGACAACCGATAAGGCGACAGTGGCAGACCATGCCGCCCAGGTTGCCACAGACCGCAAAGCCGCTGAAACTGCCGCACAGACAGCGCAATCCATAGCTGATAGTTTGCCTGAAGACTACACAACCGCTGTTGGAAAAATCGCAGAGAACACGGCAGAGATAGGACGTGTGAAGCTGACGGACAAAGAGTTACAACGTAGGGTAAATGCACTTTATGATATAGGGCAGGGTATCACGCATAGGTTTGAAACGGACAGCGAAACGGCATATGCAAAGACAGTGCCTACGGGCGGTAAGCTGATGAGCGTGAAGTTAATAGGCGGTCATTCTGAGGTCATTGACGGTGAGATTGTCAGTGCAGGCACAGAGAGCATTATAGAGCAGGGACGAAATTTGTGGGATGAGGTATGGGGAGTTGGTTCGATTAATTCATCTAGTGGCAATAACGAATTTTCAAAAGAGGCTATATATTCAAAAAACTATACGCCAATTGCCCCAAATTCAACCCATATCTTCGTGTACGCAGGTAGTGCCAAATTTGAAAATGTGAAAACCAGATTTTATGACTATAACAAGAACTACATTGGCTATAACGACAAAGACGGGCAGACTGTCTACCCAAACAAAAAGTTCATAACCCCATCAGACGCATTCTATGTTCGTTTCACACTCCCGCCATCATACGGCAATGTTTACAAGAATGATATAGCTCTGATAGCTGGTAGCTCAGGTTCATACACGCCTTATCATCAGACTTGGTATCCAATCCCAGAAGCCATCAGGGCACTGACGGGCTACGGTTGGTCAGCAGGAAATGCAAAAAACTATGTGGACTATGAGAACAAGAAATATGTGCAATGCGTAAGCAGCGTTGACTTGGGAACGCTGGATTGGGAATTTAACACGACTTCCGCTGTTGGACATCATTTCTACGCACCTGCGAAACATCTCAATTTTAAATATCTAGGTATATTTGGAACAACAGTTTATAATGCATTGTGCAGTAAATATAGAACAGTTGCGAGAAGTTCCAATGTATTTGTCGATAAAACACTCACAATAGACGGAGCTACCGTAGTTTCACAGATTCAGGTCAAAGATACCGCCTACACCGATGCCACCGCATTTAAACAGGCAATGCAGGGCGTTATCCTATACTACGAACTAGAAACACCAATCGTCACCGACATATCATCGTTAATACCAGATGATTTTCTGCGAAATATTGAGGTTGAGGCAAAGGGTAGCGTGACGTTCAAAAACAGCAATGGCGACAGCTATCGGATACCAGTGCCGTCAGAAGAGGAATATATTGTCAAACTTTCAGAAGTAGGAGGTACAACATGACGGAATTGCAAAAAAAGATGATGGAGAAGCTAGGACTGACGGAAGATAATTTCCGCAAACCCAAAGTCACCGAGATAGACAGGATAAAGGCAAACGTCGATTTTCTGGCTATGCTGAACGGTGTTGAGTTGGAGGTGAGCAGCGATGAGTAAAAACTATGCAAAGGTCAAGAGATACTATGACAACCGTTTGTGGTCGGCTGCTATGGTGCACACCGCCGTCGGTAAGTGGATCACGGCTGAGGAGTATACAACAATCACAGGGCAGAAATACGAAAGCGAGGTAGTAAAGTGAAGTACATAATAATGCTGATGATCGTGATAGGGCTTGCACTGGCTGATTTTGCCACTGGCTGGATAAAAGCCTATTGCAAAGGCGACGTTAGGTCGTCAAAGATGCGCAAGGGCGGTCTGAACAAACTAGCCGAAATAGTTGTCATGGGCGTGGCAATCGGTTCGGAAATCGGTTTTGAGCAGCTGGGTCACTACTACGGACATAGCGAACTGGCAGGCATTGCAGGAACGATAGCCGCACTAGCTGTTTTCGGATATATTTTTGCTATGGAAATAGTTTCTATACTGGAAAATTACGGAGAGATAAACCCACAAGCCAGTTGGATAAACAAAATAGTGGCAAAATTTGGAGTTTTCAAGGACAAGGAGGACTAAACTATGACATTCGATGAATTTGTAAAAAAGTACAAAGGCAAGGGCATTAATTTCGATAAGTTGTACGGTGTACAGTGTTTTGACCTGGCTAATCAGTACAACAGAGATGTTGTCGGCTGCGGTATGTTCATCGGGCTGCACGCATACATGATTTACACAAATTTCGACAGCCAGCCTGTAAAGAAATATTTTACCAAAATTGCGAATACACCGTCTTTCGTGCCGAAAAAGGGTGACATCGTGGTATGGGGAAAATCTCTCAACGGCGAAAATGGTCACGTTGCGATTGCCACAGGCGAGGGTAACACAAGGTATTTCTACAGCTACGATCAGAACTGGTTGGGCAAAAATGACCCATGCACGAAAATCAAACACAATTACAACCATGTTCTTGGCGTTCTGCGCCCGAAAAATCAGAGCGTTATCAATCCGCCCACACTGGAGACGAAAGGCTATAAAAAAGGTGCGAGCACAGACGGGTCATATGCCCTGAAACAGTTGCTAATCCTTGATGGCGCAAAGCTGGACGATAATGCAATCATCGGCAAGGGCACTGTCGGTGCTATCAACAGCCGCCTGAAAGGTTGGGGATATAGACCAAACGGCATAGCAGGAAAGAAATTCATCAAAAAATTAAGACAGAAAATCCAGAAATAGTCGCATAAATTTCGCATAAAATTCGCACAAATTTAGCCGTCAGAGCGTTTGCCCTGGCGGCTTTTTTTATTGTGAATACACAGTTATTCTATCTCACTCAAATTTTCCAGCCTTGCACTGCAAAAAGGAGCTTTTTTCATTTCGGCACGAGTAATGCTTCGGCAGGCGTGCATTGGCTGTGTGCGTATGCCCTCAGCATTGCGTTTGAAGTCATTTAACGGCTGGAATACACGCTTCTGACCGTCCCACTGAATAAGTCCTATCTGACCGTCTGACATTTTGTACACGGCTTCCCAACAGAACACTGTGCCGCCCTCTGTTCGCTCACTGCACAGGCTCAGCTCTGCCGCTCTATCAGCTATCTTCACCTTGCCGATCACTGTGATGTCCTCTTCGGGCTTGAAAAGGTTCTCGTGTTTTAGGTAGTAGCCGATTAAATTCAACAAATACTGTGGGCACTCTCTTGTGCAGCACTCCCAGTTCTGCAATGTCCTTGTCGGTATGCTTAGCCTATTTGCGAATTCATTCTGCGTCATTCCTGTACGCATACGCATTTCTTTGATTGTCATTGTGATTACCTCCTAAATTACTTTATGATTTCCAGCTCGTAGCTGTCTATTGCTTCTCCGACAAGCTCTTCCATTTCGTCTCTAAGTGTCTCGTACTCGATACCCTCGTAAATCTCGTCATATTTTACATATCCGTCAACATACTGAATTGCTCTGATTGCCATAATAATTACCTCTTTCATTTTTTCTTTCGGGGCTTTCTTTCGTTCCCCTTACTGTAATTATATTATAACACTCAATGACGTAGTTGTCAATAGATTTTCACAAAAATATACGTCAATGACGTACTTTTGTATACTTGCACAAAATCATGACAAAAATTTGTGCAAAAATATATCCGCCCACAAAGAGCGGATATAAATGTTATTGCAGCACCTTGTGAACTGTGCTGATATCGTTGTCATCACGTTCAGCGTTGACGAAGATTGTATTCAGCCATTTCACCTGATAGCCGTTGTTGGTATGATATCCGTGGAAATGAGCACGTCTGATGTGCGGTGCTTTCGGTGCGCTGTGACCTTGTGGGCTATGCTGATAACTAGCACTGCTTTCAGCTTGCCTATGCTTGCGCACGGCAATGCCAATGCGGTATCCTACATTGGCTATGGCTGATTTTTGGGGTTGCGCAGACGACTTCTGTGGATGCTGTGCGGTGGGTTTCTTTTGCACCTGACGTTTCGTAACAGGTGCAATTTCAGCGTTTACGGCTGATAGGTATACAATGAACTGCAATTTTTCGGCTATGTCGCATATCATTGCCTTAGTGCCTGCCTTATCTTTTTTTGCATAACTGCCCAGAATTTTATATATCAGTTCTTCAACTGTCATATCATACTGCAACTCTATAGCGATTGATTCCGAATAGTAGTCTTTTTCGGCATCGTCAAAAAAATATTCTGTCATTGTCATTCGGTCGCCCTGCAAGTCGAAAAAGAAACCCACGCTATTTTTGTGTTTTCGCTGGACGTAAAAACAGTTGCATGGCAATTGTTTGAAAACGTCTGCACTGATTTTCAAATCTGCTGTGCCTTGACCGCTGAGCAGGCTGGCAAAATCATCATCAAATAGATACACTTGCCGTCCACTATAGTACCAGTTTGTCATATTTTTTATAGCACCCAGCTTGTCTAAAAAATCATCTGACATTATCGTTTGTTCGGTCAACTTGGCGGCTTCGTCTAGGGTTTTCTTACCGAATTTGATATAGTCACGCATCAGCTGACCGCTGACATAATCCACTATATCGGTATCGGTTGCGATATGCCCTATGGCTTTTATGGTTTCTGCATTGGCTGCAACTACTTTGTCTGGCAGCAATTCGTATTTTTGTTTTGCCATGTCATTTTACCCTGATGTTTATTCGGTCGATATTTGCATTTGTTGCTTCTATGCCGTGCTTTTTCAACTCTCGCTCAATCGTAACCGAATTTTTCGGGATGGTAAGTCTTATCTGTCTGCAAATATAGTGCTTCTCACACTTTTCACCATAGTTCTTACCTTTGACAACTTCAAATTCGTCCGAAATGTCGTCATCGGTCAGCCCTAGTTTCTCAACGAACGTCTTCCAGTCTTCGGGGCTGATAGGGTCCAGGACTTTGACTTCCACGCCGTCACGTGGCGCCATTTTATATATCCAGTATGCCTTTTTGTCGAACTCTGCTGCACTTCGTGGGATATTGGCGTTTCCACGTGGTATAAGATATTTCGATACATCATCGACGTTTGAAAAATCAATCATGTTCAGCTGATATGTGCGGTTTTTGACTTTTACCAGTAAATAGTTTCCCTCTGGGGAGTATAGTCCGTCAACTATCAGCCGCTTTTCGCCGTTGATCTCTTCAAACTCGAAGCTGTCAGCTTCCAGCAAATCTTCCGGCTTGCAGTCCAGTGCCGTGCATAGACGTCCTAACGTGCTCGCCTGGATAAAATTGATATCCTGCGCACCGCTCTCAAGACGGCAGATATAGCTTCTGACAGAACCTATCCTCTTTGCCAGCTCATCTTGTGTCATGCCTCTTGTTTCTCTCATGTCTTTCAACTTGCTCATAAAATCATATCCTTTCAGATTTATTTTGCTTTCCAGCCGACGCCCCTTTTTTGTGGGGCGTTTCGTATCAATTTTCAGATACTCATCAGGGCTGTTTTATGCGACGTGTTCAGCGCACATTCTTTCGGCAATTGCTTTTACGTTCTGCATGGTTGCTGGCTCACCTTCAAGATTTATGCGTGCAATGTTTTCATCGTCATAGGCGATATACGAAAATCTGTCTGAAAATTCGTCGCACCATACATAACCTTTTGACATATCAACCATCAAAGCGCCATATGATGAACGATAATATCCACCGCTGTTTGCTCTCTTGTAAGTTCCTACTGCTTTCTTAACGCCTGTGATTTTCATGATTTTGTACCTCCGAAAATTAATTTTTGATTTCAGGTCTCATCTCTTGCCTGTGATTATAGTATACCATGTTATCTAGTAAAAGTCAAGTAGTTAGATAACAAAAATGTAGATAACATTGAATTTTGTAGGATTGCACAAATATAGTCTTGCTTTTTGTGCATATTTTCAGAGCAAAATTTTAGCGTGTGCAAAATTCCGTGTCATATTTCGTGTCATATATTTATCATTTTGAATGATATTTTATCATTTCTACGCATATTTTAGCATTTTAGGACATAAAGAAAACCGCCTATCTACGTGATTTAACGTAAATAAACGGTTTTGTGCTGGTCGAGGTGACGGGACTTGAACCCACGGCCTCTGCGTCCCGAACGCAGCGCTCTACCAAACTGAGCCACACCTCGAAATACCACTGTAATATTATATCACACCCATCAAACCTTGTCAAGGCGTTTTTTTCTGTTTTGTATCCTCTTTGCTTTTTTTACTGCGTTGACCTTTGGTGTATGACGAATTTATTGAAATCATTCTCATTGTAACTTATTTTCATTGACATATGTCTTGCGTTGTGATATTATATATATAAAGGTGTTCTCGTTTAAAAGTTTTTGTATGAGGTGATGAAATTAATGAATATGAAGAAAAGAATGTTGAGCATTGTCCTGTCTGGCGCAATGGCTGTTTCTACTGCTGTGTCTGCTGGATCGTTCAGTGCCTTTGCCGTGGCGCAATGTGTTGCGTATTCAGGCTCTAATGTGAATGATCAGGACTATGTGCAATGGTCTGACACAGTGAAATCTTACCTAACAGTGTGCGACAACGGCAATTATATGCGTGTCCAGTCAGGCGCTATCAAGGGCAAGCTCCTTGTGGAATATTACAGCTCTGATTTTGAACCGCTCAGCACTAAGCTTATCGACAATGAACTGCCGATTTTTGGTGCTTTCTATGACTCCGGCAATAATTATTATGTCCTTAGCGGTCAGGAAAATCCGAAACAAAACGACTCCCTAGAGGTTTTCCGTATAACGAAGTATGATAAGAATTGGAATAAAATAAAGTCCTGCGGTCTGTATGGAGCTAACACTACAGTTCCATTCGATGCAGGCTCGGCAAGAATGACCCATAGCGGTGACCACCTGCTTGTGAGAACCTGCCACGAAATGTATAAATCAAGCGACGGCAATAATCATCAGGCTAATGTTACCATTGAAGTGGATATGCCTTCAATGACTATCACTGATTCATATACCGGCGTCATGAACGTTGATTATGGCTATGTGAGCCACTCCTTCAATCAGTTTATAAAAACCGACGGCAACCATATAGTCGCCCTCGACCATGGTGACGCTCATCCACGTTCTGCCGTTCTGGTGAAGTATAATTCTGATTTTACTACAGGCAAATTCTTCCCAAGCTATTTTGATAAGGTCAGCAATATCGACGTTGTAACATACCCTGAATATACCGCCGGTCACTATAACTATACAGGTGCGGCTATAGGCGGCTTTGATGTGTCATCATCAAGCTATATCGTGGCACAGAGTACAGTTGACCTTGATTATATCAATACGTCAGAAACACGAAACGTCTACGTTTCCGCTGTTTCAAAGGATCTTTCCACAAACAAACTCAATAAGATAACTTCTTATGCAGAGGGTACAGACTCAGCTTCTGCTCCACAGCTTGTGAAGATAAATAATAACAGCTTTTTGCTATTGTGGAGCAGAGATACAAAGGTAAGCTGTGTGAAGCTAAACGCTGACGGCACAGTAAACGGCAGTATACACACCTTTGAGGGAAGCCTTTCAGACTGCCAGCCTGTTATCAAAAATGGCAGAGCAGTTTGGTATGTTTACGATAAAAATAACGTGACATTCAACTCCCTGAACCTTTCAAATCTTGATGATATAAAGACGGTTGACGTCAAAACAGGTCATGACTACGAAACAAAGTACGCATCAAAAACTGACGGCACTGTAACACAGACCTGCAAGTCTTGCGGCTATGTGAATAAGTTCACAGTTCCGACCTCTACCACTGTTTATTGGCGCACAGACCTTTCGAATACGTCCTTTTCAAGCGTATTGAGCAAAACTCAGTTCAGTGTTGGCGACAGCATTGATTTCTGGCTTTATGACGATACAGACTACACAGTTGAATTTTCTGATCGCAGCATGGTAAGTGTAAATAAGCTTGAAAACTATGCTAATGATATCAGACGTATCACATTCAAAAACGGCGGTTCACTCACTGTAAAAATTTATCCTACATACAATCCGTCTGTAGCAAAGACATACAAATTCACCTGCGGATGCACGAGCCACACATATGGCAGTGCTGTTATCACAAAACAGCCGACCTGCACAGCAGAAGGTACAAAAACAAAAACTTGTACGCAGTGCGGAGCAACAGTAACAGAAACAATTGCAAAGCTTTCCCACAGCTACACAACCACGGTTGTTGCACCTACTTGCACTGCTGACGGCTACACTCTCCACAAGTGTTCTGTTTGTGGTACTTCATACAAGGACAACACAACTAAGGCAGCAGGTCACAGCTACGGAAATTCTGTTGTAACAAAACAGCCTACCTGCACATCAGAGGGTACAAAAACAAAGACTTGCACAAAGTGCGGAGCAACAGTAACAGAAACAATTGCAAAGCTTTCCCACAGCTACACAACCACAGTTGTTGCACCTACTTGCACTACTAACGGCTATACTCTCCACAAGTGTTCTGTTTGCGGTACTTCATACAAGGACAACACAACTAAGGCAACAGGTCACAGCTACGGAAATTCTGTTGTAACAAAACAGCCTACCTGCACATCAGAGGGTACTGCTATAAAGACTTGCACAAAGTGCAATGCGACAGTTACAGAGAAGCTTCCTGCAAAGGGTCACACTGCAGTTACCGACAAGGGCTACCCTGCTACTTGCACCACCGCAGGCAAAACAGACGGCTCACATTGCTCAGTTTGCAATACTGTTATCAAGGCTCAGACAGTGATAAATGCCACAGGTCACAAGTCAAGCGGTTGGATAGTCGACAAGGCGGCTTCTATCGGAGTTAAAGGCTCAAAGCACAAGGAATGTACAGTCTGCAATAAAGTTCTTGAAACGGCTGAAATTCCTGCACTTTCAAGAATTAGCATTTCAAAGGCAAGCGTGACACTTTCCACTTCGACCTACGCTTATGACGGCAAGGCAAAAAAGGCACTGACTACACAGTTTCCTACTCAAGCAACAAGAATATAGGTACTGCCACTGTAAAAGTCACAGGAAAAGGCTCTTACGCAGGCACTATCACAAAGACGTTCAAGATAAATCCTGCCAAGCAGGAGATACAGAAGCTCACGGCAAAGTCAAAGGCATTCTTTGTGGACTGGGCGCAGAAAGGTTCGGCTACTGGATATGAAATTCAGTATGCTACCAACTCAAAGTTCACAAGCGCAAAGAAAGTTACCATAACAAATAAAAAGACCGACAAGACCACTGTTTCAAAGCTTTCGGGCAAAAAGAAATACTATGTTCGTGTTCGTTCATACACAACTGTAAAGGGTACTAAGTATTACGGCGCTTGGTCGGCTTCAAAGAGTGTGACTACAAAGAAGTAATTTTATATGAGAACAGCGTATCGCAGGGGGCTGCGGTACGCTGTTTTTTTTACTTTGATATTGCAGTTCGAGGCCTCAAAAATTATTCTTTTCCTAGTCTTTCAGAAACTTCAAGCATCAATCGCTGATCTTTTTCCGAAAGTTTCGACATGCTCTCAACTATTTTCTGTGTCAGGGCAGGGTTTTTGATGTCGTCATCACGCTTATGTTAGTATTATTTCTTCGCATATACCGCTCAAAAGGGTTATAATGTAAAAGTAAACTAATTTTAAACGGACATACCTTTGTCTGGCAATTATGCTATACTGAAAGCAAGATAAAACGATGTAATATTAGGATTTTGGACACCCACAAAATGCAGCTCATGGAAAATACTCATATGACACACAAAGAAAGTAACTTTAGATATGGAGGACACCAAAATGTAAACTCATTCGACCCTGCACCTAATTACGCCTTACTGTGGATTTAATACAGCAAAAAGAGGCAGAGAAACCCATTGATCGGGTTTCTCTGTTTTTTTTTCGCACAAAAAACCACCCACAGCCAAATCAGCCGTGGGTGGCAATATCATTTTAAATTAACACTATCCCTTATTTGTCCAATGCTATCTTGCCCATTGCGTCTGCCTGCATGATAGCGTCATAAAGTTCGATAGGCTGTACGTCGCCTGCAAGATTGTGGATAGTTTCGCCTGGGATACAAGCGTTCTTTGCGATAGCTTCTACCTGCTCAGGTGTAGTTACACCGATCTCCTCGAGTGTGACAGGAAGTCCCACTTCAAGGCAGAAGTTCTGTACCTCTTCAAACTCTTCCTTTGGCGCACCCTCAAGTACAAGCTGAACCAGTGTACCAAGGGCTACACAACAGCCGTGGTCTGCGTGCTTGATTCCCAATGATGTTACGCCATTGTAGAACGAGTGTGCAGCCGCACAGTTTACGTTATCTGCTCCAACACCTGAAAGATATACGTTAGCCTCGCAGATAGCTTCAAGGGCAGGTGTAACTGCGTGTACCTTGCAAGCCTCAACTGCCTGCTTGCCGTATGTTTTCAGCGTGTCATAGCAAAGTCTTGCAAGTGCCTGTCCTGCTCTTGTGATGCCTGTGCCTTCAAGGCTTGCAGACTCTGTTCTTATGGAAGCTCTGCCCTCAAAATATGTACCAAGTGCATCGCCCATGCCTGCAATAAGGAACTTTACAGGTGCGTTTGCGATAACTGTTGTGTCTACCATTACTGCGTCTGGATTGGTAGGATAGAAAAGATATTTGTCAAAGCTGTGGTCATCATTGTATATTACTGACAGACCTGTACATGGCGCATCTGTTGCAGCAACTGTAGGCACGATAACAATGTGCTTGCCTGTGTAGTATGCTGTAGCTTTTGCAGTATCAACTGCGCTTCCGCCGCCAACTGCAACTACTGTGTCGATGTTGTCAGCCTTTACTATCTCTTCCATTTTGGCTATCTCGCCCTTGCTTGATATACCACCAAATACTTCATAGCGTCTGTAATCGTCAAGCTCGCCAAAGCTTTTCTCTATCTTGTCATGACAGGCTTTGTAGCCACTGTTTGAACATACAAACAGCCACCTTTTGCCCATATAGCCCATTTCTTCATGAAACTTAAGTGTAGCATCTCTGCCCTGAACATATTTGAGCGGCTCACGCATTGCTCTGAGTCTTCCCATCATAATGAATTACCTCCGATTTGTTTGATTTATTAACTTTATACGGAATTCTCTCCGTATTTTCAATTAGATTATAGCATTTTGCACAAAAGATACAAGAAACATTTTATAAATGATATGTGAATTATTTGTTGTGGCAACATTTGAAAATGTAAAGCTTGGAGGACGATAAAACAGAAAAAGCGGAGGCTCTTTGCGAGCTTTCCGCCTTTTTCATATGTTCAGCATTACGGAAGCGTAAAACATTCCGTCACCGTATTCAAATTTAGCTACGCCATTGTATTTGGCGGCAATGTTCTTGACAGACTCTGTGCCGATCCCTTTGCCTTTGCGTTTTGAGGAAAGGAAACCGCCTTCTGGGTCGGTGAGGATAGTTCCGGTGAAGGTGTTGTCCACCGCCAGGCATAGGGAATAGCTGTCAGCCTTTGCTCTGATTATTATTTTTTTATTCTTTGCACTGTCAGACACGCAGCCGTGAATGGCGTTTTCGATAAGATTTCCGAAAAGCACAGAGAGGTCGGTTATGTCTATTTTTATATCATCTGGTATGTCAGCGCTCACCTTGTATTCAATGCCGCTGCTTTCCGCTATTTGAGCAAAATATGCAAGAAGTGCGCTTACAGATGTGTTTTTGCAGTAAATGCGTTCTGATATATCGGGCATAGAATCCCTGAAAGAATTGAGATATTCCGAAAGCTTATCATATTCGCCCTTTTTCAGAAGCTCCTGCATAAGAGCGATATGATGTCTGACATCATGCTTATAGCGTCTTGTTTCTTTTATCTTATCCTGCAAATAGTCATATTGCAGGTTCTGCATTTCAAGCAGGTGGTTATTTTCCTGAAGCCGCAGATTTTTCTGCTGTTCGATGACCAGCCGTGCCACGATGTAATACACCAGAAACGCTCCTGCGTTTATAAAGAACAGAGCTATGGTGTTCTTTGGCTCCAGAGCAAGCTCTAAGCTGCTTTTCGTAGAGTTGCCGTAGAGAGTATAGTACCATATTATATAGAACGTAAATGGGATAAGCCAAAGATAGCGCCACTCCAGACCTGACGGCTCTCTTTCCACCGCAGGTGTGTAGACCTTTTTCATGTAGATAAAAAGCGGCCCCCATACCACGGCTTCTGTCATAAGCATACAAAGGGAAAACGACCAGCGGTATGATTCATAGGCAAGTGACGGGAACAGAATGCCCTCCAGACACTTTGAGGTAATGACGATAAAGCTTGCGTTATTTGAAAGCAGAAGCAGTGTGAAGCCTGTTTTGCCGACCTTGACCTTCACAGCGAAAAAGTAAAAAGCCGCATAGAGCAGGGTGCTGACTGCACTTAGCAGACCTGCATTTGTGCTGAAAAATGCTGCCTGCCAGCCTAAGAAGATCTGCACCAGTGAAAGAGCCACAACAAGTCCCACAGTAGCTGTTTTGGAAAAGCGAAGTCTATGCCGGAAGGGATAAAGGGCAAGCACCATAAGTGGCAGAAAATTCAGAAGGGAATATATGCCCACTTCCACAAGGCGGTATAAAGGAGGCATTACTGCTCACCGCCTTTTCGCAGATCACTGAAGCGAAACTGAGCGAAGGCGTCTAATGTTTCTCTGGATTTTCGGCGGCTTATGGGGATATGTGTGCCGTCGCTCATTATGAAAAGGTCGCTTTTTTGCTGGGCTATCTCATAGAAATTCACGATGACGCCTTTGGTGGAGGTGTAAAAGTATGAATGACTGCAAAAAATGTTCTCGATCTCAGCGAAAGAATTTCTTGAAACTATGTTTTCGCCGTCTGTGCAATGGATTGTCACGATATGTGACGCACAGTCTATGTAGATAACATTTCTGAGTATCACGTTCTGACCGTCGGGAAGCTTAACGGAACGCATACGATCAATTTCATCAGAACCGATCCGGTCAAGCATGGCTTTTACTTTGTCAGCCTGAAAGGGCTTGCAAAGATAGTAGCAGGCGTTGAGGTCGTAGCTTTCGCTTGCAAACTCGTTGCTTGAAGTGCCGAATGCGATATGCACGTTTTTGTCTGATTCACGAAGCTTTTCTGCCACCTCTATCCCTGTCATTTTCCCCATGAATATATCAAGCACCACCAGATCATAAGCTCCCATCTGCCAACATGACAAAAAGCTTTCTCCGCTTGAAAACGTATCTATCTGACAGCTGTGAGCGGTTTGTTCGGAAATATATTCATGAAGAAGTGCAAGGTCGTTTTTATTATCGTCTACCAATGCCACTCTCATACTGTAAAAATCCTTTCTTATACATGATTTCTTAATATATAATAACACACATCAAAGCAAAATTCAAGCATTATTCATTTATTTTGTTACCGCTTGTGCAGATTTTTGACCGTTTGTGCCAAATCTATTGACAAAGTGTGTAGGCCGTGTTAAAATAATCGAGTAAAATTATGTTCTGAGTAAAAAAGAAATATCAACCCAGAAAAATATTATGGAGGAATTAGAATGAAAAAGAAAATTTTAAGTCTTTTGGTGACGGGCTGTCTTTTGTTTGTGCCGACAACGGCATTTGCAGACGACAATAAGACGGTGATAAAAACTGTTGACGACCTGTTGGCGTTTTCAAAAGCGGTAAACAACGGAGATTATGACAAGAATAAAGACGCAGTTGTTGTTCTTGAAAATGACCTTGACTTGACAGGTGTTGTATGGACGCCTATCGGAAACGTTTTCGATGAAAACGGCTATATTGAACATTGTTTCAGCGGCAAATTCTACGGAAACGGTCATACTATTTCAAACATTGATTTTACGTCTATTTATGGTAAAGATTTGTTGGTCGGTTTCTTTGGCGATATCGAGGAAGCAGAGGTATCAGGTCTGACTATAGAGGGAAATCTGGATGTGACAAATACTGATAACGAATATACTGTTTATGGCACTATTGCAGGATTTGCAGGTGATTGTACTATTTCTGATTGTGTGTCAAACGTATCGTTCAACAGTAACGGCAAATATGTTTATGGCTTCATAGGCATGGTAGGTCAGGCATACGGCACAACTTTTGAATATTGTGAGAACACAGCAGACATAACTATCTCAGGCGACAACGGAAGTGTTTATGTCGGCGGTATAGTTGGATATGCGCAGATTGGAACGGAAGTCCGCTATTGTTCAAGCACAGGCGATATGGTATATGCTGCACCAGACGCCGGCGGTATCGTAGGACGTTTGTATGGCGATTCCAAGGTTATAAACAGCTATGTTACAGGAAAACTCACGCCGGTTGGCAACGGAACCACAGATGTAGGCGGTATCGTTGGTTCAGTAGCCGGCGGTTCTGTAAGTGATTGCTATTTTGCAGGAGAAATTGACCTTTCACAGTACTCAGCCAAAAAGCCATATACACGTTTCGGCGGAATAGTGGGGAAGGATTCCTCGTCTACAACTGACTTTAAAAACAACTATTTCACAGAAACAGAAAATGTTGAAGCTTGCGGTTCAAATAAAGAAGCAGGCAAGGCTAAAGCATATGACTATATGACAACAAAAGAATTTTATGACGAGTTGACAGCTGGCGGTGCAAAGTATCAGTATGTTGAGGGAAAAACACCTGTCCTGCCAACTAAGGAATATGCAGTTGATTTTGAAGTAACACCTGCTGACCTGAAAAATGTTGTAATAAAGGTAGACGGAAAAGAGATAACAAACAATACTGCAATGCTTACAGCAGGCACTTACACAGTAGAGGTAACTGCTGACGATTGCGAGCCTCTCAGCAAGGAAATAACTATTTCAGCAGATATCGCAACACATACACAGGCTTTTGAACTTGTTTACAAGTCAGCAGACTACACAGAGCTTGACAAGGCAGAGGAAGCCGCAAAGGCTCTCAACAAGGACGATTATGAGGACTTCTCAGAAGTCGAAAAGGCTCTTGCCGCTATCGACAGAACGTCAAAATAGTTGAAAAATTATTACCGCTCTGCTATCATAATTATAAGCAGGGCGGTTTTATAACGCAATGCAAATATGATATGAAGTCTTATATTTCGGGAGGATAAATATGAAAAAGACAAGAATTTTTAGCACAATGCTCGCAACGGTCATATGTATGGCATCTTTGCCTGCAATAAATGTTTTTGCGGCAAATCAGCAGAGAACTACAACTCTTGACCTTACAGTGGCAGGATTTCAGAACGATCAGAAAAATGAAGACGAGGGCTGGAGCTGGGACGCAGCAACTTCTACTCTTACACTTGACAATGTTGATTTTTCGACGGCGAAAAAGTCTTGTGTCATTGTTGACGGAGAAAAAGTTACTAATATAGTTTTCTCAGGAGATAACAAGATGACCTCAGGCACTACAGTTATTTCGAGAAAAGGAAGCGCAAAAGATACCGGTGTAGTACTAAGTGGAAAGACTAAGGACAGTGTGCTTAATCTTGAAGAAACAGGCAACCTTCCAGTAATGGATCAGCCTAATATTACTTTTGAGTCAGGAACTGTCAACGCAAAGGGCGGTGCTGTCATAACACTTTATTCCATAAAGGTAATGGACGCAACTCTTAATATTGACACAAGTGAAGTTGCCAATGGTGGCTGGAATGACGGTTTGTATGCAAACGGCTCTGTTGAGATATACGGCGGAGATGTGAATATCAATGCAGGAAGAGCAGGAATATTAGTAGTTGGTATAGGTGCCCCTGAGCCTAAGACAGGCTTGATTATAAAGGACGGAAAGGTAGATATCAATGCCAAGCTTGCGGGTATTTATCTTGGTACAGACAATATAAAGAACGGTCTTATCTCGGGAGGAGATATCACACTCGGTGGTGACATAGGAATTTTCCTTAACGATTGCGAAAAGTGCGAGATAAAGGGCGGTACATTCCATACTGATGAATGTGAAAAACCATTCGCAGTTCATAGAGACAGTTCGGCTGTATTTGAGTATGCAAAGGCAGATTATACAGAGCTTGACAAGGCAGAAGAAGCTGCAAAGGCTCTTAATAAGGACAACTATGTGGACTTTACAGCCGTAGAAAAGGCACTTGAAGCTATCGACAGAACTAAAAACCTTACACAGCAGTCAGATGTTGACAAAATGGCGAAAGATATAAACGACGCTGTTGAGGCACTTGTTTACAAGTCAGCAGACTACACAGAGCTTGACAAGGCAGAGAAAGCCGCAAAGGCTCTCAACAAGGACGATTATGAGGACTTCTCAGAAGTCGAAAAGGCTCTTGCCGCTATCGACAGAAC
>PPYF01208395.1_pt1 | contig 90090 bp, 77 predicted proteins | sample 1559871 | NCBI WGS metagenome assembly PPYF01 (sample SAMN08240021, study PRJNA423297) | Human gut metagenome, whole genome shotgun sequencing project.
ACCCAGTACAACGAATATTACTGTTCGCTCCGTTTATAGTAATTCTACAAGATATTTAAGAAAAATGTCAGATTTATATCAAAAAAATATCTGTTTTTTTTGATACAATAAATCCGAAGTAAAAGAAAGAGGGAAATGAAGAGAAATGGAATCTTATAATATTCTCGTTGTGGATGATGACCGTGAGATCGTGCGGTCTTTGGCAAAGCTTTTAGAGGTGGAAGGGTATCAGGTATATAAAGCCTATCATGGTCTGGAAGCGCTGGATATTCTCATGGAGCGTCAGATTCATTTGATCCTGCTGGATGTAATGATGCCAAAATTGAACGGGCTTTCGGCGCTGATGAAGATTCGGGAAAAGAACAATATTCCGGTGATCATGCTCTCGGCAAAGACGGAAGAGAGCGATAAGGTGTTGGGGCTTTCCATGGGAGCGGACGACTATGTGACGAAACCGTATAATACGGCAGAATTGATGGCGAGGGTAAAATCCCAGCTGCGCCGGTATTTTTCTCTGGGAGCGGCGTCTGACCGGCAGGATGAGGACGTACTGAAAAATGGCGGGCTGACGCTGAATCGAAATACCAAGATTCTTCTGGTGGATGGAGAGCAGGTGAGACTGACCGCCACAGAATACAAGATTGTGGAACTGCTTATGAGTCATCCGGGTTATGTGTTTTCAGCGGAAGAAATATACAGCCAGATCTGGCAGGAGGACGCTTACGGTGTGGAAAATACAGTGATGGTACATATTCGGAGAATCCGTGAGAAGATTGAAATCACTCCGAAAAATCCAAAATATTTGAAGGTGGTGTGGGGAATTGGATACAAAATCGAAAAGTTTGAATAAGGCTGCGGAGTGGAGTGTATTGGGGATTCTTTGTGTAGTCTTTACCGTGGTGTGTACCTATACCAGGATCTTTTGGGTCTATCAAAGGGCAGGGTGGTATTGGGGAAAAAGAGGGATTCTGTTTTTTACGGTGAGTTTTTGGGTGGGGCTGGGATTCAGCGCGGTACTTGTTATTCTTTTCCTTTGGCGTCTCTATCAGATGTATAAGAAAAATATTTTTTCGGGAAATTGGAACGCAGGATCGGAGCGAAGCAGGAAAGTGGACAGGATCAATACAGAACTGCTGCTTCTTTTTCTTGGACTCAGTGGATATCACTGTATGGACGCTTGGAAGTTTCGGTGGAATGACCTCTATATTTGGGACAAATATTTTCTGGAAAGCATTTATCAGGTTCTGGGATTTTCTCTGGAGTTTCTGCTTACGGCGCTGATTTTCTGGCTTTGTGTGTGGATTCTTCTGCGCCAGTGGAGGGGTGGGATATTGGAAGAGACTTCTCTGATTTTAAAGGGGCGAAGGAACTATCTGGAGCGTACTTCTTTAGAAAAACGGATTCAGAAACGGAAAAAGGGTTCGTTGATTCTGGCGGTAATTTTGAGCGGACTGATCGTCTGGATGGGATTTTTATCTTTTGCTACGGGAAGTGATTCTCCCGGTATTGCCAATATGGTTTTAGGCGTGTTCTGCCTGATTTTCTTTTTCAAATCCATTTTTCAGAGCAGACTGGGAAGAGAGACGGGAAAACTGGTGGAGCAGATCGGGTGTATCACCAGAGGAGAAAAAATCCCGGAACAGTCGGCGCTTTCTGAGGAAGCGCTCTTATATGAAGCTTCTTTGCAGCTGCAGAACATAGGAGAGGCGATGGAAAAAAGTATTCAAAAGCAGGTACAGGCAGAGCGATTGAAGATCGATCTGATTACCAATGTGTCCCATGATCTGAAGACACCGCTCACTTCTATGCGGGGCTATACGGATCTTTTGAAAATGGAGGAACTGAGTGATGAGGCGCGGGATTATGTGGAAATCATTTCCGTGAAGCAGGAACAGTTGAAAAATATGATTCAGGATTTATTTGAATTATCCAAGGCAAACAGCGGGGCGGAGCCTTTTGTGATGGAAAAGCTGGATATGAAAAAGTTGCTGGAGCAGACGATGGCAGATATGGCGGATGCGATTGAAAACAGCGCTCAGATCATACGAACACATTTTGACGGAGAACCACTGTTCTTTCTGGGGGATAATGGAAAGATGTACCGGGTGGTACAGAATCTTTTGGGAAATGCTTTGAAGTATTCCATGCCGGGAACGAGGATTTACTTGGATGCAGAAAAGCAGGATGGAAAAATTAAGATGTGTCTGAAGAATATTGCGGCGTATGAGATGGATTTTTCGCCGGAAGAGATTACAGAGCGGTTTGTCCGGGGAGACAAATCCAGAAGTACCGAAGGGCATGGGCTGGGACTCGCCATCGCTTCCAGTTTTGTGAAAAATATGGGAGGTGCGCTTCGGGTAGAAATTGATGGAGATCTGTTCAAAGTATGGATGGAGTTTCCGGAAGTGAAGGAAAAAAGGACAACAAGTGGAGACAAAAAAGAGGTGTAGGATATGGAAAAAATTTCAATCGTAATTCCCTGTTATAATGAAGAAGAAGCAATTCCTGTATATTATGAAGAGATGAAAAAAATTATGCTTTTTATGAAACAGGTAAAATTTGAACTGTTATTTGTGGATGACGGGTCCAGTGACCACACGTTGGAAGAAATGCGAACGCTTTCCCACCGGGATAAAAGATGCCGATACCTGTCTTTTTCCAGAAATTTTGGAAAAGAGGCGGCGATTTATGCGGGACTTTCTAATGCGGTGGGAGATTATGTGGTAGTGATGGATGTGGATTTGCAGGATCCCCCGGCGCTGCTGCCTCAGATGTATGCGCTGCTGGAAAAAGAAGATTGTGATTGTGTGGCTACTCGTCGTTCTGATCGGGAGGGGGAGCCGAAAATCCGCTCGTTTTTGTCGGAAAATTTTTATCGGTTGATAAATAAGATATCCAGTACAGAAATTGTGGAGGGAGCCAGAGATTATCGCATGATGAAGCGAAAAATGGTAGATGCGGTACTTTCTATGAGCGAATATAATCGATTCTCCAAGGGAATTTTTCAGTGGGTAGGTTTTCGTACCACCTGGCTGGAGTTTAAGAATACGGAGCGCTGCGCAGGGGAGACGAAATGGTCTTTGCGAAAATTATTTTCCTATTCTCTGGATGGAATCATGGGATTTTCCGTAGCGCCATTGTCTCTGGCTTCGGCGGCGGGGATTCTGTTTTGTGTTCTCTCTTTTTTGATGGCTCTTGTGATCGCAGTCCGCACGTTGATTTTCGGAGATCCGGTAGCAGGTTGGACCTCCCTGATATGTATTATCTTCCTGGTGGGCGGGATTCAGCTTTTTTGTACCGGAATTTTGGGGCAATATCTGGCGAAAACGTATCTTGAGACAAAGCACAGACCGATATACATATTGAAAGAATCCAGTGGAGAAAAAGAAGCAGAGGAAAAGAAAATCTGTGAGGGACAGCGGTATGAAAAAGTTATGGAAAGATAAAAAAGTCTGGATTCTGCTGGGACTCAGTCTTTTTCTTTGCTGGCTCTTTGTGGGACAATATGGGATTTTCGGTTCCAGAGTGGATTGGCTCAGTCAGCACAGTGTAATCCCGGATTACTTTCGGAAAAGATTCTATGAAACGGGCAGTTTATTCCCGGATATGGCATGGAATCTGGGCGGGGGACAAAATATTTACAATTATTCCTACTATGGATTGTTCAATCCAGTCATTCTATTTTCCTACCTTCTTCCTTTTCTCCCCATGGATCTCTATATCATGGGGAGCAGCGCCCTTTGTTATGGTGTGTCTGTGGCGTTATTTTATGGATGGATGCGGGAAAAAAAGGAATTTTCCGGGCAGGTATTGCTTGGAATTTCCTGTATGTTTGCATTGGCGGCGCCGCTGATCTACCATTCCTATAATCAACTGATGTTTGTGAATTATATGCCGTTTTTGCTTTTGGCTCTGAGGGGAACCGATCTTTACTTTACAGAAAAGAAGAGAGGACTTTTGCTCCTTGGAGTGGTGGGGATGATCCTTTCCAGTTTCTATTTTAGTATCGGCGGTTTTGTGGTATTGGGGCTCTATGGTTTCAGCACGTATCTTCTTACCTCCATGCAGGAGTTTTGGAATCGAGGTGTGCGGTATGTAGGAAATCTCCTTTTGGGGACAGCGCTTTGCGGAATTTTGCTGATTCCCACGGCAATCTCGATATTCTTCGGCAGAACAGAGGGAGGACAGGCAGTGGGGGAGCTTCCCTTTTTTGATTTTGCTCCCATGAGATTTTTGTATACTCCGTATGGATTGGGGCTTACCACACTGGCAGTGGTTGCTTTGGCAGCTGGGATTTTCAGAAAAAATAGCTGGAGGGAAAAAGTTCTGCCGGGAAGTTTGCTTGTGGTTTTTTGTGTTTCGGTGTTTTGCTGTCTGCTAAACGGCGGACTTTACATGAAGAACAAAGTTTTTATTCCTTTTTTGCCGCTGGTGTGCCTTCAAACTGCCCGCTATGTTCAGGGATTGCCTGGAGAACTGTCGTATCAGTGGGGAGGGCGTTTTGCGAAATTTTTTAATGGAGCGATGGAACTTTTGCCGGGACTTTTGGTGGCAGGTCTGATTTTCTGGAAAAGAGACAGCGGTTCTTTTGAAAAAATCTGGCTGGGTGTTTTGGCAGATGTTTTTTTGGTGATCCTTCTTGGAATTTGGTACAAAAGAAAAGGGGGGATTCCATGGCAGATCTGGGTATCTTGTGTGATCTTATTTTTTAGCGACTGGAGCGTAAACCGGTACAGTCAGTACATTCTCGGAGAGAAAGAGTATGCAGGGTATACCGACTCTGCAAGAGAACAGGCGGTGCAGGAGATTCTCAGGGAGGATGGGGACTGGTATCGGATGGATCAGGTAGGAGATGGGTCGATGAATCAGGCGAACCTCAATCGCATTTTGGATGAACGGCAGAATATTACATCTATATACTCCTCTTCTTTTCACCCGGAATATCGACAGTTTCGCAATGAAATTTTTCAGTTAAATGAACCGTTTCGGAATAATATGATGCAGTCTCAGACGGATAATCCCTGTTTCCTTACGTTTATGGGAGTGCGGTATGTGCTGGCGCCCTGGGCACCGGATGGTTACGAGAAGGTGAAAGATCTTGGAGAATATCAGATTTATAAAAAGGAATCGGTGGCGCCGATGATTTATGCCACGGATCAGGTGATGGATGAAAGCGTATACCGGGAACTGGAATTTCCCATGAATCAGACCGTATTGCTTTCCCGGGCTGCAGTGCCTGAAGCAAAAGAGACGCAGACCCTTCCAGAGGGAATGAAAGACTGTGGATTTGAGCTCCCTGAGATTGGGACAAAGCTTCCCAAGGGGCAGGAGGAAAAGCTTGTGATCCAGAAGACGGAAGACGGTTATGAGATTACGGCAACAGAAGAGGTGGAAGTGAAAGCGCAGCTTACCGGAGCAGATAAAGAAGATACGCTTATTGCCGCAACCTTTCAGGTAGAAAACCTTCAGCCGAAAAAAGATATGTATATCCGGCTGCAGGAGCAGACGAACCGTCTTACTGACATACGGGACGAGTACGCCAACCAAAATACGGAATTTAGCTATATGGTCACACGGGACGAGGAAAATCAGGTGACAGTAAAACTGGGACCTGGTCACTATCGGATTCATGATATCCGGGCATTTACCGGAAATGTAAAAAACCTTCAGAATCCAGAGCTGTATCGCAGCGCTTTTCAGGCAGAAGGAGGGGGACCGGATGGCGATACGGTGCGGGGCAGTATTCAGGTAAAAGAGGATGGCTACCTGATCACCAGCATTCCTTATGACGAACATTTCACCCTCCGCATCGATGGACAGGAGACAGAACTTGTGAAAGTAAATACGGCATTTCTGGGAGCGAAGATAAATGCGGGAGAGCATCAGATAGAGATTCTTTACCATGCTCCCGGAAAAAAGGCGGGCATGGCGCTTAGCATCTGCGGAGGAGTGCTCCTAGCAGCAGGAACTATCAGAAAAAAGAGAAGAGAAACCGGGGGATGGGGATAAGCAAAGGAAAAAAGCCAGGAAATTACCAGGAAAACGGCAGAATAAAAAAAATGAAAAAAATATCCCATATGGCGGCTTGTGAGAATAAGACAAACAAGATATCATAAGGCTTGTGAAAATACTTTTCATAATGTCAGTGCTTTTTGCATCCTCCACAATTATTGCAAAAAGTAACCCATAAGTATCGTGCGAAAGCACACATAACATCCTTAAGTTTGTAACAAAAGAAACCGCGGAATTGACGGATAGGAGACACATATCTGTAGATTCTGCGGTTACTTTTTGCTGAAACTTGTAGTGCGAGTAATAGAAGTTGCTATGCTTTTTCCAAAGTTTGTTTGTTCCAGATGAGGAAGTATACTTTTTAGAAATCTTGAAAAAATATCACCATTTCCTAGGTTGCTTTTGCAACAATATCTTTGAGAAATAGAATAATTTCATTGAGAAATATTACAAAATTACAGTTTTCAAAAAATGTCACCATTTTTTAAAGGAAAAAGTGGTGACATTTTTTGAAATCAGGAAAAAAGTATCTTTTTAATAGCAAAATAAAGAATTTTCGGAGGGAAATCACCTAAATTTCTCTGAAAAGTGGTGACACTTTTTAATAAATGGTGAAAAGTTATATATTCATACAATATCTCATAACTCTTTTCAAAAAACTCAAATTTATAACCCCCCGGGTGGCTTGTGGAGGCGCAAAAGATGGGTTATACTGGGGCGAGACAAATGAAGGAGGAGTATACGAGATGAAAAAGCGAGTAGTAAGCATTTTATGTGCGGCTGTTATGACTTGCTCTTTACTGGCAGGATGTGGCGGAAGCGACCAGAAGAGTGAGACGGAGGCTGCCGATCAGAAGACAGAAGAAGCCCCGTTGGCAGAAGAAAAGGGAGAAACTGAAAGTTCAGCAGAAAAAGATGCAGAGGGAAATACAGCAAAGGATGAAGTTGTTGTGACGATGCCAACTACATCGGAGCCGGAATCTGGTTTTGACCCGGCATATGGATGGGGCGCTGGCGAGCATGTGCATGAGCCGCTGATCCAGAGTACCCTTACCGTTACCACAAAAGATCTGAAGATCGATATGGATCTGGCAACAGATTACAGTGTCAGCGAAGACGGTATGACCTGGACAGTAAAGATTCGTGACGATGCGAAGTTTACTGATGGAGAGCCGGTAACTGCTGAGGACGTGGCATTTACATATAATAATTGTAAAGAAAAAAGTACGGTAAATGATTTCACCATGCTGGATAAGGCAGTGGCAGTGGATGATACCACAGTGGAATTTAAAATGACAAAGCCATTTTCCATCTGGCCCTATACAATGGCAATCGTGGGAATCGTTCCGGAACACGCCTATGATGAAAATTATGGGCAGAATCCAGTAGGTTCCGGCAGATATATCATGAAGCAGTGGGATAAGGGACAGCAGGTAATTTTTGAGGCAAACCCGGATTATTATGGAGAAGCGCCGAAAATCAAAAAAGTAACGGTCTTATTTATGGAAGAAGATGCAGCCCTGGCAGCGGCTATGGCAGGTCAGGTAGATGTGGCGCATACGGCAGCTTCCTACAGCGATCAGCAGATTGAAGGCTATAGTCTGATGAATGTACAGACGGTGGATAACCGTGGATTTAACCTCCCTGCCAGCGCGCCGGAAGAAAAAGACGGAGTTACCTATGGAAATGAATTTACAGCAGATGTGAATGTACGCCGGGCAATCAATATCGGAATTGACAGAGACGAATTGATTGAGAATGTTCTGAATGGCTATGGAACGAAAGCATACAGTGTTTGCGATAAGATGCCATGGTATAACGAAGCCTGCGAGGTAGAGTATGATAAGGAAGGGGCAGTAAAACTTCTGGAAGAAGCAGGCTGGAAAGAAGGAAAAGACGGTATTCGGGAAAAAGACGGAGTAAAAGCAGAACTGAATCTAATGTTCAATACAGGAGATTCTGTTCGCCAGGCAATCGCAGAAGACGTGGCAAATCAGCTGGGTGAACTGGGAATTAAAGTAACTACAGAAGGCGTAGGCTGGGATGTGGCTTACGATAAAGCACAGTCTGAACCGCTGGTATGGGGCTGGGGAGCGCACACTCCGATGGAATTATATAATATTTACCATACTTCCCCTGATACAGGTGTGGGACAGGCAGAATATTCTCCATATGCCAACGAAAAAGTAGATGCGTATATGGATCAGGCTTTGGAGAGTGACAGCCTGGAGGAATCCTACGAGCTGTGGCAGAAGGCTCAGTGGGATGGAGAAAATGGAATCACACAGGAAGGGGATATTCCCTGGATCTGGCTGTGTAATGTAGATCACCTGTATTTTGTGAGAGACGGACTTCAGGTGGCAGATCAGAAAATACATCCTCACGGACATGGCTGGTCCATCGTAAATAATGTAGACCAGTGGTCCTGGAAATAAGAAATAAAAAGAGACGGGTGTAAAATCAGAAACTGCTGTGTAAAAGCAGAGAACGTAATATTTTTATACTCCCAAACGAATTTGTCGAGCACATCTTTGAGACTTTAGGCTCAAAGTGAGCGCAGACTGAGTTTGGGAGTATAAAAATATTTGTTATGATTTTACGTTGGTCTCTTGAAGTGCGTTTGGAGGAAATATATTTTATGAAAAAATGGGCCATTTCTATAGGCAGACAGGGAATCCGCATGGTATTTCTGGTGGCGGCGGTGAGCATCGTTACGTTCCTGTTGATGAAAGCATCTCCTGTAGATCCCCTGCAGGCAAATGTGGGTCAGGCGGCTCTGGGAAGTCTCAGTCCGGAGCAGGTGGAAAAGCTGGAAGAATACTGGGGCGTTAATACTCCGCCTCTGGAACAGTACCTCTCCTGGGCGAAGGATTTTATCCGGGGAGATATGGGAACTTCTCTTTTGTACCGGCAGCCGGTGACAGAGGTGATTGGGGTGAAATTATCCAATTCTTTGTTTCTGATGATTGCCGCCTGGATTCTTTCCGGGATTCTCGGCGTAACGCTGGGGATTCTTTCGGGGATGAACCGGGGAAAATGGATCGATAAAGGAATCAAAGGATACTGTCTTGTAATCTCCAGTACTCCTACTTTCTGGCTTGCCCTTCTTCTTTTAATGGTTTTCGGCGTATGGCTGAAGATTTTACCCATTGGTCTCAGTGTGCCTATCGGTGTAGAAGCCTCAGGTGTTACTTTTCTGGATCGGGTGCGTCATGCGATCCTTCCCGCTGTTACCCTGAGCATTACGGGCGTGTCCAATATTGCCCTCCACACCCGGGAAAAAATGATCGATATTATGGAAAGTGATTACGTGCTTTTTGCCAAAGCCAGAGGAGTGACTGGGTGGAAATTATTCTGGCAGCATGGCTTTCGAAATGTTCTTCTTCCGGTGATCACCCTTCAGTTTGCTTCTATTTCTGAAATCTTTGGAGGCTCCGTACTGGTGGAACAGGTATTTTCCTATCCGGGTCTGGGGCAGGCAGCTGTAGCGGCAGGTCTGGGAAGTGATATGCCTCTTTTGATGGCGATCACTATCGTCAGCGCGATCTTTGTATTTGGAGGAAATCTGATTGCAAACCTTCTTTATGGAGTGGTAGACCCCAGAATCAGAAGAGGAGGAGCAAAATAATGGAAAGACGAAAATTATGGAACCGCAGGCAGCGGGTTTTAGCAGGGTTATGCTTTTCAGCTGTATTTTTACTGGGAATCTGCATTGCCGGGAGTTTCTGTACAGAGGCGGCAAAAGTGACGGACTTTTCCAGAAAAAATCTGCCTCCCAGTTGGCCGTATCTGTTCGGTACGGACTGGTTGGGAAGAGATATGCTGGTGCGTACCCTGAAAGGCATGTCCTTAAGTATTTTTATCGGCATTGTTTCGGCGGCAATCAGCGCTGTGATCGCTCTGGTGCTGGGGATTGCTTCCGCAGTATTGGGAAAGAAGGCAGACAGCATAATCACCTGGCTGATCGATCTGATTATGGGAATTCCCCATATTTTGCTTCTGATCCTGATCTCTGTTGCAGTGGGAAAAGGTGTGAAGGGAGTAGTGATCGGGGTAGCGCTCACTCATTGGCCTTCTCTTGCCCGGCTGATCCGCGCAGAAGTTTTGCAGATTAAAGAAAGCCCCTATATTCAAATTGCGGAAAAACTGGGAAAAAGTAAATGGTATATCGCAAGAAAACATATCATTCCCCAGCTTTTGCCTCAGTTTATCGTGGGACTGATCCTTATTTTTCCTCATGCGATCCTGCATGAATCCAGCGTGACATTTCTTGGCTTCGGGCTCTCCACGGAACAGCCTGCCATAGGAATTATTCTTTCGGAAGCGATGAAATATCTGGTGACAGGAAAATGGTGGCTGGCATTGTTCCCGGGAATTTTTCTGGTAGTGACTGTGATTCTGTTTTATGTGGCAGGGGAGGGAATCCGCAAGCTTGTGGACCCGTCCAGCGTACATGAGTAGGAGAAGAAGATGAAAGAGACGATATTAAAAATAGAACATATGAATATTTCTTTTTCCCAGTATGGAAAAGGGCTGCGGCAGGTAGAACTGCCGGTGATCCGGGATTTGGATGTGGAAGTAAAAGCAGGAGAGATGGTGGCAGTGGTAGGTTCCAGCGGTTCGGGAAAAAGTCTTCTGGCTCATGGCGTGATGGGAATTTTGCCCTATAATGCCCAGATGGGAGGGACGATGTGGTATCGGAGAGAGCCCCTTACCAAAGAGCGAATCAGGAAATTAAGAGGAAAGGAAATCCTGATGGTTCCCCAGAGCCTTTCTTATCTGGATCCACTCATGAAGACGGGAGAACAGATCCGCAATGGGAAAAAGGATGAGAAAAGTAAAAAAAAGCTGAAAGAAATTTTTCAAAGATATCATCTGAAAGAGGAAGTAGAAGAAAAATATCCCTTTGAATTGTCCGGGGGGATGAGCCGGAGAATCCTGATTTCTACGGCAATGATTGAGGAACCTCATCTTGTGATCGCCGATGAACCGACGCCGGGGCTGGATCTTGCCATGGCGAAAAGAGCTATGAGTCATTTCCGGGAGCTGGCAGATATGGGAGCGGGAGTTTTGGTAATCACCCATGATCTGGAACTGGCTTTGGAGGTGGCAGATCGAATCGTTGTCTTTTATGCGGGAACTACCGTGGAAGAAGCGAATGTTTCTGATTTTCAGCAGGAAAGTACGCTGCGCCATCCATATACGAAGGCTTTGTGGAGGGCGCTGCCTCAAAATGGATTTCAGTTTATTGAGGGAAGCCAGCCGTATGTAAAAGATATGCCCGAGGGCTGTCCCTTTGCTCCTCGCTGTGAACGTTGTACAGAAGCGTGCAAAGGGGAGATTCCCTATAGGAGCGTACGGGGCGGAAAAGTACGCTGTGTGAAGGGGGAAGAAGGAGGAGATAAGCAGTGAAGCTGGAAGTGAGAGATGTGACATACCAATACGGAGAAAAAGAAAGGGTGATCTTACAGGATTTTAGCTTTTCCATGACAAATCAGGAGAGAGTAGGGCTGGTAGCCCCCAGTGGCGTAGGAAAAACAACACTCTGTAAGCTGATCAGCGGTTATCTCAAACCGGATCAGGGACAGATTCTTTTGGATGGAAAAGATGTGAGCGCCTATAAGGGGTATTGCCCGATTCAGATGATCTGGCAGCAGCCGGAGCTGGCAGTCAATCCCCGGCTTCCCATGCGGGCAGTGTTGGAAGAAGGGGATGAGATCGAGGAACGGATCATCCGTGGACTGGGGATTGAACAGGACTGGCTGAATCGTTTCCCGTCAGAACTTTCCGGGGGAGAGATGCAGAGATTTTGTATCGCCCGGGCACTGGGAAAAAGAACCCGTTTTCTCATTGCAGATGAGATAAGCACGATGCTGGATCTTATCACCCAGAGCCAGATCTGGAATTTCCTTTTGAAAGAAGTGGAGGCAAGGGAAATCGGGTTGATCGCTGTGAGCCACAGTCAGCCGCTGCTAGACCGGATCTGTACCCGGCAGATACCGGTTGGGATTGGATAATAGGAGTAACTGTTACACATAGAGGAATGGAGGACGATAAAATGCGTGAAGAAGAAAAAATTAAAGAGAGCATTTTGTTTTGTCCGGGAGATGCCGAATTAAAGGCGATCAAATTAAAAACACACAAATTAAATGTGGATTATAACAGTACCTATGAGGATGAACGGGAGAAACGGGAAGAGATTCTTGCGAAGATGATCGGGGAACTGGGGGAGGGAAGCTTTATCCAGGGACCGGTATTCTTTCACTACGGGCAGCACACGAAGATAGGAAAGCACTTTTTCGGGAATTTTAATCTGACGATCCAGGAGGATTGCGTGATTGGAGCAGGCAGCGTGGTCACAAGAGACATTCCCAGCGGCAGCTTTGCAGCAGGGGTTCCCTGTAAAGTTATCCGGCCGCTTACAGAAAAAGACAGCATGAAATACAAACCGGAAGTCCTGGCAGACAATATGATATTATAAAAACGTTGGCTAAAAAGACATCACACTGGAACTTTAGCGATACTATATATGCCCGGTCAAACGCATTTGTCGAGCACATCTTTGAGACCTTAGGCTCAAAGTGAGCGCAGACTGCGTTTGACCGGGCATATATAGTATTTGATAATGTTACAGATATTTATCAGCCATTTTTCAGGTTATCACGTTTTCTCAGTCGGGAATCCAGAATTTTTTTACGGATTCGCAGGCTGGTAGGAGTAACCTCCAGAAGTTCATCCTTGTCGATGAAGTCCAGAGCCTGTTCCAGACTGAGGATTTTTGGCGGCGTCAGTTTCAGCGCATCGTCGGCGGAGGAGGAACGGGTGTTGGTGAGGTGTTTTGTCTTACAAACATTCAGCTCGATATCTTCCGCTTTTCCGTTCTGTCCAATGACCATACCGGCATATACTTTTTGACCTGGTCCGATGAACAAAGTTCCGCGCTCCTGAGCAGAGAACAGACCGTAGGTTACGGATTCGCCAGCTTCAAAAGCGATCAGGGAACCCTGTTTCCGGTAATTGATATCCCCTTTATAAGGAGCGTAATCGTCAAAAATGGTATTGAGGATGCCGGTTCCTTTGGTGGAGGTCATAAATTCTCCACGGAAGCCGATCAGTCCTCTGGCCGGAACTTCAAATTCCAGTCGGGTAGATCCGTCGCTTGCCAGGCTCATTCCCTGAAGGGCGCCTTTTCTTTCACTGATTTTCTGGATGATGGTTCCGGAAAATTCTTCCGGTACATCAATATAGGCCAGTTCCATAGGCTCCAGAAGTTTTCCTCGTTCATCGTGTTTATAGATAACTTCCGCTTTACTTACAGCAAATTCATAGCCCTCCCGGCGCATATTTTCAATCAGGACGGACAGATGAAGTTCGCCTCGTCCAGATACCTTAAAGCAGTCCGGGGAATCTGTATCTTCCACACGAAGACTCACATCTGTATTTAATTCCCTTTTCAGACGTTCGCCCAGATGACGGGAAGTGACGTATTTTCCTTCCTGACCTGCCAGAGGGCTGTCATTGACCATGAACTGCATGGAAATCGTAGGCTCAGAGATCTTCTGGAAGGGAATCGGCTCCGGATTTGCCACGTCACACAGGGTATCGCCGATATGAATATCTGGAATACCGGAGATGGCTACGATAGAACCAATCCCGGCTTCCTGAACTTCCACCTTGTTCAGACCGTCAAATTCATATAATTTGCTGATTTTTACTTTTTTCTTTTTATCCGGTTCATGATGGTTCATAAGCATTACTTCCTGGTTTACAGCAATCTTACCGTTGTCCACCTTACCTACGCCGATACGTCCCACATATTCGTTGTAGTCAATGGTGCTGATCAGAACCTGTGTACCGGCGTCGGGATCGCCTTGTGGCGCCGGAATATATTTGAGGATTGTCTCAAACAGAGGTTCCATATTTTCCGGTGTATCGTTGAGATCCAGAACAGCGTGACCGGCTTTTGCAGAAGCGTATAAGAATGGGCAGTCCAACTGTTCATCGGAGGCATCCAGATCCATGAGAAGTTCCAGTACTTCGTCAATAACTTCATTGGGGCGGGCTTCCGGACGGTCAATTTTATTGATGCAGACGATCACGTGAAGATCCAGCTCCAGAGCCTTTTTCAGAACGAATTTTGTCTGAGGCATAGCGCCTTCAAAAGCGTCTACTACCAGAATAACGCCGTTTACCATTTTCAGGACGCGCTCTACCTCGCCGCCAAAATCGGCATGGCCTGGAGTATCGATAATGTTAATTTTCGTATCTTTGTAATAAACTGCTGTATTTTTGGAAAGAATGGTGATACCGCGTTCCCGTTCAATGTCATTGGAGTCCATGACACGTTCCTGAACTTCCTGATTGGCACGAAAAACACCGCTTTGACGCAGAAGCTGATCTACCAGAGTAGTTTTGCCGTGATCTACGTGAGCGATGATTGCGATATTGCGTATATCTTCTCTTTTGATTTTCATAAACATTTCCTTTCTTTTCCTGATAAAACCCCATGATTTCAAGGGGTTTGGGATTTTCCAACGATACAAGTCTAACACATTTTTTTCAGATTACAAGGGAATTAGAAAAAAAGTCGGTAAAAAATCGACTTTTACCGAGAATTTTGTCGACCGAAAAAAAGAATATTCTCTTCTTTTTCCTCATATATAAAATATATCAACAGATAAATGGAGGAAATTATGGAAATGACACAGGAAAATAAGAATCATTCATGGGCAGTGGAAAACAATCAGGTGGAGATCATGGGAAAAATTGCGTCCCAGTTCACATTCAGTCATCAGGTATTTGGGGAAGGATTTTACATGGTGGATGTGCTGGTGAAAAGACTCAGCGATTCCGAGGACAGGATTCCGGTGATGATCTCAGAGAGACTTCTTGATGTGACAGAGGATTACGAAGGAGAATATATTCATGTGTGCGGACAGTTCCGCTCCTACAACCGGCATGAAGAGAAGAAGAACAGACTGGTCTTGTCTGTCTTTGCAAGAGAAGTGGAATTTGTGGCAGATGATGATGAAAATATGAAGTCGAATGCCATCTTTCTGGATGGATACATATGCAAACCTCCGGTTTATCGGAAAACACCTCTGGGAAGAGAGATTGCAGATCTTCTCATTGCCGTGAACCGGCCTTATGGAAAATCAGATTATATCCCCTGTATCTGCTGGGGCAGAAACGCCCGTTATGCGTCGGCTTTTCAGGTGGGAGGTCATGTGCTGATCTGGGGAAGAATCCAGAGCCGGGAATATGTAAAAAGACTCAGTGAGGAAGAGACAGAAAAGAGGACGGCATATGAGATTTCCGTAAGCAAACTGGAGTATGTGGATTGACAACAAAATTGAATAATGATATAGTAAATAAAACACAGAGATAGAGGTTGCACGTTCTATCAGTACCTTTTCAGATGTATCAGGAACAGGAGAAGGAAAGGGAAAGGAGAGGGTGCCGAAGGAACAGGAGACCTGAGATCTTGTCCCTGGGCATGGGGGTGAAGAACCTCATGACTGTCATCGCAAGATGGAGTGCTATCCGAAGAAAACAGGTGAAGTTGTTTTATTACTGTATGGATTCTTTAGAGGTGGGCTTCCGTTGGCGGCGCACCTCTGTTTTGTTTTTGCAATACTTCGTACAGAAAGGAGATTTGTTATGGCTATTTTTACAGGTGCAGGTGTGGCGATCGTTACACCGATGAAAGACAATTATGAGGTGAATTATGAGAAGTTGGATGAGATTCTGGAAGATCAGATTGCGGGCGGTACCGACTGTATTGTTATCTGCGGAACCACAGGAGAATCTGCAACACTTACCGAGGAAGAACATCTGGAAACGATTAGATTCACCATTGATAAAGTGAACCATAGAATTCCGGTGATTGCAGGTACAGGATCAAATTCCACCGCAACAGCGGTTCAGATGTCGGAGGAAGCGGCGCAGGTGGGAGCAGACGGTATCCTTCTGGTTACGCCTTATTATAATAAAGCGACGCAGAAAGGTTTGATCGGACATTATACAACGGTGGCGAATGCGGCAAAGGTTCCAGCAGTTTTGTATAATGTACCCAGTCGCACCGGATGCAGTATGTCTGCGGACACGATTGCTCATCTGGTAAAAAATGTGGAATATATCGTGGGGGTAAAGGAAGCTTCCGGCAACATCAGCCATGTGGCAGAAACCATAGAGAAATGTGATGGGAAGATTGATATTTATTCAGGAAATGACGATCAGATTGTACCGATTCTGTCTTTGGGAGGAAAAGGTGTGATTTCCGTACTTTCCAATATCGCTCCCCGGGAAACGCACGACATTGTAGAACTGTTTATGAATGGAAAGATAGAGGAAAGCCGCAGACTTCAGTTGAAAGCCCTGCCGCTGGTGAGAGCATTGTTCAGTGAAGTAAATCCGATTCCGGTAAAAGCCGCTATGAATCTGATGGGTATGGAAGTAGGACCGCTGCGTATGCCGCTTACGGAGATGGAAGAAGCGCACAAAAAAGTTTTGGCAGACGAAATGGTAAAATTCGGACTGAGGCTGGCATAGAAAGTGAAATAGAGGACGAAAAAATGGTAAAAGTAATTATGCATGGCTGTAATGGTCATATGGGGCAGGTAGTAAGTGCGATGGCAGCGGCCGATCCGGAAGTTGAGATCGTAGCCGGTATCGATCTGGTGGATAACCGGGAGAACGGCTATCCGGTATTTACCGATATCTGGAGCTGTCAGACAGAGGCGGATGTAGTGATTGATTTCTGTTCAGCAAAAGCCACAGATGTTCTTTTGGAATATTGTGCAGACAGAAAATTGCCAGTAGTGCTGTGTACCACCGGGCTCAGTGAGGAACAGTTGAAAAAGGTGGAAGATACCAGTAAAAAGGTGGCGGTATTAAAGTCTGCCAACATGTCTCTGGGAATCAATCTGCTGATGAAGCTGGTGAAGGAAGCGGCGCAGACACTGGCAGCGGCAGGATTTGATATGGAGATCGTGGAGAAGCATCATCGTCTGAAGGTGGATGCGCCCAGCGGAACTGCGTTGGCTCTGGCAGATAGTATCAATGAAGGTCTGGATCAGGCATATCATTATACATATGACAGAAGTCAGAGAAGAGAAAAAAGAGATCCGAAAGAAATTGGAATTTCTGCAGTGCGGGGCGGTACGATCGTGGGAGAGCATGACGTGATCTTTGCAGGGGAAGATGAAGTGATAACCTTCCAGCATACCGCTTACTCCAAGAATATATTTGCCAAAGGCGCGATTCAGGCTGCGAAGTACCTGGCAGGAAAAGAACCGGGCTGGTATCAGATGAGTGATGTGATCGGATAAATAAATTTATTTTTGAAAAAATTGGATAAAAATCATTGCAGCTGCCTGTAACGTAGTAGTTATAAGATGGCGCAGCAGAAATTTAGGAGAGAAAGTTAAGACTAAATATCTGCTGCGTCATTTTTTCTTCATGCATATTTTTCAATGTTTTGTACATAGTAAGGATAGTAAAGTTCAAAAAAACATAGAAAAGGAGATTAGATCATGAAGAGACATTTGAAAAAATGGATGATGGTCATGGCGCTGGCAGCAGCGATGAGTATGGCAGCAGGCTGCGGTAATTCCGGCAGAAACACCGATAAGAACGGAGCGGGAACCACAGATGAAAATCAGAATACCGATGATAAGGACGCAAATGGAAAAGATCAGAAGGATACCATGAACGGTACAGATAACAAGGGAACCGTGGATCAGGATGGTGCGAACACAGATAACACTATGGATGACGGCGCGATGGATGGCAATGTAAACGACGCGACAGCGGGAGAAGACAATCCGCAGAATGACGGAAATGTGGTGGAAGATCTGGGAGAAGATGTAGGCGAGGGAATTAAAGATATTGGCGAGGGCGTTGGAGAGGGTGTAGAAGACCTTACCGGCGGCGGAAGTGAAAAGAATAACAATACGAACCATACGACAGACGATAACTCCACGAATAACGGTACCATGAAATAGTCTTGCTGGTATCGGCAGATCGTGATAAGATCAATGCATGGAAAGGGGATAACCGTATGAAATTTCGACCATGCATTGATATACATAATGGAAAAGTAAAACAGATTGTAGGCGGAAGCCTTAAGGATCAAGGGGATCAGGCAAAAGAAAATTTTGTGTCCGGTCAGGATGCGGCTTATTATGCGCGTTTTTATCAATCTTACCATATTCGGGGCGGACATGTTATTTTATTGAACGCAGTGGATTCTCCATATTATGAAGAGACCAGAAGGCAGGCGATGCAGGCTCTGGCAGCCTATCCGGGAGCTTTGCAGATAGGAGGCGGTATCCGGGCGGAAAATGGAGAAGAATTTTTGCAAGGGGGAGCCAGTCATGTGATCGTGACTTCCTATGTATTTCAGGATGGACAGGTATGCTGGGAAAATCTGGAGCGGATGCGTCGGGCAGTGGGGAAAGAACATCTGGTATTGGATCTTAGCTGCAGGAAACGGGAGGGAGAATATTATATTGTCACGGATCGCTGGCAGAGATTTACTCAGGTTCCGGTAAATACAAAAACGCTGGAAGAGTTTTCCGGGTATTGCGATGAATTTTTAGTACATGCTGTGGACGTGGAAGGAAAGGCTTCTGGAATTGAAGAAGAGCTGGTAAAACTGCTGGCGCAGTGCGGAAACGTCCCGGTGACTTACGCTGGCGGTGTGGGAAGTTTTGAAGATCTGGAAAAGCTTAGAAAAGCGGGGGAAAATCGGGTGGATGTGACTATAGGAAGCGCTTTGGATTTGTTTGGGGGGAATATGGAGTTTGAGAAAGTACTGAAATGGTGTGAAGCTCTTAAATAAAATCTGAACTGTTGCAAAAAAATATAAATTGTATATAAATTTTGCAAAAAAAGTTGCCAAGTTCAGGATAAATTGTTATAATATAGTCACTTACAAAAGTTGTAGTAAAGTTTTTGTAAAATAAAGGGCGAAGGGGTTGACAGCATGAAATTTATTATCAGCGGAAAAAATATCGATGTGACAGAAGGTTTAAAAACAGCGATCCAGGACAAGCTTGGAAAGTTAGAAAAGTATTTTACTCCTGAGACTGAAGTCCACGTTACGTTAAGTGTGGAGAAGGAAAGACAGAAGATTGAAGTGACTATTCCGGTAAAGGGAAATATTATCCGGTCAGAACAGGTAAGCAGCGATATGTACGTATCTATCGATCTGGTGGAAGAAGTGATCGAGCGTCAGCTTCGCAAGTACAAAACAAAGATCGTGAACAAACAGCAGGGTGCAGGAAACTTCCAGAAAACATTCATGGAAGACGATTTTATAGAGGAAGAGGAAGTAAATATTATCCGTACCAAACGTTTCGGTATCAAACCCATGTATCCGGAAGACGCTTGTGTACAGATGGAATTGCTGGGACATAACTTCTTTGTATTCCGTAATGCAGAGACAGATGAAGTCAATGTAGTTTACAAAAGAAAGGGAAATACTTACGGACTGATTGAACCGGAGTGCTGATCCGGAAAATTAAATAACACAAAATCTGTCGCAAAGCAGCGATAGTTTAAGCGAATACCCAAATCATTTACAGAGATGTGGATGGTTTGGGTATTCATTTATGGAAATCAGAAAGAGTAAGATGTGGAAAAAAGGGGATAGAAAAATATGAAAGTATTTCGGTATGATGAAGTTCCGGTAGTGGAAACCACCTCCGGAAAATTAAAAGGTTATTTTTATGATGGAGAATATATTTTTAAAGGAGTTCCGTACGCTTATGCGGAGCGTTTTCAAATGCCGCGCCCTTCCCATTGGGAAGGGGTGCGGGAGGCAACGTCCTATGGGTTTGTATGTCCGCTGATGGCGCAGGAGACACCCACTGGTGAATTAATGGTTCCTCATCGCTACTGGCCGATGGATGAGCATTGTCAGAACCTGAATATCTGGACGAAAGAATTGGATACAAATGCCAAGAAGCCCGTTGTGGTATGGCTGCATGGCGGCGGATATTTTGCAGGCTCTTCCATTGAGCAGGTGGCTTATGATGGTCATGCCATGTGTGAGAAAGGGGATGTGGTGGTAGTTACCTTGAATCACCGTTTGAATATTCTGGGATATTTGGACCTTTCACCATTTGGCGAAAAATATAAAAATTCAGGAAATGCGGGACATGCAGATATGGTAGCTGCTCTGCAGTGGATTCATGATAATATCGCAGAGTTTGGCGGGGATCCGGGAAATGTGACTATTTTCGGACAGTCCGGCGGCGGAATGAAAGTGGCGGATCTGATGCAGATTCCTGCGGCAGACGGTTTATTTCACCGTGGTCTGATTATGAGCGGTGTTGCGAATGAGATGCTGCTGCCGTCCTGCATGGGAACGGGAGAGGAGATTGTAAAAGCGATTCTGAAGGAGTTAGGGCTGGAAGAAACGGATGTGGAACAGTTGGAAACGTTGCCATATCCGGATCTGGTAAAAGCTTATACCAAGGTAATGCCATCGGTGGCTAGGAGCGGAGGTTATGTGGGAAATGGTCCTCAGGTAAACGAATGGTATCAGGGAAGTCCGCTGCAATTTGGAATGCGGGAACATGGGTATGAGATTCCTCTGATGATTGGTTCTGTATATGGAGAATTTGCTTTCGCTCCTTCCACATTTGACAAGACGGCGCTTACAGAGCAGGAGAGAATGGATATTGTGCGTCGGGTTTACGGGGAACATACGGAGGAGATGGCGGAGATTTTTGCAAAGACATATCCGGGCAAAGATCTGACAGATCTTTTGAGTGTGGATCGTGTGATGCGGGAACCATCCAAAAAACTTGCGGCAATGCATGCCCAAGGGAAGAAAGCAGGAACGTATCTGTATGAATTTACGCTGGAGTTTCCTATGATGCATAAGGTCGCATGGCATTGTTCCGATATTCCTTTCTTCTTCCATAATACGGATAAAGTGGAAGTGTGTGCGATCCCGGAGGTGACGGAACGATTGGAAAATCAGATGTTTGGAGCGTTTATGGAATTTGTCCGCACAGGCAAACCGGCGCAGGAATTGCTTCCAGAATGGACTGCGGTTACGGAAGAACAGGAGCCGACGATGATTTTTGATAAGGAATGTGAGGTACGGTACAATTTTGATGATGCGTTATTTGAACGGATCAACAGTATCCTTCCTCCATGTAATCTTATGGAAACTCTGAACGATCAAGATGTACAGCACTAAGCGGAAAAGTGTAGTGTTTTTGCGAAAAAATAAAGTTGTCTAACCGGAAAGAAAGTGTTAAAATAATTATTAGTATTGTGAAAACATGAATTTTAACAGGAGTGACCATATGAAATTAACAGAAAAACTCTTCGGAACCCACAGTTCCAGAGAATTGAAAAGAATTATGCCCCTGGTGGATAAGATTGAAGCGCTTCGTCCGTCTATGGTAGAGCTGACAGACGAGCAGTTGAAAGATAAGACAAGAGAATTTAAGGAGCGTCTGGCAAAGGGGGAGACTTTGGACGATCTGCTTCCCGAAGCATTTGCCACTGTTCGTGAGGCATCCAGACGTGTTCTGAATATGGAACATTACCGTGTACAGCTGATCGGTGGTATTATTCTGCATCAGGGACGTATCGCGGAGATGAGAACTGGTGAAGGTAAGACGCTGGTATCTACCTGTCCGGCATATCTGAATGCGCTGGAGGGAAAAGGCGTTCATATCGTAACTGTCAATGATTATCTGGCAAAGCGTGATGCAGAGTGGATGGGAAAGGTTCACGAGTTTCTGGGACTGACCGTAGGTGTGATCTTAAACTCCATGAAGAATGATGAGAGACGGGAGCAGTATGCCTGCGATATTACTTATGTGACAAATAATGAAGACGGTTTTGATTATCTTCGTGATAATATGGTAATCTACAAGGAACAGCTGGTACAGAGAGATCTGCACTATGCGATTATCGATGAGGTGGACTCAGTCCTTATTGATGAGGCGCGTACTCCGCTGATCATTTCCGGGCAGAGTGGGAAGTCCACGAAGCTGTATGAGGTCTGCGATATTCTGGCAAGACAGCTGGAACGAGGCGAAGCCAGTGGTGAGATGACCAAGATGACGGCTATCATGGGCGAAGAGATCACAGAGACCGGTGATTTTATCGTAAATGAAAAGGATAAAGTGGTGAATCTGACAGAGGAAGGTGTGAAGAAGGTAGAGAAGTTCTTCAACATCGAGAACCTGGCAGATCCGGAGAATCTGGAGATCCAGCACAATATTATTCTGGCGCTCCGGGCGCATAATCTGATGTTTAAAGACCAGGATTACGTGGTAAAAGACGATCAGGTATTGATCGTAGATGAATTTACCGGACGTATCATGCCGGGAAGAAGATATTCTGACGGGCTTCATCAGGCGATCGAGGCAAAAGAGCATGTAAAGGTTCGTCGGGAAAGTAAGACGCTGGCTACGATCACTTTCCAGAATTTCTTTAATAAATATAAGAAAAAATCAGGTATGACGGGTACGGCTCTGACTGAGGAGCAGGAGTTCCGTGAAATCTACGGTATGGACGTTATCGAGATTCCAACCAACCGTCCGGTACAGCGTATTGACCGGGAAGATGCAGTATATATGACAAAGAAAGAGAAGTTCCGGGCAGTGGTAGAGGAAATCAAGGAAGCCCATGAAAAGAATCAGCCGGTTCTGGTGGGTACGATTACCATTGAGACTTCTGAACTTTTGAGTAATATGCTGCGCAGGGAAGGGATCAAGCACCAGGTATTGAATGCCAAATTCCATGAGCTGGAGGCTGAGATCGTAGCGCAGGCAGGTGTGTCCGGTGCAGTGACCATTGCTACCAACATGGCAGGGCGTGGTACGGATATTAAACTGGATGACGAGGCGAGAGAAGCAGGCGGTCTGAAAATTATCGGTACAGAGCGTCACGAGTCCCGCCGTATTGATAATCAGCTCCGCGGACGTTCGGGACGTCAGGGAGATCCGGGAGAATCCCGTTTCTATATTTCTCTGGAAGATGATCTGATGCGCCTGTTCGGTTCAGAAAAGCTGATGACCGTATTCAGTAATCTGGGAGTTGCGGAGAACGAACAGATTGAGCATAAGATGCTTTCCAGCGCCATTGAAAAAGCTCAGAAGAAGATTGAGAGCAATAACTACGGAATCCGTAAGAATCTGTTGGAATACGATCAGGTAAATAACGAGCAGAGAGAAATTATTTATAAAGAGAGACGCCGTGTTCTGGACGGTGAGAATATGCGGGATGCGATCTGTAAGATGATTACCGATACCATTGACAATACCATCGACATGTGTATCAATGACGAGGCGGAAGCTGAAGAATGGGATCTGGTAGAATTGAATACCGTTCTTTTGCCGATCATTCCGGTGAAGACGATTACCGCGGAGAGCGTAAAAGGACTGAGAAAAAATCAGTTAAAGCAGAATATCAAAGAAGAAGCAATTAAGCTGTATGAATTGAAAGAAGCAGAATTCCCGGAACCGGAGCAGATCCGTGAGCTGGAGCGTGTAGTTCTTCTGAAAGTGATCGATCGGAAATGGATGGATCATATTGACGATATGGAACAGCTTCGTCAGGGAATCGGTTTGCAGGCGTACGGTCAGAGAGATCCAAAGGTGGAATATAAGATGAGCGCTTTTGAGATGTTTGACAGTATGATCAGCAGTATCCAGCAGGATACGATCCGGCTTCTCTACCACGTTCGCATTGAGCAGAAGGTAGAAAGAGAGCAGGTAGCTCAGGTTACCGGAACGAATAAAGACGAATCTTCCCAGAAAGGACCGGTTCGCCGTCAGCAGGATAAGGTTTATCCAAATGATCCATGTCCATGCGGCAGCGGAAAGAAATACAAACAGTGCTGCGGAAGAAAGAGAGTTTAAAAGTACAGGATAAATAAGACAGAACAGGAGCTGTCAGAACAGCAGACCTGATTTTCAGGGGGTGTTGGCATGGCGGCTCCTGTTTCCTTTATGTAAAGAGTAAAGAACAGGGAGAATACCATGAAGATAAAAGGTGCGATTTTTGATATGGATGGAACTTTGGTGGATTCTATGTTTATGTGGTATGAACTGGGAAATCTGTATCTGAAGAAGAGAGGGAAAACGCCGGAGCCGGGGTTGTATGATATGCTGACACGGATGACGATGCTGGAAGCGGCGCAGTTTTTAAAAGACAAATATGGATTTGCGGAGACACCGGAAGAACTGGTACGGGATATTTATAAGGTGATGGAGGAATTTTATCTTCATGAGGTGAAGGAAAAACCGGGAATCCGAAAGGTATTGGACAGTTTAAAGGCGGCGGGAGTGCCTATGTGCGTGGCGTCCGCCACAGATACGTATATGATCGAATATGCACTGGAACATACAGGGCTTCGGGATTATTTTCAGTCCGTCTTCTGCTGCAGACAGGTGGGAGAGGGAAAACACTCGGATAAGATTTATCAGGTGGCGAGGGAGGATCTGGGAAGCGCCGTGGAAGAAACGCTGGTTTTTGAAGATGCTCTTCATGCGGCGGAAACTGTAAAAAGAGCGGGATTTCCCCTGGTGGCAGTATGGGATGCTTCCGAGAAAGAGCAGGAGAGACTGAAAGCGCTGGGAGATATTTATCTGGAGAGTTACGAGGAATGGGAGGATAAAATCTTTCCACTTGTGCATTTTTGAAATAACACGTATAATGAAGAGGAACTGCCAGTCATGTTGGCAGGCAGTTTGTGATTATATGGAAAGAAGGTGAAACTTTTGGTAGAATTAGATCAATTCAAAGCTACACTGAATTCCTATACACAACCATTAGTGGAAGTGAGGGATTCACTTTGACCTCGCTAATAAAGAAAAGCGGATCGAAGAATTAGAAAGAAAAATGGAGGAGCCGAATTTCTGGGATGACCCGGAACGCTCCCAGGAAATGATGAAAGAACTGAAAAGTCTCAAGGATGATAAAGAGACTTACGAAAATCTGGAAAGCCAGATGGAGGATATGGAAACGCTGATCGAGATGGGATATGAGGAAAATGATCCTTCCGTTATCGAAGAGATTCAGGAAATCCTTGACCAGTTTGAGGCGGATTTTGAGAGTATCCGTATGAAAACGCTGCTTTCAGGAGAATACGATAAGAATGACGCTATCGTGAAGCTGAATGCAGGCGCAGGCGGAACGGAATCCTGTGATTGGGCAGGAATGCTTTATCGTATGTATTGCCGTTGGGCAGAAAAGAAGGGATTTTCTCTGGAAGTGCTGGATTATCTGGACGGCGACGAGGCGGGTATTAAGTCTGTTACCTTTGAGGTACATGGGGAAAATGCCTATGGTTATCTGAAATCAGAAAAAGGTGTGCACCGTCTGGTGCGTATTTCCCCCTTCAATGCGGCGGGAAAACGTCAGACGTCTTTCGTATCCTGCGATGTTATGCCGGATATTGACGAGGATCTGGATGTGGATATCAAAGAGGATGAACTGAGAATCGATACGTACCGCTCCAGCGGCGCCGGTGGTCAGCATATTAATAAGACGTCCTCTGCAATCCGAATCACCCATCTTCCTACGGGTATCGTGGTACAGTGCCAGAATGAGCGCTCCCAGTTCCAGAATAAGGATAAGGCGATGCAGATGTTGAAAGCGAAGCTGTATCTTCTGAAACAGCAGGAGAATATGGAAAAACTTTCCGGCATTCGAGGAGAAGTGACGGATATCGCCTGGGGAAATCAGATCCGTTCTTATGTGATGCAGCCGTATACCATGGTGAAGGATCACCGAACGGGAACAGAGAGCGGTAATGTGGACAGCGTAATGGATGGAAATATCGATCCATTCATTAATGGATATCTGAAATGGATCGCCCTTGGAGGAAAGAAGGCAGATAATCAGGAGGAATGATCTTTCGCTGGTAAAGCCTTGACGAAAGATCAGGAAGGGAGGTATATATGGGTATTATTAAGGCAATAAAAGAGACCGTGGGGGGATCTTTGGCTGATCAGTGGATGGAAGTTGTGGAACCGGAGGATATGGGAGATCAGACGGTCATGACCCGGGGAATCTGTACGGGCAAAGGAGCAAATAAAAAAGGCACAAGAGATACGATTTCCAATGGTTCTGTCATCCATGTGTATGAAGGTCAGTTTATGATGCTGTTAGATGGAGGAAAAATCGTAGATTACAGTGCGGAACCCGGATATTTTACCGTGGATAATTCCTCTATGCCGTCCATGTTCAGCGGTGATCTGGATGATGTGCTGAAAAGTTCCTTTGACAGATTCCGATTTGGCGGCGCAGCGCCCACCGCCCAGAAGGTTTATTATCTGAACCTTCAGGAGATTAAGGGGATTAAGTTTGGAACACGCAATCCGATCAATTATTTCGACAATTTTTATAATGCAGAGTTGTTTTTGAGAGCCCATGGAACGTATTCCGTGAAGATTACAGACCCTATCCGCTTTTATGCGGAGGCGATTCCAAAGAACAGAGATCAGGTGGAGATCCGGGATATCAACGAACAGTATTTGTTTGAATTTCTGGATGCTTTGCAGTCCTCCATCAATCAGATGTCGATGGACGGGGTGAGAATTTCTTATGTACCGTCCAAGAGCCGGGAGTTGTCAAAATATATGGCAGATACGCTGGACGAGGACTGGAGAAAGAATCGCGGAATGGAGATCCAGTCGGTGGGAATTGCCAGTGTATCTTATGACGAGGAATCCCAGAAACTGATCAATATGAGAAATCAGGGAGCCATGCTGGGGGACCCTATGGTGCGGGAAGGCTATGTGCAGGGGGCGTTTGCCCGAGGCATGGAGGCTGCCGGAAAGAATCCGGGAGGAAGCACTGTAGGCTTTATGGGGATGAATATGGGCGCTCAGATGGGCGGCAATATGACGTCTTCCATGTCTGCCGCTAATCTGCAGCAGGCAGCGCAGCAGAAAGCAGAAGAAAACAGAGCGCAGGAGGAAAAACCAGTAAAAGCGGGTTGGATCTGTTCTTGTGGCCATGAGAATACAGGAAAATTCTGCAGCGAGTGCGGACAGCCCAAACCGGTAAAAGAAAGCTGGATCTGCTCTTGTGGTCATGAGAATACAGGAAAATTCTGCAGTGAATGTGGAAAGCCGCGTCCAGCAGGAGAGTGGATCTGCAGCTGCGGACATAAGAATACAGGAAGATTCTGCAGTGAATGCGGAAAATCCCGGGAATAACGGGAGTTTCATACTTTCCTAAGATAAATAGGACAGGAGGTTTTGCTATGTCGGTAATTAGCTTTAAATGCCCCAACTGTGATGGGGAATTAGTTTTTGAACCTTCTACCCAGAAGTACGAATGTCCGTACTGCGGTTCTGATTTTACACAGGATCAGATGGATGAGATGTATCCGCAGGAACAGCCGCCCCGGGAATCCGGGACGGCTGATTTTGATGGGGAGAAAAGAGAAGAGGAGCCGGTAAAAGAGGAAGAAGAACAGAGTGGGGAAGCGGTAGTCTATACCTGCCCCAGCTGTGGAGCAGAAATTATCACAGACGAGACGACGGCGGCTACTTTTTGCTACTATTGTCACAATCCGGTGGTATTATCTGGAAGATTGTCCGGGAAATACCTTCCCGGCTGGATTCTGCCTTTTTCCATAGACAGGAAGAAAGCAGAACAGATTTTTCTGGATGCAATGAAAAAGAAAAAATTCGTACCGAACGGATTTTTTGATAAAAAACAGATCGAACTGCTCTCGGGAGTGTATTTTCCGTACTGGATGATCAACTGGAAAGGACGGGGCGCTCTGGAGGCGAGGGCGACCAAGGTGCGGGTGTGGCGGAGAGGAAATACAGAATATACAGAGACCCGTCATTATAGGCTGCAGCGAAGCGGAGAACTGGAATTTCCAGCCATGTCCAGAAATGCTTTGCGAAAAGCGAACAAAAAACTGGTGGAAGGGATTCAGCCTTATGAGATTCAGAAGGCAAAAGAATTTTCCATGGGTTATCTGTCTGGTTTTCAGGCAGAAAAACGGGACATGGAGCGAGAGGAATTTCAGCAGAGCATTCAGGAAGACGTGAAAGAATACGGTGAGAAGTTGCTGAAAGCTACGGCGAAAGGCTATACAACTGTGACGGTCCAGGGGTTCGATATTCAGACATTACAGGAGGATTGGGAGTATGCGTTGGTTCCCGCCTGGGTAATTACCTATCAGGGGCAGGATCAGAAGACCTATTACTACGCTATTAATGGACAAACGGGAAAGGTTTGTGGAGAACTTCCCATAGACAGGAAGAAAGTGGGGATTATCTCCGGTATTTTATTTGCCATTATATTTTTACTTGGGCTTGCAGGAGGATTACTATTATGAGAAAGACAGGGTGGCTTGCGGGTTTGTTTCTGGTCCTTTTTCTGATGGTGCCGGCTCCGGTAAAGGCGGAAAAGGAGCTTGTAGTGGATCAGGCGGAACTTTTTGACGAAGTTCAGGAACAGGAGATCCGGGAAAAAGCAGGAGAAATGTCAGAAGCCTGGAAACAGGATTATGTGGTGGTGACAGTAAGGGAAGCGACAGGGAAAACCTCTGAAGAATATGCAGATGATTATTATGACAGCCATGATTACAGTGAAAATGGAGCGCTGTTTCTCATTGATTTGTATAATAATAACGTATGGATATCCACCAGCGGTTCCATGATCCGTTTTCTCACCGATGACAGAATCCAGTCCGTGATCGATGCGGGTTATGGGAATCTGAAAATACAGCAGTACGGAGACGGAATACTGCAGATGTTGGATCAGACGGAGCGGTATATGAATGCAGGAATACCGGACGGACAGTATAATTATAATCCCGAGACAGGAGAAGTCAGCCGATATTATTCTATCACGTGGGTGGAAGCGCTGGTAGCACTGGGGCTCGCTTTGGGAGGCGTGATTATTTTTGTAGTGTCTCTGCATTCTTCTTATAAGTTGAAGAAACAGCAGTATTTTTATCCTTTCCAGAAATTGGGCGGGGTGCGGCTGGAGCAAAAAGAAGATCAGTTTATTAATGAAACAGTGACGAAAAGAACTATCTCTTCCTCCAATTCTTCTGGCGGAGGCGGTGGGGGAAGAAGCAGCGTGCATACTTCCAGCAGCGGCTCCAGCCATGGAGGCGGAGGCCGCAGCTTATGACCGCAACATTATCATAGGAGATATTTGCGAATGGCGTGGGCCACGCCTTCCTGTCCGTTGGAGGGGAGGATGTGGTCCGCTTTTTCTTTGAGGGCGGGAACGGCATTTCCCATAGCAAAGCGGAGTCCAGATGATTGAAACATGGAAAGGTCGTTTTCTCCATCACCGATGCAGGCGATCTGAGAGGTGGGGATATGCAGATGAGCTGCCAGTGCAGCCAGAGCGTTTCCTTTTGAGGCATTCTGAGAGAAAATCTCCACATAGCTTCCCGTATAAGCAGCCAGCAGTTGCGGATAGGAAGCCAGAATTTCTTTTAAACGGCTGGAAGCGGAGGAAGAAAAAAAGTAAAATTGCAGTTCTTCAATATCGTAGGAAGTGGTTTTAACAATATGAGCCAGATCCTTTACACAGAGCGCTTTTCGGGCGTCTTTTTTGTAGAAAATCCTTCCAAGAAGAGCCAGCAGTCTGCCTTGCAGAAGGTATTCCTGATGAATGTGCGCAGTGAGTCCCAGTTTCAAGGAATGACAGGAATGAAGGAGCTCCTGAGCCACCAAACGAGGGATCAAAGCCTGAAAAATAGTGGCATTTGTCTGGAGATCGGTCACCTGAGCGCCATTAGAAGTAATTACATAACGGTAGAAAGATTCCTCAATAAGTTGATGAGGCAGACAGGATAAAGCCCGACCGGTGGTGGGAACTATAAGAATGTTGGAATCGGCTGCCATTCGCAGCGCTTCCAGTGTAGAATCTGTAATACGGCTGTGGGGATCGAGACAGGTGCCGTCCATATCGATAGCGAGTAATTTCATAGTAATCCGTCCTTTATATAATAATGAAGATATAAGATCAGTATATAATAAAATTTCTATTTTGAAAAGGAAAGCTTAAGGGAGAAAAAGCTTGCATAACCATTGAAAACATGATAACATCTGTTTCATGATTACAAATGTATTTCAGTGACGTACATATTCAGGGGCGGCAGAAAATGAGGCAGGGGGAAATATGGAAAATAAGACAAAATACTACGTTGTAAAAGAAAAGGCAGTACCGGAAGTTCTTTTGAAGGTTGTGGAAGCCAAGAAGATTCTGGACTCTGTAAAGGCAGTTACGGTTCAGGAAGCCACAGAGAGAGTAGGAATCAGCAGGAGTTCTTTCTATAAATATAAGGATGATATTTTTCCGTTTCACGATCAGGCGAAGGGAAGAACAGTTACCTTTATTCTTCAGATGGATGATAAGCCGGGAATTCTTTCGGATATTTTAAGAACGGTTGCACAATTCAGGGGGAATATCCTGACGATTCATCAGAGTATTCCTATTAATGGCGTTGCCACATTGACATTGAGTGTGGAGATTTTACCTGAGGCGGGTGATGCCGAGGATATGATCCGCCAGATGGAAGACCAGACAGGCGTTCATTACTTGAAAATATTAGGCAGGGAGTGAGATTTATGATACAGATAGCAGTGTTGGGATATGGAACTGTGGGTTCCGGTGTGGTGGAAGTACTTCATGCCAATCGCAAGCTGATCAGTAAGAGAGCGGGGGATGAGATTCAGATTAAATATGTGTTGGATCTGAGAGATTTTCCCGGTGATCCGATACAGGAAAAAATTGTTCATGATTATGAGGTGATCTTGCAAGATCCAGAGGTTCGAATCGTGGTGGAAGTGATGGGAGGAACAGAGCCGGCGTATACGTTTGTGAAAAAAGCGCTGTTGCAGGGAAAATCTGTGTGTACTTCCAACAAAGAGCTGGTAGCAGAGCATGGCGTAGAGCTGCTGGAAATTGCCCGGGAAAAAAATATCAACTTTTTGTTTGAAGCAAGCTGCGGAGGGGGGATTCCCATTATCCGCCCGCTGCATTCTTCTTTGACGGCAGATGAGATAGAAGAAATTACCGGCATTTTGAATGGAACGACGAATTATATCCTCAGCAGAATGGATGCGGAAGGTTCGGAGTTTGATGCAGCGCTGAAAGAAGCTCAGGAAAGAGGCTATGCAGAGCGAAATCCCGGAGCAGATATAGAAGGGTGGGATGCCTGCCGCAAGATTGCGATTTTGTCCTCCATTGCGTTTGGACATTATGTGGATTATCAGGATATTCCCACAGAAGGGATTACACATATCACTTCAGCGGATATCAAGTATGCCAGAAACTGGAATGCCAGTATCAAACTTTTAGCTGTCAGCCAGAAGATGGGAGAAAAATTTTATGCGAGAGTATCTCCGGTTATGATCAACAGCAGCAGTCCACTGTATAGTGTAAATGATGTATATAACGCTATTTTGGTACATGGAAATATGCTGGGAGACGCTATGTTTTACGGAAGCGGAGCAGGCAAGCTTCCTACTGCCAGCGCCGTGGTGGCAGATGTGATCGATGCCGCCAAACATCAGGATGTGAATGTAATGGTGGGATGGAGTAACAGCAAATTAGAGCTTGGAGACATTCGTGATCTGTCCAGCCGATTTTTTGTGCGCATGAAGGGAAGCTTTACGGAAAATCTCTCCAGAGTCGAAGAAGTTTTCGGAAATGTGGATGCGAAAGTTCTGGCGCAGGTAAATGGAGAATTTGGCTTTATTACGGAAGAAATGACAGAGGCTGCTTATCTGGAAAAAGCAGAGCAGTTTGATAATATTCTGGGGATGATCCGAGTACACTTTTAAAGAAACAGCGAAATGGGAGAAAGATGGATATGAAGTATGTGGTGGTTTTGGGCGATGGAATGGCGGATCTGCCATTGGAACAGCTGGATGGGAAGACGCCGCTGGCATATGCAAAGACGTCTGTTATGGATGAACTGGCGAAGGTTTCTCAGATAGGAAGGGTACAGACAGTTCCAACAGGGATGCAGCCGGGCAGTGATACGGCAAATCTGTCGGTACTGGGATACGATCCCCGAAAGTATTATACGGGAAGATCACCTTTGGAGGCTTTAAGTATTGGGATTACATTGGATGAGGGCGATGTTGCCATCCGTTGTAATCTGGTCACAGTGTCATCGGAAGAAGCGTGTTATGAAGAAAAAGTAATGATGGATCACAGCGCCGATGAGATCAGTACGGAGGATGCAGCGGTTCTTTTACAGGCGGTGAAAGAAAGACTGGAAGAAGAAGGATTTCAGTTTTATGTGGGAACCAGTTATCGCCATTGTCTGGTTTGGAGACAGGGAAACATCGTGGAGCTGACACCGCCGCATGATATTTTGGGACAAAAAATCGGTTCCCATCTGCCAAAGGAGTCTGTATTGGCAAAAATGCAGAGACGAAGCTATGAGATCTTGTCATCGCATCCTTTAAATCAGGAGAGAAAAGCGAAGGGATTGCATCCTGCCAACAGTTTGTGGTTCTGGGGCGCGGGTACCCGTCCGGCTCTGGATTCTTTTTATAGTAAATATGGAAAAAAAGGCGTGATGATCTCGGCAGTGGATCTTCTGAAAGGGATTGCTGTCGGCGCAGAAATGACAAATATCCACGTGGAGGGGGCAAACGGAGGCTTAAACACAAATTATGAGGGAAAAGCCCGGGCAGCAGTTGACGCATTGACGAAAAAGGGGTATGATTTTGCTTACATCCATGTGGAGGCTCCCGATGAGATGGGGCATCAGGGAAGTGTGGAACGAAAGACAGAAGCCATCCAGTATCTGGATCAGAGAGTGATCCTTCCGGTAAAGGAAGGGCTGGATGCTTTTGGCGAGCCGTATCGCATGCTGATTCTGCCGGATCATCCCACACCGGTTTCAGTGAGAACGCATACGGCAGACCCCGTTCCCTATCTTCTGTATGACAGTGCAGGGGAGGAAGAACACACATGGAATTACAACGAAGCAGAGGCGAAAAAGAGCGGAGTATTTTTTGAGAACGGATGGGAGCTTATGGAATATTTCCTTCGGTGAAACGGCTCTGCGGGAACAATGAGGAGGAAACGAATGTTAATCGTTAAAAAATTCGGCGGAACTTCCGTGGCAGACAAAGAGCGGATTTTTCATGTGGCAGAGCGCTGTATTCGTGATTATAACGAAGGGCATGATGTGGTTGTGGTTCTTTCCGCCATGGGAAAATATACGGACGAGCTGATCGCAAAGGCGAAGGAGATCAATCCCAACCCACCGAAAAGAGAGATGGATATGCTGCTTACCATAGGCGAACAGATGTCGGTATCTCTGATGTCCATGGCGATGGCACAGATGGGTGTTCGGGCAGTATCCTTAAACGCTTTTCAGGTACCTATGACAACCACCAGCGCTTATGGAAATGCGCGTCTGAAAAAAATTGACGGAACTCGGATTCGCAGAGAACTGGATGACCGGAAAATCGTGATCGTTACCGGATTTCAGGGGGTAAATAAGTACGATGATTTTACCACTCTGGGAAGGGGCGGATCTGATACGACGGCGGTTGCTCTGGCAGCAGAGCTTCACGCAGATGCCTGCGAGATTTATACTGACGTGGACGGTGTATATACGGCAGATCCCCGTCTGGTTCCCAAAGCCAAAAAACTGAAAGCCATTACCTATGACGAGATGCTGGATCTTGCAGCATTGGGAGCAGGCGTACTGCACAACCGTTCCGTAGAAATGGCAAAAAAATATGGAGTGCGCCTGATTGTGCGGTCCAGTTTGAATGAATCAGAAGGAACGGAAGTTAAGGAGGTCGTGAAAAAGATGGAGAGAATGCTCATCAGCGGCGTGGCGCTGGACAGAAATGCGGATCGAATTTCCGTGATCGGAATACAGGACGTACCGGGAAGCGCATTTAAATTATTCAATACATTGGCAAAGAGAAATATTAATGTGGATATCATTATCCAGTCCGTAGGTCGTGAGGGGACAAAGGATATTTCCTTTACCGTATCCCATGAAAATCTTCGGGAGGCGATTGAGCTTCTGGAAGAATATAAGGATGTGTTGGGATTTGAAAGAGTGGAATATAACTGCGATGTGGCAAAATTGTCCATCGTAGGGGCAGGTATGATGTCCAATCCCGGCGTGGCAGCTAAGATGTTTGAATGTCTGTATAGCCAGAATGTAAATATTAATATGATTGCAACATCCGAAATCCGTATTACGGTGCTGGTAGATTCACAGGATGCCGTATCTGCCATGAATGCCGTACATGAGGCGTTTGGATTGTCAGAATAAAACGAGAAAATGAAAAAGGGGCGATCGGAGATCCAATGGAAAACCGAAAGCCCCTTTTGGGTTAAATCTCGTTGATAATATTTCTGTAGAAGTTGGTCTGTGTCATCATGATATAAGGAATCGCCCACAGAAAACCGATGTAGCAAGTAAAGATGCAGAGAAACAGGATACCCAGAAAAGAAAGTTGAAGATAAAAGTATGTTCCTTTCTTTCCATGCATCAGTTTACGGCTTTCTCTGAGCGCCTGTATGGCGCTGAGGTCATCATAGTCTGCGATCAGGAAGGTACTCTGGCTGAAAATTAAAGCAAAGTAAACCAACAGAATGATTCCGGCGATCAGAAGGATGATACTGAGAATCAGTACAGGGGTGGGGAGCTCCATGTTCATCGCACACAGGACCAGGATATAGCCCGGAGCCATACACGCCATAGAGATAAGCAGGAGCAAAAACTGCAGGAGGATCACTCGATCCGGATGATGACGGAATCCGTAGAAAAGATCCTCAAACCGTACCCGATAGCCACGGCTTCCATCCAGAAACATTTTGTTGAATCCCAGGGAGAATATAGATAAGATCAGGGAAACAATCAATTCGATCACAAAATACAGAATCAGTTGGGGAATGCTTGTAAAGGGTAAACCGTCTGATGAGGACAGACTTCCGCTCATAAGGAAAAATCCCAACAGGGATGCGACAGTCCCGGATATCATAAAAAAGAGAGCGTAGGCGCCTATATAGGTGCTGTATTTTCCGGCCAGCTGCATTCTGGCCATTGTTTTCAGTTCTTTTGAACGTTTCATATACTAACCTCCAGATGGGGATGAAAGGAGAACACAATCATGAAGAATGACCGAAAGAAGAATGCTTACCGTCTGTGTCAGATCAGCTGGTGTCTCATACTTCTATTTTTGGTGTTCGGTATCAGGCTTCGACAGATGGGAATTTTCCCGGAAGCTATCCTGCGCCGCATGCCTCCCTGTGTATTTCATACACTGACAGGATTTTACTGTCCGGGCTGCGGAGGAACAAGAGCCGTACTGGCGCTGCTTCGAGGAAAATGGTTTCAGTCCTTATATTATCATCCCATTGTATTATATACGGTAATGCTGTATGCATGGTATTTGCTGTCCAATACCATCGAATGGCTTTCCAGAGGGAAATTGGCAGTGGGAAGCCGATTTCATCGGTGGTACGGGATCGGCGCAGTGGTCATTGTGGCAGTCAACTGGATCTTGCGAAATATCCTGTTGCTGTTTCATATTCCCACGTTGTAAGAAAATTACAGGGAACTTCCCTCGTCCGGTGTTTCCATATTCCAGTCACCCTGATTAGGGAGATTCTGGAAAGGACCGTCGAAATAGAAGTCTTCTCCGTAATAATCATCGTAATACGGGTCATCATAGGAATCATAATCGTCTTCATATTCGTTATAGAAACGTTCGTATTCCTGCATAAAATCAGAATATTCCGTACTTCCAAACAATACGAAAAGAATCATGAGAAGTCCGACAACGGTACCTCCGATGGAAAGTCCCAGACCGACTTTTGCCTGTGGATCCATAGGTCCATTTTTTCTGGAAAGTATGGCAAAAAGGATTCCAAGGGCTCCAAAGAAATAGGAGAAGCCACAGCAGATCAGCGCAATGGATAAAACACCCATGACTAGGGAGGCGATTGCCATTCCATTGTTTGACCGCATGGGAGGACGGTTAGGCGTATTATTATAAGGGGTATTCTGATATTGTCCCTGCTGGTTATTCCAATTATTGTAGGGATTGTTTTGATACTGCCCCTGCTGGTTGTTCCAGTTATTGTAAGGATTGTTTTGATATTGTCCCTGCTGGTTGTTCCAGTTATTATAAGGATTGTCCTGGGTTTGTCCTTGTGGATTGTTCCAGGTATTATAGGAATTTTCCTGAGGAACAGTTTCAGGTTCAGTGCCGGATTCTTCTGGAATCTGGTGGGGAACAGGGTCTGGTTCCGGATGTGGCTGTACAGAATCGTGTACTTCGGCGCCAGAGGATGTATCTGTTTCAGGAGCCTTGTCGTTATTGGGCCACCAGTCCTGTCTCTGGTTATTATCCATAATTTCCTCCATTCTGATCCAGACATAACACCACATAAGTGCAGGCACTAAGTGGTTTATGACTTTTCGATCGTTGCATTTTAATGATATTAAAATCAAAAGATGCCTGACGAATTGTTTCGTGCTTCGCACTTTCACAATTCTGCCCCAAATTCGAATATCGTGGGGCATGCGCCCCACTTTTATTCGCATATTGGGACGGGTCATAAAGGTATCAACTTAATTATGACATAGTATAGCATATTCCGGGGAAATGTGGCAAGATGAACTGTTACGATAAGAGAGATCTTGTGCCTCTTTTTATTGACAAAAGAAGCAGGTTTTTGGTAAGGTAGTACAGGAAAAGAAAGGAGACAGATAAAATGGATATTATTCAGGCTTTAACTGATGAATTGCAAGTACAGCGGTGGCAGGTAGAAGCTGCTGTTAAATTGATAGATGAAGGGAATACGATTCCCTTTATTTCCCGATACAGAAAAGAAGCAACCGGTTCTTTGAATGATGAGGTATTGAGAAATCTTCATGAAAGACTTCTGTATCTGAGAAATCTGGAAGATAAAAAAGCGCAGGTGCTTTCCAGTATCGAAGAGCAGGGAAAATTGACAGAAGAATTGAAAAATGCGATTCTGGCTGCCCAGACATTGGTAGTTGTAGAGGATCTGTATCGCCCGTATCGTCCGAAACGCCGTACCAGAGCGACAGTGGCAAAAGAAAAAGGATTGGAGCCATTGGCAAATATTATTTTGCTGCAGATGACAGAGCAGCCGCTGGAAATCGAAGCAGAACCATTTGTTTCCGAAGAGAAGGGTGTGGCAGATGTCAAAGAGGCTTTGGCAGGCGCGCAGGATATTCTGGCAGAAGCTATTTCAGATGAGGCAGATTACAGAATCTATATCCGTAAAATGACGGTGAAGAGCGGAACACTGGCTTCCTCAGCAAAGAAAGAGGGAGAAGAATCTGTATATGAGATGTACTATGATTTTGAAGAGCCGGTATCGAAGATTGCAGGGCACCGAGTATTGGCGTTAAATAGAGGAGAAAAAGAAAAAATCCTCACGGTGAAGATCAACGCTCCAGAAGAGGAGATTTTAAAATGGTTGAAGCGTCAGGTGATTAAAAAAGAAAATCCGAATACCAGCCCAATTCTGGAAGCGGCAGTGGAGGACAGCTACAAGCGTCTGATCGCTCCGGCGATTGAGCGGGAAATACGCAGTGATCTTACAGAAAAAGCGGAAGATGGGGCTATCAAAGTATTTGGCAAGAATCTGGAACAGCTTCTGATGCAGCCGCCTATCGTAGGAAAAGTAGTATTGGGCTGGGACCCTGCTTTTCGTACAGGATGCAAACTGGCTGTAGTGGACGAGACAGGAAAGGTGCTGGATACTACGGTTATTTATCCTACAGCGCCCACTACGGAGGCTAAGATCAAGGCGGCAAAGGAAACACTGAAAAAATTGATCACAAAGTATCATATTGAATTGATATCTGTGGGAAATGGAACAGCTTCCAGAGAATCTGAGCAGATTATCGTGGAACTTCTGAAAGAAATTCCAGAAAAAGTACAGTATGTGATCACAAATGAGGCAGGCGCTTCCGTATATTCCGCAAGTAAACTGGCAACAGAGGAATTTCCAAACTTTGATGTGGGACAAAGAAGTGCGGCTTCTATTGCAAGAAGATTGCAGGACCCACTGGCGGAGCTGGTAAAGATCGATCCGAAAGCGATCGGTGTAGGACAGTATCAGCATGATATGAACCAGAAAAAACTGGGTGAGGCGTTAAACGGCGTAGTGGAGGACAGCGTAAATAAGGTCGGTGTGGATCTGAACACTGCATCCGCTTCTCTGTTGGAATATATTTCCGGTATCAGCAAAGCTATTGCGAAAAATATCGTGGCTTACCGGGAAGAAAATGGAAGATTTTCCAATCGTCGGGAGCTTTTGAAGGTGGCGAAACTGGGACCGAAAGCCTTCGAGCAGTGCGCGGGCTTTATGCGGATTCTGGGAGGTAAAAATCCACTGGATGCCACCAGCGTTCATCCGGAAAGTTACGATGCAGTGGAAAAATTATTTGCCCAGCAGGGATTTACAGTGAAGGATTATTTTGAAAACGGACACAAAGCGATCTTTATTAAAGACTATGAAAAAACGGCGAAGGAACTGGGAATCGGCGAGATTACTCTTCACGATATTGTGAAAGAACTGGGGCGCCCGGGAAGAGATCCCAGAGAAGATATGCCAAAACCGATTCTGCGGTCTGATGTTTTGGATATGAAAGATTTGAAGGAAGGTATGGTTCTGAAGGGGACTGTAAGAAATGTAATTGACTTTGGAGCGTTCGTAGATATTGGAGTGCACCAGGATGGTCTGGTACATATTTCTCAGATCAGTGACAAATTCATCAAACATCCGTTGGAAGTTGTAAGCGTGGGGGATGTGGTAGATGTGCGTGTGATCAGCGTAGATCTGAATAAAAAGAGAATTGGACTGTCCATGAGAGGGATTCAGTAAAAACAGAGCTGCCGCATTTGCGGCAGCTCTGTTTTGGGAATCAGTCATTTATGAAAAGACTTGTACGTTTCTGGAAATAAATCCAGTTCACTACGATCATGATTACATTTCCAATGATGCTTCCAATCGTGCTGGCATCCAGAAGGAAGATACCAGTCAGAATCGAAACAAGAATCAGATAAACAAGATTGGCTGCCAGCGAGCAGACCAGAAGACCGATGTACCATGTGGGAGCTTTTTTCTTAAAGTGCGCCAGTTTTTGACGGACAAAAAATGCCAATACGCCGATGCCGATATAAACAAGGGCAAAGAAGATATCTATGATTTTAAGTCCAGTGCCGTAGTAAGCGTATACCATAGCGGCATCCATGGTGCCGCCGTAATGAAGCCCGCTAAAATAAGTGATGGCATTGATCACGCAAGTAACCATGGTCAAAAATAACTGGAAATAAATGATAAATTTGAACCATTTCATAGGAAACTGCTGCGGCTGATACGGCGTTTGCGGATTCTGGTACTGATAATTCCCCTGAGGAATGTCCCCAAAGTTTGCTCCATTCTGCTGATAGGAGCCGTCAGGAGCGGTGTAGGACTGCTGCTGTTCGTAAGTGTTCTGCGTAGGAGCAGACTGTACTGACTGACCGCAGACAGGACAAAAAACAGTATTGTCATCTACGGGATTTTGGCAATGTGGACAATTCATAGAATATCCCCCTTTCATTTGTGCAGACTGTTGTTTTTTCAGTCTGAAAAATCTATAATCATGGTATGATTATAAGGGATAAAGACTGGTTTTGTAAATATTATTTTAGAGAAAAAATATTGGGAAACAGGAGGATTACATGACTTTACATCATCTGGAAATTTTTGTGGCGGTATGCCAGGAAAAGACTACCCATGGGGCGGCAAAAAAACTGAATCTGTCCCAACCGGCAGTTTCAAAGGGAATCAGTGAATTGGAAAAATATTATCAGGTGAGGCTGTTTGAAAGAATCCGTCAGCGGCTCTATCTCACAGCGGCAGGGGAGAAAATGCGGATTCACGCTCTTCGGGTTCTGGAAACGTTTCACCAGATGGAATCGGAAATATATCAGGAGGGGCAAAAGCAGCATATTCGGATCGGAGCGTCGGTAAGTGTGGGTACCCGGCTTCTTCCGCCGCTTCTCAAGAAGTTGGGGGAGTATTCGGAAGAAATAACGTATGAGGCAACGGTGGATAACACCAGTACCATTGAACATATGGTGGAAGAATATGCTTTGGATATGGCGCTGGTGGAGGGAACTGTGAACAGCAGCGATCTGGTGGTGCGGGATATGATGGAAGATGAACTGGTAATCGCTTCCCGCAGCGGACATCCTCTGGCGAAGAAGGAAAACATTACGATACAGGATCTGGAAAAGTATCCGTTTATATCCAGAGAAGGGGGCAGCAGCGCCCGAAATCAGCTGGAACAGTATTTCGTGGAGTCGGGAATAAAAATGGTTCCCATATATTCCTGTAGTAATACGGAAACCATGAAACAGGCGCTTCTCTATACAGAAGGCTATGCTATTTTGTCAAAAATGATGGTGGAGCAGGAGTTGAAGGAGGGAAAGCTGGTGGCGCTCCCTCTGGAACAGAGGGAGTTTAAGAGAACCATCCGGCTGATTTATCATAAAAATAAATTTCTTTCTCCTGTTATGCAGATTTTCCTTGAACTTTTAGAAGAGCAGATAAAGAATAGTTCCCACGACACCATTTCCCAGAATGATCAGAATGGGATTCACTTTATGTCGGCGAAGTAAATACAGACTTACGGCGAAAAGTATAACCTCGATATAACGAATATTTTCCAGGGAAATTACACCATTTTGGAAAACTGCTACGGTGAGGATGGAAAGACCGGCGGAAGCGATGAGTGCAACGACAGCCGGGCGAAGGGCAGCGAGTACTTTCTGGATGCCGGAAAAATTTCTGTATTTATAGTAAAAATGTGCCAGTGTAAGGCAGATGATAAAAGAAGGAAGGATACAGCCCAGAGTACAGAGTAAAACACCGGGGATTCCAGCCAGACGCATTCCTACAAAGGTAGAAGAATTGATAGAAATCGGTCCGGGCGTCATTTCGGCAATGGTGATCAGATCACTGAATTCTTCCAGTGTCATCAGATGATGAATATTTACAATCTGTTCCTGAATCAGGGGGATGGCTGCGTAGCCTCCGCCTACGCTGAAGAGTCCTACCTGAATAAAGGCAAAAAATAATTTCCAGATCATCCTATGCTTCCTCCTTTCTGAGACTGGTGATTACGGCGCTTACAATCCCTACTGCCAGGCAGGTGAGGATCACTGCCATAGCGCTTACATTGAAAAATACTACGGCGATAAAGCAGAGAATCATCATCCCCAGATAAAAAGCGTTGTGCAGCTTGATGATGTTGCCTGCCAGATTCAAAGTGACGTCCAGTATGACGGCGGCAACGCCTGCCCGGGTTACCTGAAGAGCTAACGCCACAATTTCATTGGTGCGGAACTGTTCATAGCACAGGCTGATCAGAGATATGATGATCATGGGGGGCAGGATGGTACCGGCGATGGCGGTGAGAGAACCGGCGATTCCTGCCATGCGATAACCGATGATCACGGAGGCATTGACCGGCAAAGGTCCGGGGGAGGATTGGGTGATAGCGGTGATATCCAGCATTTCATCTTCCTCCAGCCATTTCTTTTCATCTACAAACTTTTTTTTCATGAGCGAGACGATCACGAATCCCCCTCCGAAAGTACAGGAACTTAATAAAAACATCGAAGTAAATAATTGCCATAAAATCTTTGGATTTGCTTTCTTTTTCATGAGAGACCTCCTCGTTTTTTCTGGATTTAGGATACTACAGAACTGATAATAATAAAAATACATAAATTTTATCGAAATGATAAAAAATAGTTATCAAAATTCTATTGAACTTCATGGAACTCTGCGTTATGATAGGGGAAGAAAAGAAAATTCTTCGGGGCGGGGCGTAATTCCCCACCGGCGGTAAAGTCCGCGACCCATGGCAGCATGGCTGAACCGGTGAGATTCCGGTACCGACAGTATAGTCTGGATGAGAGAAGAAGAGATAGGAGATATGAGATATTTCTTATATATTTCATAAGGCTGCGCGCTGCGTGTCAGCTCCTGTTTCACCCGGAGGGATGGTCAGTTCCTCTGGTTTTTTTATTTCCGGGAATTTCCTTTTTCGAAAATGAAAAGGAGATGGATGATATGAACACAACAAATGCAGTAAGAAGAACAGGAGTAAACAAGAACACCAATGTGAAAATGCTGGTACAGATTGCCATGCTGTCTGCAGTGGCGGCAGTACTGATGTTGGTGGAATTTCCACTGCCCTTTCTGGCGCCATCCTTTTATCAGCTGGATTTCAGCGAGGTGCCGGTGCTGATCGGCGCTTTTGCTATGGGACCGCTGGCAGGGGCTGCAATCGAGTTGGTAAAGATCCTTATGAATTTTGTATTGAATGGAACAGTCACGGCAGGAATTGGGGAGCTGGCAAACTTTCTGATGGGCTGTGCGCTTGTGGTGCCGGCCGGAATGATTTATCGAAGAGTAAAAAACAAAAAATATGCGATGATTGGTATGGCGACAGGAACGGTCTGCATGGCGGTGGCAGCAGCGGTATTAAATGCCTTTTTGCTCCTTCCGGCTTACGGAAAAGCTTTTGGCATGCCGGTGGAGGCTTTTGTGGATATGGGAGCGCTGCTCATTCCTGCGATTGACGATCTATTTACCTTTTGCCTGTTTTCTGTTCTTCCCTTCAATCTGTTGAAGGGAATACTGGTGTCCGGGCTGACACTGGGGTTATACAAACATATCAGAAGGATTTTGGCAGGATAAAAAAGAAAAATTGGGAGGTCAATCATGGGGAAGATTAAAAATATTATCAAAGTTACAGAGAATCCGTTTTTGAATTTTTATGATTTGGAGACAGAGAATAAAGTGGGACGGGAAGGGCATTATTATGTGGCTTCCCGTGCAAAAACAGAGGAAGAGTTGAAGATACGGACAAGAAAAAATACGCCGGATGGGGTAGTTATCTACAGCCTTTACGGAGAGAAAAGGGATCGGGTCGTGTTGATTCGCCAGTATCGGTATCCGGTAGGGGGATATGTCTATGAGCTTCCGGCAGGTCTGGTAGATGCGGGAGAAAATTATCATGAGGCAGCAATGCGGGAATTAAAAGAAGAGACCGGACTTACGCTGGAGCCGATTGTGGCAGATGAAATATATGAAAATCCATATTTTACCACAGTGGGAATGACGGATGAGTCCTGCGCGACAGTCTATGGCTATGCTTCCGGTACGATCAGTGAAAAGTATCAGGAAGACAGCGAAGAAATACAGGTGATTCTGGCAGACAGGGAAGAGGTTCGGAGAATACTGAAAGAGGAACAGGTGGCGCTTATTTGCGCGTATCAGATGATGCACTTTTTGCAGGAGGAGGAACCGTTTGGGTTTTTGGGGGGGCATCGAGATTAATAAAATTTTTAGTTTAATAGATATAGACTTATATTTAACAGAAACTGTCGAATTTTAAGGTTCGACAGTTATTTTTTTACTAGAAATGAAAGAAAATAAATGAAACTTATGAAACAAATGAAACAATATTGACATAATTTTAAGGTGCTTTATAATTAGGGCATAGAAGGAGTGGTAAAAATATACAAGTAAATTAAAAATAAAGCAAAAACAAATGCAAAATGCACAAAACAAAGGAGTGATAAAATGGGACAACCATGAGAGAAGTTGCAAAAAGGGCAGGTGTATCACCAGCTACTGTTTCAAGATATTTTCATGGAAAAAATATTGTGACAACAGAAACAGCAAAAAGAATCGAAGAAGCAGTGCGAGAACTGGCATATATCCCAGTGTATAAACAAAAAAATCCCGGGGTCATAGCTATTTTGATAAAGAGAGAGTTTGTATTTTTGGAGCTATGGTAAGAGAAATTTTTGCTCGTATGGCACCTTTTGTAAAATATATATGTACGACAGATGAAAAAGAAGCTGTAGGAAAGGCAGATTTTATCATTACTACTATTCGTGCTGGAAAAGAAGAGAGCCGTATTATAGACGAGAGGGTGGCTTTAAAGCATGGAGTCATAGGTCAGGAAACAACTGGAGTAGGAGGATTTGCAATGGCATTGCGTTCGATTCCTACCTTGTTGCATTATTGTGAATTGATTCGCAGATATGCTAATCCTAATGTTATGGTGTTCAATTTTACGAATCCCGCGGGGCTTGTGACTCAGGCATTAAGAGATCAGGGATATTCTTTTGTGTATGGAATTTGTGATGCTCCGTCTGGTTTTTTGCGTCAGGTTGCAGGATTATACAAAGCAGAAGCTTCGGATTTTCAAGTGCATCTTATAGGTTTGAATCATTTATCATATTTTACCAGTGTAAAAAAAGATAATGCAGAGATACTTTCAGAAATATTAAAAAATCCCAGACTTTATGAACAGACAGATATGCGATATTTTGAACCCAAATTAGCACAGCATATGGGATGTATGCTTAACGAATACTTTTATTATTTTTATTATAGAGAAAAGGCACTTGAGAATATAAAAAGGACAGGAGAAACAAGAGGCGAGAGAATTAAAAAGATTAATGACAATATGTTGCAGGAATTAAGTAAATACAATGCCAAAACAGATTTTGATAAAATGTTGGAAATATATAGCAAGTATATCTATATGCGTGAGAGTAATTATATGGAGGGAGAAACTTCTGTATCTCGAGATAATATTTGTATTCCGAAATTTGATTTGAAGACAAAAGATGAAGGGGGATATGCAGGAGTTACTCTGGCGCTTATGCGGGCAAAAATTACAGGGGAAGAAGGAGAGATGATCCTCTGCATGCCGAACCAGGGAACGGTGGATTGGTTGGAAGATACAGATGTGATAGAGGTATCTTGTCATATTTCAAAAAAAGGAGCGGCACCTAAATCTGGTCCATATATATTACCAGAAAGCGCAAAGCAACTGATTTGTACAGTAAAATATTATGAGAGAATGGCTGCTCAGGCTATAGTAGAGCAGAATACTGGAAAAGCCGTAGAGGCTCTCATGGTGCATCCATTAGTAAATTCCTATTCTCTGGCAGAAGAATTGTTAAAGGAATATCTTGAGGTTTACAGAGATTATACAGGAGGATGGAAGATATGAAGAGTGTAGGGGGATTTGGAATTGCTAATATAGATATCATTTTTGGAAATGCACATAGGATGCCCCGATTAGGAGAAGAAGTGTATAGTGAAAGTTGTTCACAACAGCTTGGAGGAGGAGCTGTAGCTACGTTGATTCAATTATCCAGACTTGGAGTCCCTGTAAAATTGGCGACTTATATTGGAGAAGGTCCTCTCAGCAGATATCTGGTAAAGGAACTGAAGAAAAATAAAATTGAATACAGAAATATGCTTTCAACAGAGGAGAGAGATCCGGTTACTCTAAGTTGCGTGGTTTCCTGTAATCAGGATCGAGGAATTATTTCTTACAAACCTAAGGAAACAGCTTTTGAGGTGAAAAAAAAGAAAATATATGAGTTTTATGAGGATTGTCAAATTGCTTTTCTTTCCTTAGAACAAAAAGAGTTATGTAAGCCTTTAAAAGAAGCAGGATGCACGATTGTTTTAGATTCTGCTTGGAATGATATGTTGAGTTTAGAGTGGTATTATGATATTTTTCCTTATGTGGATTACTTTATACCGAATGCTATGGAAGCTATGAAAATAACTGGAGCAGATACACCGGTACAAGCATTGGAAACGCTAGCGGAGTATTTGAAAAATCCTATTGTAAAAAATGGAAATGAAGGATGTATGTATAAAACAAACGGGGAGATATACGTTATAGAACCGCTCCCTGTAAATCATGTGGATTCTACTGGGGCAGGGGATGCCTTTGCGGCTGGTTTTATGTATGGGCTGTATTATGGATACACATTGGATGATTGTATTCGATTTGGAAATATTACAGGTGGAAATGCTGTGACCAAGATGGGATGTTTGGCGGCAGAGATGGATCGGGAGAAACTATTTAAATATTTTTGCGAGGTATATGGAAGACAGAAAAAATGCAATTAAAAAAATGAGTGATGGCTTTGATGTGGGTTCTGCATTGTTGGATACAGAACCTACATTTTTTAGGATGTTGAAAATTTAAAGATATATTTGGGATAATTTTGTATAACTATAGATATTATAATAAATATTAATTAATGGAGCTTTATGAATAATCAAAAAGTAGGTAATCTTTTAAATCTTGCCATGGAAGCTACCGAACGGGAACGGGAGGAATCGCTGGAACTGGAAGTGGGATATGATGCAGAGGATGAGCGCTGGAATGTGATCATAAAGTATTCTGGAGAACTTTCTGGACTGGAAAGCGAAGGGATTATTATTACTCCGTTACTGGGAAATTATGCTGTTGTCAATCTTCCTCAAAACAGACTGGAGGAATTTTCTCATAGACCACAGGTGGAATATGTGGAAAAGCCCAAAAGTCTGTTTTTTTCTGTGGTAACAGGAAGAGCGGTATCTTGTGTCAATCCGGTGCAGAGCGATAAGATCTCATTATATGGGAAGGGTGTTCTTATCGCTTGTATTGATTCTGGTGTGGACTATGCGCACCGGGATTTTCGCAATGAGGATGGAACAACGAGAATTTTTAGTTTGTGGGATCAGACGATTCCCGGCAATCCTCCGGAAGGATATCGGATTGGAACGGAATATACCCGGGAGGAAATTAATGCAGCTTTGCAGAGTACATCGTTAGCAGAAAGAGCAAAACTTGTCCCCAGTCGAGATACCAGCGGACATGGCACAGCGGTTTTGGCAATCGCCGCCGGAAATGGGGCAGAAAGTCAGGGTGTATATCGGGGAGTGGCACCGGAAAGCGAACTGTTGGTGGTAAAATTAGGAGTTCTCCGGGAGGGCGGATTTCCCAGAACAACGGAACTGATGCAGGGGGTGGACTATGCGGTGCGAACAGCAGTGAGGCTGGGAAAACCGCTGGTGATCAATCTTAGTTTTGGGAATAGTTACGGGGCTCATAGCGGAAGAAGTCTTGTGGAAACGTATCTGGATGACGTGGCGGGCATGGGGAAAACAGTCATTTGCGTGGGCAGCGGAAATGAAGGAAATGTGGGAGGTCATACGTCGGGAACGGTCTCTCCACGTGAAACTTATCCGGTAGAAATGGGAATTGGAATGTATGAGCCGTCAGTGAATGTACAGATCTGGAAAAACTATCAGGATCGTATGAAAATATATCTGGAACATCCTTCAGGAGAACGGGTTGGACCGTTGGAACAGATTCTGGAAGCGCAGCGTTTTCGCATGGGTGATACGGAGCTTCTGGTGTATTATGGAGAACCAAGTCCCTACAGTATAGCCCAGGAAATCTATGTGGACTTTCTTCCGGTACAGGATTATGTGGACAGTGGAATATGGAAATTTTATCTGGAGCCAGTGCGGATTATAGAAGGAGATTTTGATATGTGGCTGCCTGGCGGGGGACAGGTGGAGAAAGCTACCAGATTTTATCAGCCTACGCCTGATCGAACACTCACGATTCCATCTACAGCTCTTCAGGTGATCACAGTAGGGGCTTATAATCCACGGCTCCAATCTTATGCAGATTTTTCAGGAAGAGGTTATACCAGAGGAACCGACTATATAAAACCGGATCTGGTGGCGCCGGGAGTGGATATCCGCACTGCCAGGGCGGGCGGAGGATATGGTTTGGTGACAGGGACATCTTTTGCCACACCGTTTGTGTCAGGTGGGGCGGCGCTGTTGATGGAGTGGGGGATTGTGAAGAGGAATGATCCGTATTTGTACGGGGAAAAATTGAAAAGCTATCTGATCAGCGGGGCAAGGCAACTGCCGGGATTCGCAGAATTTCCGAATCCGCAGGTGGGGTATGGGGCGCTGTGCGTGAGGGACAGCATACCGAAATAACATCTGTTTGAATTTTTTGTGAATTTATATTACGATCCAATTAAGATGACTACCTTAAACCAGTCCTTGGCGTAAGAAATATCCAGTGTTCCGTCGTATTTATCCACAATTTCCTTTACAGAGGAAATGCCGATTCCATGGGCGCTTTGATCTTCTTTATCAGAGAGAAGGCGTCCTTTTCTCTCAAAAATTTCGTTGGATTTGCTGTTGGTAAGTTCAAAGCTGAAGTATCCGTTTTCGGTGTAGCGGCATTTTAGCTCCAGTTTTCTTTTTGTAGTATCATCTATTTTACGACAGGCTTCAATAGCATTGTCCAGAGTATTTGCAAAAATCGTACAAAGGCTTACATCGTCGATAAACATCATTTTATCAATGTCAATATTAAGAAACATATCAATGGAAGAATTTGTCATCAACTGATATTTTGCGTTTATGACTGCGTTTACCACACTATTTTGACAGAATTTTCGATTTGCAGTCTGCATATACCCGGAGATGCTGTTGAAATATTCTTTTGCTTCCAAAAGATTTCCTTCATCAAGGAGATTTCCCACAACAGAAAGGTGATTATTCATATCATGGCGAAATTTACGGATTTGATTCTGGTTGTGTTCCAGTTCTTCATAATAATTTTTCTGAAGCTGAAGATTTTTTCGTTCCAGATTAGCATGCAGTCCGTCCGCTAAATAAGCGGCAAGGCGTACGCTGCAGATATTCGTAACCAGACAGGCGAGGATACAGGGCCAGATAAAATAAGTTTGGTGTTCCGGGGCGAGATAGATACAGCTAAATAATGCACAAAAAGATGCAAGGCTGATCACGTCCACAATCGTCCATGCTTTGTCTGTAAAAATATTCTGGATCTTTTTCAGAGAAGGGCTGAAAAAATGGTAAAAAATCATCCAGAAAACAGGAAGAATAACAGAAACAATAGAAGAAAAAATAGAATTTGCAGCTGCATCTGATTCTGTAAAAAACTGCATGAAAATATGACCTCCGATGTCTATATGAAGCAGATTGACAGCGGCTGCAATGGGTAAAAAAACAAGAACCATGGAAAGTTTTACAAGCCATTTTCCTCTGTATAGTGTAAAGTTTGTCAGAAGAAATAATAACAGAGTCATAGAAATATTCGTCATATCTTTTGGAAACACGACAAGAGTAGAAATAATGGTATACAGAAAAAGGCTCACAAGAAAGGGCAATTTTCCTTTCCGTCTTATCATCGTACAATCCATACATTTCATAAAGAAATATCCCGTAATAAATTCCAGGACATTTGCCAGTCGATTAAATATAAAAATAATAATAGAAGGATTCATAAGGCGGCTCCTTAGTTTAACATTATTTTTGCAAAGGAAACTGCAAGGGGCTGTTTATAAGCGCGGCTTACAGGAAGTTCTTCTCCGTTGCAGATGCAGGAAGAACTTTCTATTTTGGAAATATAGTTCATATTCACAAGATAACGGTTGTGGATGCGCTGAAAAAAATCAGGAAGTTTTGCTTCCACCTCATCTAATTTTTCATAAAAAGAAACCTGTTCACCGTTTTTTTGTACGGCGCATACGTTGCGCCTGTCACTCTTAAAATAAGAGATTTCACGGATGCTGAGACGGAGAGTTCCAGATTTTTGCTGTACAAGATAGAACTGCTCTTCCAGCGAAGAAAGCTCTTTTACAGCGCTTTCCAGCACTTCCTTTAATTTGTTTTTTTCATATGGTTTTAAAATATAATGAAAGGCATGTACTTCATATCCCTGAAATACATAGTCGGGATATGCGGTAATGAAGATAATCAACATCTTTTTCTCGAGCTTTCGAAGGGCTTTGGCTGTAGCCATACCTCCCATTCCTGGCATTTCAATATCAAGAAAAAGAATATCCGGTTCGTCTTTATCCATGTGTTCAAGAAGAGAATTTCCTGACTCATATTCCTCTATTTCGTAAGTAAGCGCCATAAGATCAAGATGGATCTCAATTAAATGACGTAAATCTTTGCGAAGTTTTTTGTCATCATCGCAGATTGCTATTTTCATGGTGTAACTCCTTGGTGTCTGATCGTATTTCTTTAGGAAATTATCATACCATACAAACTTTACAAAATCCATGTCAAAAATAACAGGATCAGAAGAGAAATATCCCACTTGTTTTTTTATAATAAGAGCAACAACAGACAAGGGAGGATGCAGCATGTTAAAGGTAGAAAAGCTGAACAAAAGTTATACGAATGGTGTGAACACATATCCCGTATTGAAGGATGTTTCACTTCATGTAAAAAAAGGAGAATTTGTAGCGGTTATGGGACCATCCGGGAGCGGAAAGACAACGCTTTTAAACTGCATTTCCTGTTTTATTCCTCATGACAGCGGAAATATACAATTAGGAGATATGGATATTTCAAGTTTGGATGAGCGTCAGTTGGCCCATGTAAGGAATGAAAAGTTAGGATTTGTTTTTCAGGATTTTATGCTTCTCGATGGTCTTACAGTTCGGGAAAATATATGTCTTCCACAGATTATTGCAAAGAAACCTATCGCACAGATGGAGGCAAAATCAGAGAAATTATGCAGTTTGTTTGGAATTAAGAAGATTATGGATAAGTACCCGGCGGAAATTTCCGGCGGTGAAAAACAAAGAACAGCCGTTGCAAGAGCGCTTATGAATAATCCGTATATCATTTTAGCGGACGAGCCCACAGGAAATTTGGACAGTAAATCCTGCAAGGCAGTAATCGATGCCTTTTTGCAGGCAAAAGAGCAGATCGGGGCTACAATTTTTATGGTGACCCATGACAGCTATGCGGCTTCTTTCTGCGACAGAGTTGTTGTTTTAAAAGATGGAGAGATTCACCAGGAAGTGAAACGTACAGGAACACGGCGGGAATTTATGGATGAGCTTCTGGATATTTTGAGAGAGCTTGGAGGAGATGAAGACAATGAATAAGATTTATAAAAAACTTCGGAAAAACACAAAGGGACAGTATTATTTGTTAAGCTTCTGCGTGTTTTTGTCTGTCCTTCTTGTGACTTCTTTTTCACTGATGTATTTTGGACCAACGGTGCAGGCGTTTCTCCCGGAGGGAGGGGATACAAGAAAAATGGCATCTCTGCTTCTGGGGGTAACTGCGGTGGGATGTTTTGTATTTACTGTATATGCTTCCGGGCTGTTTTTTCGTTTTAAGGCGAGAGAGTATGGAATATTAATGGCGTTAGGAACTGAAAAAAGACAGTTGAAAGGGCTTCTTTTTAAGGAACTTTCAGTGGTTACGGCGCTGTCTTCCTTTCTGGGGCTGCTTGTATCCGTTCCGGCATCTTTCCTGATTTGGAAATTGTTTGAGCTGTTTATTATTTCTAATGGACAGATGACGTATCGTTTTGGAGTAGTTGGATTTTTCCCTGGAATTCTTTTTGCCTGTATTCTTGCCGGTGTTCTGGGGCTTGCAGGAAGAAGATTTATTAACCGCTCTGATATTATGGAGATTCTTCGCACACAACAGAAAACGGAGATGGTAAAAGAAATTAAAAGTTGGACTTTTCCGGTAGGAGTAGTTTTGACGATTCTTGGAATTTTGCTTGGGGCAGGACTTCCCCAGATAGCAGCAAGAGTCTTTGGAATTGGGCTTCCGGGCATTGTAAATCTCTTTTATTTACTGTCTCTTGTGGGAATTTATTTTATTCTTTTGTCGGCAGTTGCCCAGAGCCGCACAAAGAAAAATAGAAAAAAATATTATGGAAATCTTGTCTCCATTAGTCTTATGCGATTTACGGCAAAAGCAACTACAAAGAATATGTGTGTGATGACCCTTCTTATCTTTGTGTGTGGTTTTTCTGCCTTTTATGGAATGCAGTATGTACTGGCAGGAGGTGGGATAGATACGGAAAACAGCAAGGATTTTTCCCTTCATTATCCTGTTGCAGAAGATCAGATTGGAAAAGAAGAGATCTATGACACCGCCGCTTCTTATAAAATAGAAGTGACTGATTTTACAGAAAATGTAGCTTCGAATCTTGTTGTTTCCTATCGGGCAAAGGATTTTGATGAGGAAACCAGTCGATATATTGAGGTTTACAAGGATAAAGAAATGGCAGCTCTTTTTGTTTCAGAAAGTGATTTTGAAAAGCTGTCAGGACAGGATCTTGCAGTAGAACCGGGCGCTTATCAGACGGTTACGACAACCGATTATAATGGATTCTTTGAGTATGAAGATGGATTACAGGAAGTTATGAATCCAAATACCGGAGAGATTTATCCTCTTACTTATGGTGGAAGTGTGGAGAGCGATATTCTGGCGCCATTCAGTGAACCCTTTGCCTATGTGGTGGGGGATGAAGAGTATCGAAAGATGACAGAAGGATTGGATGACGCGTATAAAGAAAATATTATTTCTTTTAATGCAGTTAATGTGGAAGAGTCTTATGATTTTGCCAAAGACCTTCTGGCTCAGTATGTAGAACGGGCTACCGATCTTTCAAATCATATGGGTTACTGGAACATATGGGCGCAGAAAATGGCGGACGAGGCAGGAGAAGAGTATGATTATGGGGACAAAATCAACATGACCATAGACAATAATATGCTTCTTGGAGATTGGAAATATGCGCCACAGTTCAACATTGTTACCGCTCAGGACAGAATGCAGCTGATCAGTGTTTACGTAATGTTAAGTCTTTATATCTTCATTATATCTCTGGCAGCAGTCAGTGTAATGGCGTATGTCAGAAGCATCTCCGTGGCAACAGATAATAAAGGACTTTTTGAAAGTCTTACGAAACTCGGGGCAGATACACGCTATAAGAAAAATATTCTGAAAAAGCAGATTGCACGTATTGTACAGTATCCGGGAGTCATCGGCTGCGTTCTGGGATTTGTCTTTGCCTTCGTTATGAATTTTATGAATGATGGAATGATCAATGGGGTTGAGGCAAAAGCTCTTACAATTCTGGCAGGTATGTTGTTGGGGATGGGAATGATTTTGTATGCTGTTTACAAATATGCTATGTATAAGGCAGAGAAAATTGTTATGTGAAAAGGTAGTGCTGGCGTAAAAGATAAGTGATAGGGATAGAAAACTAAGGAGCCCTTCCATCTATCATTTGTTTCATTGAAATTGAGAAGATGACAGATGGAAGGGTTCCTTAGTTGAACAAAATAATATTTATTCATATTTCAATCCACAGTCGAATGACTGAACTTTTATTTTAAAGTAAAACAAATAGATTGACCGTAATGGAAAATTGCCTCATGCGATTGTAGTAGATGAAGACAGACAGCTCAGAGATGGTCATATCTCATATCTTCTGGCGAAAAAATATAATATACATGCAGATATTTGTGAAATGGTATCTGGGCAGCCGCTTCGAAAGATTGTCAGAGGAATGCACGTTAAGTTTTCTGATGGCAGATGGAGAAAAAAGGGCAGGAAACGATATATTTGGATATATACGTTAAAATTACCAGTTGTTCCAGGAGATATTTTAATGGTGAATACAGAAAAGGGGAAAGCGTTTATATGTGTAGATAAAATAGATTACGCTGCAGGAAAATTTTGTTCAGCATATAAGAAAGTCAGGAAGCATTTGCATATACATATGGAAGAAGAGGATTCAAATTATGAGAAATAGTATGGATTATATTTATACATCAGGTGAACAAAAGATTTTAATAGAGGTAGAACAGAAAAGTGCGAGACAATCTGTTGTTGAACAGTATGTGTGCTGTCGGAAAACACAGGGAATTACCCAGGAAGAACTTGCGAAGAGGGCAGGAGTTCCAAGAAGCAATATTACAAGATTTGAAAGCGGCAATTACAATCCATCTCTGGAAATGATGGTGCGGATCGCAGCAGCATTAGGGAGGACATGGCAGGTTGAGTTGGTGGCGAAGGAAAAATAAATTTAAAAAGGTCTTTAAGGGCTTAAAAAATGAAGTGTTTTTGATAAAATATAATACAGAAGGATAAGCGGAATATATTTTGTATAGTGAATAATAGAAGGGGTGATTGTTTGGAAAATAGTTTGTTGGGACAGGGAATTATAGAATTAAATAAGAATACCCAGAGAAAAAGACAAAAAAATAACATTACAAGTTATGATATCATGCATGGAGAACGAAAAGTGGCAGAGATTAATACTCGAGGACGAGTTAGTGTTTATGATGAAAAGTTTATGCCCTATGATCTTTATTTGGAAGAGACTGATGATTTTGATATGTTGCTTAATAATATGGAGAATTTTTATCATTGGTGCGCTTCGCGGGTATTGTCTCTGGATAGAAAATATGCGAAAGAAATTTTGAACAGTATCGGAATGGCGCAGGCGATGACAGATCGGGATCGTGCAAAAATCTCCTTGTCTTACCATTGTGTGTCCTTGACAGATGTATATTGGGTCAGAAAGAGTAATGAACCAATTTCATATGAAAAGATAAATTTATATGATAATTCTTTAAATGAGGCAGTTGTGGAGCTTTCTTTGCGAGGAAAGCCGATGACAGTTACAAATCAGGAACTGGCGCCAGATTTGTCCACGAGGGGGTGTTTTCCGAAAGCGTGGATCAGGAGAGGAAAAGATTCTATTTTGTTAAAAGATGGTGGTGAGGAGGTTGTTCAAAAAGAATTATTGGCAAGCAGTTCATGTCAGTGTTTTGACTTTAAACAAGTGAGATATGAAGAAGGCTCTTACGCTGGACAAAAGGTGACGAAGAGTAGGCTTATTACATCTCCGAAGTATTCCATTGTATCTAAGATGGCATTTGAAATACGGAAAATCATGATTTGGATGTATTAAAAGAGTGTATAAGAATAGACAAAGAAACCTATTATGGTATGAATATACTGGATTATTTGGTTGGTAATATAGATCGCCATCCGGAGAACTGGGGATTTTTGGTAGATAATCGGACGAACGAATACGTATCTTTGTATCCGATTATGGACTTTAATCAAAGTTTTGGAAGTTATGACACGATAGACGGAGCGAATTGCCAGCCGATATATCCGGAAAAGAAGACACAGAGAGAAGCGGCAATCGAAGCGGTGAAAGAGATTGGTCTTCATCAGATCCAGGAGATTGATGAGGAGATTTTTGAAAATCGAAGAGAATGGAAAGAAATGTTTTTTCGCAGGCTGGAAGAATTAAAAAAATATGGCAGCTAATTTCCCCAGCTACAATAAAACAAAAGAATTGACAACAGTTTATAGATTGTTTATAATTAGTCCAGATGAAAGGGAGTAGCTGCCACTGCGGTGGATTTTCTGCGTCATATCGGTTGTATCTATATGCAGCCCGCGGAGGATTGAAATAGCGAGACTTTTATTGCAGTTTCAGATGCTGCAGTAAGAGTCTTTTTTCTTTGCAGAGGTGTTTTTTGGCACTTGAGGAAGGGGCTTTCGGCAGCGGTATCTTTTCAAAATAAAATAGAAGGAGTTATATGTATGGAGTTTTTAATTGAGGGCATTATGAGCCTGACCTGGAAGCAGGTTGTCATGTATGCCGTGGGAATTTTGCTGATCTGGCTGGCAATCCGCAAAGAGTACGAGCCGTCTCTGCTGCTTCCCATGGGATTTGGAGCAATTCTGGTAAACCTTCCCATGTCTGGTGTTTTGGATCAGGTATTACAGGGAGGTATCGAATCACATGGTATTATTTCCTGGTTATTTGATGTGGGTATCAATGCATCCGAGGCGATGCCGATTCTGCTGTTTATCGGTATCGGAGCAATGATTGATTTTGGACCGCTTTTGTCTAATCCCGTCATGTTCTTATTTGGAGCGGGAGCTCAGTTTGGTATCTTTGCAGCAATCCTGCTGGCAGCATTTTTAGGATTTGATATGAAAGATGCCGCTTCTATCGGTATCATTGGCGCTGCAGATGGTCCTACCTCTATTTTGGTATCTCAGATTCTGAACTCTAAATATATTGGCGCTATCGCGGTTGCTGCTTATTCTTACATGGCGTTGGTTCCGATTATTCAGCCAGCAGCGATCAAGCTGGTTACTACAAAGAAAGAGCGCTGCATCCATATGGAGTATAATCCAAAGAGTGTAAGCCGTAAAATGCGTATTGCATTTCCTATCGTAGTTACGTTAGTAGTTGGTATGATCGCGCCTCAGTCCGTAGCGCTGGTTGGTTTCCTGATGTTTGGTAATCTGATCCGTGAATGTGGTGTTTTGGGAACAATGTCTGATACTGCACAGAATAATCTGGCAAATCTGATCACGCTGCTTCTGGGTATCACAATTTCTTTCAGTATGCAGGCAGAGAACTTTGTAACAGTTCAGACAATTATGATCATGGCGATAGGTTTGTTTGCGTTCGTAATGGATACGATCGGCGGCGTTTTGTTTGCGAAGTTTATTAATCTTTTCCTGAAGAAGAAGATTAACCCGATGATTGGTGGCGCAGGAATCTCCGCATTCCCGATGTCTTCCCGTGTGGTTCAGAAGATTGCTATGCAGGAAGATCCTACCAATATCATTCTTATGCACGCAGCAGGCGCAAATGTGTCCGGACAGATTGCTTCTGTAATCGCCGGTGGAATGGTTATCAATCTTGTAACCAGTATGCTGTAAGGAGGTAAGCATATGCATTTAAATATGGCAAATATTCTGGATTCTCTGGATATCATGTGGAAAGGAATGCTGGGAATCTTTGTAACGATTCTGATTATTATGGTCTGTGTTTTCATCATGGGAAAAATTGGTGGAAAAAAAGACGATGAAGAAGAATAAAAAAATGTGAAAAGAAAGCTGTTGTATTTCAAGAATAGAGATACAGCAGCTTTTTTGCACGCTGTATTTTGGGCGAGAAAGTGAAAAACAGTCCGGGTGATGGATTGATTTTTTATAAGAAAGCCTTTATACTGACCATATGATTTTTTATGGGAGGATGAATGAAAATGGATCACAAGTTAAAGAAACTTGCGGCTTATTATAAGCCGTATCGTGGACTTTTCTGGGCAGACATGTTTTTTGCCATGCTGGGGGCAGCCATCACGCTGATCATACCGCTGATGGTTCGTTATATTACCGGAACGGTGGTGGAAATGCCTCTGGCAGAGTCTACAAAAATTATTGTTCAGTTGGGAATTGTCATGGTGGCAATGGTGGCGCTGGAAGGTTTTTGTAATTTCTTTATTACCTATTACGGTCACTTGATGGGGGCAAAGATTGAGCATGATATGCGAAATGAGATTTTTGCTCACTATCAGAAATTGTCGTTTGCCTTTTATGACAATCAGAAAGTAGGTCATCTTCTTTCCAGAATTACCAGCGATCTTTTTGATATTACGGAATTGCTTCATCATGGTCCGGAAGATGTTGTGATCTCAGTGATCAAGTTGGTGGGAGCATTTCTTATTCTGGTGACGGTGAATGTGAAACTGGCGTTAGTAGCGATCGGAATTGTGCTGGTGATGTTAGTGTATGCGGTTGCTCTGAATAAGAAGATGAAAAGTGCATTTAAAGAAAATCGTGCCCGCATTGCGGATATCAACAGCCAGATCGAGGACAGTCTTTCGGGAATCCGTGTGGTAAAATCTTTCAGTAATGAAAAGAAGGAAATGGAAAAGTTCAAAGAGGGAAATGCCCGTTTCGTGGCCTCCAAGCGAAGAAGCTATAAATATATGGGAATCTATCATTCTGGTATGGGAGCATTTTCTACGTTGATCACGGTGGGTTCTCTGATTATGGGAGCGTATCTGATGGCAGTGGGAGAGTTGAATGCAGCAGATCTGGTAACTTTCCTTCTGTATATTAACAATTTTACAGAGCCGGTCAAGAAATTGGTGAATTTTACCGAACAATTCCAGAATGGCTACAGTGGTTACGAACGTTTTCTGGAAATCATGAGTATTGCGCCTGACATTGCAGATCGTCCCGATGCGGTGAGCGTGACAAACGTGCAGGGTGATATAGAGTTTGATGACGTAAGTTTCCATTATGAAGATAGCGAGGAAAATGTACTTTCTCATGTGAATCTGAAAGTGAAGCCGGGAGAATATGTAGCGCTTGTGGGAAGCAGCGGTGCGGGAAAAACGACGCTGTGTTCCATGATTCCGCGATTTTACGATGTTACTTCGGGAAGTATCCGTTTGGACGGAAAGGATATCCGGGATATAAAATTGAAGGAGCTTCGTCGTCAGATCGGTATTGTGCAGCAGGATGTGTACTTGTTTGCAGGAAATGTTATGGATAATATTCGATATGGTAAGCCGGATGCATCGGATGAAGAGGTGATCCGGGCGGCTATGGCGGCAAATGCACATGAATTTATTATGGGACTTCCTCAGGGCTATGAGACGGATATTGGACAGAGAGGTGTGAAGCTTTCCGGAGGACAGAAACAACGGCTTTCCATTGCCCGGGTATTTTTGAAAAATCCGCCGGTGTTGATTTTTGATGAAGCTACTTCGGCGCTTGACAATGAGAGCGAGAAGATTGTGCAGCAGTCTTTGGAAAAACTGGCAAAGGACAGAACTACTTTTGTGATCGCTCATCGCCTTTCCACTATCCGCAATGCCCAGAGGATTCTGGTGCTCACAGAAAATGGAATCGCAGAGGAAGGAACGCATGAAAGTTTGCTGGAAAAGGGCGGCATTTATGCAGGACTCTATCAGATGCAGTTTTAAATAACCTTGACTTCATAAGATTACGTCCGTATAATACAGATTGATGCTGTTGGACAGGAAACAGAGAGGAGAACCGATGAAAAACTGGGAAAAAAATGTTCGTAAGGTTGTTCCCTATATACCCGGTGAGCAGCCAAAAGCAGAGAAAATGATTAAACTGAATACCAATGAAAATCCTTATCCGCCATCTCCCATGGTAGCAAAAGCCCTTCGGGAAATGGAGCCTGACTGTGTGCGGTTGTATCCGGATCCGACAGCCCATGTGCTGGTGGAAGCGATCGCAGAGTTTTATCACTTGCAGGAGGATCAGGTTTTTGTAGGCGTTGGTTCGGATGATGTTCTTGCCATGATTTTTATGACGTTTTTTAATTCCACGGAACCCATTTTGTTTCCGGATATTACCTATTCCTTTTATGATGTCTGGGCAGATATGTTGCGGATACCGTATGAGACGGTACCTCTTTCGGAAGAATTTCTTATTCGAAAAGAAGATTATTTCAAAAAGAACGGCGGCGTGATCTTCCCAAATCCGAATGCTCCTACAGGAATGGAGATGGGGCTGTCGGATATCGAAGAAATCGTAAAAGAGAATCAGGATGTGGTCGTGGTGGTAGACGAGGCTTATGTGGATTTTGGCGCAGCCTCATCTTTACAGCTGATTGAAAAATACGACAATCTTCTGGTAGTGCAGACGTTTTCAAAGTCCAGAGGAATGGCAGGAATGCGGATTGGCTATGCCATGGGAAATCCAAAACTCATCAAATATCTGAACGATGTGAAATATTCTTTTAACTCGTATACCATGAATCAGACTTCTTTGGTGCTGGGAGCTGCAGCGGTAAAAGACCGGGAATATTTTGAGCGTACAGTACATAAAGTGGTGGAGACCAGAGAATGGACGAAAGAACAGTTGAGAAAGCTGGGATTTTCTTTTGGAGATTCGAAAGCGAATTTTATTTTTGCCACTCATGAAAGCTGTCCGGCAAAAGAATTATTTGCAGCGCTTCGCAGGGCAAATATTTTTGTCCGGTATTTTGATAAGCCGCGGATTGACAATTATCTGAGAATCAGTATCGGAACACAGCAGGAAATGGAACAATTAGTAGCGTTTTTAGAAGATTATCTGAAGAAATAGGAGAAATTGCATGGAATCACTTGTTACCTGGTTTACTACGCATCTGGGAATGTATATATCCCCGAAAGCTGTTATTTTTATTATCTCTCTGATGCCGATTTTGGAGCTGAGAGGCGGACTTCTGGCTGCCAGCCTTTTGAAGATACCGGAAATAGAAGCCATCCCCATCAGTATTATTGGAAATATTCTTCCCATTCCGTTTATTCTTTTGTTTATCAAACATATTTTTAAATGGATGAAGAAAGTTAATCTTTTCCGTGGGCTGATTGAAAAGTTGGAAAAGCGGGCAATGAGCAAAAGTGATAAGATTCAGAAGTATGAATTTGTAGGTCTGATGCTTTTTGTGGGAATTCCTCTTCCGGGAACGGGAGCTTGGACGGGAGCGCTGATTGCTTCTTTGCTGGGAATTGATATTAAAAAATCTTCTCTGGCAATTCTTTGCGGAATCCTGATCGCTACAGTTATCATGTATTTCGTATCTTATGTTTTGCTGGGAAATATTGTAAGTTGATAGTATGAGAGACTGTCTGGGACGGTCTCTTTTTCTTTGATGGGAAGCATATACTGGAATAACAACATTTTTGGGGGGCATTATGAAAAAATCAGGAATAGGAGGTGTGCTTCTTCTGGCTTTGACCTTGATTACAGGATTGTCAATTCTGTATTGGAGGGATGTGGGAGAACGTCTTATGACTGCCAGCGCCAGTGTAAATGGAACAGAATATCCTATCTATTCGGTGGAATGCAGGGATCCCCGGATTGCGCTGTCTTTTCAGGTGAAGGGCAGTAATGAAAATTTGCGGAAAATAGAGAAGGTGTTGGAAAAAAATCAGGTAAAAGCTACTTTCTTTGTGGATGGAGCATGGGCGAAAGCTTATCCGGAAGATGTGAGAAATCTTATCGAGGGAGGACACGATCTAGGTAGCAGCGGTAAGGAATACAGAGAAATGACGGCATTATCCCAGAGAGCATGCAGGAATCAGATCAGGCAGCTTCATGAGAGTATCCGAGAAAAGTTTGGCTATGAAATGGAGCTATTTTCTCTGCCATATGGCAGGTATGATAACCGTGTGATCCAAAGTATTTATGCTTGTGGGTACTATCCTGTTTGCTGGAGTGTGGACACGATGGATTGGAAAAATTATGGAAAACAGGATATCATTTCCCGTGTGACAGAACATGAAGATCTCAAAAATGGGGCGATCATTCGATGGAATACGAATGGAAAGTATACAGTTGAGGCATTAGAGCAGGTATTGAAAATATTGCGGGAGAAGGGGTATGAAGTAGTTCCCGTTTCCCGATTGATTTATCGGGAGAACTTTTATATGGACAGCAGCGGAAGGCAGTTTGCGAAAGAATAGATTTTTAGAGACTGTTTCAAAAATGTAAAGGGAAGGAGCTGCCGTTTTGGGCAGCTCCTCGAATAGAATTCTAGATGATTAGTGTAATTACCCGGAAGATAAACAACGCACATACAATGTACATAACCGGATGAATTTTTTTGATCTGTCCTGTACAGATTTTGATGATGAACCATGCCAGCATACCGAACATGATACCGTTGGCGATGGAGTAAGTAAGAGGCATGATCAGGAATGCCAGATATCCTCCTACAGCATCCGCTACATCTCCGTCAAAATGCATTTTCTTAATAGAAGATGCCATGAAGAAACCTACGATGATCAGCGCAGGCGCAGTGGCAAAGCTTGGGATTGCCAGGAAAATCGGAGACAGGAACAGAGCCACGATGAACAAAAGACCAGTAGTCATTGCGGTCAGACCTGTTTTTCCGCCTTCAGCAACACCGGAACTGGATTCCACAAAACTTGTGATAGTGGAAGTACCAAGCATGGAACCTGCAACAGTACCAACAGCGTCAGCCATAAGAACACGTCCTACTCTTGGAAGTTTTCCGTCTTTATCCAGAAGATTTGCCTTGTCAGCAACACCAATAACGGTTCCAATCGTATCAAACATATCCACGAAAAGGAATGAGAATACGATGATAATGAACTGTGAAATGTTGGAAGCAATCCAACTGAAATCAAACTGGAAGAATGTAGGTGCGATGGATGGCGGAATAAAAGAAGAAGCGGAGAAAGATGGAATCAGGGAGTAAACGCCTGCTTCCGGATCTACCACATACCATCCGGTAAGTTCTGCTATGATTCCAAGGCCCCAGGTGATCAGAATTCCCCATAGGATGGAACCTTTTACATTAAAATGGTTCATAACTGCAATAACGACAACACCTACCAGACACAGCGCAACTTCCGGTGAAGCAAAATTGCCGAGAGCCAGCAGTGTAGAATCGTCGGATACAACAACACCTGCGCCCTGCAGACCGATAAAGGCGATGAAAAGACCGATACCAGCAGTGATGCCGTATTTCAGATTCGCCGGGATTGCATTTACAATAGATTCCCGCAGCTTGAAGAAAGATAAGATAATAAAGATGATACCTTCTACAAGTACGGCTGCCAGAGCAACTTTCCATGGATCGTCCACACCCTGCAGATCACCGAGACATACGGTAAAAGCAAAGTAAGCGTTCAGACCCATACCGGCAGAAAGAGCGATGGGGTAGTTTGCCCAGAATGCCATGATAAAAGTGGCAAGAGCAGATGCAAGAGCGGTAGCTGTAAATACAGCGCCGGAATCCATACCGGAAGCGCTCAGCAGGTTTGGATTTACTGCAAGAATGTACGCCATGGTCAAAAAGGTGGTGATACCAGCCATAACTTCTGTTTTGACCGTGGTGTTGTGGTCTTTCAGTTTAAAGAGTTTTTCCATGAGATTTCCCTCCTCTAATGGTGATAAAATGGTTACAAAATACAAAGTAACCATTCCGGTGGAGCCTTGAACCCTCAGGAAATGGTTACCTTCTAAAGTGCATTGTAGCGGATAAAAGAGGGATTTGTCAATGCCATATTTCCAGATTCGACAAAATGCATTATAATAGTTTTAGAATCTGAAAATAGACAAGAGAAGGAGCAGAGAAAATATGAAATTTACAAAGATGCAGGGAATTGGAAATGATTATGTATATGTAAATTGTTTTGAGGAAACAGTGGAAAATCCCAGTGAAATGGCAAAAAAAGTAAGTGACCGTCATTTTGGGATTGGTTCGGACGGGTTGATTTTGATCAAGCCCTCAGATGTGGCAGATTTTGAGATGGATATGTACAATGCGGATGGGTCCCGGGGCTCCATGTGCGGAAACGGTATTCGCTGTGTGGGTAAATACGTGTACGATTACGGTCTGACGGATAAAACCTCCATTACTGTCAGCACACCCAGCGGGGTTAAATATTTGGAACTGACAGTAGAAGAGGGAAAAGTGGAGCGAATTCGGGTAAATATGGGTGCTCCCATTCTGGAACCGGAGAAGATTCCTGTATTGCCGGAGAAAATGGGGAAAAACAACGATTTTCATGGAAAACAGATCGTGAATGCGCCTATAACCATCGGCGGTCAGGAATATCATATCACGGCAGTTTCTATGGGAAATCCCCATGGTATTGTCTACCTGGATGACGTACAAGGACTGGATATTGAAAAGGTAGGTCCGTTATTTGAAAATCATTCCTGTTTTCCTGATCGGGTTAATACGGAATTTGTAAAGATTCTGGATGATCATACGGCAGAAATGCGAGTGTGGGAGAGAGGTTCCGGGGAAACGCTTGCCTGCGGGACGGGCGCCTGCGCCGTGGCAGTGGCTTCTATATTAAACGGTTATACAAAAGATTGCGTGACCGTAAAGCTTCTGGGAGGGGATTTGGAGATTTTCTGGGACAGAGAAGAAAATCAGGTATACATGACAGGACCTGCGGAGATAGTTTTTGATGGGGAAATAAAGAACTGTTAAATTTTGAATTGGGTATAAAAATGCAAGAATTTGGGGGATCAAATTGTATTTTCAGAAAAAAGTATCCCGGAATTTCAGGAAAACAAGGATACTTTTTTCTATAACCAGTGATTTATACCACAGTTTTTGATTTTAATTCTAAGATATAAGTTGTAAAACGTGTCTTTTATAGAAGAGGAATTCCCTGTTCCTGTGCTGTCCGTAATGTTTTCTCCGACCACAGGGAACAGTGAACTTCCCCGATATGCGCTTTTCTGAGATAAAACATACAGATACGGGACTGTCCAATGCCGCCCCCGATGGTGAAGGGGAGTTCATCATTCAGAATGGCTTTCTGAAAGTCCAGAGAAGCCCGGTCTTCGCATCCGCTGATTGCTAACTGGCGTTTCAGGGAATGGGAGTCTACACGGATTCCCATGGAAGAGAGCTCCAGCGCAATATCCAGAACGGGATAGTATACGATAATATCTCCGTTCAGTTCCCAGTCGTCATAGTCCGGGGCGCGACCGTCGTGGCGCTCGCCGGAAGCCAGATATTTTCCAATCTGCATGATGAATACGGCACCCTTTTCTTTAGCAATCAGGTACTCTCGTTCTTTGGGAGAGTGGGAAGGATAGCGGTCTTCCAGTTCCTGAGAAGTGATGAAAAAAATATCCCGCGGGAGTATTTCTTCTATATAATCATATTGAATAGCCATGTATTTTTCTGTTTTTTTCAAGGCAGTGTAGACGGTGCGGACTACATTCTGCAAAGTCTCCATGGTCCGTTCCTCCCGGGAAATAATCTTTTCCCAGTCCCACTGATCCACATAAATAGAATGAATATTGTCCGTATCTTCGTCCCGCCGGATAGCGATCATATCGGTGTAAAGTCCTTCCCCTTGGGAAAATCCATATTTTTTCAGGGCATATCGTTTCCATTTTGCCAGAGAATGGACAATTTCAGCATTTTCATCGGGAATTTCTTTGAGGTCAAACTGTACGGGGCGCTCTACGCCATTCAGGTTGTCATTTAATCCGGAAGCCGGGTTGACGAAAAGCGGTGCAGATACCCGGAGAAGATGCAGCCGTTCCGCCAGGGTTTTCTGAAAGAAATCCTTCACGGTTTTAATGGCAATCTGGGTATCGTGGAGATTCAAAGCTGGTTGGTAGTTTTGGGGAATAATAAAATCTTCCATGGTATCCTCCTCAAAAATTTCTAAGACTTTATAAGACATTATAGCAGGAATTGGTGGAAATACAATGATTAATTTTTAATGATATCAAATTAAAGTGATAAAAAATCACTATTCACACGGTAAAAGCCATGTTGCAAGAAGGCAGGAACTGTGATAGGGTAGTGTCAACAGCAACAGTAACTGCCACAGGAACGAGAAGGAGAGGATGGAGCATGGAACAGACAAAATGCAGTGTATGTGGGGGAAGAATTGTAAATGGCAGATGTCAGGACTGTGGAATGTATTATCCCAGCGAAACGGGTCGATATTACCTGAATGAGATGCGGGAGGATGAGAAACCAATGCCTGTTTCCAAAGGGGGGAGGCCCAACCAGCAGAAACAGGTCACCGAGCCTCTTTCGGAAGAAAAAGAAGAAAAGGGCAGAGTTTTTTGGATTTTTGCTTTTATCGTTGTTCTTATTCTGACCGTGGTCTATGCGATACGTTCCGGTCAGAAGAAGAGCGAGGAGCAAGTGGAGACCATGGAGACGTTCCAATGGGACGGAGATGAGTTTCTGGATGTCAGTGAACAAGTGGAAAAATACGAGGAAAATCAGGAGATTTTTGCTCAGTTGGAAGACGTTTTGGATGAGATGGAGGAGCAGGGAGAAAGCCAGAGTGAGGTTCAGGGAGAATCTCAGGAAGAGAGCGCAGCGACGAAAGAGATCCCGGTGACAGAAGAGATTATGATTGCCGGGAAAGATTTTCCGGTGGGCGTGTATGATGCGGTGATTAAGACGGGGCAGGGATATTTTTATTATATGGATTATTCTGAGGAAAACCGGGCGGAGGAAGTATATTATCTGGATCAGGAGGAGGTCAGCGGTCCTTCCAGAACTCTGGGACTTACCCTTTTAGAGGGCGCAGAAATTTCCATGCAACCGGAAAATGAGGCGGAATGTGAGATTGTTCTGGTTCCCATGGGATATCGTTGAATGAGGAGCGGTTCGTGATGATATAACCAAAAGAGCAGCGGGAAGAGGAAGAAATTTTACAGTTCTTCCTCTTCCCTTTTGTGGAAAAGCGTGTTATACTGGTGCATACAAAATGTTGTTAGAAGAATAAGAGAAGAAACTATATATAGTGGTAAGGAGAGGTAGTCATGGTATATATTATCAAGAAAGACGGAACGAAAGAGCCCTTTAACGCCGATAAAATCGTGCGTGCGGTGAACAAATCAGCAAGCAGGGTTATGTATTCTTTTGCGCCGGAAGAGATAGATTTTCTGTGTAAATACGCGACGGAACAGGCAGAGACTCTGGGAAAGAAACGCAAGGACGGGATCTTTATCCAGGATATGCATAATATCGTGGAGGGGGCTTTGGAACAGGTGAATCCGGCAGTGGCAAAGAGTTACCGGGACTATCGAAACTACAAGGTAGACTTTATTCATATGATGGATGAGGTATATACAAAGAGTCAGTCTATTCGCTATATTGGAGATAAGAGTAATGCCAATACAGACAGCGCGCTGGTAGCTACGAAGAGAAGTTTGATTTTTAACGAATTGAATAAAGAGCTTTACAGAAAGTTTTTTATGAATAGAAATGAACTTCAGGCATGTAAAGACGGTTATATTTACATCCATGATCAGTCAGCCCGTCTGGACACCATGAACTGTTGTCTGTTCGATGTGGCTTCTGTACTGAAGGACGGTTTTGAGATGGGAAATGTTTGGTACAACGAGCCAAAGACGCTGGATACTGCCTTTGACGTTATGGGAGATATCATTCTCAGTACTGCCGCTCAGCAGTACGGTGGATTTACAGTGCCGGAGGTGGATAAGATTCTGGCGCCGTATGCAAAGAAAAGTTATGATAAATATCACGAAGAATTTTTAGAATATACGGATGCTTCCTGGTCAGGAAGAGAAGAGCGGGCAGAAAAATATGCCTGGGAAAAGGTATGCCGCGACTGTGATCAGGGCTGGCAGGGAATTGAGTATAAGCTGAATACTGTGGGCTCCTCCCGTGGAGATTATCCTTTTGTGACGGTGACACTGGGACTGGGTACCAGCCGTTTTGAAAAAATGATTTCTGTTTCTCTGTTAAATGTGCACAAGGAAGGACAGGGCAAGAAGGGGCATAAAAAACCGGTATTATTCCCGAAAATCGTATTTTTGTATGATAAAAATATCCATGATCCGGGATGTGAATGTGAAGATGTATTTGAGGCGGGAGTTGCATGTTCTGCGAAGACCATGTATCCGGATTGGCTGTCTATGAGCGGAGAAGGGTATATTTCCAGTATGTACAAAAAGTACAAAAAGGTAATCAGCCCCATGGGATGCCGGGCATTTTTGAGCCCCTGGTATGAGAGAGGCGGCATGGAGCCGGCAGACGAAAATGATGTGCCTGTATTTGTGGGACGGTTTAATATTGGCGCAGTGAGTCTCCATCTGCCGATGATTTTGGCAAAATCAAGAGCGGAGAACCGAGACTTTTATGAGGTTCTGGACTTTTATCTGGAGATGATCCGGGGACTACATAAGAGAACATATGATTATCTGGGAGAGATGCGTGCATCCACAAACCCGCTGGCGTACTGTGAGGGAGGATTTTATGGCGGACATTTAAAACCAGGGGATAAGATCCGTCCGCTGCTCCGTCCTATGACCGCTTCTTTCGGGATCACTGCGTTAAATGAGCTTCAGGAACTTTATAATGGAAAGTCCATCACCGAAGACGGAGAGTTTGCGCTGGAGGTTTTGAAGTATATCAATAAGAAGATCGATGTGTATAAGAAAGAAGATCAGATTCTGTATGCCATTTACGGAACGCCGGCAGAGAGCCTTTGTGGACTGCAGGTAGAGCAGTTCAGAAAAATGTTTGGCATTGTGCGGGGCGTATCTGACAGACCGTATGTGAGCAATAGTTTCCACTGCCATGTGGCGGAGGATATCAGTCCAATCCAGAAACAGGATCTGGAAGGCAGATTCTGGGAATTGTGCAATGGAGGGAAAATCCAGTACGTGAGATACCCCATCGATTACAATGTTCATGCGATCAAGGCGTTGATTCGCAGAGCGATGGATCTGGGATATTACGAGGGAGTAAATCTGTCTCTAGCATACTGCGATGATTGTGGCCATCAGGAACTGGAGATGGATGTGTGTCCGGTATGCGGTTCCAGAAATCTGACGAAGATTGACCGGATGAACGGTTATCTGTCTTACAGCCGGGTGCATGGAGATACCCGATTAAATGATGCGAAAATGGCAGAGATTGCAGACCGTAAATCCATGTAAAAAAAGAAAGTTTCAGGGGGATTATGAGTAAAAAAAGAAAACCCAGAATAGAATACCGATACTATGAAATGCCTGCCGGAAGCTCTATATTGGCGCTTCTGGGAGAAAAATGGACGCAGAATTATGGAAGAGAGATTGACTATCTTCATTTTCACAATCATCTGGAGGTGGGATTTTGCTATTCAGGTAAGGGAACCCTTACGCTGGAGGAAGAGGATTGCTCTTTTTCCGGAGGGATGTTCTCTGTCATTCCGAAGAATCTTCCGCATAATACAAATTCGGATGGGGATAGTTTCAGCTCCTGGGAGTATCTGTTCATAGATGTGGATGCGTTTTTACAGGAGTTTTATCATGATAACCCTCTGATGGCAGATCGGCTGATACGCAGGATTAATCGAAAGGCGCATTTTGTTCGGGTGGAGGAAAAGCCGGAAGTGGCCGCGATGATCCGTCAGATTATGGAAATTATGAGAAACCGGAAAGAGCTGTATATGGAAGAAATGAAAGGGATGCTGCTGGCGTTTCTTATTGAGCTCGCTCGCTGGAATAAGACGGAAGATGAGCGGGAGGAGGGACCACTGAGTAATAGTGTGGCAATATCTCCGGCGTTGGACTTTATCAGTGAATATTACGATCAGCAGATTAAAATCGAGGAATTGGCGCAGCTATGCCATATCAGTGAGACACATTTTCGGAGAATTTTTTCCAAATGTATGAATATGACGCCGGTGGAGTATATTAATTGGGTGAGGATTAAGACCGCCTGTGACGAGCTGAAACGAACCAATGATTCTATCGGAGATATTGCTGTTCGAGCGGGATTTTCCACATTGTCCACTTTTAATAGGAACTTTCAAAAAGTTATGGGTATTTCGCCGCGTGAGTGGAGGGCGAAGCCAGAACACTATGAGCGAAAATTGTTGAAATATGATATAAAAACGCAGGAAGGATGGTGAAAATGCCATCCCTTTTTACAAAATGGGCGAAAATGCATAAAATGGAGTTGAAAATGTGCACAATGGATAAGAGGTAATTGTTATAATATACCCATGATGATTCACAAAGAGTTCAAAAACTGTACATAATATACAAAGTAAAGTAGAGCATTTGAAAGTAGAATTTGTGAATGGGAAAATTTATTATTTTCAGGAGGGTACGTAACATGAAGAAGAAAATTATTTCCGTATTATTAGCTTCAACAATGGTATTTTCTCTGGCAGCCTGCGGCGGCGGAGATGACGGAAGCAAAGATTCAGCTTCTAAAGACACAGCAACAGATGAAGGAAAAGATGCTGCGGATGAAGGAACAAAAACAGAAGGTTCAGGCGGTGACAATACTCTGACTGTATGGACATGGGACCCGAACTTTAATATTTATGCGATCGAAAAAGCAGCAGAAATTTATGCAAAAGATCATGAAGGATTCAAAGTAGAAGTAGAAGAGATTCAGTCAGATGATATCGAAACAAGAATCACTACAGCAGTTCAGGCTGGTGACTTAAGTACTTTGCCAGATATCTTCTTGATGCAGGATAACTCTTTCCAGAAATATGTATCCTTCTATCCAGATGTATTTACGGAACTGACAGATAAAGGAATTGATTATTCTCAGTTCTCAGAAGCAAAAGTTGCTTATTCTACAGTGGATGGAAAGAATTACGGCGTACCGTTTGATAATGGAGCTGTTGTAAACTGCGTACGTACGGATATCCTGGAAGAAGCAGGATTTACAGTAGATGATTTTACAGATATTACATGGTCTGATTACATGGAAAAGGCGAAAGTAGTTTTGGAAAAAACAGGTGTTCCGATGCTGACCGCACAGGCTGGTTCTCCAGATCAGGTTATGGAAATGCTTCAGTCTTGCGGAGCTTCTCTGTTTACAGAAGATGGAAGTGTAAATATTGCAGATAATGAAGAATTGAAAGAAGTAGTAGATATTTATACTCAGATGGTTAAAGATGGAACTTTGGTTGAAGTTACAGATTGGGATCAGTATGTTGCTTCTCTGAATAACGGAACAGCAGTAAGCGCTATGAACGGATGCTGGATTATGGCGTCTGTAACTGCTAAAGAAGATCAGTCTGGAAAATGGGCAATTACTAATATGCCAAAACTGGACAAAGCGGCAAATGCAACAAACTACTCCAATAATGGTGGTTCTTCATGGGCAATTTCTTCTAATTGCAAAGACGTAGACTTAGCAGCAGATTTCCTGAATTCTACATTTGCAGGAAGCACAGAACTCTATGATGATATCATCCAGAAAGGTGCATTGGCAACATGGGCGCCTGCAGGTGAATCTGATGTATATAATCAGGAAGTAGAATTCTGGGGTGGAGACAAAGTTTACACTAAGATCGTTGACTATGCAACAAAAACACCTTCCAATATCACAGGAGCTTTCTACTATGATGCACGTGATGCGGTAGGAACAGCATTGTCTAATATTATTCAGTCTGGCGTTGACAGAGACGATGCGTTGAAAGAGGCTCAGGAGACAGCAGAGTTTACTATGAATGCTTAATTTTAGAAGCGTTAAAATGGTAAGATAAGTGTAAGAGGTCTGGTGCTACTGAAAAGAAGCAGGCAGACCTCTTGTCAAATAAAGAGACAGAAAGGGAGGAACATGTTACATGAGTGGTCAAAGAAAAGGCATGTCACTTTCAAAAAAACATAATCTTACAGGATGGCTGTTTCTGGCTCCGGCAGTAATACTGATTGGCTGGATGAGTTTTTATCCCATGATTCAGGCGTTTATCCTGTCCATGCAGAAAGGGCTTGGAACTCAAATGAGTTTCAGCGGATTCGATAATTATGCGCGTATATTGAAGGACCCGACATTCAAACAGACATTATTTAATACTTTTTTCTATTTGATTATTCAGGTGCCGGTTATGTTAGTGTTAGCGCTGGCTTTGGCATCCATGCTGAATAATAAAGATTTAAGGGGAAAAGGATTTTTCCGTACTTGTATTTTCCTGCCATGCGCTACCTCATTGGTATCTTATTCTATGATTTTCCGCTCCATGTTTGCAAATGACGGATTTATTAATACGGTTCTGAGAGCAGTTGGCGCAAGTCCGATTATGTGGTTTTCCAATGCTTGGACGGCACGTATTGTTATTATCATTGCATTGGTATGGAGATGGACCGGCTATAATATGGTATTCTATTTATCAGGTTTGCAAAATATAGAGTATTCTGTATATGAAGCGGCTAAGATTGATGGCGCAAGTCCTCTGCAGACATTTTTTAAGATTACGGTTCCGCTTTTGAAACCAACGATTTTGTTAACAACGATAACATCTACAAATGGTACATTGCAGTTGTTTGATGAATCTTTGAACTTGACGAATGGTGGTCCTGGTAAGTCAACCATGACTATGTCACATTATATTTATAATACCTCGTTTGTGCAAAGTCCGAATTTTGGATATGCAGCAGCAATGTCTATCATTATTTTGATTATGGTTGCTATTCTGGCGGTTATTCAGATGAAAGTGGGGGATGAACGATGAATAAAGGCAAAAAAGCATTTATGTATATTTTTCTTTCAATTGTATCTTTTCTTTCTGTTTTTCCGTTATACTATATGTTCTGTGCCTCGACAAATAAGAGCGTAGACGTTATTGCTGGAAAGTTGATTCCTGGTACATATTTGATTGAAAATTTTAAAACCCTAATTGCAAATCAAAATTTGGGACTGGCATTGTGGAATTCTTTCAGAAACGCAACGGTACTTACGATTTTGTGTTTGTTGGTATGTTCTATTGCAGGGTATGGATTTGAAATCTATCATGATAAAGGAAAAGATATTGTTTTTACGATTTTATTGACAGCTATGATGATTCCTTTTGCAGCTATTATGATACCTATGTTCCGGATGTTTTCTCAGATGGGAATGGTCAATACTATGGCGGCATTTATGCTTCCGTCTATTGCTACTCCATTTATGATTATGATGTTCCGACAGGCATCTCGTTCCTTCCCTCATGATATTATCGAGGCGGCGCGTATTGATGGCTTAAGCGAAGTGGGAATTTTCTTCCGAATGTTTGTACCTACCATGAAATCTACTTATGCGGCAGCTACAATTATTACCTTTATGGGTGCATGGAACAACTACTTATGGCCAAAAGTCATTCTTCAGAAAAAAGAAGCGCTTACCATGCCGATGTTAGTTTCAAACCTGTTGAGCGGTTATGTAGTGGATTATGGTATGTTGATGCTTGGCGTATTGATTTGTACAATTCCTACAGCGATTATTTTCTTCTGCTTCCAGAAAAGTTTCACAGAAGGTATTACAGGAGCAGTTAAATAAGTTTTTGAGTAGTAAATTTAGGGCGGATATTTATTTTAAATATCCGCCTGTTTTTTAAGGAGGGTAATAAAATGAAGGTATTTAATTATGAGTTGGTGAAAGATCCCACTTACTTTAACGACAATCGTGTGGAAGCCCACTCAGATCATCGGTATTTTGCCAGTGTGGAAAAGATGGAGCAGGATGTGGAAGATTATCGTTTCAGCCTGAATGGTCTGTGGAAATTCCACTATGCAAAAAATTATAACTGCACCATTCCGGGATTTGAAAAAACGGAGTACTGCTGCAAGTCCTGGGATGATATTCGTGTTCCGGCGCATATTCAGATGGAGGGATATGATGTTCCCCAGTATGCCAACGTGCAGTATCCCTGGGAGGGAAGAGAAGAACTGCAGCCGGGAGAGATTCCCACGCAGTTTAATCCGGTGGCAAGCTATGTGAAATATTTCGAGGTTCCGGAAACAATGAAAGGAAAACGTGTTTTTGTTTCTTTTCAGGGAGCGGAGAGCGGAATCGCGCTGTGGCTGAACGGACAGTTTGTGGGTTACAGTGAAGATACCTTTACCCCGTCTGAATTTGAATTGACCCCATATCTTTGCGAGGGAGAAAATAAACTGGCGGCGCAGGTATTCAAATGGACCAGCAGCAGTTGGTGTGAGGATCAGGACTTTTTCAGATTTTCCGGTTTGTATCGTGACGTATACCTGTATGCGATACCGGAGGTACACGTATCGGATCTGAAGGTACAGACGCTGCTGGACGATACCTTTACAAAAGCGGATCTGGATCTTGTGGTAAAAGCTACAAAGGCAGGAAAAATCCGTATTACCTTGTCGAAGGATGAAAAAGTTCTTCAGACAGCAGAGGAAACCTTGCAGGAAGACAGCCATTATGTGATGAAAGTCGATCATCCGGAGCTTTGGAGCGCGGAAACGCCGGTTCTTTATGATCTTCTTCTGGAAGTTATGGACGAGGCGGGAAATGTGACGGAAGTAATCCCTCAGAGAGTGGGATTCCGTCGGTTTGAGATGAAGGATCATATCATGACCCTGAATGGAAAACGTATTGTGTTTAAAGGCGTAAACCGTCATGAATTCAGTTCTGTCAGCGGTCGCTATGTGTCCAGAGAGGAGCTCGTTAAGGATCTGGTTACCATGAAACGGAATAACATTAATGCCATCCGTACCTGCCATTATCCCGATGCGGTGGGAATCTACGAGTTGTGTGACGAGTATGGTATTTATATGATCGCAGAGTGTAATCTGGAATCTCACGGTAGCTGGGATTTGTTTGCGGAGCAGACGGGAGATTTTTCCGGCGTTGTGCCATGTGATCGTCCAGAGTGGCTGGATATGATGCTGGACCGTGTAAATTCCATGTATCAGAGAGATAAGAACCATCCGGCAATTTTGATCTGGTCCTGTGGAAATGAATCTTTTGGCGGTAAGGATATCTATGAGATGTCCCAGCTTTACCGAAAATTGGACCCTACCCGTCTGGTGCATTATGAGGGAATTGTTCATGACCGCCGTTATAATGATACCAGCGATATGGAAAGTCAGATGTATCCTTCCGTAGAGCAGATTCAGGCATTTCTGGAAAAGGACAGAAGTAAACCGTTTATCTGCTGCGAATACACCCATGCCATGGGAAATTCCTGCGGCGCTATGCACAAATATACGGATCTCACCGATACAGAGCCGATGTATCAGGGAGGATTTATCTGGGATTATATCGATCAGTCCATATACAAAAAAGATCGTTACGGAAAAGAATTTCAGGCTTACGGCGGCGATTTTAACGATCGTCCCTGTGATTATAATTTCAGTGGAAATGGTATCGCTTATGGTGGTGAGCGGGACGCGTCTCCAAAAATGCAGGAAGTGAAATTCAATTATCAGAATATTACGGCCAATGTGGAAAAGGATAAAGTAACGGTAGTAAATAAGAATCTGTTCCTCAATACAGACGTATTCGATTGCGTAGTGATCCTGAAGAAAAACGGAAAACAGGTGAAAAAGGTTTCCATGGAAACTTCCGTAGCGCCGCTGTCTCAGGAGACGTATGAGCTGCCGATTCCGGTACAGACTTTGCCGGGAGAGTATGCGGTGACCGTTTCTTTCCGCCTGAAAGAAGATACGGTATGGGCGGAAAGAGGACATGAGGTTGCTTTCGGTCAGGGCGTTTATCAGGTGGAAGCTCCGGCAGTACCCGTGAAAACAGAAAAATTCCAGGTGATCCGTTCCGGTCATGATTTTGGTGTGAAGGGAGAGAACTTTGACGTGATGTTCTCTTATCTGAACGGAGGTCTGGTATCTTACCGCTATGGCGGTGTGGAAATGATTCAGATGATTCCAAAGCCAAACTTCTGGCGGGCGCCCAATGACAACGACTGTGGAAATCTGATGCAGATGCGCTATGCGCAGTGGAAAGTGGCGTCCATGTATCTTTCTCACAAATATCCTACGGGAGGACCGTATCCGGCAGGACATGAGCCGAAGATCCAGGTGCACGAGGACTGCGCAGAGATTACATTTACGTATGTCATGCCTACGACACCGGCAAGCCAGTGTGAATTGACCTATAAGGTTTATGGGGATGGAACGATCCGGACGACCCTCTCCTATGATCCGGTAAAAGAACTGGGAGATATGCCGGAATTTGGCGTGATGTTCAAATTTGATGCGGACTATAATCAGGTGACCTGGTACGGTATGGGACCGGAAGAGACTTATGTGGACAGATGTAAGGGAGCCAAACTGGGGATCTACAAAAATAAAGTAGAAGACAATATGGCAAAATATCTGGTTCCGCAGGAATGTGGCAATAAAGTGGGGGTTCGCTGGGCGACAGTTACAGACAGAAAAGGAAGAGGAATGCTGTTTACCGGAGATCAGATGGAATTTTCCGCTCTGCCTTATACTCCTCATGAACTGGAAAATGCAATGCATCCTTACGAGCTGCCCCAGGTACATTACACGGTAGTGCGGGTATCCAAACAACAGATGGGAATCGCCGGAGACGATAGCTGGGGAGCAAAAACCCATCCGGAATACCTGTTGAACACAGAAGAAAAGATGACATTTACGTTCTCTTTCAAAGGCATTTAATAAATTTTAGTGGAAAAATTTCTTTCGATAAAACGGAAGAAAATATAGATACAATCACAAACGCATGGTCGAGCACATCTTTGAGACCTTAGGCTCAAAGTGAGCGCAGACTGCGTTTGCGATGTATCTATATATATTAATTTTTATGATGTATTTCCACAAAACAAGGAGGTTTTCTATGGGTGAAAATGTAAATTTCGGCAAGCTGATCCACGGGGGAGATTATAATCCCGAGCAGTGGCTTCATATGCCGGAGATTTTGGAAAAAGATATTGAATATTTTAAAAAGGCAAAGATCAACGAGGTATCTCTGGGAATTTTCTCCTGGTCTACGCTGGAACCAGAAGAGGGAGTTTTTAATTTTGAGTGGATGGAAAGAATCATTGACCGTCTGTATGAGAATGGTATTTCCGTAATGCTGGCAACGCCCAGCGGCGCAAGACCTAAATGGATGGCGGATAAGTATCCGGAGGTTTTGCGGGTGGATGAAACGCGTCACAGAAATCTGTTTGGGGTACGTCATAACCATTGTTATACTTCGCCGGTATATCGGGAAAAGACGAGAATTATTAATATGGAGCTGGCAAAGCGTTTTGGAAATCATCCGGGAGTGATCGCATGGCATATTTCCAATGAATATGGAGGAGAATGCCACTGTCCGCTGTGTCAGGCGGAATTCAGAAAATGGCTGAAGGAGAAGTACCAGACCATTGAAAATCTGAATCGGGCATGGGCGACAACCTTCTGGAGCCACACATATAACAGCTTTGAACAGGTGGAAAGCCCGTCTTCCCGGGGAGAAACTGCTCTGCATGGGCTGAATTTGGATTGGAAACGCTTTGTTACCGACAGAACCGTAGATTTTGTAAAACATGAAGTGCAGGCGATCCGGGACGGTGGTTCTGACAAACCCACAACGATCAATATGATGTATGACTTTCGGGGATTGAACTATCATAAATTTGCTGATATTATAGACATAGTTTCCTGGGATAATTATCCGCAGTGGCACAAAAAACAGGAATATCTCACCGCTATGGACGATGGGATGCAGCACGATATTATGCGGAGTATCCAGAAGAAACCGTTTCTTCTTATGGAAAGCTGTCCGTCGGCAACGAACTGGCAGCCGGTAAGTAAGCTGAAGAAACCGGGAATGCTTCATGCCGCTTCCATGCAGGCGATCGCTCATGGGTCGGACAGCGTGCAGTATTTCCAGCTGCGTCAGAGTCAGGGATCTTCTGAAAAGTTCCATGGGGCGGTGATCGACCATTACGGCGGTGATGATACCAGAGTATTTGGGGAGGTCAGTCAGGTGGGAGATTCTCTGGAAAAGCTTTCAGAGATTGCCGGAGCCGGTGTGGACGCCAAAGTGGCAGTACTTTTTGACTGGGAAAGCCGCTGGGCAATGGAAGACGCCCAGGGACCAAGAAATGCAGGATTATTCTATAAAGAAACCGTAGAAAAATCTTATTATGCGTTCCGAAAATTAGGTTTGAATGTGGATTTGATCGATATGGAGCAGGAACTGGACGGCTATCAGGTGGTGGCAGCTCCCATGCTGTATATGTTCCGAAAGGGCTTTGAAGAGAAGGTTCGCCGCTATGTGGAAAAGGGTGGGCGGTTCATTCTCACGTACTGGTCGGGAATCGTGGATGACACGGATCTCTGTTTTCTGGGAGGAACCCCTTACGGCCTGATGGATGTGGTGGGACTTCGCAGTACGGAAATTGACGGGCTGTATGACAGTGAGAGCAATACAGGCTGTCCGGTAAAGGGAAATTCCCTTCATCTGGCGAAATCGTATACCTGCACCAATCTTTGCGATCTGGTGAAGCCTTCCACGGCGGAAGTCCTTATGACGTATGGAAGCGATTTTTATGCGGGTATGCCGGCGCTTACGGTAAATACCTTCGGAGCAGGAAAAGCATATTATGTGTGCGCCGATTTTGAACAGGGCTTTTATGATGAGGTATACCGTAAAATTGCAGGAGAAGCAGGGGTAAAACGGATTGTCAGCCATATTCCGGAGGGAGTGGAAGTGACTTCCAGAGAAACGCAGGATGCGGAGTATATATTTGTGCAGAACTTTAACCGCCAGCCGGCAGAGATCAGGCTTCCGGTTGAGGAATATCCGGTGTGGCTGGGAACGTATGACGGAACGATTGACAGATTGGGAACTGTTGTGCTGAAAAAGAAGAAATAAAGGGTTGCTGAGCAGTTGCGAAAAAAATAACAGTTTTTACAAACGGAAAGGCAGGAGAGAGAAATGATTCAGACGAGCATTGTGAAACTTGTACAGTATGGCATGGCAACGGGATTGATTCAGGAAGAGGACAAGCGTTATACGGTGAATAAAATTCTGGAGCTTCTGAAGATGGACGCTATCGATGAGGAAGCGCTGAAGGAGGTTCTGGAATTTGACGGCGCAGATCAGAGCGTAGTGGGAGAATTGGAAAGCATTCTTTCAGATATCTGCGACTATGCCTATGAGCAGGGGATTTTGGAAGAAAACAGCGTGGGATACCGGGATTTATTTGACACAAAGGTGATGAGCCTTCTGGTGGATCGTCCCAGTAATGTGATTCGCCGTTTCTGGGAATTATACAAAGAAGATCCGGTAAAAGCTACCGACGCTCATTACAAATTCAGTCAGGATACAGATTATATCCGTCGTTACCGGATTGCAAAAGATATGAAATGGATAGCTCCCACAGAATACGGAGATCTGGATATCACGATCAATCTGTCCAAACCGGAGAAAGACCCAAAAGCGATTGCGGCGGCAAAACTGGCGAAACAGACTTCTTATCCGAAGTGTCTGTTATGTGTGGAAAATGAAGGTTATGCAGGCAGATTAAATCATCCGGCTCGTCAGAATCATCGGATTATTCCGGTTAGAATTAACAACAGCGATTGGGGATTCCAGTATTCTCCTTATGTGTATTACAACGAGCACTGTATCGTATTTAATTCTCAGCATGTGCCTATGAAGATTGAGCGGGCTACGTTTGCAAAATTATTTGATTTTGTAAAACAATTTCCTCATTATTTCGTGGGTTCCAATGCGGATCTTCCGATCGTAGGAGGTTCAATCCTCAGCCATGACCACTTCCAGGGCGGACATTATGAGTTTGCTATGGCGAAAGCGCCAGTAGAAAAAGAAGTGACGTTTGAAGGCTTTGAAGATGTGAAAGCTGGGATTGTAAAATGGCCCATGTCTGTCATCCGTATCAGCGGTCCTGATACAGATCGTCTGATCGAACTGGCAGACCGGATTCTTCAGAAATGGAGAGGCTACACCGATGAAGCCGCATTTATCTTTGCCGAGACAGATGGGGAGCCGCATAATACCATCACACCGATCGCCCGGAAACGGGGAGAGATGTTCGAACTGGATCTGGTTTTGAGAAATAATATCACCACAGACGAGCATCCTCTTGGTGTATATCATCCTCATGCAGAGCTTCACCATATCAAAAAGGAAAATATAGGTCTGATCGAGGTTATGGGTCTGGCAGTGCTTCCGGCGCGTCTGAAAGGAGAACTGGAAGGTCTGTGTAAGGCGATTGTAAGCGGCGCAGACTTGCGGGCGGATGAGGTTCTGGAAAAACATGCGGACTGGGTGGATGAACTGAAAGAAAAATATACATTCACTGAGGAAAATGTGGAAGATATCCTGAAAAAAGAAATTGGGATTGTATTTATGAAAGTACTGGAACATGCCGGTGTATATAAATGTACGGAAGAAGGCAGAGAGGCATTTATGAGATTTATAAAAATGGTATAACAGGTAACACAAGAGCTGTTGCGGTGAGAGGTTAACCTAATCTTTAAGCCGAATCAAACGCAGTCTGCGCTCACTTTGAGCCTAAGGTCTCAAAGATGTGCTCGACCATGCGTTTGATTTGGCTTAAAGATATGCTGAAATCTTCGCTGCAGCAGCTCTTGTGTTATGAGAGAGGGAGGATAGTTGAGCGAACAAAAGTGTTTGTGTAGTTGGTGAAAAGACAAGTGTTTCTGATATAATGACATTTTCTCTTGACTTTTATTCGATTTTGTGGGTATAATACAAAACAGGTGTGGATAATGCATCGCAGTTGGCTGCGGGCGTTGGAAAACCGGTAAAAATTGCATATAGGCCAATAGAAGATTGCAGGAAAGCAGGTGTATACCCGCCGAAGGAATGATACTCTCAGGTGGGGGTGCGGCGCAGTTGTCTCAGACAGCAGATGCGGCAGCCCCGGGACTGTAGTCGGATGGCTCTCTGGAGAATCCCGGAAAATGGGTGCCGAAGGTGAAAGTGATGAAAGTCGCGAATCTCTCAGGCAAAAGGACAGTGTTGAAGCAGTGTAAGAGGAGAAGGTTACACCTTTTTTTCGTTATGCAGATCTAAGGTTCAGGGATTCCTGGATCTTTTTTTATGGCGTGATGCAAAATAAAAAGAAAATGAGGATGAGAAAATGGAGTATGTTTCAAAGGTAGTGGATTGCATCAACACATTTCTGTGGGATTATGCGTTGTTGTTTTTGCTGGTGGGAGCTGGCATCATTTTTACAGTGAGTCTGAGATTCGTCCAGATACGGAAGTTTAAAGCGGGAATGAAAGCTTTATTCGGGAATTTTTCCCTTCATGGTGAAAATGGCGGAAATGGGCTCAGCTCCTTTCAGGCTTTGACAACAGCGATCGCTGCTCAGGTGGGAACGGGAAATATCGCCGGAGCGGCTACTGCGATCGCCTCCGGTGGAGCAGGAGCTATTTTCTGGATGTGGGTCAGCGCCTTTTTCGGTATGGCTACCATCTACGGGGAAGCAGTTATGGCGCAGCATACCAGGCAGCAAAAGGACGGTACCATTGTGGGAGGACCGGTCTACTATATTCGTTACATATTCAAAGGGAAATTCGGAAAGTTTCTGTCTGTATTTTTCTCTGTTGCAATTATTCTGGCTTTGGGCTTTATGGGGAATATGGTTCAGTCCAATTCTATCGGCGTGTCTTTTGCCAATGCGTTTCATGTGAACCCGCTGATTGTGGGAATTTGTGTGGCGGTTGTGGCGGGAATTATTTTTCTGGGGGGCATCAAAAGAATTGCCCGGGTGACAGAAAAGGTGGTTCCTCTGATGGCGCTGTTGTACATTGTGGGCTGTGTAGTGATACTCTGTATGTTTCCTCACGGTGTAGCGGAGGCTTTAAAGTCTATCTTTGTAGGAGCATTTGCTCCTCAGGCGGTGGCAGGCGGCGTTCTGGGAGTGACGGTGCAAAAAGCTATGCGTTTTGGAGTGGCAAGAGGACTTTTTTCTAATGAGGCGGGTATGGGTTCTACGCCTCATGCTCATGCAGCGGCAGATGTAAAGCATCCCTGCGATCAGGGTATCATCGCCATGATGGGTGTTTTTATTGATACGTTTGTAATCCTTACGCTTACAGCGCTGGTTATTCTTTCTACTGGCGTGGTGGGAAACGGTCTTACAGGATCGGAGCTGGCGCAGAGCGCTTTTGACGCAGGATTTGGTTCTTTTGGCAAGATTTTTATTGCTATATGTATGCTGTTTTTTGCCTTTACTACGATTGTGGGATGGTACTATTTCGGCGAAGTGAACGTGCGTTTCTTGTTGGGAGAAAAGGCGGTTAAGATCTACAGCGTACTAGTTTTGGGATTTGTTGTGCTGGGATCGGTATTGAAGGTGGATCTGGTTTGGAATATGTCGGATATGTTTAACGGTTTGATGGTTCTGCCGAACCTGATCGGTCTTCTTGCCTGTCTGGGGGTGGTACGCAAATTGACTCGGGAGTATGAAAAGAAATAAAAATAGATATATTGGATCGCTCAAAACGTGATGTTTTGAGCGATTTTGACGTTAAAAGAAGAAAAATGATGAAAAGGTATACATAATTACGAAAAAATACGAAAAATATAAAACTTTTATAGCAAATTTTCATTTTTACTATTGATTTTCCGGGACGCATGAGTTAAAATACAAGCATGAGAAAGCAGATTGCACAAAATAGAGAAGGGGGAATACAGGATAAAGTTATATAAGAAACGAAAAAACAGATAAGAAAATTATATATTTTATACATATTAATGAATAAGGATCTAAAAAACCTGAAAGAAATCAGTAAGAAAAATGGGCAGAATGTTAAAAGTCTAAGAAAATGGGACATCAGGAGAATATGGATCTTTTTCTGGTTCATGGAAGAGGCGCCAGCGGGGATTCCGTGATAAAAAACATGACAGGAGAAAGATTTATATATAGAAGCCGGGAGTTTCGGGGTAAGGGCTCTCTGGAGACTTACTTCTATTTTTTAATCTCAAAGGAGGGAAAGTAATGCGAAAGAAATTAGTGGCAATGGTAATGGCAGCAACGTTAGTTGCAGGTTCCCTTGTCGGCTGTGGCGGCGGAGGTGATTCCGCATCCAAAGACACCGCATCGTCGGGAACCACATCAGAAAAGTCTGAAGGTGGAGGAGGAGCTGCTTCGGAAGGTATCACAACAGAGGTTGGAACACCCCGTTCAGAAACACTGGTCGTTGAGTGTCAGAACAAAACAGATACCCCAGGACAGTTTAACTCTTATATGCAGGGTACTGCAATGGGATTTGGTATTCATCAGATGATGAGCGCACATCTGTGGGAGATGGATACAGTAAAAGGTGAACAGTATGGAGAAATTGCCGATGGAATGCCGGAATCCAATGAAGACTTTACAGAGTGGACGGTAAAGATTCGTCAGGGAATCAAATGGTCTGACGGCGAAGATCTTACAGCAGATGACGTTGTATTTACCTTTAATATGATTATGGAAAATGAAACGATTGGCGCCAGTGCAGCAACAAATCTGTACATTGACAAAGTAGAAAAAGTGGATGATTATACAGTGAAATTCACAATGAAAGAGTCTTTCCCGCGTTTTGTACAGCGTTATGGCGTTACTGTTTGGGGAACAGATTATCGTATCGTTCCGGAACATATTTATTCCAAACAGTCTGATGTAACTACTTTTAAGGATGAGGCTCCTGTTGTTGCAGGTCCTTATACTGTAAAAGATTATGATGATCTTGGTATGTGGGTTCTTTATGAACTGCGTGAAGATTGGCAGAGCAGTACTCTCGGCGTAGCTGGTCCGGAACAGTATGAATATGCGGAAGGCGCTACTCCTCCGAAGTATGTATGGTTCCGTACGTTTGCAGACTCCACCACAAAACAGATGGCGATGATCAATAATGAGGTTGATCTGCTTTGTGAAGTAACTCTGGAAGAGTTTGAAACCATGAATGCTTCCAATGACAAGATTAAGTGCTGGTATGATGAATTCCCATATGCGAACCCGGATGATCCAGGTTCTAAGAGTCTCGTATTCTCACATGGTAAAGGCGCACCGTATGATAATCCTGACTTCCGTTGGGGTATTTGTCTGGCGCTGGATATTGATGAAATCGTTATGAATACGTTCAATGGCGCTGGTCGTGTAGCTCCGATCCCGGTAATGAACAATACCCAGTACTTGCAGGAAACTTATACAATTCCTATGCAGGAATGGCTGGAAAACTTTGAACTTGATCTGGGCGATGGAACAACCTTCAAACCATACGACACAGGATATGCAAAACGTATGGCTGAGAAGCTGAACATCGAAGGTACAGATGAAGAACTGGTAACGATGTTTGGCGCTGGCTGGTGGAAACATGACGAAGAAGCGGCTACAAAACTTCTGGAGAAAGCTGGTCTTGAAAAAGTTGACGGCGTTTGGAACTTTGAAGGAAAACCTTTCACCTTTGAGATGAGCTATCTGGCAGATGCTGAATTCCAGGCAGCCCGTGGAGTGCAGGCAGCTTACAATCAGCTTCAGGAATTTGGATTCCAGTGCAGTATCGCATCCAAATCTTCTGCAACATGGGATGTAGACGGCGCTAAGGGTAATTATGATATTGCAGGTTACTGGCCATCCGGCGGTATTATGAAAGACTTCTATTCTGCAATCAGTGGTTTTGACAATCAGCTGATCAAACCTCTCGGTGAGACCGGTTCTGGACAGGGACTTCGTTGGGACAACGAACATGCTTCCGAGATTATCCAAGAGTTGGCAAATACTGATCCGGAAAGTGAGAAATCTTATGAACTGCATGTAGAATTCCTGAAAGAATGTGTAAAGGATATGCCTTTCATCAATTTGCAGAGTGGTACAAAGTTTGTTCCTACAAACTCTACTTACTGGGAAGGTTATCCGAATGCAGAAAATCCATATAATGGTCCATGGTGGTGGTGGAGCTGTTTCAAATATATGCTTCCGAACATTACACCTACACAGGCATAAATGACAACAGAGGCTTTGAAACATTAGAAACATGATTTATGCAACAGAAACTATAAAGTGATTTCCTGTTGAAACATCATAGGGGACGGAGCCGTAAGCGATACTTACGCTTCGTCCCTTTACTTTTAGAAAAGTAAAGGAGTGCTGTGTATGAAATTTAGAAAATTCTTTCTGCAGCGAGTGCTCGCCTGGGCGTTGACGATCTGGATCGGTGTTACATTTATCTTCTTCATTCCACGTATGTTCCCTTCAGATCCCGTGGAAAGCATGATTTCCCAGATGCAGTCGCGTTCCGGCAACATGGACCCGGCTGAAATGGAAGCGCTGCGTAGTCAGCTGCGTGTGCAGTTCGGTCTGGAAGGATCGCTGCTGGAACAATACGGTTCTTTCCTCTGGAATGGACTGCTTCATTTTGACTTTGGTCCGTCTCTAATGAGTTATCCAGAACCGGTAGGCGATATTATTGCGAGGTATCTGCCCTATACGTTGATGCTGTCGCTCACGTCCACCTTTATTGCGTGGTTGGTTGGTAACTTTATCGGTTTGCTGGCGGGTTTCCGCAAAAACAAGAGGTCGTCGAAAATCTTGGAGGGGATAGCGATATTTATTTATCCTATACCGTATTTCCTTGTGGCGTTGGTTTTGCAGATTGTATTTGCCTTCGTGTTAAAATGGTTCCCGCTTCAGGCGGTGATTGATACAAAGGGTGGTTTTGGACCGTGGATGGCTTCGCTTTTGAAAGCATCCATACTCCCGGGCGTGTCTCTGTTACTGCTGGGTACCGGTTGGTGGATCATTTCCATGAAGTCTTTGGCTGGAACGACAGCGGAAGAAGATTATGTGCGCTATGCCCGCTTCCGTGGTCTTTCTGAATTTACCATCGGTAAGAATTACGTGCTTCGTAACTCTATTCTGACCCAGATCACAGCTTTGGCAATGAGCCTTGGCGGAGTATTCTGCGGTTCCATTATGACTGAGATTATTTTCGGATATCCCGGTGTTGGTACATTGATTCAGAATGCGATCTTGCAGTCGGATTATAATATGATCATGGGATGTATTACCATCTCTATTGTGGCGATTTCCACAGCTACATTGATCGTAGACCTGATTTACCCGTTCATCGATCCGCGGATTCGGTACGGCTGATAAGAGGGAGGGATAGATATGAAGAAATTTTGGAAGACAGCCAACTTCCGTCTGAAGGCGGGGCTCATTATTACCTGCTTTTTTATGATCGTTGGATTTGTTGTATATTTTTTCCCGCATCAAGATCCGTTCACATTCAATACATATCCCAATAATCTGGGTGCTTCTGGAGAACACTGGCTGGGTACGACCAGTATGGGGCAGGATGTGGTGTGGCTGTTGATCGAGGCGATTCATAATTCGTTGCTGATCGGTTTGATTGTTGCCACTATCGGTACGGTTGTGGGTGTTTTGGTGGGACTTCTGGCAGGTTTTGTTGGCGGGGTGTTTGACCGGATACTTATGATTATTACGGATACATTCGTAGTAATTCCTTCTCTGCCGATTCTGATTTTGATGACGTCCCTGATGAAAGGAAAATCTACGGTAGTCGTTATGGCTCTCGTGCTTGCGCTTTTTGCATGGGCATGGCCCAGCCGTCAGATCCGTTCTATGGCGCTGACGATCAAAGAACGTGATTTTATCCATACCGCGCGTTTTTCTGGTGAAAGTACTTTGCAGATTGTTGTGACGGAGATTCTTCCGTTCGCGCTTTCCTGGTCACTTTCCAACTTTATGAATGCTACCCTTTCTGCCATCGGTTCCGAGTCCAGTTTGGCAGTGCTGGGTCTGTCTCCTGGAAACTTAGTTTCTCTGGGAAATATGATTCAGTGGGCGAGAAATTATAATGCGGTTCTTGCCGGAAGATGGCTGTGGATCGGGGCTCCGATCGTTGCAACTGTTATTTTGTTTGTAGGTCTGTTCATGTTGATCACGGGTTACAATGATTATCAGGCTAAGAAGAGAGGCAGGTGATAGAAATGCTGAAAATCGAGAATTTATCAACGTCTTATAAGACGATAGACGGAGATGTACATGTACTCAAGGATATTAACTTTGAGATTCATGATAATGAGATCTTCGGCATTGCGGGTGAATCCGGATGTGGTAAAACAACTCTGCTGAACACTCTTTATGATATTGTTGAGTATCCGCTGGTCATTGATCAGGGACGTGTTGTTCTGGAGGGAGAAAAAGACGGAAAGAAGTTTTCTTATGAATCTGGACAGATCCGTAAGACATGGTGGAAGAATATTGCTTATGTACCGCAGGCAGCGCAGAGTGTTTTGAATCCCATCGTGCGTTTGAAAACACAGTTTATTGATTCTATTCCAAAAGAAGAAAGAAAAAAGGAAAAACCAGAGGAAATATTAAAGAGAGTTGCTGAATATCTGAAGGAGCTGAATCTTTCCCCGGATGTACTGGAATCTTATCCTTTCCAGCTTTCCGGAGGTATGAGACAACGTGCGATTATCGCATTAGCAACCTTTATGTCCCCGAGCGTTGTACTGGCAGATGAGCCAACAACAGCGTTGGACGTAGTAGTGCAGAAAGGTATTCTGATGATGTTGATGCGTCTGCAGAAACAGTTGAAGAATACAATGATTATCGTAAGTCATGATATGGGCGTGCACTACCAGATTACAGATCGTATGGCAATTATGTATTCAGGAAGTGTGGCAGAACTTGGTAAGACAGAAGATATTTTTAATGATCCGCTTCATCCTTATACAAAGATGCTTGTAGATGCGCTTCCCCGTGTGGGTGAGGATGTTCAGCGTGTGGGTATTGCAGGTCGTCCGCCTGCATTGAAAAACCCGCCGCCAGGATGTCGTTTCGCTCCCCGTTGTCCGCATGCGACAGACAGATGCCGCAGTGAAGTGCCGAAATTCCGTGAGATCAGACCTGGTCGCTTTGCTGCCTGCCACTTATTAAAAGAGGAGGTGTAGACGAATGGGTGAAAAATTGTTGGAAGTAAAGGGCGTCAGTAAAATATTCCGTGTAGGCGGTATGCTGCGCGGTAAAAAACTGGTGGCCGTAGATGATGTATCTTTATCCATCGACAGCGACAAACCTGTGATCTTGTCTATTGTAGGCGAGTCAGGCTGCGGTAAGTCTACCCTGTGTAAAATGATTCTTCGGCTTCACAATGCGGATATGGGTGAAATTGTTCTGGATGGCAAATCTTACGCTGATAAAAAGAGCTATGATCCAAAGCAGTTTAAGTTGGATGTACAGCCTATTTTCCAGAATCCCTATGAATCTTTCTCTGCAAGAAAGACCGTAGACACTTATCTGTATAATACAGCTCTTCGTCTTGGCATTGCAAAGAATAAGGCGGAAGCAGATAAGGTTGTGGATGAAGCATTGAAGAGTGTGGGTATGTCTCTGCAGGTTGTAAAAGGAAAATATTCCACGCAGTTTTCTGGTGGTGAATTGCAGAGGGTTTCCATTGCCCGCGCACTGATCACCCGCCCGAAACTGATCATTGCAGATGAACCTGTTGCGGCAATCGATGCATCCATGAAAATGAACATCGTAAACCTGTTTAAAGAATTAAGAGATAAGTATAAAATTTCTTTTATTTACATTACACATGATCTTTCTACCGCATACTATGTATCGGATTATATCGCAACGCTGTATCGCGGCTGTCTGATCGAATATGGACCGGCAAAACAGATCATGGATAACCCGGCACACCCGTATACAGAACTTTTGATGAGTTCCGTTCCCCGTGTGGGAGATAAATGGGATAAAGAAATTGCCATGCCGGATATGGAGGGCAAAGAATATGCTGTACAGTACTGTAAATTTGCTCCCCGTTGCCCATATGCAACGGATGAATGTCGGAAAGAACGTCCGGCAGCGAAAGACCTGGGAGATGAACGAATGGTACTCTGCTGTCATCCGTTGACGGAAAAACAGAAAAAAGCATAAAAAGGAGGAGCGTCCAGTAAACCGAGAAGTAGTTTACTGAACGCTCCTTTTTGAATGGTATTTTTATTTTTTGCGCAGCTTTAATGGTTTGACAAACCAGACGATGGACAATGCCATCAGAATCTGGGTAAGAAGCCAGGCGCCGGAGGAATAAGCTGCCGGGTCCAATCCTGCCTGAGAAGGATAAAAGATACAGTTCAGGATGATGGAGAACAGAGCAGTGATACCGGTTCCTGTAAGGAAGATCCAACGCTGAAAAATTTTGTTTCCAGATTTCAGAGAAAGGGAAATTCCTATGTATGCGATTACCGTCAGAATGATTGCAGGTATCCCCAGGATTTTGTAAATCAGTAAGAACATTTTTGATACCTTTGCTGTTTTTTGTGTAGTGTACAGGGCGGGATCTGTCTGTATTTCGGCTTCCTCTAAACAGAGATGGTATTTCTTTTCTTCTGTACTGATTTTTTCTACGGGAAGACGGTCGATTTGTTCTCCGTTCAGATAAACAGAGAGGGAAACCTGACTCAAATCTGTTGCCGGAGCATTGAGGGTAAAGCGACTTACTCGGGAGGCGGCATATTCCATATTGGCGAGGTACACGTCCTCGCTGTTTTCAAATTCCGCATAAGCAAGTGGCTGTCCGTTGCTGTCTGTGATCGCCAGTTCCAGGTTGGCGTTGTCGCTGGTAGGGAAAGCCCAGCCTTTTAAGTGGAGAGGTGTCTCATTGGGATAGAGGACTCTTCCGCCAGTGATACTTTCCACGAAACGCAGATCTTGCGCTGATCCAGAACCAAGATGAGTATCTACATCGGTCATCTGGTTGGCTGAAAGATGAAATACGGTATATAAGGTATCTTTTAAAACGCCGGAAGGAGTGGCCTGAGCGCTGGCGGTTTCATTTGGAGCAGATTCATATACGGTGAATTTGTCATAGTAATGGAAGTTCAGCAGAGAAATTCCAAGACCAGAAATCAAAATAAATACTGCTGGAAGAAATAGAAGTCCGATTTTTTTACCGGATTTTTCTTTTTTTAACTGGAAGCCCATCCAGATCAGGAAACCTAAGAGCAAAGGAAGGACCCAGTAACTTGTTTTGCGCAGATACCAGAAAAAGGTGACGATGATGCTGAACCAAATGATTTGGGAAAGCAGATGTTCTTTTCGCTTCTGATAAATCTGAAAACCCAGTCCCAGAAGAAAGAAAATCAGTGAGGGGACGAGGGTGAAATCCCAAGCTCGCTGGGCGGTGTATACAGTCATCATAATCGGGGAATACAGGAAGAATACATAGAGTACTTTCCGAACCAGACTGGAAGGTAAAAGCGCTTTCCAGCTATGCAGGAAAAATAAAATACTTCCTATATATAAGAGAGCTACAGCCATCATAAATGGGATGCAGAGTTTGTTGCAGAGCATAACAAAAAATGGAAATGCGATGCCGTAGGAAAGCGTATTGTCCTGCCAGCTTCCCAGCCAGTTGCCCTGCATGAGCTGCCAGGCGTGGTTCAGAAGATTCCAGTCGTCACTGCCGGGATCGCCCGCACCAGCCAAAGGCGTGCTGAGGAATAAGAAAATTCGGAATACAGTCAACAAAATCAGAACCCCAAGAGAAATCTGGGTTTTGTTGGGCTGAATCCATTCGTTCCAAAATTTTTTCATATTGTATAACCTCCTTATGGATTTGATTATATCGAATGAAAAGAAAAACTGCAAGTGCAAGAAAAGATGTGAATGTGACAGAACAGCGAAAATGAATTTTAGTAGCGCTTTAAGTGAATTTGATGCTTTGGTTGGAGAAATGAATTTTGTAAGAAGTTTGGATTTCAAAATAATTTTGGGTATTATAGCTATGATTGCTTCTGATTAACCCAGAAATTTTGAAATTTTTGAAGCTGTATATAATGGAATTGCAGAAGGGGTGAATGAGGAAACTTTAAATGAAAATTCTTTTGTTATGGCTAAGAATTCAGCTAAGATTGAGGCAGAGCATCAGACGAAAGCATGTAAAAACGCTCAATCTGAAATGCAAAAAAGCGAGTGATGATACTTTACTACTTGCAAATGCTCAACAACGCGTGCAAAAATTATTAGAAGATTATGTGACAAATATTGGAGAAAGCGTAGGAAAAACATATAAAATAGAATAAAAAAATCCCTTTATCAGCACGTTACGCTTGATAAAGGAATTTTTTTATTACAATATCTTAGAACAGTCCTGTAATCTTGCCTGTCTCATCTACGTCGATCTTCTCAGCGGCTGGTACTTTTGGCAGTCCCGGCATGGTCATGATCTCTCCGGTCAAAGCTACGATAAATCCAGCTCCGGCAGAAATCTTCAGGTTCCGTACCGTTACTTCAAAGTCTGTAGGTGCGCCCA